>Ga0105238_10007334_pt1 | contig 11042 bp, 4 predicted proteins | sample KBSC34metaG_FD_81526 | JGI IMG/M metagenome (GOLD analysis project Ga0105238, IMG submission 81526) | Corn rhizosphere microbial communities from Kellogg Biological Station, Michigan, USA - KBS C3-4 metaG | ecosystem: Host-associated > Plants > Roots > Rhizosphere > Soil | place: Michigan, USA...
CAGATGCCCAAGATCAACGGCTTCGAAATGCTCGAGCTCGTGGAAGAGCCGCCCGCCGTCATCTTTACCACCGCATTCGACGAGTACGCCATCCGCGCGTTCGAGAGCCACGCGGTCGACTACCTGCTGAAACCCTTTAATAAAGAAAGGTTCGACAAGGCCGTCCGCAAATGGATCGATCATCGTTCGGCCGCACCGGCTACCTCCGCCGCCGCCACAGCGACAACAACCCCCGACGAGAGCCCGGCGCCGGCCGACGCCACCTCGGCCCTGCTCGAAACCGCCGCCCAGTCCCCCGCGCAGCAACACCGCATCGTAGTAAAGACCGGAGGGAAGATCAAGATCATCCCGCTCGAAGACATCCACTTCCTCGAGGCCGCGGATGACTATGTAAAGATCCATACCCACAACGGCGCTTTTCTGAAGAACCGGACCATGAGCTATTTCGAACAGACCCTCGACCCGACGATGTTTGTTCGTACCCATCGCAGCTACATCCTGAACATAAGCCAGGTCACACGCATCGATCCCTACGAAAAGGACAGCCACCTCTGCATCCTCCAGTCCGGGGCCCAGGTGCCTGTAAGCAAGGCAGGGTATGTGAAGCTCAAGGCTGTGCTGGGGCTGTAAACAAAAAAAAATCGTCCTTAAAAAAAGACGATTTTAACGAACTGCTTGTCATCGGGCTAAGCCCGGCATAGTATTCCAGAGGTGAACACCGTGCCGGATTGCAGTTACCTTCTCCGCTACGCCTTCGCAAGCGAAGGCTATACCGGGGCCCATATCTGCGTCGCTATCGCGACGCGAAAGCCCTCCGGGCTTTCAGTGTGTTTTCAATTCATCAGCAACGGCATCCTGCCATTTCGACCATTCCGTCACCGACGGATCATACCCATCATACCCCGGATTCTGGCGCAGCCTGGCATAAAGATTCGCGTCGATCGCCGACTGTGGTATCGGCCAGTAGATATTATTCGCGGCAATGGTATAAACACGGCCCTTCACCGTCACCCGGTTCTTGTTATAATAGTCGCTGTAGTGCTGGATACGCTGGAACCAATAGTTGTTATCGGACAGGGTCGCGGTGGTGTAGACGTTACCAAACTCATCGGCCTTGCCGCTGAGGGCCAGACACCAGGAGATGCGGCTCAGCTCCATATGACGCCACTCTTCCATATACAGTTCGCGGGCGCGCTCGTTGACGATGTCGCCAATATCAACGGTCGTGTATAGCTGCTTGCATTTGGCGCGCTGGCGCACCACATTTACGTCCGCGGTGGCGGAGGCAAGGTCGCCCTTGTAAAATTCCGCCTCGGCGCGCAACAAATAGGTCTCGGCCAGCCGGTAGCAGTACCAGTCTGCCGCCCCACCCTTGTTGTTGTTGCTCGCCGCGTTGCCGACGTGATTCGGGTCCAGGGCAAAGACTTTGTAGTGCGGCCAGTCGAACCAGTCGCGAACAGTGTCCGTACACAACAGCGTGGCGCCATTGTAGAGCCGGAGGTTCTTGCCGTACCAGGCTACGTCCGTCGGGTCGTTGTATTTCAATGAATCCATCCTCGCCCAGTTGCCAGTCCTGCTGTTGTGACGAAGGTCGGCGGTGTCCTCGATCCCGTTGACGGACCAGAGCCCGTGCTGGGCGAAATAGGTCGGCCTTATCGGCGCGATGCCCCGGCCAACGGCCGAATTATAGTCCAGATTCGCGTTATAGGACTTGCTCGAAGTGGCGTAGGCCTGCATGAATTTTCCCGCCGGCGAGACCAGCGTTCCGATATTCCACATCGGCCCCCAGTTGCGCATGGTATGCTGCTGGATTGCCGCGTCGGTGCCGTCCCGGTCAGGCATCGCCAGAATGGCCTCTTTATTCGCCCAGATACATTTGTTTACCGGACGGTGCAGGTCCCAGATCACGTTGCGGGTGATCGGCCAGGTCGAAGGGAATGGGTTTTCGAATGTCCCGAAGGTCCCGGTCATCAGTGAATAACCCTCGCTGCCGATCAGTATATTCGCCTGATCGATAGCCTTGTCCCACTGACCCGTCGCCAGATAGCACTTGATCAGCAGCTGCCGGCAGGCGCCCTTACTGACCATTCCGATATACGCCATGGTCGACTGCTCCGGAACCCAGGCAACCGCCTTTTCCATATCCGACGTTATCATGTCCAGAATAGCCGCCTTGCTGGTCGTCTTATAGTCCTGCTTGGGGACCGTCGGTATCTGGGTCACCAGCGGAACGTCGCCGTACTGAAAACAGAGCGCCAGGTAGCGGAACGCCCGATGAAAATAGGCGCGGCCGAGGTATTCGTGCTTTGTGGCCGAATCCAGACCGGGAACTTTTTCGACAAAGGATGGTATCGTATTCGCGTACTTGACGCCGTTGAACGTCTCGTCCCAGAAATATTTGATCATGTTGACGTCGTCCGTGTTCTCGCCGGTCGTTGGCGTAAGACGGGTGGCGACGTCGGCGAAGATATTTCCATCATCCGTTTTTCCGGCTACCGCCAGATCGGACAACATATACTCGGTGCTGATCGGCAACGACAGGTCCCTCGTGGAAGTATAGCTCCAGTAGTCCCTCAGATGCTTGTCACACATTGCCACGGCCGCATCGAGTCCCGTCTTTGTCGTGAACGTAGCTTCCGGTTCATAAAAGGACAGCGGGTCCGGTTGCAGATAGCTCTTCTTACAGCCCGCGAGACCCGCGAAACCTGCAAGACCTATCACCACAAATGTCTTGATATGTATATTTTTCATGAGTAGTATTATTAAAAAGTTACGTTAGCGCCAAATGTGTAGATCCTCGGTGCGATGCCCTCCGTCTCTATATCCCAGGTAACCCAGTGCCGGTCCTTATGCCAGACAGCCACATTGCGGGCCGTGACATAAAAACGAACCGCCTGCATTCCCCATGAGGAAACCAGCTTTGCAGGCATATCATATCCAAGTGTTACGTTGTCTAGCCGCACAAAGGACTTGTCATATACAGCGCCCGGAGAAGTCAATCCAGCGGGCCCCTTGGCGTCCAGACGGGCATAAAAATTGTTCGGGTTATTCAGCGTCCAGTATTTCTTCGCGTAGGTATTCATGTTATAAGTGACGCCGGACGTACCGTTGTCCTGGTTCAGATAAGAAGTACCGATACTCCTGTGCCCCCAGTAGGAATACATATTGAACGAGAAATTCAGATTCCCGTAGGTAAAACTATTCCGCATGGACCACATGATCGGCGGCGACTTCTGTCCGATAAATTCCTTGTCTTTATTGTTATAGACCGGAGTGACGGTTCCGTTGCCGTTCTTGACGTCGTCCCCGGTATAGTCATTTTTCACGATGGGGTCACCCGGACGCTGGCCGTAGACCGCTGCCTGGGCAGCCTGATTGGTCTGCCAGATGCCCGTCACCTTGTAGTCCCAGATAGCCGAGATCGGCTTGCCGATGAACCATCCGTTGGAGATGTCGTCGGCTTCTTTATGAGATACGACATTGCCACTGGCGTCCACAACGTCTACATACGTGCCGTAAAGATGCTTTATCGTATTGCTGTATTGCGAATAGCCAAAAGTGGTGTTCCAGTTGAATTTCCTGGACTTAATATTCTGCGAGGTAAGCGCAAGCTCAAAGCCCTTGTTCTGCACTTCACCCAGGTTGGTAGTGATGCTGGTAAAACCGGTAAAACTGGGCAGCGCCTGGTTCATGATCATGTCGGACGTAGGCATGAAATAGTAGTCGATGGCAGCCGTAAACCGGTTGTTGAGGAAGCCCAGATCCAGACCCGCGTTGTAGGCGGAGGTCTTCTCCCATTGCAAATGCGGGTTTGCCATCCGGTCGATCCGCACATAAAAATCCTGAATGTAGTTGCCGTTGACGTCTACATACCCCTGCGTTCCGGAGCCGGGCGCCAGGTTCGCCAGTGCGATATAGGGATTAGCCAGCGATCGGTTGCCATTCTGTCCATAAGAAAGCCGCAGCTTGCCGCTGTTCAACGGCTTCCAGTGAAAGAATCTTTCGTTGGTGAAGGTCCAGCCCAGCGCCGCGGAAAAGAAGGTCGCACGCGGATTGGACGTCCCGAAAGCGGAATAACCGTCCCGGCGAACCGAAGCCGTCACCATATACCGGGCGTCATAGTTGTAGAACACCCTCGCCAGCAGACCGTCCGCCGTCTCATGCGAATCGTTCGAGTTGAAGCTGCTATACAGCGGGTCGCCATTGGCCACCTCATGAAAACCCAGTGCATCCGTCGGCAGGATATTCCGCGCTGAGATGATCTGCTCCCAATACTTTTTCTCTTCCGCCTCCTGCACAAGGGTAATATTCAACGAATGCTTGCCAAAACTCTGCTGCCAGTTGAGCGTATTGTTCATGGACCAGTCGAAGTCCTGAGAGGTCTCCCGGTCGACGCCGTGATTGATCGCCAGCCAGTCGGGGTTTTGGGTCGACTCGAAATAATAGTTGTGGAACCACTGATAACGCGGCGATATATTAAAGGAGTAGGTGATATTCCAGGGCAGCCTCACCTTTGCCGAAAAAATAGAGTTCAGTACGGTATAACCCCTGTCAAGCTGCTTGTACTGTCGGGTAAAATCATAGTTATACCCCTTATTCGCGGCCTGATCGTCGCCCATCGGATGGATCTCGGGTTTTCCCGCGCTGTCCTGGTACGCCGCAAACGGACTATTGTTGAGTATCTGCGACCCCCAGTCCACCTTCAGCTTGCCCGCGCCGTTATCGGCGGCGTCATCCGTCCGGTTCTGGAAATTGATATTCGCGCTAATATCCAGCCAGTTGGTCACCTTGCCGTCGACCTTCAGATTCGAACGAATGGCCTTATAGTTATCGCCTACGACTACCCCCTGATTCCTCAGATAGCCGGCAGACAAATAATAATTCATCTTATCGCTGGCGCCGGAAACAGAAATATTATGGTCCTGATTAAAACCGTCGCGAAAACTATGGTCGTACCAGTTGAACGACTTACCCGCAAGATAGTTGGTCAGCGTCGTACCCGTCAGCAACAGCCGCTGTGCCCATATCTGGTCATCGGAGGCGCCGGTGGCGTTGGTCGAGTAGGCTCTCCACTGATCGATCGTGATCCCATATTTGCTCAGGACATCCGGTGTCGGCTTTTCATAGTATCCGCCCTTTCCTTTCGAAACACCCAACTGATAAGGCGTATAAGCTCCCGACGCGTCGGTACCATACGACGCCTCCGTATACCAGTCCTGCCTGTATTGCATATATCCCTGCGGCCCCCACACCTTGTGGTTGGAGCCCATCGTCGAAACCCCGACATTCGAGGTCAGGTTGATCGTGGGTTTGCCCTGTTTGCCTTTTTTCGTAGTGATGATAATTACTCCATTGGCTGATTTCGCGCCATATATCGCCGCTGCCGAGGCGTCCTTCAGGACGTCGATCTGGTCGATATCATCAGGGTTGATCTCCGAGAGCTCTCCGTAAAAGATCATTCCGTCCAGGATGAGTAAGGGGTCGTTATGTCCCCCGTCGGTGTACACGGAGCGCTGGCCCCTGATCTGGATGGTGCCGCCACTTTTTGCGGAAGCGTCGAGGCCGACCACCATCCCGGGCGTACCCCGAAGGATGTCCTGGACAGTCTTAGGGTTTTCTTCGGCGATCTTGTCCGGGCGTATCGAAGTGATGGCGCCGGTCAGGTCCTTTTTCTTCATAGTGCCGTAGCCGACGACCACGACCTCGTTCATGGCCTTCGAGGCCTCGTTTTCCATGACGACGGCGATCTGGCCGCTCTTACCAACAGTCACCTCTTTCGCATCGAATCCGACGCTGGTAAAATGCAGCTTGTCGCTTCTTTTTGCCCTGATCGTAAAAGCGCCGGATTCGTCCGTCATCGTGACGTTTTTCGTACCTGCGACGGTCACCGTAACATTGGGGAGTGGTTCGCCTTTTGCGTCGTGGACGGTGCCTTTAATAACTGTCTGGGCTGAAATTGAGGCAGACCAGAGAAGGAGCGCCAATAATAGAAGGGATTTACATTGCCGTATAGGGCTTAGTGTAGTGCTGGCAAGCATAGACAAGTCAGTTTTGAGTAATGATGCGAAGAAAACAAATGTCCGCCTCCCTTTCTGTTCATTGTTTTGTCGATTCGTACCAAATTGCGGTTTTTGATCCCCATTTAATATATTTGAACCTCCTAACTATGCGCCCAGTCTTGTATCATTTCGTGGCATGCTTGCTATTGGGGTTAACGGCGTCTTCCTGCTATGGGCAGTATTACTTCAAACACTACCAGGCCGATGACGGGCTGGCCCATAATTCGGTGTATTCCATCATTCAGGACAGCAAAGGTCTGATGTGGATCGGGACGCGCGGCGGCCTTAACCGCTACGACGGCTATACCTTCAGGACCATCGACAACAAGGAAAATAGGTTTGGGAGCATCGGCGACAACGCGATAACTGCACTCGCAGAAGACAAAAAAGGGATCATATGGATCGGTTCGGGAAAAGGCGTCTTTAAATACGACCCGTATAAAGAGGTCCTAACCGAGACCGGGATCGCATCCCAGGCCTATATCAGCCATCTTCTGATAGACAGCTCCAACAATCTCTGGTTCCTGGCCAACAACTCGCTGTACAAATATGATCAGTCCACAGGTACGCCGGAACACATGGAAATACGGGCCACCTGTATCGCCCTTGACGGGAATATGCATTTGTGGACGGGAAATGAGGACGGCGTTCTCCGCAGGTATACGCTCCAACAACAATCCCTTGACAGTATCCGCATATTCGATCAGGGCATTTCCCCCAATTCAAGATCGATCAGCAAGATCTGCCCGATCGGGGGCAACGAGGTACTGGTAGGAGGTTTTGAACAGGGACTGAAGATCTACAACGCCGGCGACGGGACCATCCGGCCGCTGCCCCTGCACAGCAATGCCAACACGGCCATCTATGTCCGCGATATCATCGCCGCCGGCGACCGGAAATATTGGATCGCCACGGAATCGGGTATTTATATCTATTCTCCCGGAGCCGATACGATGGTCAATCTCAAAAAAAGGACCGGAGACCCCTATGCCATCGCCGACAATGCCGTATACGTCCTTTGTAAGGACAACCAGGGAGGCATCTGGGCCGGCACCTATTTCGGCGGCCTGAACTATTTTTCCAAACAGGACGCAAGGTTTGAAAAATACTATCCGCAGCAGGGCATGGATGCCGTCTCCGGCGACGCCGTCAGCAGGATCATGCCCGACCGGCAGGGGAATTTATGGATCGGCACCGAAGACGCGGGCATCAATAAATTCGATCCGAAAACGGGACATTTTACGCACTACGCTGCCACGGGAAAGTCGGGCAGCATCTCGTATCCCAATATACACGGCCTGCTGCCGGTGGGTAACCAGTTGTTCATCGGCCCCTATCTGCACGGCATGGAGATCATGGACCTGCACACCGGTACCATCACCGACCGGTTCCAGCTGATCGACGACAAGGACGGCCACGTCAGCGACTTTGTATCCTGTATCTATATGACCCGGGACAGCACCCTGCTCGTAGGCACTTCCTATCGTGGTCCTGGACTATTTGTGTATGACCGGACGCACAAGACCTTTAGCCGGGTTCCGCAGATACCGCACAACCGCTATGTTTTCGATATCCTCGAAGACAGGGGCGGTACGATCTGGACCGGCAGCGTCGCGCAGGGGACCTGGTACTATAATCCAAAGACGGGAGAACACGGCAATATCCGTCTGGGAGACAGCGTCGACGGCAAGCCCGTCAACGAGTTCGCCATACACAAGATATTTGAGGACAGCGACGGAAGTCTCTGGTTCGCCACGACAGGCGGCGGGCTTGTACGCCTGGGGCGGGACAGAAAGACCATTAAAAGATTCAGTACGGTCAATGGACTGCCCAGCAATACCGTGTTATGCATGCTGGAAGACAGTGCCAAACGACTCTGGGTAAGCTCGCTCAGGGGACTTGTCTGCCTCGACCTGCGAACGGAGAACATCAGCGTCTATACGAAGTCGAATGGTTTAATAACGAATCAGTTCAACTACGGCTCTGCCTGCAGAACCCCGGACGGCAAAATGTATTTCCCCTCCGTCAAGGGCATGATCGCTTTCAACCCCGCGGACTTTGGACAAAAGCTGGCCAGTCCCCCGATATATATCACCGGCTTCCAGATCAATAACAGGGAGGTCTCGCCTTCTCCTGAGGACAGGGACGGTCGTTTGAAGCGATCCATCCTTTACACCGACACGGTCGTCCTCACGCATGACCAGACCAATTTCAGCATCGAGTTTGCCGCGCTCAACTATTCCGCGCCGGAGGCCATACGCTATAAATACAGGATGAAGGGACTGGACAGGACGTGGACCTATCTCACCGTCAACCGAAAGGCCTATTTCACGGACCTGACGGCGGGGACCTATGAATTTGTGGTACAGGCCGAAAGCAATACGGGCAGCTGGGTCAGTAAAGAGCGCAGGCTGCTGATCACCGTCCTCCCTCCTATCTGGAAGAGTAACGCCGCCTATATACTGTACGCGCTGATCCTGATCACGGGCGTATTCCTGGCGTTCAGGTTCTATACCCGCCGCCTCGAGCGCAGGAATCTCGACAAGCTGAGGTGGTTCGAGCACGAAAAAGAAAAAGAAATATACGAGGCGAAGATCGAGTTCTTCACGAATATTACGCACGAGATCCAGACGCCCCTGACGCTGATAGCGGGACCGATCGAATGGCTGATGAACAATTTCAGGGAGCAGCCGGACGTCCGCAAGAGTCTGCTGATCGCCGATAAGAACGCCAGGCGTCTGGTGGAACTGACCACGCAGCTGCTGGACTTCAGAAAGACGGAGGTGCAGCAGTTCAGCCTCAACTATGTGAAGACGGATATAACGCGGCTGGTCGCCGAGCAGGTTGCAGCTTTCAGACAGGAGGCGGCAAAGAATAATATCCAGCTGGCCCTTCAGGCACCCGAATCCTCCGTTACGGCATCGGTCGACGGCGAAGCATTCGCCAAGATCTGCAGCAATCTGATATCGAATGCCGTCAAGTATGCCGGGTCCAGGGCAACCGTGACGATCGAACCGTCCGGCCCCGGCGACAAGCACCTGATCATCCGGTTCTCCAACGATGGCAAGGGAATTCCCGAGAAGTTTCGGGCGCAGATATTTGAGCCTTTCTTCCGGATAAAGGGCAACGACAAGCCGGGCACGGGTATCGGTCTTTCGCTGGCCAGATCGCTGACCGAGCTGCACAATGGTTCCCTGACGCTGGTCCAGGGCAATCCCGACCTGGTCATTTTCGAACTGCAACTACCGATGAACCAAAAATTCGAATTCCAGCTGAGCAGCTGGAAAAAGATAAAATAACTATGGCTGAAAGTATTCTGATCATCGACGACAACGAGGACATCCTGGACTTTCTGTCCGTGGTCCTTGGCGGCACCTACCGGCTGCATCTTGCCCTCAGCGGCGAGATCGCACAGGGCATTCTGGATTCGGAGGTGATCAATCTTATCATATCGGATATCATGATGCCGGGGATCGACGGATTTCAGTTGTGCCAGAAGGTCAAGTCCAATGTCGAATACTGTCATATCCCGATAATTCTGCTGACGTCAAAGAACACCTACAAAGCCCATATCGAGGGGCTCGAGGTGGGGGCGGATGCATATATCCAAAAGCCTTTCTCTTCGGAGCTGCTGCAGGTGCAGATAGCCAACCTGCTGAAGAACCGGCTGAAAATAAAGGAACATTTTGCGAGCTCTCCTTTCGACGACGTCGGCACCATGGCCCACTCAAAAACCGACGAGGCTTTTCTGAAAAAACTCGACGAGTATATCCGGAGCAATATCAAAGACCCGAATATCGATATCGACAAGCTGGCCGAACACATGCATATGAGCCGGACCACTTTCTACCGGAAGATAAAATCGCTGTCTTCGCTGTCGCCGAAGGAACTGGTCGATATCACCCGTCTGAAGAAGGCGGCCCGGCTCATTGCAGAGAACGATCTCTCGTTCGCAGAAATATCCCGGATGGTGGGATACAGTTCGCAGAGCCTGTTTAGCCGGAACTTTCAAAAATACTTTAAGGTCACACCAATGGAGTATCAGAACTCACTTTAGTCTTAACATCTCGGTACCTGCTAATAAAATAGCACCCGATACGTGAAAATCGTTGAGGACCTTCGGCCGGTTGTAGTAAAAAGAAATGTTATCGGCGATACCGGTGCCGATGCAAACGTCTTCCACGCCGCCGTCCGGGCGCACCTTTTGGGTTAACTGTTTCCATCCTTCTATCGCTATCGACCTGTACGTCGACGGTATCCATTTCTCGTTGACCGCCCTTGCGACGGCATAGACGAACATAGCCGTACCGGATGTTTCGAGGTACGAATCCGGTCTGTCCATCACCTGATGCCACAGTCCGCCCTGGTCCTGGTAGCGGGCCATGCCGACGAGTTGACGCGTGAGCAGCTGGATCAGCTGGTTCCTTTGGGGGTGGTTGGCGGGCAGGTTATTGAGCAGCTCCACCTGGGCCATCGCGAGCCATCCGTTGCAGCGAAGCCAGTGCGCCACGCCGTTCAGTTCTACGTCGCTGAACCAGCAGTGAAAATACAGACCGGTTGCGGGGTCGTACAGGTGTTTGGTGAAGTTGAGGACCTGTTTGATGGCGTCGTCGAAGTATTTATTGTCTCCCGTGACCCGGCCCATTCTTGCGAGAAATGGGACGCTCATGTACAGGTCGTCGGCCCAGATGGTCATTTTCCTTGGAAAGGTTCTGCAGAGCGTGCCGTCGTCGAGCCTGGACTGCCTGTGCAGGATATAGTCACCGACCCTGTCGAGGTATTCGCGATACTGCGGATTCTTCTCATGTTCGTTGGCGTCGGCCAGCGCCGCTGCCATGGCGCCGCAGTCGTCGAGTGCGTTCATTCGGAAGAACGGCGCAAATTCCGTGTGAGGGTCACGCGCGTATAGTTCTTTGTAATGGGGGGCATTCTTAAATACAAAGTCGTAGTTCTTATAAACGTAGTCCGCATATTCCTTTTTAC
>Ga0105238_10007336_pt1 | contig 11041 bp, 10 predicted proteins | sample KBSC34metaG_FD_81526 | JGI IMG/M metagenome (GOLD analysis project Ga0105238, IMG submission 81526) | Corn rhizosphere microbial communities from Kellogg Biological Station, Michigan, USA - KBS C3-4 metaG | ecosystem: Host-associated > Plants > Roots > Rhizosphere > Soil | place: Michigan, USA...
GCGGCGTTCGATGCTTGCCGTTGGCTAATCGATACGCTCAAGAAGACCGTGCCGATCTGGAAGCGCGAGACATTCGCGGATGGCGTGGTCTGGGCCGACGGCGAACCCTTTCCAGAGCACCTCGCGGCGCGTCCTCAGGGAGCGCAGGGATGAGGTGGCGTGCGGTATTGCTGGCGGTACTGCTGCTGCTGGGCCGTGGGGTGCTGAAGGCCCAGGAGACCCAGGCCGAGCCCCAGCCGAGCTCTCCGGCCCCAGGTTCACAGAAGCCAGCGAACGAGCCGGCAACGCAGCAGCAGGCCCCTGCCCCGGTCGAGCGAAGAGCCTCGAAACCGAGCGCTGAAGTCGAGCAGGATCCCGGGCCGTTAACGCCGCACGAGAACTCTTCCATCGGTGCTTCCCAGCAGCCAACCCATGACGAGCCTGCGACTACGATCCGCGTTCGTTCGCGGCTAGTGAACGTGGCGCTCAACGTTGTCGACTCCCACGGCACTCCGATCGGCGGGTTCGAGAAGAAGGACTTTCAGATTCTCGAGAACGGCAGGCCGCAGCCAATTGCCGTGTTCGAGCGGGAGGCGACGAGCCCCCTGTCCATCGTGCTCGCAATCGATGCGAGCGAGACAGTGCTGACCAGCGAACGGCTGGAGCGCGAGGCGGCGAGGCACTTTGTCCGGGCAATTCTGCGATCGCAGGACGAAATGGACCTGATGGACTTCGCGGACAATGTCCGCGAAGTCGTACCTTTCACCAACAATCCACGCGAGGTGGATTGGGGTCTTGGCAGGCTGCAGCGCGGCCAGCAGACAGCGTTGTATAACGCGGTGTACCTGGCCAGTCGGCGACTGGCCTCGACCTCTCAGGAGGCCAACCGGCGGCGCGTGCTGGTGGTGATCTCGGATGGGGGCGACTCGGTGAGCCGGGAGCGCTACGAGGATGCGGTGGAGCAGGCGCAGCTGGCCAATGCCGTTATCTACTCCATCATCATCGTTCCTGTTGCAGCCGATGCTGGCCGGAACACGGGCGGCGAGCACACCCTGATTCAGATGTCTGAGGATACGGGTGGCAAATACTACTACGTCGAGGACCCGAGTGACCTGGAGCCGGCGTTCCGGCATGTCTCCGAAGACCTCCGGACGCAGTACCTGCTGGGCTACTACTCGCCGGACTATTCGACGAACGGGGGCGAGGCGGCGTTCCGGCGTATCAAGGTAAGACTGACGGATCCGGCGGCGGCGGAGAAGTACTCGATTCGCCATCGGACGGGGTACTTTGCGGATGAGCGGTGAACTTGAATCGCACAGTTTCTTGTCCTCGGTAAATCTTGATTCCAGAAGCATTCCCGTCAAACTTGGTTTCGTTGGAGATAGCTCTGCTATCTCCGGCAACGGCAGTCTCTACCGCGGCTTCCCCTTCGTCATCTCCTATCTTCATGGTTTCGGAAACTCAAGTTATATCACGGGAGGCATCTGCTTCTGTTTCATAACTCTAGAGGAGCTCTGGGATGGGAAGCGCTTCAGCACTCTCTGCGAAGAGTAGTGCCAGCGATACGGTCTGAAATAATGTATGCAAATATCATTTCGCCGTGGAGAAAACGTTGAGAATCCGTACTTTGCTTGCCTATCTCGTGGTATCGGGAACGCTCGTGTGTGGTGTCGGCGCCCGGGCGCAGTTCCTGGGAAACGGACCACGCGATAAGTTTCGTGACACTTCTATTCTAAGGCCGCCGGCGGGAAGCAAGATCGCGATACTCGTGTTTGAGGACCTTGGATGCCCGGCCTGTGCGCGTGCCCACCCCTTCGAACTTGACGCGGCGAAGCAGACCCACGTGACTCTGGTGCGGCGTGATTTCCCGCTCGAAGCACATATATGGACCTTCCAGGGAGCGGTGCTGGCCCGGTATATCCAAGACAAAATCAGCCCGCAACTCGCCGATCAGTTCCGGACCGATATCTTCGCCTCTCAGAGCCTGATCTCCAACAAGGATGATTTGTATCAATTCACTTCAGGTTGGCTGCAGCGGCATGGCCGCAAGATGCCCTCGCAAGTAGATCGGGACGGGACACTAACCAAGGAAGTGAATGCCGACCTTGAGATCGGGAAGCGGTTGAATGTTGGATTCACGCCTACAGTGGTAGTGGTTACAAACAAGGCCTACCAGGTGGTGTGCGGGACGGGAGAAGGTGCGAACGACCCTGCGCAGATTTTGCCGGTTGTGAAGGCTGCACTGGCAACAGTCCGGTAGAGCGGAGTTCGTACCGGGGTCTCAGCATTGTGGTCCGGGGGACAGTGTAAAAAGATTCGCTGTGGAATGACTGATGAGGGCGCCTTCACAACCTGGACCAGCTCTACATTTTGTAGTGGCCCATGTCGTCGTCGTTCAGGTTTTCGAGCCACCGGCGCATTTCTTCCGTGTCTGCCTTCTGTGAGCCGTCGACTACCTGTTTTGCATTGTCCAGTACGGTCCGGTTCGCGAAGATGGGGCAGTCCCATCGGAGGGCAAGCGCGATTGCGTCGGAGGGACGGGAGTCGAGCGCTACGGTCTGCCCATCCTGTTCCATCCAGATGACGGCATAAAAGGTGTCTTCCCGCAGTTCGGAGACGACGACCTTATTCACGATGGCATTCAAGCCCCGGGCCATGTTGCGCATCAGGTCGTGAGTCATGGGCCGCGGGGTCGTGCTCTTCTCCAGTTCGAGAGCGATCGCATTTGCCTCAAAGATGCCCACCCAGATGGGGAGAACGGTTTCACTGGCAACGTCCTTCAGGACAACGATCGGCATGTTCGTCAGCGGGTCGATCATAAGTCCGCGGATCTGCATCTCCACTTCCGCAGCTGCCGGGTTGTCCTTTTCGCCCGTTTTCATTACTCCGCCAATGCCTCGCCGACAAGGCTGTTGGGAAAAGTTTGCGTGATCTTCACCGCTTGGTAGCTGGCAACTGCCGGGAAGATCGGCTGTCTGGTTGTGAAGTTTACAGTCTTATTTTGGGAACTGCGGCCGATAATCTGTCCGCGCGCAGAATTATGCCCTTCCACCATAACCTCAAGAGTGGCGCCTAAATGACGCGCGTAGTTGCGGCGCTGAATCTCGCGCTGGCGATCCAGGAGTACCTGCAGACGCCGTGATTTCTCATCCTCAGGGATGGAGTCCGGCATTCCAACTGCGGGTGTATTGGGCCGCGGAGAGTACTTGAACGCGAAGACACCATCGTATTGCACCGCATCCAGAAGCGTCGCAGTGTCCTCCAAATCCTGCTCTGTCTCACCGGGAAAGCCGACGATGATGTCGGTGGTCATGCTGATTTCCCGTCTGGCGGATTTGATCCACGAGATTCGCTCCAGATACCACTCGCGGCTGTACTCGCGGGCCATGGCATGCAGTACCGCGGTCGACCCGGACTGCACGGGCAGGTGCACGTGATCGCACAAAGTTGGCACCGAATCGATCGCCTGAACGATTTCGCGCGTAAAGTCGCGGGGGTGTGAGGTGGTGAAGCGCACTCGCCTGATACCCGGGACCTGACCTACCGCGGCCAGGAGTTCCGCGAAACTCATTTTCCCGGTGGGATCAGAGTATGAGTTCACATTTTGGCCCAGCAGCTGAATCTCGGTAAAACCCTTGTCGGCGATGCGGCGCGCTTCGGCCATTACGGAATCGGACACACGGCTGCGTTCCTTACCCCGGGTATAGGGAACCACGCAATACGCACAGAACTTATCGCAGCCCTCCACGATAGTGATGTAAGCGCGATGTGGGTTGGTGCGCGCGGTGAACTCGGTATCGAACGTCTCTTCGGTCTGGCGGTCATCGAGTCCGGTGATGCGCTTGTCGCCGGCCTCCAGCCGCACCAGCATCTCGGGAAGATTGCGGTAGGACGCCGATCCGCTGACCAGAGAGACGTAGGGAGCGCGTTCAAAGATCTTTTCGCCCTCCTGCTGTGCGACGCACCCGAGCACGGCAAACTTTTTGCCTTCGCCGCTCAGACGTTTGTATTCGTTCAGCCGGTGGAAGACCTTTTGCTCCGCTTTATCCCGGATGGAACAGGTGTTGTAGAGGATCAGCCCGGCGTCATCTTCGTTCTCGACTCGCTCGTACCCCTCGTGCTCCAGCGTCCCGATCACCTTTTCGGAGTCGTGGGCGTTCATCTGGCAGCCGAAGGTCTCGATGTAAAACGTCTTCGTCACGTATCCAGTATCTCCCGGAAGGACGCGCTGACGCTACCGCCGGAGCGACTAACTCTTTCTCACCGGCTCAATGACCGAAGACATATCGGAATCGCCAAGCCCGGCGTTGATCGCTCGCTCAAACAGGCTACGCGCCACGTGACCGGTTGTGAGTTCGACGCCGGTCCGGCTGGCTTCTTGCTCGGCGTAATTGAGGTCTTTCGCCATTAGGCGGAGTAGAAAATTGACCTCATAATTCTGATTTTCCATCCGGGCCGAAATGGCGCTGAGAAGAGGACTGCCAGGCGCGCCGGATTTGAGTACCTGGAGCGCTTTGGCGCGGTCCAAGCCGCTGCGTTCGATCCACGTAAGGCCTTCGGCCAAAGATGCGATCTGTACGCCGCAGAGGAAGTTATTGATTAGCTTCAGCTTCGCCCCACTGCCGGCAGGGCCCAAGTGGATGCTTTCCTTCCCCATAGCGCTCAGAATCGGATTGGCCCTGGCGAATGCCGCTTCACTTCCGCCGACCAGGAAGGTGAGTTGGCCGGCTGCCGCCTGCACGCGACTTCCGGTAACCGGGGCATCGAGGAACTCGAGGCCGCGATGCTCGGCTGCCTCGCCCAGTTCCGCCACCCAGGCCGGAGTCACTGTGCTGGACTCAATCAGCACCGCTCCGGCATTTGCGGCGGTGAGCGCGCCATGGTCGCCCATCCAAACTGCGCGTGAAGCGTGGTCATCGGCCATCATGCTGATGATGAAGTCGGAGTTCTCCGCAGCTTCTGCCGGAGTGGCGCCTACTTGTGCGCCAGCTTGCTTGAGCGGCTCCGCCTTCGCAGGAGTGCGGTTGTACACCGTTACGTCGTATCCGGCCTTTAGCAGGCTCGCCGCCATTCCGCTTCCCATGGTTCCTAAGCCCAGGACCGCAACACGCTTCGCCATCGATGTGTCTCCTTCTCGAATAAGTTTCTAACCGTCACCGTACAAGAATACTTGGAGGACGAGCTATGGCATCTCACGTACTGCATCGTTGAGGAGTGATATGGCTGTCCTACGCTCGCAAACAAGTGCTGCTCCATTCGTTCCGGAGGGGCGTTCTCTCCCTATTCTCCGCGCCGCCGTGCAGGGATGTCGCGGCTGCGATCTTTACCGGAATGCGACGCAGGCGGTGTTTGGCGAGATCGAATCTGGTGAGCCAAAAAAGAAAGCCAGTATTGCCGTGATGATGATCGGAGAGCAGCCTGGCGATCACGAGGACCGGGAAGGTCGTCCTTTTGTGGGCCCGGCGGGCAAACTGCTGGACGTATGCCTGGAAGAGGCAGGGATTGACCGGGATCGTGTTTACGTCACCAATGCAGTCAAGCACTTCAAATGGGAGCCGCGCGGCAAACTGCGGATCCACAAGAAGCCGAGCATGAGGGAGATTCGCGCTTGCCGTCCGTGGCTGGATGCGGAGCTCGAAACGATGCGGCCCCAGTTGATCGTCTGCCTCGGCGCAACTGCGGCACAGGGTCTGCTGGGATCCGCGTTCAAGATCACCCAGGAGCACGGGAAGCTGAAGCAGGTGACCGGCCTTCCTCCGATTATTGCGACGGTGCATCCTTCGGCGATTTTGCGTGCGCCTTCTGACGAAGACCGCCATCGCCAACGGGCGACGTTTGTACAAGATCTTCGTGAGGCCGCACACTTCGCGGCGGCGGCGGGGAAAGCGGCTCGAAAGACTGTGCAAGAATAGCCGCATGCCCGCGAGTAGCCGGAAGAGCAATGCGCGCCGACTGTTTGCGCTGACGGCTGCGGCGGTGTTGCTTGCGCTTGTGTTGTTCGTGAAATATGGGCATCAGCCGGATACGGCTACGATCCAGATCCTGCATCACGCTTTTACGTCCCAGGTAGGAACTGACTCGACGTACTACATGCAGATGGGTGAGGACGCATTCCATCGGCCGGCGCAGTTGATCTATCGTGATCTCTTCTTGACGCAACATCAGAAGTTTATTTACCCGCCTTCCTCCCTCTTCCTGCTGGAGCTATTGAATTCTGCGCCACGGTTTCACATAGCGAGTTCTATGGCATTGATGAGTCTACTGTTTGCGAGTTGGGTGGGAATTTTGGCGGTGGGGGGGTGGATTTACTGGCTAGTCAGGGGCCCTATTACCCTTGCTGAGGGTGCATGTGTGGTGGTGCTCGGACTGATTTTCCTGCCTATTGCGGAGGCGTTGTACCGGGGGCAGATTCAGCTGCTGCTGACGTTTCTTTGGGGAGCGGCGGTGCTGTTGTGGATGCGCGGTAAGCCGGCGTGGTGCGGGTTCGTGATCGCGCTGACATGCGCATTCAAACCGCAACTCGCGATCTTCCTGCTATGGGGGATTTTGCGCAGGCAGAGGCGGTTTACCGCGGTTCTTGCCGCGACGATTGGTGTGATCGGGATATTTTCCGTCAGCCATTACGGACTCCGGAATAACTTGGATTACTTCGCCGTACTAAGCTATCTCAGCCGGCACGGGGAAGCGCTGTGGGCCAATCAGAGCTTCAATGGTTTGCTGAATCGATTGCTGCAAAACGGCGATGCGATGTCCTGGAATGCGACGGTGTATCCGCCATACCGGCCGGTCATTTACGTCGTGAGTACGCTGCTGTCGCTTCTGGTGCTTGTGGCTGCGCTCCTGTTGCCACGGTTTGCGGGATGGCAGGGCACTACCGCGGATTTTCTCCTCCTGGGGTGCAGTTCGGTGCTGATTTCGCCGATTGCGTGGGAGCATCATTACGGGTACTTTTTCTTCCTGATCGTGTTCCTGCTATCGCAAGCGGAGACGTTCCCGCTTATGCGCTGGCTTGTGCTTGCCATGTGCACGCTGGCCTTAGCCAATCGCTTGCCGCCGCTCGACCACAGGATCAGTGGAGGCATCAGCGTGATCAGCTCGTACATGCTGTATTCCGGTCTGGCGGTCCTTGCGCTGCTTGTGATTCAGCAGCGCAAGGCGGCGGCTTCAGCGAATATTTAGCTTCACTTTGCTTGCGGGAGTAAGTTTTCGTGTGCTGCGGCCGCGATCCGTGTATCTCGTTCTGTCGCCGCGGGGCTCTGTGCGGACGGCGGCACCCATTCGATTCTGTATAGCGTCTGTTGCCGGAAGGCGTTTCCGGTGTAGGCGAAGCCGTTCTGCCAGACGGTCGGGTCCGCTCCTTCTGTGTGGATGGGCACCAGGCGGACCTCAGGATTATGCAGCAGATTCAGCAGATCGCCGAAATGCGTGTCGCTGCCTGTGTGAGGGAGAATCACGTAGTGGATTCCTCGGTCGCGCAGATAGTCAGGGACACGGCGATGTACCAGGTACGGTAGATAGTTACGATCAACAAGTCCGCCTAGATCCACCAAGTGAATGTGTGCATAGTACCCAATTGCACCGATGTCGAAGACGGCCATCGGTGTTCCGGATGCGTAGCTTTGGTCGATCCAGTGCGCCAGCCTCACGTGTGTCGAATTGATATCTGCGATGCTGTCGCGGAGGGCGGATCTCCAACGGGGTAGGGTAAGTCCTGTTACGAACGCAATGAGCGCAAGCGAGGTCCAGGCGAGTGCATTCGCGAGCTGCATGTTACGCCTCTTCGTCAGAGCCACTCTGATTAGCGAGATCAATCCGATCGCCATTAGAGGCGCGAAGAGCAGCAGGACGAAAGGCTGATAACGCCCGCCGTGGCCGGGTTCCGGCAGTGTTACGCAATATGCAACATAGTCCAGTACAGCCCACGCACAAAGGGCAGATGTGCGATTTGGCATCCTCCAAAGGAGGGCGAGCAGCCCGACAAACGAAAGCACAACAAAACCGGTGACCAGCCATCCTGTATGCGTATGGAAGAAGTGGTGAGCGATGATGTCCTTGTACGTATTCAGGATGAGTCCGCGAAAGCTGGATCGTCCTACGTGCAGCGTGTCCTTTCCCGAGTACATGTATCGCCGCCCTTGCAAGGTCATGGGCAGCAGCGATCCAGATGTCTTCAGATTGAGTATGAAGGACGGAAGAATCAGCACCGCCGCTGCGGCGCCAGCCACAGTTGCATCCTTCAGCTTTCTGCCGCACCAGCGATACGTTGCGAGTAATCCCAGGCACAGCGCGAGACCTTCAGGACGGGTTAGTCCCAGCGCGCCCATCGAAATACCCGCGGCCACCATTGCAGAAGGCGAAGAGTCACGTCGGAACCAAAGGGCAATGGACAGGAGTGACAGGGCCAGGAACATGACGTGTTCCATGCCCGTGAATGCAAGCCAATCGAGATTGCCCGAAAGCCCTGGAAGCATCCCCAACGCGAGTGATTCCGGAAGCGGTAGCCCATCCAGCCGGGCCATCCTCCAGAGCAGGAGGCCACACGCCATCAGCATGAGAGAGTTCAGAACCAGCGGAAAAAACACTGGGCTCTGATGCGGAAAGAGCAGGTACTGAACTGCGAGAACCAGCGTCCAGAGAGTGCTTGAAGAACCGGAAGAGGTGACGCCCGGTGTAAAGCCCCAGCTATGGAATTGAACCAGGTTGCGCGCGATTACCTGGTGGATCCAGGAGTCGTCCAGTGGAAACCCGAGATTGCCGCGAAGCGCGAGCCCAAGTGTGAGCAGCCCCACCAGGTACGGAAGTGCAATGAGCAACGTCCAATACCACGGATCAGCCGTAATTGTTCTCGAACCGCCGAGAGCAGTCGATTTGCTTCCGGCATGCACAGAGCTCTCTTCATGCTCAATCAGACGCAAGTTCCCCCGTGCTCCCATTGTGCCTGATCCATTCCCCTTGGCGACGCATGCTGACAGCGTCAGGCGGATGCCAGCGCAGAGTAGGACTGCTTCTTGGTTGCGATCCCGCGGTGCCGGAAGCCTTTGCACGGCTAAAAGGAGGTATGCTGGAACTGGAACGCTGCAAGGCGCGTGCGGTTGGCGTAGTCTTGAAGCCGCGAACGGATCGCTAACCGCAACCCAGTTGCCAACTCTCGGCACATTAGCATCCAATCGTTGAGGATTTTTGATTTTGGCTCATTCCACCAGACCGGTATTTCAGCCCTGCTCGCGGCTGCACGAGCTTTCTGCGGACGAGACTGCTGTATATGCGCAGCTTGATGCGCAGAAGATGCCCCAGCATGTCGCCATCATTATGGACGGCAATGGCCGCTGGGCAGGGAGGCGATCGCTGAAGCGCTTCCTTGGACATCAGCAGGGAGCCGAGAGCGTCCAGTTCGTCGTAGAGACGGCGTCCCGGATTAACCTGCCGTTCATTACTCTGTACGCGTTTTCGCTGGAAAACAACCTGCGGCGCCCGAAGTCGGAGGTGAACTTCCTGATGAAGCTCCTTCGCAGCTATCTCGTCGGGAATGTGAAGCGGATGAACGATAACAATGTCCGTATGCAATACATCGGACGAACCCATGAGCTTCCGAGTGAAGTGCAGGACACGATGCAGTGGGCCGAAGAGGCGACCGGTCGCAACACCGGCACCACGCTCACCTTGGCGTTGAACTATGGCTCCCGTTCGGAGATCGTGGATGCTGCGCGCGCCGTTGTCACTCAGCTCATCTCAGAGGCTCATGAGCGCGGCTGCTCCCTTGAGGACCTCATCCAGGTGGACGGACTGGAGAGCCGGCTGGATGAGCACCACATCTCGAATGCGCTCTACACGGCACACATGCCGGATCCCGACCTGGTCATCCGTACCTCGGGCGAGCAACGGATTTCAAACTTCCTGCTGTGGCAGATCGCCTATTCCGAAATCTTCATTACTGATCGCTTATGGCCGGACTTCCGTGGCATCCACCTGCTTGAAGCGATTCAGAGCTATCAAAAGCGGGAACGGCGCTTTGGCGGACTCGGGGAAAGCTTCACGGACGAAGATCTCGATACGCTTGAACCAGCATCGCAGGTCGCCGAGGAGATCGCGACAGAGCTCACACCAAAGCAACTCACGCCACGATAGGGGCGCACTCATCCACCGCAACTGTTTCGTGCCTACAGCCGGCCGTCTCGCCGTGCTGCGTCGTAGAGCGAGAGTGCGATCAGCGTCTTGCCGTCGTGGATTTCGCCGGCTGCAACCATCCGCATTACTTCCGACAGCGGCATGCGGAAGACTTCCAGATTTTCGTCCTCTTCGAGTTTCGCTTTGCCCTCGCGAATGTCCTCCGCTAGATAAATCTGCATCCACTCGCCTAGAAAACCAGGGCTCGCGAAGTACTTCAGCAGCATTGTCCACCGCTTGGCTCGGTAGCCGGTCTCTTCAATCATTTCGCGTTTGGCGGCGGCCAACGGTGGCTCGTTGGGATTTCGCGTACCGGCCGGCAGTTCAATCAGGTATTGACCGGCGGCGTGCCGGTACTGCCGCTCCAGAACCACGTCAGGATCCGCTGGATTCTTTGAGCCGTCAACTGCCAGAATCACGACTGAACCGTTGTGCCGGATCACGTCACGGGTCGATTTGTGCCCGCCCGGCTCAATCACCGTATCCGTGTAGACGTTGAACACTTTTCCTTTGAACGCCAGCTTGGACGACACGAGCTTCGCCTTGCCAAGGGCGGACTTCGGCGCCTTTCCGTCACTTGATTTGGCTACCTTCGCGCGCTTTTTCGTGCTTTTGGCAGCGGTGCCACCGGAGTGCATTTCAGTACGTGGGCTGGCAATTGGCTTGGCTGTGGAACGGGAGACGGGCTCGAGGCGGGACCTAGTTGAGGAAGCTGCCATGCGTCTACGGTATCATCCTGCATCGGGGGCGGAAATCGCGGCATCCAATCGTGATGAACGGTCAAACTGAGTGGGAACACGTGTGCTGCGAGCCACCAGTAGCGCGGAACGACAAAGATGAGGATCTTGGATGAGCACTGAGTGTTACCCGATCGCGATGGTGTCCAACACAGCCAGAC
>Ga0105238_10007337_pt1 | contig 11041 bp, 12 predicted proteins | sample KBSC34metaG_FD_81526 | JGI IMG/M metagenome (GOLD analysis project Ga0105238, IMG submission 81526) | Corn rhizosphere microbial communities from Kellogg Biological Station, Michigan, USA - KBS C3-4 metaG | ecosystem: Host-associated > Plants > Roots > Rhizosphere > Soil | place: Michigan, USA...
CATAACCGGCGCGAGCCGTAGCTTGCCGGGCGATCGGACCGGCGCCGCGGAATGCATTCAAAGCCATTTCGACCCCTATCTGTTTCTGGTCAAGCCGAGCAGAGGCGCCACCCGCTCGCGAAACGACGCCATGCGCTGCGGTTGCGTGCCAACCGCCTCTTCCAGTTGCCCCTCGGAAATGGCGAACTTGTCTTCGATCTGTCGCACCAGGTGCCATTCCCGCACGTCCGGCCACTCCACCAGCGGCAACGGACCCACTTCAATCCCGAGCGTGTTCTTGAGCGCCCCGAGTTTCCAGTCATCGAGCAGCCGGCGCCCGAACAGGTCGGGTTGCTCAATGCTCAGACAGACTGCCAGCCGCGACGGGATCCCTGACGCGCACCGTTCCAGGTACTGCACCAACGCGGTGACGATCGCGCACTGCGCCTCTGCGGAGCCCGGACGCAGCGTTGCGTACACAGGCATCAAGCCGCCGCCGTTCTGCAGTGCGGCCTCGAGAGTGGCTATGGAGGGTTGCGCGGGCAATCGCCCTGACAGGCTGCGCAACAGGCTGGACAGGACCAGAGAGTCCGCGGCGCCGCGGTCCTCCAGCACGTACTCCGGGGTTGGCAGGCCGGCCCACGGCCGGTTCGCCTGGCACCTGATGCCGCGGTTCTCGGCGTCCTCGGTGAGGTATTCGAGAACCAGGCGGTCCCAGAATTTCGCCGCGGCGTCGTGCGGGATGCCCTTGAGAATCAACAGCAGCGCGCGCTCGGCGCGAGCCTGGAATTTCGCTTCGAACCGGGAGATCGGATCGCTCCGGTCGCACAGAAAAGGCAGGAGCGGCGCGGCTCCCGGAATCACGGCCGCAGGCGCGCTCATACCCTGAGGCATCGGGCTTGCGGCGCTGCGCAAGGTCGCCGAGATTCCCGAAGTCACCGCGGCCCACGCGGCGTCTGGCTTGCCCCACTGCGAGATCTCACGCATCTGAAAACCGTCGTCTTTGGGCAACACACCGCGGTCGCCGAGAAACCACTGTCTGCCGGTTGCGTCGACGCCGATTGGAATACGAGCCCAGGCGTCCGTGATTTTCTTCAGGATGACAGCAAAAATGATCATCCCCCTCGCCACCGCGAACTCGAGCTCCTTCTTGCGACAGAACTCAGAATTCAGCGAGTCGTCGCTGACGAGAAAGATGAACACCTGCGAGGACTCGAGCGCGCGCTGCAGCTCCTCGCGCCATTGTTCCGCAGCCTTCAGCCGCTTCTTATCGTAAAACACGCGCTCTTTACTCAGGCGCAGCCCCGGATCGGCTTCGATCATCGGGCCCAGCGCGTTAAAGAGCCTTTCCGCCGCCTTCGCATCCTTGTGCGAATAGGAGATGAACACACCCCGGGCCTGATCGTTGGCGTCGGGCGCAACCGGCAGAATGACGGGCAGCGGCATAGTCTTCGTCAGCGCCCTTAAAGCGCACGCCTCGAGGCATCAGTCCCTAATATCTCGCTGTCGGGGCGGACTCGTGTCCGCTTCGCTTGTAGTGTTATCAGTGTCCCCCCTGGGAGCCCGCCAGACAAGCCCCTCGAGTGAGGCCGGCTGACCCAGCCGCTCCACGATATCTGTCATCGCGGCCAGTTTCATCGCAGCATAGCGGTAAGACCGCGGTCAAAGCGCTTTGCGAAACGTCAGGTTCACGCGATGCCGCCCGACCATCGGGTGTTCGCCCTCTTTCAGGGGCAGCACCCCGTGATATCGCAAGCGCGCCGGACCGCCCCACACGACCACGTCGCCGTGCTCCAACGGCACCCGAGTCGGTCGATCGCCGCGGCGCATACCTCCGAACAGAAACACCGCGGGCAAACCCAACGACACCGAAACGATGGGCGCTGCAAGGTCGCGCTCATCCTTATCCTGATGCAAGGACATTCTCGCGCTGGGCTCGTACCGGTTGATCAGGCACGCGTCCGGCGCGTAGTTGGCAAACCCCGCGTGCGCGGCGGCACTGGCTGCGAGCTCATGAAACACAGCGGGCATCGCGGGCCAAGGCTGTCCGGTCAGGGCATCGGCGGGCTCGTAACGATAGCCGGACCGGTCGGTGACCCATCCCACCGATCCACAATTGGTCATGGCCACCGACATTGGATATCCGCCGGGCGTCGTCATGAAACGAAACGGCGCGTGGGCGGCGATCTGCTCCACTGCATCCAACAGCATCCGGCCTCGGTTGCTTGCGAAGGCACGCAGGACCGCAGCGCCGGATGCGAGCAGCTCGCTCATGGTGAGAACAGGCTGGCCGCCACGAGGGGGTTGGAAGGCCAATAGAAATGAATGTACGACGCCGTCAGGCGTCCCAGAGTGAACACTGCCTCCCCTTCGCGGCCGTCCTGGGTTCGGCCCTGACGGGACGCCGACAGAGACGTACTCAGACGCGAGTGGTGGAATGTATGACCGCGAAGCTCGCCACCGGGGAACGCGACGCTCTGATGCGACAGTCCTTGCAGCTGTTTCTGCATTGCCGTCTCTCCCGGCAGCGCTCCAGCCATCCGATGGCGCGTACCGGCCGCATCGATCAGGTGCTCGAACAGACACATCATGCCACCGCATTCTGCCAACAGCGGCTTGCCTGCGCTGACATGCTGGCGCAACGCCGTGTGGAGCGGGTGGTTGGCAGCGAGCTGTGCTGCATGCAGCTCCGGATAGCCTCCAGGCAGATAGACAGCGTCAGCCGGAGGCAACCGCGGATCCTTGACGGGCGAAAAGAATTGCAGGCGCGCGCCCAGGCGTTGCAGTACATCGAGATTGGCCGCGTAGATAAAGGAGAGCGCCTCATCCCGCGCCACGGCAATACGCACGCCCGCGAGCAGCGGCGGAAGAGCCACATCCGGCGCTGGCGGAAACTCCACCGTCGGAATCTCTTCCAGATTCACAGAACCGCCGATGGCGCTCGCCGCCAGGTCGAGCCGGGCATCCAGGTCCGCGATCTCAGCCGCCTGGAGCAGGCCGAGGTGGCGATCCGCAATGGCGACTCCCGCTTCCTGCTGCAACGCCCCCAGGAACCGCAACGGCGGCTGGATGCCCGACACACTCCCTTCGAGCAGGGTTGCGTGGTAGTTCCCCGCCACGCGATTGGCCATCACGCCGTGGAAGGCAAGGCCGGGCCGGTACTGCCGCAACCCGAGGGCGACGGCGCCGAACGTCTGCGCCATCGCGTTGCCATCGATGACCGCCGCAATGGGCACGCCAAACTGCTGCGCGAGGTCTGCGCTGGAAGGGCTGCCGTCATAGAGGCCCATCACCCCTTCGATCAACAGCAGATCCGCCTCCGCGGCCGCGCCATACAACTGCCTGCGACAATCGGCCTCGCCACCCATCCACAGATCCAGTGAGTAGACCGGCGCGCCGCAGGCCCGCTCCAGGATCATCGGATCGATGAAGTCGGGGCCCGTTTTGAATACGCGCACCCGCCAGCCACGATTGCGGGCATGACGGGCGATGGCCGCGGTGACGGTCGTCTTGCCCTGCCCCGATGCAGGCGCCGAGATGAAAAGTGCTCGCGCGGAGCCGCTCACACCGGGCCGCTCGTCCATGCAGGGCGTTGCGACTGCCTCATCCCGAGGATGTGCAGGGCTGCTGCGATCGCAACATACTCAAACGCCATGGTGAGGTAATGGAGGTACCAGTCGTTAAGGTTCTTCCACCAACCCGCGAGCGTCGGATCACTTACACGTCCGCCAAGCCAGTAAAAGCTTCCATTGGTCAGCAGATAACACGTGCTTGCCGAAAGGAGCAGGCTCGAGGCAAGGGGAAGCCAGTCGCGCGAGTCGCCGCGGTAGTGCCGGCGCATCCACATGCCTCCGGCCCACAGGGCCGAATACGCCGGTGCGATGAACCAGTAAGCTACCGTCACGCAGTAGTTGTCCACCCCGGCGTACTGGATCGCCGCAAAGTCGAGCGCTGCGGCTTCCAGTAACCACAGGGGCAGCAGCCAGCGCCAGTGTCGACCCAGGTAGAAACCACCCAGAAAGAATATCGCCCAGGACGCATCGGGCGGCGACCAGGCGGTGCCAAAGTGACCGAACCGCGTCACCGCCATCAACAACGACAGCCCTGCTGGGAGCGCCACCTGCTTCAGAAGTGCCCTCGACATCACAATCTCCTACGCGCGCCACGCGCGATCAGTTGCGGTTGTAGAGCGGCTGGAGGGGCGAAGCAGGAACGCGCGCGCAAGCTCGCGTGGCCTGGCATCGCCCAACGCGAGCCGCAGCGAATGTGTCAGGCCGGTCTCCGGGCTCGCGAGTGGATGACTCCTGAAACGGCGCCTTCCCGTGCTTTGCCAGCACAGTGGCACACAAGGCCGTTTCTTTTTGACTCGCTTACCGTTGCGTGGGCAGCGCCGGCTTGGGCGTTCCTCGCGGAACGCGTACCGGCTTCCCGTTTAATCCTGCGGAGGCATGAGCTCCCGCCGGACACCTGAAACGCGGTTAAATCTACCCTACGACTGACGGACGCGCAATTTGATGAGACTCGACAACCCCGATCTGATCACCGACCCCCACGCAAGACTCGCCGTAAAAGACGAGACGGTTTCGGTCGAATTCGCGGCGACCGCCGGCGCTCTCGTCAGCGCCGTGGGGATGAACCACTACGCCGCCGGAGATGCGCTGATTACCGGCTCGACGGGCGATCGCTGGTGCGTGTCCCGCGATCGATTCGATCCGAAGTACGATCCCCTCCCGCCCACCCAGCGCGGGAACACGGGCCGCTACCGCAATCGCCCGGTCATCGTCCGGGTGAAGCGCATGGAGAGCGCTTTCAGTGTCGCTCGCAGCGCCGGTGGTGACGTATTGCAGGGTAACGCCGGCGACTGGCTGGTTCAGTACGCGCCCGGCGATCACGGGATCATCGAGAACACGCGCTTTGAGCGGGTATACCGCCTGCTTCCCGCAGAAGACGACTGAGCTCTCCCTATTGAGTGTGCCAGGGCCGCCTTCAGGCGTGGTCTTCTCGCTGTGCGAGGGCCGCCTTTACGCGCTCGGCAAGCTTGGTGTTTCGCTCGTAGACGGACAGCGCTTCTATGGCAACGTCGCAATCCGTGCGGGAACCTTCCGCGATGATCGATATGAGCCAGTCGAAAGCGGCTTCGCTCCGATGCAGAGCCGCAGCGCGAATCAACACGGTCCGAAAGTCTCCCACCGTGTACTTACACGTGTCGCGCAGATACTCCAGAGCGCGAGGCTGGCGCGACTCTCCCAACGCCAAGGCCGCAAAATCCCGGACACCCTCGTTATCGCCCGCCAGATAACCGGCGACAAAAGGCATTCCCTCCTCCGGCGCGATTGCGAGGATCCCGGAGAAGCACTCGCCGACGACCTCCGCTTCCGCATCACCTACCAGAACCTTGAAACGCAGTAGCGACTCCGCTTCCCGCGGGCTGCCGCAGGATATCGCGCGAGCCGCGCCGGCCCGGGCGCGCCACTCGGTATCGTTCAACATGACAGTCAACTCCTGGATGGCACGGAAGTAGCCCGTCGACACAAGACCCATGGCACAACTGCAACGCACGTCGATCGCGGTGTCCTGCGTTCCTCCCCACACGGGCTCCAGCTGCTTGTAGCGAATGCCTTCGAGGAAGAAGCCGACGTCATGGCATCCGAGCTCGACCAATGCGCGTGCAATGGCCTGCTTGGCGATGCACTTCGGATCGCGCTTCACGGGGTCGCAGAGGAAGCGACCATACGCGGTGATCAGATCGGTCGTCCGCTCATGAAGTGAGCGTTCGGCCGCCAGTGTGGCCGCCTTGGCCACGACGCGAAAATGCTTGTCGGCCAGAAACTTCTTGATCGCCGCGTTCTGTTGCGAACGATCGACGGCAGGGTCGAGCGCGTTGAGCGCATCGAGCTTGCGCTCTTCGGGCCGCCGGTTGTCCTCGGGCTGCTGCGGGTCGTCGGGCCGTTGCTGCGAAGGGTCGCTCATGGCTCACACCGCAAAGCTCACCACGAACCCGCTGCGCTGGCTGGTCTGCGGGCCCTCCAGCAACTGGCAACGCGCTTCGCCGCCGTGCAGCCGTGCTATCTCGCGCACCAACGAGAGCCCGAGGCCGGTTCCGCCGGAGCTGGACTGATTGGGCCGATAGAACGGGCGGAAAACGTTCTCGAACTCCGCCGGTAAAACTCCCGGCCCGTTGTCCCAGACCGTGAGGGTAGCATCCGACCCGGCGCGCGCAACTCGAACTTCCGTCGGGGGTGCGCCATGACGGCGGGCGTTCTCCAACAGATTGCGCACCATCCGGCGCAGCAGCCGGGCATCACCCCGAACGACCACGGGCGTACCCTCCAGATGGACATTTTCGAAGCGCGCGCACTCTTCGGCCGTCAGTGCCAACAGATCGACGTCCTCCTTCACAAAAGACCCGGGAACCGTATCGAGGCGGCTCGCCAACAGGATCTCATCGACGAGCCCGTCGAGCTCGGCGATATCCTGCTCGAGGCCCGCGCGACGGCCCGGGTCGACGGACTGCGTCGACAGCTCCAGCGCGAGGCGGATCCGTGCCAGGGGCGTCCGCAACTCGTGAGAGGCATTCGCGAGGAGCGATTTGTGTGCTCCGACGAGTTGCTCGATCTGCCCCGCGGACCGATTGAACGCCGCGGCGAGTTGCGCCACCTCATCGCGTCCCTCAACCTTGACGCGGGCGGCGAAGTCCCCTGCCCCGAGTGACTCCACGCCACGCTGCAGGCGCTCGAGGCGGCGCGTGATCTGACGCACGACTGGCAGCGCTCCCACGACGATCGCGACTGTCAATATGAGCAGCAGGAGATGAAAGGCGCCCAGCGGGTTGGGATAGCCGATGGCGACATTGGAGACCAGGAGACGGCCGTCGGCGAGACGGACGAACGTTGCCGGACCCATTCTCCATGAAAAGCCCATGAAGGCGCGCCGCTTCGCTACCGGCGCCGACAGGGGCCGCCCTACCGAGGCGATGCGCAGTCCCTTGGCATCAAACAGCGTGACATCGGCGCTGATCCCCGCTGCAAGATGCTGGAGGGCCTCCTGCTGCACCGCTGGCGGTGAGTCCGCCGGCGCCAGCGCGTTCTGCATCACCTTTCCCAGAATGGCCCCCGCGTGTTGCATCGGAACGCCCGTCAGATGCCACACGACCAGGGTCGCCATCGCAAACAAGGCCAGGCTGGCCACGAGGGCGAAATAAAACCGGATGTACAGGCGGAACATCAGTCCTGCGCCTTCGCAAAGACGTAGCCCGCCCCGCGCACGGTGATCACTCGCCGCGGTTTTTTGGGGTCCTCCTCGATCGCGGCCCGGATGCGGGACATGTGCACGTCGATCGAGCGATCGAAGGCATCAAGATGCTCCCCTCTGACGAGGTCCATCAGCGCATCGCGCGAGAGCACGCGCCCTGCGTTCTGCGCCAGCGCAACCAACAGATTGAACTGATGGCCCGTCAGCTCGCGAATCGCTCCATCCAGGCGCACGAGGCGCGCCGCGGTATCGATTTCCAGGCGGCCGAACCGCAATGGCGGCGCCGGCTCGCCTCTTGGCCGCACGCCCCGCCGCAGAACAGCGCGCAGCCGCGCGAGCAGCTCACGGGGCTCGAAAGGCTTGGGGAGGTAGTCATCGGCGCCGAGCTCCAGCCCGATGATCCGGTCGATCGCATCGCCGCGCGCGGTCAACATGAGCACCGGGGTGTCGGATTCGGTTCGCAGGCGCCGGCAGACCTCCAGACCGTCCATGTCCGGAAGCATCAGGTCGAGAACGATGGCGTCATAGCCGGCCGCGGCCAGGCGCTGCAAGGCCGTGCCGCCCTGTGAGGCCACCGTCACCTGCAAACCCGCCTGACCCAGATACTCGGACAGCATTCCGGCCAGGCGGGTATCGTCTTCGACCAACAGGATGCGCTCGCCCATCTTAGGGCCCCACTGTAGGGCCTGCGGCGGCGGTTAACCAGCGCACTTCGGCAGCCGGCCCGCAGGCTTCAGTGGGTCGAACCGGCGTGCGCCGCCGCTCCCCCGTGCATCTGCTGCAGATGGTCCGCGAGCTTTTTGCGTTGCTCGGGCGTCAGAACGTCCCCGATGTCGCCGACGAGCTGAACGAGTCGCCTCGAGGCCTCATCGGCTGCCTGCAGAAGCGCGGCGCGACCTGACTCCAGCGCGGCCCGATCCATCGTCGGCTGCTCCAGAGCCTGCTTCATGCGCGCATGAGCGGCGAGCAGTTGTGAGTGAAGCGGTAGAAGGTCGGTCATCGCCTGGTGAGCGAGTGGCTCGATCTGCGCCTTCTGGGCGTCCGTTGCATCGATTTCCGCGTACAGGTGCTTGAGCACGTGGTCGACGTGAGCTGAGGCAGCCGCGGGGTCTATTTTTCCATCCGCACTCATTACGGAATGCATCATGTGATGCATACCCGTGGCAGCGGCCAGCGCGACCGCGCCGACCGTGGTCGCCGCACCCGCCACGAACGCGATCAGCGTGTAACGGCTGAACAGAGAGCGCCTCATCGAGGGGGGCTTGGAATTCGTCTCAGGGGTCGTCATGGGCAGTCCTTTCGTCGCCGGTGGAGAACACGACGAAAGTTTGCTCACTGCCCGTTAGGCGCTGTTGTGCGCCGCGTAAAGTTCTGTAAAGCGCCGCCGGACCGGTCGCACGAACGTCGGGACTAACGTTGGTGCGCCCGGAAGCGGCGGCGGTCAGTGATCTCCACGGCCGGCAGGTTCGGCACGGCCTGTCAGCCGCCTGCAGACCTGCTGCCACAGCGCGTGGCAGCGCGCGTGAAAGCGCACACCGGCGGTTCCTTCGATGGCGGTGTCGAGTTCGATCTCGACGTCATCCGAGCCGATCGGCTCGCCGCAAAGGCTGCAGCACTGCCCGGAGCCGCGGCCGCCCCAGATGCGTGACGTCGCGGCCAGAGGGAGGCGATGCGCGGCGATCGCGGCCTGCGCCCGCTCGATCAAGGTGATTGAATCCAATTCCATCATGAGTCCCCGGTAGACGAACCCTTGACAACGCGCCGTCAGGCCGGCCCGGTCACTTACGCGCGCCCGGGCGCTTCCCCTTGGGGCGCGCGCCGTCGTCCTGAATCTCGATTTTCAGGTGACGCACACCCGTTTCGCTCAGTGAGTCTTCCTCGTCAAAATCGGGCGTAGCGGCCTTGAGGTCCTCCAGGGTGTCCTCGAGGCTCATGCGTCGCCGCTTCTGCGTGGTTGACGTGCCTGGCTTCGCCGGTGGTTTCTCCGGAACCTGCAGCGCGCGGAACATTCCCGTCTGCCCGGTTGAAATACGCGGCGCGGTTTGCGCGGTTTGCGTTGCCGCCGCTCGTGGCGGTGCGCTCGGCGCTACGGGTGCGGGCGTTGCCATGGGTCGCCGCTGAACGGGCGCCGGGCCCTGATCCAACAGCGATACGATCTGCGGCGCGCTGAGCACCTCGGCTCGCGGAGCCTCGCTCACGAAGGCGCTGGGATAGATCCTGCGCAGTGTTTCCAACCACTTCTCCGCCTCGGGGCGCGTCGCGAAATGCCCCATGTACAGGCGGTGGCGCTTGACGCCCTCTTCCCAACACGTGTGCAGAAAGAAGCGGTAACGAACGAGCTCGGGCGATCGGGGTTGCGGAATCGTGATCGGTGCTCCGACCGAGCACAGATGGATGACAAACTTCCCCGTCGCTGCGACAGCCGATGAACCGGTCATTGTCGCATCGGCGCCCGCACCCCCGGCGCCCATGGCAAAATTCGACTTCTGCATTCGAAGACTCCCCGGACCCTCGTCATATATGAGACCAGATGTCTCACGCAAAGCAAGACGTCTGTCTTTTGCGTCACCACCTCGAGTCGTGCTTCGTGAATCCTTCGAGTGGGATCCAACGCTCGGCTAGGGGGCGATCGCAGCCTCATCCGCAGTCAGTACACCTCCCGAGAACCTGCCCGTGATCGTCACGACGGCATTCGGAGCCTGGCTGAAGAACGCACCCACCTTATCGGCGCCGCCACCAGGAACGGTATATCTCGTCTGCGCGGTGGTCACGACCGCCACACCCAGTACGGTGAGATTCGGGGATGCAACATTCGATGCAACGCCCTGCACGACGGTTTCGATGTTGGCCTTGTCGCGCACGAGCGTCGCCGCATTCACCGTCCCCGGGGGATTCTCGGCTCCCGCGACCTCGACGTAATCACCGATATGAATGTCGCTGAAGCGGAAAGACTTCAGGTGTTGAGCCTTGTCATCCAGCTCGGTCAGCGAGCTCAGGACGACCTTGACCCCCAGCACGCTCAGCGAGCTGTCAGAGGCGCTCACTGAGTCAACCGCCCCCGCCAACGCGCTCGCTCCCTGCTGCTTCGCCTCGACCCTCTGGGCCTGCAGGATCCCCATGGCATTGATCGTGCCCGTGACCCGGACCGGGACGTTCACTTGCAGGGTGACCCCGTGCAGCACCATCAGCGTATTGGCATCCGTCGTCACTTCCTGGCCATTAACAAAGAAATCCCCGGAGGTGAAGCTCGTGATGAGCCCCTGCAGGTCCACATGTTGATTCGCGGAGGCGCCCAGACCCCTGAACGCGGTAACCGTGGTGGCGACCAATGCCCCGGCCCCGTTCAAAGTGGTCCCCTGGACGACGACGATGGCGCCGTTTTTCAGGGTTGGCGCCGCTGACACCGAACTGTAGTCCACGACCAGCGCGTTGATCTGGAACGTGCGGGCAACCGTATCCAGGCTCTGCACGGCGCCTTTGACCTGGAGCGTGCTGCCGGCGGCCTTGGTGGCGATGCGCGAGGCAACGATCTGCCCGGTCGCGTTCGCGAATCCGCTGACCTCGACCACGTTGCCGAGCTGCAAGCCCGAGAGATCGGCGGGCTGAGTGCTGGAATCCAGAAGCGTACCGTCCGTCAGCACAACGGTCTGCCCCAGAACGGTGAAGCTGTTGTGGGTTACATCCATCTGCGAGATGGGACCCTGCACGTCACCCACGAACGCCAGTTGCGTGGCGGCGCCCGTCGTTCCATCGGAGTTGACGGTGCCGGTGATCGAGACGACCTAGCCCGACTCGAGTTGCCCTCCGGAGC
>Ga0105238_10007339_pt1 | contig 11039 bp, 13 predicted proteins | sample KBSC34metaG_FD_81526 | JGI IMG/M metagenome (GOLD analysis project Ga0105238, IMG submission 81526) | Corn rhizosphere microbial communities from Kellogg Biological Station, Michigan, USA - KBS C3-4 metaG | ecosystem: Host-associated > Plants > Roots > Rhizosphere > Soil | place: Michigan, USA...
CAGGAGCAGTATGATTTTGTGAAGGGAGACGGGCAAGACTACTTTCTCGTCTTTACCCTGAAATCCGCGCCCAAATAGCCAGAAATGCCTGCGCCTCGACTGAGAAACCGCTTTAACGGATTACTACTGACGGCAATAGATCAGGCACAGCCTAGTTCTAACCAGGCTGTTGCCAAATGCCTTTGTTTATTGCGCCAGTCCTGTCCTTCTTACGTTCGGTGTTTCTGGAAATAAGCGATCTGCTGCAAATTGCGCGTCTTATTTCGCTTCTATCCAAGTATCTGAACCGGCCAGCTTAACCGCCACGTTTGTAAAGGACAGTGTGAACGGCTTGCCGTCCGCTGTTCCCTTGTGATCGGTTGAGACAACGAGAGGACCTGCTTTCTTGTAGCCCTCCCAGGTCGCGATGACCACACCCGGCTTTACGGATCCGCCGTGATGAAACTCGAGCTCCTTTACTATATTGTCAGCGCCCACGTAAAGCATCCAAGTGTCACCCGGCGTATATCCGCCGTCCGATGAATATTTCACCACCACCTGCCTGGCGGTGCCCTTGCCCAGCTTGAGTTTTTGCATGCCCTTATCTTCTATGGGAGCGCCATCCCAGACTAGATGAAACGGAAAGACCAGCCAATACTGATCGTTGATGAACCCGGGATCGATTTCTTTCTTCACATTATCGGGCTGGCTGTTGATCTCTGAGCGCACGTATGTAACCTTTACGGGCTTGCCGTCCTTGTCCTTGCCTTCGTAGGTGACTCGGTTGGCTTTAGGCTCCCAGGTCCACGTCCGCGAGATTTTGAATATAGGAAGATTGAAGGTGTAGCGGACCGCATCAATTTGCCCCCACGAATCAAGGCCATAAGCCTTGGCGATCTGTTCCGCAATAGGCGGATTCTGGGCCTGGGGGGTTGCCGCAAGCAGCAGAATCGCCATGACTAGAAGACCAGTCCTTTTAACCCAGTTTGAGCTTGTCATTTGACAGTCCCTCGTTTTTATTTTTTGTCCAAATTGGCATTAAGCCAGAAAATGCAGGCTCGAATCTATTGAACGAAAGTATTGTTTGATACCAAGGTATCGATTCTTTGATGCACGCTGAAATAGCTAACTCTTGGAACGCTCACAGCCACTCCAATGGCGAAGCCCGAGCATCGCGCCGGCTACTCCTACGGCCCCGTATTCCAGCAGCATGATCCAGCCAGGAACCAGCCATGGCCGTCCCAGCGTCCGTAGGTGCCAAACATAGTAAGTGGGAATTATGCTCACTGTCCAGACGATGAGCGGCAAGGTCGAAGCAGACCGCAAGAATGGCAGGAGCCAAAGCAGGTACCACGGATATATGACCGGGGCAAAAAACAGCGATGCTGCCATCGGCCAGGCAAATGAATCGGCGGACAAATGCGAGGATCTTCTTCTCATCCAGATCGCGACAAGAAAGCCGGCGAGCACGGCTAGTCCAGCAACAATCTGCGGAGCCATCATTTGCTCAAGCGTCGCAAATGCCGGGTCATTAAAACGGAAACTTTGCACATAGGTTCCGAATGAGCCTAAGGGAATGCGGCCGTGGTCAAGAAATGGAAAGTACAGTAGCCCGGTCACGATTGCCGCCAGCGCGACGTCGCGCAGACGAACACGCTTCCAGTAAAGTGGCAGCAATATGATCGGAAGGAACTTCACTGCAATGGCCAGCGCCAATGTCACAGCGGCAACGGTACGCCAACTGCGCCACAGTGCAGCCGCCGAAATCACCAGCAGCAGAGCGCCGAGAATATCAATGTGGCCGCCGCCTGCAACCTCTATCGCCAGCAGAGGATTCCACGCGAAGGCCAGCACCCAGTGATCTCCTTTGCCGGTACGACGCAACAAGTCGAGCAACACAAAGACAATGGCGAAATCGCAAAGCACGAATACTATTTTGAACGCAAAGACAGACTCATGAATCGCCGTTACAGCCCGGAAGAACAGCTCCGCCCCGGGCGGATACGGAGTCGGCAAATCGGGGTGATTCAGCGTGCGCGTCTCAGAGGTATGCAGAACGGCAGCCTTGGGGTCGTTGGGGACGAGCGTATACGGGTTGTAGCCGAGCCGCTGCACCCGCCCATCCCAAACATACCTATGGATGTCATCATCCACACCAGGCGGCTGCAATAGGAATAAAATGTGCCACCCAGCGGAGAGTGCCAGCGCGAGCACTACAACACGTTTCGGGAAATCGGGCGTCGAGAAGAGTTCACGAACAGCGAATAAATATGCGAGCCCAGCGACAATCAGCCAAAGCATGAACGAGGGCCCGCCACGGTCGCCGAAATTACTCGAACAGATTGTAAGGGCGAGCAGCAGAAGGCTGCCCAGTGCCAGCAATCGCAGCGCCGGCGCCCGCGTCACTTCTCTCCCATACGATCAGACGCTTGCCCGAGCACCTGGCCCCACTCCGCGAACCACTGTGCGGTTCGCGGAGCCCTCGCTGGTGCCAGCGCCAGTTCCGGAGCGAGTCGAATCAGGTCCTCAGCAACATCGATGTCATAGAAGGTCTCGGTCACGCTGCGGGAAAGCTTCAATGCTTTGGCCCGCGCTACTAATCTCTCAAGCGCGCTGCTTGTTCCTAGCCCATCATTTTCAAAGAGCGTTGGGTAAGCAGCCTTTGCGCCGACAAGATAGTAGCCTCCGTCGTGTGTCGGCCCGATTACCAGGTCTGATTCGGAGAGGGACTGAAAAGCGCTCTCTAGGATCGAAGGCGCGAGGTGTGGGCTGTCACTGTTGAAGGCGATCACGTGCTGTATACCGGCCGCCGTAAAGTGGGCAAACACAGAGACCAGTCCTGCCGCAAGCCCCTCGCCGTTCTGGGCCACTACCGGTACTGCATTATCAAGGAAATGCGTCAATTCTTCTTTGTCCGATTCAGGGCACATCACTGCGACATCCACATCATTCAATGACCGTGCCAATGCGACTGTGTCCTGCAAAAGGCAGCGATACAGTGCGACCACCGCGGCCGGAGGAAGGCTCTGATTGAGCCGGGTCTTGACCGCTCCTGGCCGTGGCGCTTTGGCCATAATGACCAGCGTCCGGCTGTGCTTTGCGGGAAGCACGAGTGTCTGGTTGTGGGATTCCATAGAAAGTTTGTTACTAGGCCGCTTCCGCCGGGCGTCCCTTTCGGCGCTGAAAATAATAGCGCACAATCCGGCTCAGAATGAACCACGCGGCTCCCAGCGTGCCCTTAAGCGTACCGCTGATTTTGGACTTGCCGATACGCGGGTGATAGCTCACCGGAACTTCAATGATGCGGAATCCCGCAATAGCGCCTTTCAGGATCATCTCCACAGCCCATCCGTAGGTCGCCTCTTCGAGCGCGAGAGCGCGAAGCACCTCGGCACGCGCTGCGCGAAACGGCCCCAGATCACTGATCTTCACGCCATATAAAAGCCTGATCATGCTGGCGGCTAAGTGATTGCCGAAAGATTGATGCCACGGTAAAGCTTGTGAATTGCGCCGCGCCCCGAGCCGCGAACCAATCGTAATATCGGCACGGCCCTCAATGAGGGGGGCTAGGAGAACTGGCAACTCCGATGGCCGGTCACTGTAGTCGCCATCGAGGAAAACAACCACGTCTGGACTTGTCGCATTATTCAGTCCAGTTAAGCATGCGCGCCCGTATCCACGGCGGGGTTCTTTTAGAACGCGAGCACCCATCTTGGCCGCAATCTCCGGCGTACCGTCATTGGAATTGCTGTCTACAACGATAACCTCGGTGACAGGATCCCGCGGCAGATCGGCCAGCACATGACTAATGGCCTCTGCTTCGTTGTAGGTGGGAATGATAACGGTTATTCGCACGCAGATTCGCTAGGTTACCACCACGGCGAAGACGGGTTACGCTGGGCCAGCAGTGCGTCGATGCCCCAGGCGCGCCCTGCTCGTCCCAATGCAAGACCAAGGCATGCAAGTACTGAAACCAGTAATTCCCAAATCCAGGACGTGCCCCACTCAGAAATCCAGAGGCTACCAAGGAAGAGAAACGCCACGAAAGCGGCAGGCCGTGTGAACAATCCCAAGACCAGCAGAATCCCGAGGGAGATTTCTGTCATCGCCTGCATGGGAGCTGCCAGAGAGGCATGGCTCGCCGCTAATCCCATCACCGCTTTCCAGGCAGCCGGTGAATGGCTCATTTTAATGTAGTAATTAATCAGGCTCGAGTAGCCGCCTGCGGTGTAAAGGCCTTTCCCGAGATTCTCAAAAAAAACCCACACGAACATTGCCCCGACAGTGAAACGAACCAAGGCCAGACCATTGGCCGCTTGCGGGCTGCCGGCGGACCGCGCTGGACTTATACTTGTCGCCATTGTGAACCTCTTTCGCAACAGATCTGGGCCGCAATTGCGGATTCAATATCAAACGAGAGACTACGCTATCGGGACGGTGATAGACAATACGAGACAGACTGATTTCACGAACTTCTCAGTCCATCTGATTATCAGATGTAAGGACGGCTAGAACAATTGGACTATGGTATCGGCTCAACCCCGCGCAAACCACAGGGCCGGATCTATGAGTCTTGAATTGTAGATGTAATCCGGAGTTGTGCGGCCATTTTCACCAGCGCTGGAAGAGAGTCGGCTTTCATCTTTTGCATCACTTTCCCACGGTGCGCCTTGACGGTGATTTCGCTAATCCCGAGTTCCCCGCCGACTTGCTTATTCAGCAAGCCAGAGACCACTAGGGCCATGACCTGGCGCTCGCGATGGGTCAGTAAGCTGTAACGATCGCGCAGAGATTGCAATTCCGCTTCAATCCCAAGAGCAGCGCGGCTGCGCTCAAGCGCCTGCCGAATGGCACTCAACAGCACGTCGTCACTGAATGGCTTTGTTAGAAACTCGACAGCCCCCGCCTTCATTGCCTGAACCGTCATGGGCACATTGCCGTGTCCAGTAATGAAGATGATCGGCATATCCGTTCGCTCGTGCGCGACACGTTTTTGCAGATCAAGGCCATTCAAGCCTGGCAGAGAGATGTCGAGCACTAAACAGCTTGGAACAACGGCTCGCGGCCGTTGAAGAAATTCCTGGGCTGAGGCGAATAACTCGGGACGCCAACCTGCACTGACGATCAGCAGTTCCAGCGATTCTCGCACCGAGATATCGTCATCAACAACAAATACAATAGGCCTTGTAGTCGGCACTGGAGGACGTCCGAGTTGACGGCCAAATGCGTGCATTGCGTTCATAGTATATCTCTGGAGCGAGGTAGCGCCGTTCTCCAACTAATCCTGGACCGCCTTATTGAGCGCCTCGAGCAGAGCTGTGTCACTAAATGGTTTTAACAGGAATGATACAGCTCCCTGCAGAAGTGCCCGATCCTGAATCTCCCGGTCTTTTTGTGCCGTTATAAAGATGATAGGAATTCTGCGCTCACGATCGTTCAACTGCCGCTGAAGATCAAGTCCGGTCATGCATGGCATCACGACATCGAGAATCAGGCATCTTGTTTGTTCAAGACTACCGGATAAGAGAAACTCTTCTGCGGAGGAGAAGGCCCGCGTCCGATAACCTAACTCGGTTAATAGATCCGGCAATGACTCGCGGACAGATTCATCGTCATCGACCACAGCCACAAGCGCCCGGTCGCGGTCGGCATCTTCTCGACCAGAATCCATAACGCAAGAATCCGCTATTTGATCGGCTGCGTCCATTGTGCTTTGGTATTGGCCCCCATCGGCCCATTTCTGCCAATGCTAGTCTAATTTTCTATGCCGCATCCGTTCGGACATTATCCCCGCTGCTGGAGGAGCTTTTCGAAATGCAAGGAATCGAAAAGCAAAACGTTGCGCCGGGACCGTCGTTTCCAACGGCCCAAAGACGCCCATAATGCCCCTCAATGATCGAGCGGCTGATTGATAGTCCGATTCCCATTCCGTCAGCTTTACTGGTGTAAAAGGGCTCGAAAAGCTTGTCCAAAGCGTCAGAATCGAAACCGACGCCGGCATCCTTTACGGAAACGAGCACCGAATCGGGAGCCTCATGGCTGGTACTTATCAGCAATTCCCCGGCCCGGTCCTCGAGCCCGTGCATTGATTCGGCTCCGTTACGGAGCAGGTTCAGGATGACTTGTTGAAGCTGCACGCGATCACCGCGCACCCTAGGGAGGTCAGCGGCCAATTCAGCTCGCAAAATTATGCGGTTTCTCTGAAGCTCACCACGGCAAAGCGCGATTACTTCCCGCAAAGCGTCATTCAGATCGAGGAGTTCGAACGTCGCCTCCTTTTTGCTGAAGAGGGTGCGCAGCCTGGTAATTACATCTGAAGCCCGGTTTCCGTCGCGGATCGTCCGCCGAGCAGTTTCGCGCGCGCCTTCTATATTCGGGGGATCGGAGCTTAACATGCGCAGGCAGGTGCTGGCATTAGTAACAATACCTGACAAGGGCTGATTGACCTCATGCGCAATCGAAGCAGTTAGCGTAGTCAAGGTCGTGACTCGGGCCACCTGGGCAAGCTCCGATCGGGCTTTCACCAAAGCTTCTTCCGACGCGCGGCGCTGCGTCACATCCTGGATCAAGGCGATGTACTCCAGCTGGCTGTTCTGATCTCGTCTTGCATGAGCGACAGCATGGAGATATTTAACCGACTTATCCGGCATCAGCAGCCGATAGTGCCATTCAAAGTCGTTCTCGCCGTTTCGCGCCTGCTCAACCATCTTCTCCAACACGGTGTGGTCTTCAGGATGAACACGAGTACGGATCAGTTCGGGTGTCACCGGCAGGCCAATCTCAAATTCGTATAGGCGATAAAGCTGCTCTGACCATGTAATCTCGCCGGTCGCCATTTTCCAGGAAAAGCTGCCGGTCAAACTGAGACGCTGGCCTTCGGCAAGAAATGCCTCGCTGCGGCGCAACTTCTCTTCGGCGAGCTTCCGATCGTCGATATCAGTGCTTGTACCGTACCAGCAGAGGATCTCGCCCGACTCATCGCGGAAAGGCTCGGCTCGAATGAGGAACCAGCGATATACTCCGTCATTGCGGCGAAGACGGGCCTCGATCTCATCCGGTTCTCCTGAGACCAGCATTGCTTTCCATTTTTCCATTAAATGCGGCAAGTCTTCCGGATGGAAGGCAGTCTGCCAACCCCAGCCATGCGACTCTTCAGGCGAGAGACCCGTATACTCATGCCAATTCTTATTGAGGAACTCATTAGTGCCGTTGGGTAAATTGCACCAAGCCAAGGTGGGCATCGTGTCGATTACGTGCCGTAACTTCTCTTCCCCCCGTTTGCGATCAGTAATGTCGCGCCCCATGCCATAGATGCGACCGTTGTCGGGTGCCGCATTCCATGAAATCCAGTGATAGGAACCGTTCTTGGCAAGCAGGCGATTTTCAAAGCGCGGAGTCTTACGGCCGGTGGCAAGATGATCAAGCTCTGTGCGAGTTGTTTCCCAATCGTCGGGATGCACGAACGACTGGGCCGACTTGCCCACCAAAGCCGCTTCTGACCAGCCAAGCATAGCTGTCCAGGCTGGATTAACGCTCACAAACGTACCATCTAAATCGGAGATCACCAGCAAATCCTGGGAGATGCTCCAGATTTGCAGCCTCTCCCACGTTTCGGCTTGAACGCGCTGTTCGAGCGTTTCGTTAAGCTCTCGAAGCGCCTCTTCCACACGACCCCGCTCGATAGCAACTGCCGCGGCACGGCTCAGCAGTTGCACCATCCGTTTGTCACGGGGGCTCGGATCGCGAACCTCAAAGTAATAATGGGCAAAGGTTCCGAGTATTTTTCCTTCATTGGAAAAGATCGGCGTAGACCAGGCAGATCGAATGCCGAGAGGATCAGCAAACTCACGGAATTTGGCCCACTTTGGATCAGCCGCCAAGTCAGGCACAACCGCAGTTTGCCGCGTGGCTACTGCCTGGCAGCATGGCCCCGTCATGGATGACACGAGCACTCCATCCGTTGACTCGCGATAACTCTTGTCAAGGCTAGGCGCCGCGGGGTCGCGAAACTTTGTTGCATCATCGTTCAGCGGATGAATGCATGCGATAACCCGATCGACAGATCTGTCTTCCATTGCGCGACAAAGAAATTCCAGCACACTGGCTAGTTCGTCAGCCCGTGCTACGGTCTGTAAATCAACTTGAGTTGCTTCCTTATGAGGGTGTCTTACGCGTGCAGCCTTGGTCAGGCGAGACGACGCGTCCATACTCCATTGCTCCTTCAGCTGAATCTGCGCGTGTCATGCGTGTGTCAATTGTACTTTATCGCTTTTCGCCAATGTTAAAACTAATGTTAAAAAAAATGCCTCCCGGCCTTAATCATCAAGGCCAATACCAAGGTAAAACCAATACCATCGTGTAATTGTTCCCGAAATGAGGTTCTGGTGTGATGGGATGTGCTCAGAAGGTGATTTTTCAACTTCAGGGACGAGATGTTTGAGCAAATCAACTATGACCGACGTCGTTTTCTCAGGGGTGCCGCTATGACGCTTGTTGCAGCGAAGTTCGGTATGCTCAGCGCAAGTACGCACCCTGCCGCAGATCCTCAATTAGCAGTGGAAGGCAACCTGCCTGCTCTTGGAGGTGGCTTGGGCTGGATCAATTCGGAACCATTAACCGTCAGCGGCTTGCGGGGCAAGGTTACGCTTATAGAGTTTTGGACGTACACCTGCATCAACTGGAGACGGCAGCTCCCGTACGTCCGCGCTTGGGCAGAGAAATACAAGGCTCACGGGTTGGTAACGATCGGGGTACACACGCCAGAATTCTCTTTCGAAAAGAAGCCGGAGAATGTTCGCCACGCGACCCAAGAGACTCGCGTTGATTATCCGGTCGTGATCGACAGCAATTATGCGATTTGGCGTGCTTTCGATAATGAATATTGGCCCGCCCTTTACTTTGCCGATGCCCAGGGACGCATCCGGCATCACGTCTTCGGTGAGGGCGAGTATGACAAATCGGAGCGAGTCATTCAGCAATTGCTTGCCGAAGCCGGAACAAACAATTTTCCCAGTGATCTAGTTTTCGTTCGTGCCGAAGGTCCTGAAGCTAATGCCGACTGGCTTAATCTTGGCTCAGGAGAAAATTATCTCGGATATAAGCGTACGGAAAATTTTGCGTCGCCAAGCGGTCCGGTATCTGACAGGCCGCACGTTTACTCTGTTCCCGCGGGGTTAGAGAACAATCATTGGGCGCTCTCGGGCGATTGGACAATACAAGCGGGAGCAATCGTCCTGAATCAACCCGGGGGGCGCATTGCATATCGATTTCACGCCCGCGATCTGCATTTGGTGATGGGAACGGCCACGCCGGGAAAGCCTGTACGCTTCCGCGTATTTATAGACGGAAAGTCGGCCAGCGCTGTCCACGGAAGTGATGTAGATGCCCAAGGGAATGGTGCAGTCACGGAACCGAGAATGTACCAACTGATCCGGCAATCGTCGCCGATCGTCGATCGCCAATTCGAGATCCAGTTTCTTGATTCAGGCGTCGAAGCATTCTCGTTCACCTTTGGATGACGAGTTCATCGAGAGGAGGTCTTATGCAAAAGATCGCTTTCTTACTAGTTGCAATTGCAGTTGTGGCGAGCGTTGTCATTTCAACCGAGCCCACATCTGGAGAGGCTGATGATCAAGCCGCACCCATCTTTGGAATCAGAATCCCTCCGGGATATCGTGATTGAAGTTAATTTCCGTTGCCCATGAAGAAGGCAATCTCAACGATTTGCGCGCTGTTCTGGGCAATGATGTAGCGATCAAGGCCTATCGGGAAGGAAAGTTGCCGTTCCCAGACGGGACAATCATAACGCGGCTGGCATGGAATTATGTCCCTTCGGAGGAAAACAACAAAGTCTTCGGACGGACACAATCTTTTGTCGCCGGCTCCCCCACGAACGTGCAGTTTATGGTGAAGGACTCAAAAAAATACGCTTCTACCGGCGGCTGGGGCTTCGCTCAATTCAAAGATGGCAAAGTCGACGACAAGGCAGACCTTAAGACCTGCTTCCCGTGCCACGAGCCTATCAAGGCTCGCGACTTGGTCTTTACCCATTACTCACCTTAGTGCTGAGAACCACACGCGATGACATAAATAAAAAAGGAGAAAGCCAATATGAAACGATTCACTGCTCTAGGCGCCCTTATTCTTGGCTTGGCGATCACAGCATCTGCCCAGGATCAGAGCAAAATGATGGAAATGACCGGAACAGTTTGCGACCAGAAATGCGTGAAGCAGGATACAGACAAGGCCGCCTGTGACACGTCTTGCAAGGAACACAGCGGACAAGCGGTGTTTCTCGACGACTCAGGTAAGCTGTGGAAAGTCGCTAATCCGGCGAGCTGTAAAGGAAAGATGGGGAAGAAGGTCACAATCCATGGTGAAAAGAAGGACAACACAACAATGTATCTTCACGATGTGATCCTGGCCAATGCCGGCTAGCTGTGTTCGTCAAGCAACAGGAGAGCTTCAATCGGAGTAGAAGCTCTCCTTCCAGAACTAGCGCAAGTACTGAGGACAGAGAACAATAGCAAGGAGTACTACCATGGACATGAAACTTGAAGCCTTTGCTCTTCCTGTTTCCGACGTTAATCGCTCTAAATCCTTCTATGAGGGTCTGGGTTGGCGACTGGATGCCGACTTTCCTTTCCCTAACGGATTCCGCGTCGTCCAGTTCACGCCAGCGGGCTCAGGGTGCTCGGTTCAATTCGGCACCAAGCTTACGTCTGCCACACCTGGTTCGGCTCAGGGCCTTTACCTTGTAGTTTCTGACATCGACGCTGCACGCAACGAACTTCTTGCCCATGGCGTTGAGATCAGCGAGGTGTTCCACGTCGGCACGCCCGGAGCTCAGTTTCAAGCCAATAGCGCCAACCGGATAAGCGGACCCGCGGACGATCATGCGAGTTACCACTCCTTCGCCACATTTAGCGATCCAGACGGTAATAGCTGGCTGCTCCAGGAGGTCAAAACTCGCCTTCCTGGACGAGGACTTAGCCATGATCTCGCGACGTTCACAGAGCTTCTGCGAGAAGCAGAGGAACACCACGGCGAATACGAACCCA
>Ga0105238_10007340_pt1 | contig 11037 bp, 30 predicted proteins | sample KBSC34metaG_FD_81526 | JGI IMG/M metagenome (GOLD analysis project Ga0105238, IMG submission 81526) | Corn rhizosphere microbial communities from Kellogg Biological Station, Michigan, USA - KBS C3-4 metaG | ecosystem: Host-associated > Plants > Roots > Rhizosphere > Soil | place: Michigan, USA...
TCAGAAAGAGCGGGAGTGGATCGAGAAGAAGTAATCACCCACAGAACTGGCTAGAGTGGGATATAGTTCTCACTCTAGCTCTTGCATCCCAAGAGAGAATCAATTAAGATACCTCCACAATGAATCGCACGGAGAAACACATGAACAAGGCACAATTGAAGAAGCTAGTAGAAAATGCTGGTGTCGTTGAATACGAAATCAGTGGCTCTGGCTCCACTCTTGAAATCGAGGTAAGTGAACAGGACAGCAAGAAGTTAAGTAAAGCTGGCCTGACGTGGGGTGGATACAAGACCGGTTATGGTGCATGGGTTCTTCAGGCGAAGACGACAGATCGTGGCGATTACATGGACAAAGGAAGCCTCTGGCATCGTTAATTCTGTGATCTAGAGCACACACTATCCTCTTGCGTTCTATGAAGAACTCAATTATAGTATCTCCACACTGAACGAAACGGAGGACCCACACATGAAATCATTCACTCTCTTCTGGACTCTACTGACTGCGATTGTGTGGCTGAACTCCGCTCGTGCCTCTGAGCTTCCAGTCTCTGGCATCGACAGCACCCAGGCCGGTTTCGAACACATGGATGATGCTGCTGCTGATGGTGTGAAGGCTGCAATTGCTTCCAGCAACATTAACGAGTTCGCTGGTGCGGTGTACAAGAAAGACGGCAAGTTCTTCCACACGATTCCGGTCACGCAGAACAGCGATGGTGGTGTGGACTACCGTATCCAGATGCCTGCTGGTGCCAAGCTGGTAGCGATCTTCCACACCCACGGCACGAACGGTAACGACAGCGAATACTCGTTCAGCGACATCAAGACTGCTCGTGACATGAACCTTCTGATGTACATCGGTGTGATTCGCACGGGTGTGATGATGAAGTATGATCCTTCACGCGACAACGGTGTGTATAGCGTTTCTCATAGCACGGGTTTCCAGGGCCAGAAACAAATTCGTCTGTAAGGAGTAATCGAACATGTCACTTCAGAAAGAACTGGATAAGCTCAATGCACAGTATGATAAGGCAGCAACTAAGCTTCTGTCTGAAGCTCGTGCGAAGTACGTGATACCATTCTGCGACAAACACAGTTTGAAGTTTGTTGCGGGCATGGGAACGTGGTGCTTCTGGAAGAACGGTGATCTGTGGAAAGGTGAACAAATCTGGGGTGATGACAAGGAAGATATGCCAAAGAGATTGTTGGCTGTCCTCGATGCTGAAATGCATAACTGCCCTAACAGCGCCGGTTCTTTGATGGAAGATTACACTTCACCTACCTATCAGGACAAAGCACGTTGAGACCAGAGCGTATAAAGATGCCGCGCTTGCCTAGCGGTCGAAAGGTAGGCGACAAGTGGAGTTGTGACTCAGGTCATGCACATCCTAGCTTCCAGAAAGCAGTCGAGTGCAACAAGAAGGCCAAGAATAGACCGAAGTAACTATTACAGTTACAATGGAGGATACATGAACACACCAAACCCATACTATGCATGGCTCGAATCACTCAAGGTGGGTGATGAAGTGGCCATTAGCTTCCGCAGCACTTGCGATTTCGATAAAGTGGATCGTGTGACAAATACACAAATTGTGGTTGGTCACAGAAAGTTCAGGAAGAAGAACGGTTATCAAATCGGACTCGATGCGTGGACTATAATCAAACTGGAACAACCCACTGAAGAACTGAAGACAAGAGAACGTGTACGTGTGACACGTCAGAAAGCACTCTCACAGTTCATTGATCTATCTCGAATGGCAAACACATACACAACAGATCAGTTGCTGGCGTGTATTACTGTCATGGAACGTGGCAAGGTAGCCAAGGAATGAAACGCGCATCATACAGAGACGCCATTGATTGGATTGCTCAGAATGACAGTCCAGGCGATGTTGACAACAACATACCCAGCACAGTGGGTCAACTGGTGTCATCTTCAATAATTGCAGACATCTTCGGTGTGGATCACATGAAGGTGGGTAAGGATGTGTGTAGGAGACGTTTGAGTCTCGAACTCATTGAAGAAATATTCGATGAGGAAACAATCTGTAAAGGTTAGAGGGTATCTATGCGAAAGGGGGAAAGACTCACACGAATGCTGATGCTTGCGGTGCAGCGTCATGCTGGACAGTACGATAAGGCTGGACAGCCATATATCCTGCATCCATTGCGAGTCATGGGCTATGTGATGGAGCTTCCCTATGTTGATCCAGAAGACGAAGACATTCGATGCATAGCTGTCGGACATGATCTGAAAGAAGATTGCAACGTCACTGATGATGAATTCAGATTCCATGGTCAATCCGAACGTACAATCGTTGGCATCGATCACCTGACCAAACGAGACGATGAAACATACGAGATGAAGGTTGCTCGTATCTGCAGTAATCGAGACTCAATGATTGCAAAGCTCGGTGATCTTCGTGACAACAGTGATCTGAGGCGCATCAAGGGTGTGACCGAGAAAGATCTACGCAGAGTGGTGGAATATCATCGCATGTACAAGGAAATTACAGACAGATTGAAAGCATGACACTATCAATGAATGCTTGCTCTCATTGCGGTCAACCTAAACCGCGCCTCAGTCCAATAACCGGAAGATTTGAGTGTTTCTTCTGTGCTCCGGTAAAGCTTCCAAAACGAAAACGTTGACATGAAATCTCTTCGAAGGTCTATAGTTCACAGCCGTAGTCAGATCATTCATAAAGGATCTGATTTTAATCCTGGGCCAGCGATTCGAGTGAATGTAATACTAGAATGTGGTCACAGGAATCACTATCCGCAATCACGAATGCCACGTAGACCAGTTAAATGTGATATGTGTAGGTGGGATGAAGTGTCTGTGTATTCCCATCCAGACATTCAAACATGGATGGGATATGGTCTCAGAGAAAGAACACGTAAATTAGTCAAGAAAGTAACACCGGGAAGTCTAACATTCAGACTCTATCACGGTCGCAAAGAAGATGAGTGGGGAAATGTTACCCATAACTATTACGTGTATCTTGGTAAGGTAATGCTCGGATGGGATAGATGTACTCGAAAAGAAGCTGATGCGATGCTTAAGAGGTTCATAGATTCAATATGATGTACTTTTACATTTACGCATTCACTGGATTCTTGTTCTGCTTCATCGCCAGAACTAAAGAAGGCAGCATGATTGTCAGATACCCATTGTGGGTTCCAATCATGATGGTTGCATGGCTACCTATCGTCGTGTATCTATGCACTAACAAATACACAACAATCACATACAAAGGCAAGGTGATATGGACTCGAAAGAAGAAGTAAAACCTGAAGTCTGGTACCGATATGAGGAGGTGCGATACTCTCCTGGCACAGACGAATACGGTGATCCATTGCCATACAGAGGACGCCTCGAAGTCAAACTGGATGAATACGAGGTAATCAAGACCACACCAAAGGGTGTATGGATTCGCCTATATTCATGGGGTAACGAGAAGCGTTTCATTCTCAGAGGCGCACGCAAGCGATATGCATGTCCGACCAAGGAAGAAGCAATCGAGTCATTCAGAGCACGTAAAGAGCGCCAGCGTCGCATTCTCACGAGTCAACTCGAAGATGTTAACGACGCATTGAATTACATTAAAGACCACAACATGATTAAGGTGAAGGCAAATCCTGCATTTGTAGATCTAGCGGAGTTATCTTTCTAATGCTGGTCACGACACCATACAATGCAGCTGACATTTCAATTGTCACGAGCGTACTCAACAGTGAGGCTATTCCATTTGAAATAGTGTATGACAAAGACACAATTATGAAAGCGAGTAATGGTAAGCTGAATCCTGCGCACAACTACGCAGCCGTCCGTCCCATGTATGGTTCATCTCCTTTGCTATTCAATGTGTATGACACCGTATCTTACATTCTTAATGAAGATCTGAAGAGGTGCTGATATGAACACGTTGGTTGCGTGGTCCGGTGGATTAGATAGCACTGCTCTAATTGATTATCTCTTGAAGAAAGGAGATAGGGTCTCTTCCATATACATCGAAGTCCCAGGCAACGGTGACAAATGCAAAAGAGAACAGCGTGCAATTGATAGGATGACATCGTATTTCAGTCGATACTCGTTTGAACATTTAGGAACGACAACAATCAGTCCTTACAGCGGATCAGTATTAGCTATGAAACAGCCATTACTGTGGCTGACTGGTCTCGTGTATGCGCTCAACAGTCAGCATGATTCTGTGGCTATTGGATACGTAATGGGTGACTGTGCGATTTCTTATCTGCCAGACATTAGAAGCATATGGGATTCATTCTCAGCACTATCCGACAGACAGCTTCCGCCTCTTACATTTCCATTGATCAAGAAAGATAAGACTGATCTGTGGAAAGACATTCCAGATGAGGTTAAACCACACATTACATGGTGCGAAAGTCATGCAGCGATTATTGCACCATGCGGGGAATGTCATCCATGCAGACGTGCATTGTTCGAAGGTATAGTCGTTAAGGAGCAATCAAATGACACAAGTGATATACAACAGATTCTTGTCAAAAGAGATGCATGACCACATTACAACTTCATTTCTTTTGGAGTCGTGGCTAGGGAAAGATTTCCTCAAACCAGATCCTCATTGCCCAAAGCAAAGACCAATACATCCAAGAGATGTTGTGCAGGTAACTATCCCCACGGTATTCACGTGAAGCGCTATCAGATCGTTCTAGAGGGTGGCACTGGAATGCTGAGGCTGGATGAGCACAAAAGTGGTAATTGGGTTCATGTTCAGGAGATAAAAGACAACTCAGCACACATTGAGAGTGATCTGAAAGAACTCGAAGAACTGAGCCATTGTATGAGTGAATCCATGTACAATCACGTCAACCGTGTCATCAAAAGTATCAGGGAACGTATCTCCCATGAGTGATGAAAGAACAAATCTCTACAGAAGCATTCGCCAAACCATAGGCTCATTCCTCCTAGAACAGCATACGAGCGACGGAGGAGATACACTGGCTATCGCACTATGCGGCTACTTCGAAAGCCATATAAAGCGTCCTATTGACGATCAAGAGAGTGAGAATGGCTGGGGTGTGTGGGCAGAAGCCCAGACCAATCGAGTGCTGGATGAAATTACAGAAGCTTTGATCCTCATGAAACAAAAGCGTGACGGAAATCACTTGTAATCCAATTATCCATCGATTAAGATTGTCCTCAGTCGAAGCGAATCAAGGAAACGAAACATGTTCCCATACGAAATCAGATTCACATTGATCAATGGACTGATCTGGAACAATCCGTGGATAACGACACGTGAGCAAGATGTTGTATCCGATGTCGTGACCGGTACTTGCGTTATTGATTATGTCAATGAGATGAACGCCAAACTCGAAGGTGGCTACAAGATCCGAAATGCAAAGCTGGTTCGGGTGGAAGATGAATCGACCGTCATTGAACACGTAGTCATGTAATGGCACGAGGTAACTGGAATCCCGAGACGATAAGACCGCAGCCACGTTGCAGACTGTGTCGTTTCGTGGTTGCCAAACGGGATTTAGTGAGGTTGGATGGAACATACCCAGCGCATAAATCCTGTGCTGATCTGGCTAATAGGAACTACACCCAGGAGATTGTACGCAAGTGACGCCTGAAGAAGAATGCAAGATTCGTGAAGAGATATTCATCGAACGTTTCGGGCCATTGCCTGTAGTACCTTCATTCTGGACACGAATCGCGACATTCATAGGAGGTTTACTGTGGAAGAACAGATTAAAATTCGAGTAGTCGTAACTGTGCGTAACGGAAATGTTTACCACAGTGATTTTCAATTGGTGACTGAAGAGGAATTGAACAGATTGAAACAAATGTTCAAGAACTTCAGGTCTTTGACTCATCTGGAGATAACTGACGAATTTGGAGACATCACGTTCTTTCATCCCGACAATCTAAGTGAAGTTACAATTCGTATCATCAACGATTAACAGTCTGACACGCATGCTGGATGTGTATACCATCGCAGCATGAAGGGACCTAGCACATGGAGAGGATCACGTATTGAGCAAGAACAATACGCCTCAGTGAAGTGGGCTAGGTCCCGGCGCTATTATGAAGCTGCTCACATATTTTAATCAGAAGCGCAATTAAGGTTGCGTTCCCAATGGGAACGCAGTACGATTCTCCAATTGGCGACACTTACGGGAGAATCAAATGCGCTCACAAACTGAAGACGATTCAAAGCATGGCAAGCGCGACATCACTGATCGACGTATGTCCAATGCTGATCAAATCGAATTCTACAAGCGTTGTGCTCGTTTGGCTCGTAAGGGTCTTGATACCCGTCGCAGTCCTGAATTCTATGATCGTCAGGTGAAGTACTTCGAGATGGAACAATCACAGAAACTGTGATACAAATCACTTGCATCCTAATCACCATTCGATTATAGTTCTCTCACTGGCAACGAATTGAGGAGAACCAAATGGACGGCGCACGCAAATCCACTCGCAAATTTCCTGGCTACACCACCAAGGAGCTTGAGTCATTCGTGGCTGCTGGTCTCAACGATGCTGAACTCAAAAAGCAGATTGAGCAGGAGATTGCTGACCGCAAGTCTGGGAAAAGCGTAGCGTTCCACACTCCTCAAATCGAGGGTGGCAAGATTCAGACCAAAGTGGGGAGAATGTAATGGACGAGTACAAAGATTACATCACCACTGTGACTCCCAAGTATCCTTCACATAATGGCTATCGTGATCCGTTCACGGTGAAGGTGAAAGCCAGGAGCAAGCGAGAAGCCAACAAGACAGCCAGGAAGACACTGGAACGCGAAGGACACACGTTTACCCGTGATGATGCCTGCATATTCAGTTCTCAACTAGCGGAGGATAGAGCGTGAAAACTCCAGCAAGGACGCATATGTTTTATCCGCACAGGGAAGGCATGAGACAAGGATTATTGGGGTGTGGTGCTGAGGTATGGCTATGTGAGAACACAGACACAGAAGCCAATACGGCCACTGGACGACGCCTCGATGTGACCACCGATCCAAAGAAGATCACTTGCAAAAACTGTGATCGAAACTATCACTCCAGATAGGAAGTGAGATTTGGTTCACAAACTGATCATATCCCGATGATTTGGTCATTTTATAGACCAAATAAGCATTGCTTTTCAATCATCACTCGATTAAGATATCTCCACGGTAAACGAACGAGGAGACACACATGGACACATTTGAAAATCAGCTCGAAGGTTTCTTGAAGGCTGCACAGGCCAAGGTGGATGCTGGTTACGCTGAGCACAACAAGGCGACTGGCATCACACAGAAGCTCGAACTGATGCGTGGTCCCAAGTACATTCGCGTCGTGCGTCGCGAGTACGACCGCAACGGAAAGATGATCACAGGCAGTGCTTATTGTTTCATAGACACGAGCAACGGTAACGTTCTGAAGCCTGCAGGGTTCAAAGCTCCTGAGAAGAAGAACCCACGTTCGAACATCAATGATGCTGATTATGGTGCATCAGGCGTTACTCAGCACGGCACAACATACCTGCGCTAAACTGTGATCTCAATCACTTGACCTTCAATCAGTACTAGATTAGGATATCCCCACAGTGAACGAACGGGAGAATCAAATGAAAGACGGCTACTACAGACTCACGACCGGCGAAGGTGAAATGTTCTACGTGAACATGGTCAATGGAATCGTGGCGTTTCGTGGTCGGTCGTTGACTCTGACTCTTGAAGAGTGCTTGGTAGATGGTTGCACGTTCGAGGAAGTAACTGCAGGATTCAAAGCCTAATCGGCCAGGAGACATCACATGAAACTGAACAGCACTGACAAGAAGGTAATGAAGGACACCCGTAAATATGGATTCACGTGGGTCAATGGTGCAGCTCGAACAGTAATGGCCGGTCAACGTTCAATCAACAAGCTGGTGAAGATGGGATGGCTGTACGAGCTAAAGTCTGAATTCGGTACTGAGTACAAGCTGACCGATGTCGGTCTAGACGCGACAGAATACCCCATAATCAACGGTTTGAACTGATGTTCAAATCAGGTGACATATGCCAGCAGCGCCACAAACCATTCAGACAGGTGTTTGTGGTGAAGGAGGACACCCAGAACAATCGAATTCAAATCTATGGCGTGGAATGGGACGAGGAACGACAGGAGTTCTTTAAATCTCATTTCACCAAGGTTACATGGTACAGGCTGGATCGATTCACCAAGCGATATGCACTGTTCAAATCTGTGAGCTAGATCACTTGCATTCCAAATAGCAATCAATTAAGATTCTCCCCAGTTGCAGAGGAGGACCGAACATGAGTGAGAAGGCATACATCGAGATTACTGACGACAAGCTCAACACGATGACCATGTATGGTCCGTTTCCTTCGTACGATGCCGCTCGTAAAGCTCGGTTCTTTTCACGTCCCGAAAAGGAGCAAAACGAACTGCTGAGAAACAATATTGGCATGTTGTTCAATTTCGGTGCATATGATGAGAATGAAGTCCAATGTCTGACCAGCGATCCCACACAATTCGGTTTCAAGCAGGTTACTGTAAAGCCTGCCAGTGAACTGAAGCGGGACAATCATTGGGATGCGTATACGATGGATCTGAATGAGTACTTCGCTAAGTGTTTTCGAAGCTACTTCAAGCGCGATCCGAAAGTGTGAACCGGATCACTTGCACTCTAATCAGCAAACGATTAAGATAGCTCCACAGTCAACGGACACACGAGGAGACGCACCATGAGCACCAAGAAGAAAGGGAAGACCAAAAGCTTCTCGTTCACCATTTCGGTGGAAGGTATTCTCCTGGGAGTGGGTCTGTATTATACTTGGCACCACAATCTCCTGGCTGCTGTGGCCTGTCTTTCAATCTTCTGGTTGATCAGGATGCGATGAACATGAAGCTCTCTCAATCAGATTACGTTTTGTGGTCTCTCAGGAACGCACCGACATGGGCAGCGCCATTCAGTGAAAAGGTGGATCGTGTCAAAACGATTCACGAGGCTATCAACGCACGAGGCAATTACAAGAAGCCACGTACTTTGAGTATGGTCAATGCTGTCTCACTATTACATTTAGTGAGAAAGAACATCAAGACCAAAGCACAAGAGGGAACGTTGTCCGATTACATGTACGCCTATGCATTACGCGGTGATGATGGAGTGAACAAGCGTGCACACATCTACTGGCGTTGGTATTGGCGGATGAGGAGGAATTAAACATGCAACTCGAACTCAACAAGTATTACAAGGACAGATCTGGTAAGATCTGGAAAGTATGCGACGTGCAAGGCCAGTCTATTGCGCCCATCACTGCATACAGATGGGAAGGCAAACAATACTTGTCTCGAACGTTTCAGCGTGACGGACGCTACTTTCGATTCAATGATGACAAGTGGGATCTAATCGAGGAGGTGACTGCACCATGATTGAAGCATTGAAATTGGCATGTGAGGCATTCGCCATGCGATTCCACAGGACAGGGATCAATCACTACGAGAATGCAGCATGGATAGCCTGTCGTGAGCATGTCAAGAAGGAGACAGGTGAAGTATTGAACCATCGCACCATGAAATGGGAAAAGCCCATATGACCTACAACAAATACACATTTGTGGGTCAGTATTCGTACAGCGTACTTACCATGGGCACGTATGATCGAAACCATGCTCAGACATTGACAGAGATTCAACACAACCTGCCCATGGGCGCATTGGACTATTACACACTGTGTGAACCATCGCGTGTGACTGTGCTGCAGCATACAGGCAGTCTCAAAGACCTTTCACTGTGCGAGAATTACGTATCATGAAATATGTGTTTGCATTGTTGGTGGGCATCCTGGCGGCAATCGGTGCCACAATCGTCTGGTCATTTGTAATTACAATCCTGGCCACTTGTGCATTGGTCAGCATTCCAGTATTGTTTGTGTATGTGGTCATTGCCACGGCACGAGGACTGATCGAATGAGTCATCCAACCGGAACAGATTTACATTTGCTCCTCAGAGAGTTTCTGAGGGATCACCGATATGATCTGATGCAAAGATTACAGGCTGCTGGATGCAATGTGACACGTAGCAACATGCGTCTGTCTGGCATGGATGTCTTAATCGAGACACCGATGGGACCGCGCACACTGAAGCTCAGAATTACAAATGACCATTGGGAGTTAGAGCAACATGAGTGACGTGGCAACTGAACTTACCCAGATCGAAGAACTGATCAGGATGAATATTAACATCGTATGCAAGGAGCTTTATGCGTACGATCTGACAGGCTATCTGACATCCGATACGATGGTTAGAAGACTGATCGACCGGGCCACACCTCACTTACATCACAACGCCCAACGAGTAGTGATTCTGATGATCAGGACAGCAGCAGTCAAAGCGATTGCATTTGCTGATCGTAATTTGATTACTCCTCCACCCAAAGCATGAACCCAACACGACACGGGCCAGTATTCTCAGACTCGAACTATTACATCTACTCCCATTTCAAGGACAGCAAGCCTGTCTATGAACGTACTACAGGGACAGTCGATGCAGCTAAGAGTAGAGTAGACGAACTTACCAAGAGAGGATACGTAGGGGCTTTTTGGTCCGTGTCCATCATCACACCATACTGGTATTAAGAAATGACTCAATCACTTCTATTTGAGATTCAAGAAGAGATAGAACACAACATCAAACAACTGTGTCGGGAACTCCAGACCAAGAATCTTACAGATGATTCACTTTTACAAAAGCTCATCGAGAAGGTAAGACTATTCATGGGTAGTCAAAGCAAGAGATTCATAACGAACATGATCAAGGATGAGGCAGTCAAAAGCATAGCAGAGAAGGATTAGAATACTGTGTACTCGTGATCAAGAGAGCCTATTGGCTACCTTAGAGCACATACCCGCTATGCCAGGATCAGAGAGAACACATCGTGGCTCAGAAAGCTCTATAAACTGTCCTGGGCTCAATTGGTTATCTGTGTTCTAATGTAGTCTCTCTTAGGATTCAACACCAGACCCTGAACACTTAATTAGACGCTAAAGTATCGGTCTGA
>Ga0105238_10007341_pt1 | contig 11035 bp, 5 predicted proteins | sample KBSC34metaG_FD_81526 | JGI IMG/M metagenome (GOLD analysis project Ga0105238, IMG submission 81526) | Corn rhizosphere microbial communities from Kellogg Biological Station, Michigan, USA - KBS C3-4 metaG | ecosystem: Host-associated > Plants > Roots > Rhizosphere > Soil | place: Michigan, USA...
AGCAGCAAGCCGAAGCCGAGGCCCGTGGTCAGACCGTCGGCGCCCGCCAGCGCCGTCAGGCCGACGCCCCGCCCATCGCCGCCCGTGGCGTGGCGCAACCCGAAGCCCGTCGCCGCGCCCGCCCCGGCGCCCAGCATGACACCACCCCAGCGCTGCCGGTCGGTGCCGCTGTCGCCCGAGCCCAGCAGCGACGCGCCGAGGCCTCCCATCGTCGCGCCGTAGGCGGCGCCGGCCACGACGGCGCCCGCGTCCGCGGCCTGCGGCTCGAGTCGCGCTGCCGCCACACCCACCAGCGTGCCGGCCACCGAGCCTGCCAGGGTCGCCGCCGTGTCGGGGCGGCCGGCCTGGGCGGACCACAGCAAGTCGAGGCCGCGACCGGCGCTGCTGCCTGCGGCGGTGGCGGCGCTGACCAGCAGCAGGCGATCGCCGGTGACGGCCTGCCGCGCCAGTAGCGCTCCGGCGCCGATCCCGACGGAGCCACCGAGCAGCAGTCCTCCCTGCAGCTGTCGCGACGCCGTGCCGGAAGGCACTCCCGCCGGAGCGAGCAGCGCCGCCGTCCACAAGCCGTCCCACACCCCGTGCAGCGCCGCGGTCGTGACCACGCTGGTCGCACCGTCGGGAAACGGCTCTGCCAGGCGCAGCGGCCGCATCAGCGTGATGGCGGCGGCGCCGAGGGTGACGGTGCCCGCGACCACGCCGACGCGTTCGGCGCGCGTGCCGGCGTCGCCGGTCATCAAACCTGCGCCCAGTCCCGCGGACGCGCCCAGCCCTGCGCCGAGCGACGCGACGACCACCTCGCGGTCGCTGGCACCGGTGGCGCTGGCCGCCAGCCCGCCCGCCACGACCCCCACCGCCATCCCGGTGCGCAGGCCACCGTCTGTGCGCGCTGACGACGTCCACGTCTCGCTTCCCAGGCTGGGGAGCAGCGTGCCCAGCAGACTTCCGGCCGCTGCGCCGCCGAGACCAGCCAGCACGACCGGCTCGGTCAGGCGCAGGGAGGGCGCGATCAGCGCGCCGCCGAGTAGCCCGACCGCGGCTCCGGTCATCGCGCCGGCCGACCCGCCGTGGCCGGCGGTCCCCACGATCAGCTCGCCCACACCGTAGCCGGCGGAGGTGAACAGCGCGCTGGCGCCGCCCGCGAACGCCAGATCGCCCGCCGCCGGCGCGAAGCGGCGGGAGAGAACCAGTCCACCCGCGACGCCCAGCGATCCGCCCAGCAGCAGCCCGCCCTGCAGCGTCCGGTGATCGTCGGGCAGGCGGCCATCGGCGCTGGTGACCCCCGACAAGAAGACGCCCTCGAGCGCGCCGAAGCCCAGGCCCACCGTGGCCAGGCCGAAGGCCGACGGTCCCAGCCCATCGGATAGCCGCAGCCAGTGATCGGCCAGCAGCGCACCGCCCGCGAACGACGTCATGCCGATCGCGGCGCCGCCGCGCACGGCGGGTGAGCCGGAAACGTCGAACATCAGGCCGGCGCCCGCGCCAGCGGTCAACCCCAGTACGCCCCCCACGGCCGGAACGGTCACCTGCCCCGCCGAGGCTTCCGTCTTCTGCGCGACCATCGCCGCGGCCAGCGCGCCCGCGCCGAGGCCGAGCGTCGTGGCGCCCGACGTCCGTCGATCGAAGGACCATCGATCGTCGGTCACCGTCGGCAGCAGCGCGCCCATCAAGCCGCCGTACGCCAGACCGGCGGTGGCGGCGCCCAGCGCCGGGGCGCGCAGCCGCGCGCCGGGCGGAACCCGGGCCCCCCCCGCCAGTCCCAGCGCGCTGCCGCCCGCCAGTCCCAGCGCGTCCGTCCAGCCGCGCTCTCCCGTCAGCAGCGCCGACAGGCCCCATCCCATCGCTCCCCCCGCCAAGGTCGTCCCCGTGGTCGTCGCCACATCGGCGGCGTCCGGCTCGAAGTGGCGCGACGCCCACAACCCCGCGAGCCCGCCCGCCAGACCGCTCGCCACCACCCCGCCGTAGAGGCGCGCCCGCGCCGCGTCCGAGTCAGCGACGGTGGCGCCGGTGGGTGTGGCGCTGGCGAGCGCCAGCGCATAGACGACCGCGCCGTACGACGTCCCCCACGCTATCAACGGCGCAGCGGCCGGCCCCGGCGTCAGACGCGGCGCCAGGGCGAAGCCCGCCGTGGCCAGCGCGGCGCCACCCAGTCCGGCCCCCAGCTTCCAGCCGCTGCTGTCCTCCGGCGACAGCGCGTCGCCGCGTCCGTGCGCGAACCCCGTCACCAGCGCGTTCAGCCCGTAACCGAAGCCGCTGCCGATGACCAGGCCGATCTCGCCGCCTCGCAGGCGCAGCGGCGTGACCTCGGTGAACGCCCCCGCGGCGACGCCGGCCAGATAGCCGCCGCCCAGCCCCAGCAACAGGCCCCCCTGGCCCTGGCGCGAGCCGAACAGTGAGGTCCGCGAAGCGCCCGCCGCCACCAGGCCCGCCACCCACGCGCCGTCGACCGCGGACAGTGTCATCAGCTGCAGATCGTTCCGGGTAGGCGACAGCGTGTGCGCGACGACGGCGGAGGCGATCATCAACGGCACCACGGCCGCCGCGGCAGGCAGCGACGGATGGCTGTCCTCGGACAGCAGGCGCGAAGCGCCGAACGCGCTCAGCCCCGCTCCCACGACGAGGCTGTCGGCCAGCACGATCTGCCCGCCGGTGAACGAGAAGCGCCGCGCGCTCCAGACGCCGGCGGCCATACCGGCGATCTCTCCCGCGGCCAGCGAGCCGTAGCGCAGCTTGTAGCTGTCGGAGCCGCTGGCGCTGAAGATCGTGAGCCCGGCCAGCGTTCCCCAGGCCGTGCTGTTCGCGAACCACGCCGCCTGCGCGAGCGTGGGCTTGTATCCGAATCGCGCCAGGCCCCACGACGTGCCGAAGCCGATCACGGCGCCCGCGCTGCCAAGCAGCAACTGCGGCGTCAGATCCTGGACCCCCAGCAGCGACAGATTCACCATCAACGCCGCGCCCGCTACCGTCGAGGCTCCGATCGCCAGCGGCGTGCCGTCGACGGGCCCGCGTGGCACGGGCGCGACGGGCGCGACGGGCGCGACGGGCGAGGCGAGCGCGACGGTGGCAGGCGCGTCCTCAGATACCGCCTCATCAGGCGCGACCGCTTCCACGCGTGGCACCGCTGCGGCAGGAGCGAGGGCCGGAGAGGCGACCGCGGGGGCCGCGGCCAGCTCGGGCGCCAGCGCGTCGACGGCGTCACGCAGCTTCGGTCCCGCGCGACGCCGCAGCCACTGCAAGTAATCGCGGTTCGGGGGACCTTTCGTGGCGACCAGCATCGACAGCGCCCAGGCGCGTATCGCGTCGCTCTCCTGGCGATCGCCGGCCACGGCCAGCACTCCGTCTACATCGCCCAGCTTGGCCAGCGATTGCAGCGCCGCCTTGCGAACGATGGCGTTGCCGCCCGGGCGCAGCGCCTCGTGCAGCGCTTCCCTGGCGACTGGCGACGAGAACGACGCCAGCGCCCGCGCCAGCGCCAGCGCCACCTCGTCGTCGTCGTTCGAGCGCGCCGCCGCCGCCAGCGCTCCCTCGCCACCGGGAGTACGACAGGTCGCGAGCTGCGCGGCGCTGGCCGCGCGTACCGCCGGCGGTGCGGGGGGAAACAGATCTCGCAGCGCCGCCGCGATGGCGGCCGGAGCGCAGTCGGCGCGTTCGCTGGCGTCCTCTTCCGCGTCTCGCCCCGCATGCGCTCGCGGCGCCGTCCCGAGGATGCCGCTCACGACGATGGCGATTGCCCCCACTCGCATACCCGCGCGCATGCGGCGCCCTCGAGCAATCGATATGCCGGCAGGTTTCGCGCCCAACGGCCGCCGTCGGGCGCCCAAGTTGACTGACGAGCCGTGCGGTATTCAACAGCTCGTGTTCGAACACAACCGCCGGTCCTGACGCAGACCGTGGACCTCGACGCAGGCCCCCGCTTTCGCCCGACAACGGCCCTGCCGTGCGCTAAACCTGCGGGATGCAGCGACCGTGGCAGAAGTGGTTCCGGCGCGAGCGACGCAAGGCGAGGCGGATGATCGATGATCCCGTGGCCGTGGTGCGGGCCGTCGAACGGGCCGGTCGAAAGGCGGACCGTATCGAGGGCGCCCAAGGGCCGCTGGCCCGGGTGTGGAAGGATCTGCACACCTCCGTGCGCCTGGTCCGTGCCTGGGGGCGACGCGACTACGTGGGGGTCGGTCGCGGCACCATCGTGCTGCTGGTGGGCGCGCTGCTGTACTTCGTCAGCCCCATCGACGCGATCCTCGATGCGATCCAGTGCTGGGCTTCGTGGACGACGCCGCCGTGCTGACCTGGGTGGTCGGGCAAGTGCGGGCCGAACTGGAGGCCTTTCGCGTCTGGGAGACCGCACGACTCGAGCCCGGAGCGACTGCCTCTTCCGAGGTCGTCGCGTCCGGGCTCGTCGTCTCACCGAAGGGTTGAGCGCGCGGCCAGGGCCGCGCTACCCGCCGGGGCCTCAGGAGGAGGCTTTGATGAAGAAGCGCTGGTTGTTGTTGCCCGAGGCGCAGCTGTAGATCTGCATCTGCAGCCCGCTACCGGTCGAGCCCGCCGGCTCGTCGATGCAGCGGCCGCTGGCGGCGTTCTTTATGATGTAGACGCCCGACTGCGAGTCCGGGGTGATGGTCCATGCCTGATTGCTGGCGCCGCTGCAATCCCACATCTGCAGGCGGGTGCCGTCGCTGCTATTCAGCGGATTGTCGACGCACTTGCCGGGGGCATTCTTCATCGTCAGGCGGTAGCTGCCGCTGCCCGTGGCCGTGATGTTGAACTTCTGGTAGTCGGCCGTGCCGCTCAGCTGCTGGAACTGCGCGCCGTTCGAAGTGCTGCCGCCAGGGACGCCCAGCGACACCGAGCCGCCGCCGTTGACCGGCTGGATCAGGTACGTCGTCGACGCGGAGAACGGTCCCGAAGAGGTAGCGGGTGTGGCGGCCGCGTCGCTGGCCAGCAGGGTGGTGCCGCCTGAAGGCACGAGCGCGCTGTCCACCGCGGCGTTGCGCCACACGGTGATGACGTGGTTCCAGCCCGCGCAAGCCTTGTAGCCGTCGTTCTGGTGCGGCATGTCCTGCGGCGTGCAGACGTCGCGGCAGTAGCCGGTGCCCGGGAACGGATCCTTGTACGGCGCGCCCATCTGGCCGGCGCCGATGCGCCCCGGCACCACGCCGACGTCGAAGTCCTTGCCGTTGCAGTAGTACATGGTCGGAGGGCTGACGAAGATGTTGCCGAAGAACGACCCCTCCTGCTGCGGGTAAGAGGTGCTTTGACCCCAGCCCAGCGCCGGGCTGTCGCCGTCCAACCACAAGCTGATGTGGATGCCCGTGGTGTTCACGTGGGCGAGGACGCAGGCGCTGATCTGCTCCTGGCAGTCCTTGCCGCACGCGTGGCTGGCCCACTCGGGGGCCAAGCCCAGCTCGCCGGGGAAGGGCATGGGGTTTCCGCTGAGGTCCTTCAGCGTGATGCTCTGGTTCGCCGGCAGGGCGCAACGGACGATGTAGGAGAACGTCTTCTGCCCGTCGGGGGTGATCAACCCGTTCAGCGAGTTGAGACCGTTGACCGAGCTCAGCCCGTTGAGCGAGTTCAACCCGTTCAGCGAGTTGAGACCGTTCAGCGAGTTCAACCCGTTGATCGAGTTCAACCCGTTGATCGAGTTCAACCCGTTCTCAGACGTGGAAGCTGCGCTGGAGGTCTGTTGGACGGTCGCACCCGATGCCTCGCCCGCGTCGGGAGACGTACATCCTGCGACCAGAACGGCTCCAGCCGCGACCACCGTACCCAGGTTCAGAATCGTCCGGACCATCTTCATGGCCGGGCAACACTGCATGCATCATGCCTGGCTAATCATGTAACGATGGTTACCAAATATACCCGTTTTTCTTCTGTCGCCCCGCAGGACCGTTGCGGGCGGCGCAACGTTGTGTGGTTCGCGGGACCACGAAGATGCGCCCGGCGCCGCGTGCTTCGGCGCTGCATTTTCCGACAGAACGTGCCTGCCGGCAGCTCCTGGACGCGGCTGGTTACCCGCGCGCGGCCAGGCCCACCACCCTGGTGGCCACCACGGTGATCCCGGTGGTGCGTTTACGGCTGGCCTGTTCGGCGACATGTGCGCCCAGGAGGTCGCTGCGGGTGAGGATACCCACCGGCACCTTCGGGCTGGCGCGCTCGACCACGACCAGCCGCCCCACCGCGGCGCGCGTCATCAAGTGCAGCGCCTGCCGCAACGAACTGTCGCTGCGGATGACCACCGGCGCCCGCTGCACCAGCGACCGCAGCTCGCCGCTGGCGTCGGGGGCCAGCAGGTCGCGCCGCGTGAGCACACCGACCAGCTCGCCGCCGCGATCCAGCACCGGATATCCCTGGTGGCGGGCGCCTTCGCCTCCCGCGGCCAGCCAGCGCTTCACCTCGTCGACCGTGCCCTCGGCCGGCAAGGCGAACAGGTGGACCGAGGCCCGATCACGGACCGTGAGCTGCTCCAGCAGATCCGCGGAGTAGTCGCCGCTGACGCGGACGCCCCGCCGCGCGATCTTCTCCGTCATGATCGAGTTCCGCATCAACAGTGACGAGAGGAAGTGCGCCGTGATGCCCCCCGCCAGCAGCGGCAACAGCGCGATCGGTTGCCGCGTGGTCTCGAACGCGAACACGATCGACGCCAGCACGGCGCGCGACGCCCCGGCGAACATGGACGCCATGCCCACCAGCGCCGCCACCCGGATGTCGACGCCGCCATGGGGCGCCAGCCGGGCGAAGGCCGCGCCCAGCCCCGCCCCCACCCCGCCGCCGAACGTGAACAGCGGCGCCAGCGTCCCCCCCGAGGTCCCGCTGCCGAGCGAGATCATCCACGACACCAGCTTCCAGCCGCACAGGATCGCCATCGCGGTGACCGTCAGCCGTCCCGACAGGATGTGCTCGATGTTGTCGTACCCGACCCCCAGCGTGTGCGGCGCGACGATGCCGACCAGGCCCACCGCTATCCCGCCCAGCGCCGGCCACCACATCCAGTGGATGGGCAGCTTCTCGAAGGCGTCCTCGACGGCGTAGACCAGCTTGGTCACCCCGACCGAGCTGACGCCGACCAGGGCGCCGATGGCCGCGTAGCAGGCCAGGTTCGTGGGATTGGCCGCCAGGAACTCGCCGGTCTCGAAGGCGGGCGCCGCCCCCACCAGCGCGATGCGCACCGCGGTCGCCGCCGCCGCCGCCAGCGCCACCGGGATCAGCGAGCGGGCCCGCAGCTCGAACAGCAGCAGCTCGACCGCCAGCAGCACGGCGGCCACCGGGCTGCCGAACGTGGCCGCCATCCCTGCCGCGGCTCCGGCCGCCAGCAGCGTCTTCCGTTCGTTGGCGGTGGTGTGGAAGATCTGTCCCACCAGCGAGCCGAGCGCGCCTCCGGTGGCGATGATGGGGCCCTCGGCGCCGAAGGGGCCGCCGGTACCGATCGACACCGCCGCCGACAGCGGCTTCAGGAACGTCATCCGCGCCGGGATGCGGCTCTGGTTGGTCAGCACCTGCTCCATCGCCTCGGGGATGCCGTGGCCGCGGATCGCCTTCGAGCCGTAGCGCGCCATCAGACCGACGATGAGCCCGCCCACCACGGGGACCACGACCACGCCCCAGCCCAGGTGGTTGTCGGCCGGTGAGACGAAGTCGCTCGACAGGCGTCCGTAGAACGCCAGGTTGGTGATGAGACCGATGAGCCGCACCAGGAGCTGAGCGATGAACCCCGCCGCCACGGCGATCAGAATGGAGAGGGCGGAGATCCAGGCGACGCGCCCGTCGACCGGTCGCGACTCGACCGGCATGTGAGCGGCGTCGAGGGTGGGGCCGAGTGACGGGGCGACGGGGAGGGCCCCCTCGATCGACGAGCCGGTGTCATGGCGATCAGGCATGCGCTTTCGGGTTCCTTCTGCTTCGGGCGGGCGCCGGACGACGCGGCGGGGGTTCGGCGGCCAGCGCGTCGGCCGGCTGCTCGTCGTCTTCGAAGAACATCGAGGCGCCCCGCCGGTCCGCGCCCAGCGCCCCGGCCAGCGCCCTCAGACCGTCGGCGAGCCCCTGGCGCCGGGCCGCGGGTAGCCCTCGCACGGCGGCCACGATCCGCTCCTGGGCCACGGCGGGCGAGGTCCGGTACAAGGCGCGGCCCCGGGCGGTCAGCGTGACCAGCTGCCGCCGGCGGTCGTCTGGTGAAGGGGCGCGCGCCACCAGCCCCTTCACCAGCAGGCGGCTGACCACCACCGAGACGGAGCTCTGATGGGTCATGGTCCGCTGGGCCAGCTCGTTGATGGAGAGGCCGGGGTGCTCGGCGAGCACCCGCAGCACGAACAGCTGGGCACCGCTGATGCCGGTCCGCCCCTGCGCCATGCGAGCGGAGTCATGCAGCAGCCGCACGAGCTGGCGGAGGGCCTCCACGGCCTGAAAGCCGTCGCGCGCGGCCCTGTCCGATTGCATGGGTTCCCATATATTGGGGGTGAACCCCGCCCCGTCAAGCAGATCGGCGGGCGGTGGCGCTTTCCGCCGCCGTCAGTACGGGAAAGGTGGCGTGCCCCCGCAGGTCGAATCGAAGGCGAACCCGAGGTCCTCGCACTTGTCGTTGCTGCTGCAGAACAGCGACATCCCCTGGACGCAGTCGGGCCCCGACGTGGAGCACGCCTGGCCCAGCGTGGCGCCGGTGCTGCACTTCTGAGAACTGTCGCAATAGTCAGTGCTGGCGCAGGACGAGATATCGTCGGCGCAGCTCGCGCCGGTGGCGGTGAAAGGAGCGCACACCGAGGAGGTGCCGTCCGACGCGCAGCGGAGTCCGTCATCCTCGAAGCAGACGGCGGTCGGATAACCGGGCGACGTGAACAGATCGAAGACACAGTCGTCGTTCTTGGCGCACGAGGTGGCGCAGGGATCGCCCAGCTTGCCGTGGGCCGGGGTCAGACAGGTCCCCGTCGTCGTGGAGACGTTCGAATCCCCGGTCCACAGACAGACGGTGGCGCGGCCGGTGACCTTGCACTCACCAGCGCCGCCGGTGTTGGGGACGCCCCCCTTGCCGCACGCGGCGCCGTCGCTCTTCGTTCCGTGGAACACGCCCTTGCAGGCCGCCTCCAGCGGCTGGAAAGCGCACGCCGTGGCGGTCGCTCGATATCCGAGGATGCAGGCCGCGAGCGCCGTGTTGTCGATCGTCTCCGTTCCCTTGGCGACGTAGGCGAGACCGGACAGGCGCGACTGGAACTTGGCCTCGCAGTCGCCGAGCATCGTGGGGTAGTTGGTGTTGGCGCAGCAGGTCCGGGCGGCCGTGCAGAAGGCGTCGCCGAGAGTCGTCAGCAGCTCCGCCGTGGAGGGTGCTCCCCCCGCGCCCGCCGAACCACCAGCGCCCGAGGCACCGCCCGTCGCGCCCCCCGAGCTGCCCGCGTGACCCCCGGCGCCGCCGGAGCCGCCCTTGGTCCCGCCACCTCCTTTGGTTCCCCCGCCCCCCTTGCCACCGACGCCCGGCATTCCACCGCCGGCGCTGCCGCCCGTATTCTGGTGCGGGGTCGTCCCGCCGTGGCCGGCCCCTCCGAGGTTGCCTCCCGCGCCGCCCGACCCCGAGAGGCCGCCGCTGCCGCCGGACGAACCGCCGTTGCCACCCGACTTCCCGCCCGACCCCACCGTCCCCCCAGTCGAGCCAATTCCCCCGCTCCCCGAATGACCACCGCTGGCGCTTCCCGAGCCGCCCCCGGAACTCGCGCCGACCGATCCCGCGTTTCCGCCGGTCCCGCCCGCCCCGGTGCCCGAGCCGCATCCGAGAAGTGGCATCGCCAGGACCAGCGCCGCGGTGAGCGCCGTCGACGCCACCAGCGACCGTCGCCCCATCTGCCCCGTTCGCGAAACCATCGACGCCGGCCGCGGATTCTGTGTCATGCCGCGGATGCTACATGGAAGGCCGCGCTTGGAAAAATGCCCCCTGTCACGGCAATTTCACCGCACCGCGGCCAGGGCCCTCGCTGCCGCGTGCGAGGGCTCCGCAACAATTCGTTGCTTCTTCCACAACAGGACGATGTGGCCACACCCTACAAAACGCCCTGTATTAGTATTCGGAATTACAGTTCTTGACTGGCCAGAAACATGCATAGTTCCGTGATCGCATGCGCGGCTCAAACGGACGCTCGTGGCTGTGGCTGGTGGCTGGTGGGCTGACGATCGCGGGATGCAGTGAACCGTCGTCGACGGAGCCCGGTCTGGATCAGGAGGCGTCGCCCGCCGTGACGTCCGGAAACGGCCTTCCCGCGATCAACGGCCTGAACGCCCACAACGGGCTCGACACCATCAACGGCCTGAACGCCCACAACGGCCTGAACGCGCACAACGGCCTGAGCGCCGTCAATGGCCTGAACGCCCACAACGGCCTGACCGCCACCAACGGGCTCGCCGCCCACAATGGCCTGACCGCCACCAACGGGCTGGCCGCCCACAACGGACTCGGCGCCCCCGACGGGCTTCCCACCCCCACCGGTCTGGCGTCCAGAAGCAACCTCGGTGGGTCGACCCAGGCGCACAGCGCCGCCGGGTGGCAGGCGGACGGGTATGCGAGCAACGGTCTGATGACCACCAGTCAGGGGCGCACGACGATGAGCTACATCGTGCGCTGCGCGCTGCCGGCGGGTCACAGCGTGACGATGACCGATCAGAACGGCGCGCCCTACACCTATCAGGGGCAGATCGGCATCGCCCCCCAGTGGGAGAACGGCGCCTGCGACACCGACTGCCAGGAGTACATGACGGCCTGCCTGCTGGCGCATGTGAACACCACCGGCCAGCACATCTCCCTGTGGCTGGACAGCGCCAGCCCCGCCATCGGCTGGGGTCGCGACGCGAACTACCCGTACCAGGAGGGGACGTTCTACGGGAACATCTTTCAGAGCCCCCCCAAGGCCTACTTCTGCGACGGCCGCGACCACGCCTTCGGGGTCGTTCCGGGCCGGCTGGGCGCGAACCAGACGGACAGCCCCTACATGAACCCGCTGGGACCGAACGTCCTTTGCAAGGACCGCTGCACTGCGGCCGGGGGAACCAAGGGCGACGACGGCTTCTCGTC
>Ga0105238_10007344_pt1 | contig 11034 bp, 1 predicted proteins | sample KBSC34metaG_FD_81526 | JGI IMG/M metagenome (GOLD analysis project Ga0105238, IMG submission 81526) | Corn rhizosphere microbial communities from Kellogg Biological Station, Michigan, USA - KBS C3-4 metaG | ecosystem: Host-associated > Plants > Roots > Rhizosphere > Soil | place: Michigan, USA...
CCAGCACACGCCGCCGCCGCTGGTGGAGCACACCTCGAACGGGGTGACGCTGCACCTCGGCCCGCACGACCTGCCGGCGCACGAGGTCGGCAACTTCTACAAGCTCGACGAGCACGACGCCTTCATCAGCAAGGACCTGTTCCGCGACGACGCCGACCCGCGGGACCGGGCCGACATCTTCGGCCAGGTCGACCGGTACCTGACCAACGGACTGCGGTTGCAGCGTGGCATCCCGGCCTGGCACCCGACCTGGCACTCGGTCGAGGAGGGCGTGATCCCGCCGCTGGGCCTGGAGGACCACCCGAGCTTCGACACCCGCGAGTCCCGGTTCGTGCCGTTCACGACCGAACGCACCATCGCCGCCGGCGCCGCGATCAGCAGGACCGGCATGGGCGAGGGCGACGACATCAGGTTCGTGCCCGGCTACGACCCGGCCGACGGCCACTCGCCGGTCGGTCTGATCCTGCACAAGACCGTCTCGGCGGACAACGGCGACGCGGTGGCGTTCCTGGTGCCCGGCGAGACCCAGGTCGGCGGCCCGATCCAGAACTACGGGGCCGAGCGGATCACCATGGACACGCCGCTGTCGCACGTGTACGGCGACCCGGCGCTGACCGACCGCATCGGCGACAGCATGCCGGCCAAGCCGACGCAGGGGCAGATCGACGACTACGTCCACGAGCACGGCAGCCTGCGCAACGACCCGAACCCGGTGACGTCCCGGCCCGCGCCGCTGTTCGACCGACACGGCGTCGTCGGCGAGACCGAGGCCGGCCCGTCCAACCACCGCAACGCCCTGCGGCTGGACGAGCAGGACCACCCCCGAGAGCCGTTCCAGCGACCGCGGCGCGCGCCGCGCCTGCCGGCCTTCGATCCGCTGGACGCGATCCGCGAGAACGACGAGCCCGAGCCGTACGACCACAACCAGCTGTCGAGCTACGTGCACGACGGCGACTCGCTGGGCCTGGGCAAGCTGGTCGACGGCGACCGGCTGGCCCGCCAGGCCCAGCAGGCCGTGCTGGAGCAGCTGCCGCACAGCGTCGAGGAGCGGGCGAACGCCGAGGGCCTGGACGCCATCCACCAGGTGGTGACCCAGGACTACGACTCGCTGCACGGCGACGGCCGCAAGTTCGAGGTCCGGGTCGGCGACAAGGTGTACGAGGCGACGGTGAAGGCCCGTACGGACCTCACCGACGCGCAGCACACCACCGAGGAGAACCGCAGCCTGGGGCGCTCCGGCGGCACCGACCGGTCCACCTCGGAGAGCACGACCAAGACCAAGCAGCACGACCTGGCCATGGGCGTCAGCGCCGGCAACGGCATCGGCGGCGGCAACGTGTTCGGCTCGATCCTGCATGCCGCCCCGACCATCACGCTGGAGTCCGGCCACGGCGCCGGGCACTCGGTGTCGATCAGCCACACCGGCTCGGATGTCGTGCAGGGCAAGGCGATCCTCGACATCTCGGTCACGGACAAACACGGCGTCAACACCAACCCGGCCGGCAGCGTGCACGTCGAGCACGAGGCCACGGTCGCGTTCCCGCACGAGGACAACACGCCCTCGCACGACACGACGCCGCGGCCGGTTCGGCTGGACGGGCTCGGCGTGTTCGGGGCCGAGTCGGTGCACGGCATCGGCGAGGCCTTCGACAAGGTCGCCGCCGACCTGCACCCGAAGATCACCGAGATCGGGTCGCCGGGCCGCAAGGTGTTGCAGCAGTTCGTCAGCGCCGGCAACGTCAGGGACAACCTGCCGGCGATGGCCAAGGACTGGATCTACTCGCCCGACCTGATCAGCTCGGACGGCAGCCGGATCGGCTCGGTCCGGATGCGGATCGAGCCGGCCGACGCCGCGCTGGAGAGCAGCGCCGGCGGCTACAAGATCGGTTCCACGCTGAGCGGATCCGGCGGCCCCGGCCGGTCGAACACCTCCACCACCGGCGGCGAGCTCTGGTTGGGCGGCAGCGGGGCCGGCATCGCCGACCCGACGCACAGCATCGCCGCCGGCGCCAGCCTGACCACCGCGTTCAGCAAGACCGACAGCCTGGGCACGAAGGTCGGCGACGCCGCGAAGTGGGAGTCGGTGCTGGAGTCCGAGGGCGTCAGCGGCCTGTACAAGATGGGCTTCCGGCTGCACATGCAGGTGATCGGGCACAACCCGGTGACCGTGCACGACGCCTCCGCGCACGTCCGGATGTCCGGCCTTGAGGCGCACAACGCCGGTCTCGTCGTGCCCAACGGCGCGCACGGCGACTTCCAGCCGACGCCGCAGGTCCACCACGCGCCGAGTTACCTGGCCAGCGGCAAGTCCCTCGGGCTGGCAAAGGTGTTCCACCTGTCCGGCGGCGACGAGGTGCGTGAGCGGGTCGAGGACACGTTGCGCAGCAACGAGGATCTCAAGGACCTGGCGCCGGACTTCGGCAGCGACAAGCTGAAGGGGGCCTCGCGCGGCGACACCGCGCTGGCCGCGGCCAACCGGCGCGAGCTGGACACCAAGCTGTCCGACGAGCACCTCAAGGCCAACATGAACAGCATGCTCGGCAAGGGCATGAAGATCCGGCTCAAGAAGCCGGGCCTGTTCTTCAACCGCTACGTCACCGTCACGGTCCGGGCCCGCCTGACCGAACTGGCGCACGTCGGCAAGGCCCCGGACCACGCCATCAGCGGATCCGGTGCCACGTCGACGAAGCTGGGCGTCTCCAACACGGCCAAGAAGGGCGTGACGGTCTACGCGGACGGCCGGGTCACCACGCCGTTCGACGGCGGCCACGTCAAGGGCGCGCCGACGGCCTCGATCGGTGCGCAGTACGGGTACCAGCGGGCGCACTCCACCGAGGCCGGTCCGTCGACCGGACACAAGCTGTCCACCGGCGGCAGCGAGGACGTGCACGGCTTCAAGGCCAAGGTGCACTACGAGGTCACCGTCAACGACCACAGCCGGGTGCGGTCCTGGATCCGCCGGATCACGCCCGGCACGCCTGGCCAACACGTGCCGGAGGTGCACAACAACCCGCACGTGGCCCGGCCCGGCGGGCTGAGCCGGCCGCCGCGCGGCGAGGTCACGGTGATGGTGCCGGAGAGCCTGACCCGCGGCACCGCCGCGGTCCCGCACGTCGACAACCACGTCACCACGCGGATGGACACGCCGCCGTCGATCAGCGACCTGCGCGCGCAGGCCCGCGGCACCCGGCAGCCGGAGTTCCAGCGGGTGGAGGCGATCATCGGCGCCGAGCACATCCAGCAGGCCGCGGAGGACGTCCTGGCCGACGCGGCCGGCGGCGACCGGTCGCTGTCGCTGAACGGCACGGTCAGCGCGGACGCGCTGCACCACGCCTTCAGCCCGGAGAACCTGACCGCCGACCCGCAGGTCGTCAAGCAGGGCGTGCAGGTGGACGGCCTCCAGCACAACCGCCGGCTCGCGGACCGGGTCGGCGCGGTCGCCATGACCATGGAGCTGGACAACCCGCGGATCGTGTCCATTTCGGACGACATCTCGCTGAAGCACGAGGACTCCGGCGGCTACTCGGCCGCCGGCGGCAAGCAGACCCAGCACTCCTTCGGCCTGAACCTGGGCACCTCCGCGTCCCGCAACGCGCTGACGCTGACCCCGGACGTGCCGCACGCCAAGGGCCGCGCCGGCGTGTTCGCGGTGGCGAGCCTGCGCAACTGGACGTGGACGTCGAAGCTGACGAAGTCGTTGGGCGGCACCGCCGAGCACAGCGTCTCCTCGCCGCACGGCCGGACCGTGCTGGTGCAGATGGACGCCCGCGTGCACTTGGTGGCGGAGTCGCGGCAGACGAGCATCCTGCACGACACGGAGGTCCGGACCGCCGGCCGCACGGTCGAACTGCCGGACAGCGTGTTCGTTCGCGTCACCGAGCAGGAAGCGCGGCAGATGGGCGCGCTGCCCGACCACAACCTGGGCGGCGACACGCCGATCGGCCCGAAGCCGGGCCTGCCGACGCCGAGCACCCTGGCCACCGAGCGGCCGTCGATCGGCTTCGGCCACGTTGAGCCGACCGGCGACCTGGTGAACCTGGTGCCGTCCTTGCGGGACAACCTCGGCGAACTCGGCCCGAAGCTGCTGCCGCAGTCGGTGTTGGACGACGCCATGGGCAATCTGCGCCGGATGGACGAACAGTCCTCTCAGGATGGTGTTCGGTCCCTTGTGGACAGTGCGCTCAACGGCGGCGTCTCGCTGATGACGCCGAAGCCGAACGTGTTCACCCACGACAACTACGAGGTCGTGCTGCACGCGCGGCCGACTGACGAGGGCGCGACCTACCTGGGCGTCAGCAACGACGGCAGCACGCTGTCGCACAACGCCGCCGGCGCGCTGTCCGAGGCCAGCATGAAGGGCAAGGACGCCAGCTCCGGCGTCGGTGGCCGGCTGCTGGGCACCGGCCTGCCGCACCTGCCCGACTCCTCGGCCAGCATGACCGTCAACAACGCGACGTCGTTCAGCCTGAGCCACTCCACCGGGCACAGCACGACCAGGACCGACGCCACGGACATCACGCAGAGCAGCTCGGCCGGCGGCGTGCAGGCCCGCTACAAGCTGCCGGTCACCTTCCAGCTGGAGTTCAAGCACAAGGGCGAGTCGCTGGCGGTGTCCGACTCCGACCCGCACGACCTGGTGGTGCGCAAGCTGGCCGACGACGTCAGCACTGCCACCAACGGGCCGGTCGGCCACGAGGCGACCGTCGAGCACTTCCGCGACACGCCGCCGAGCGACCACGAGGAGTGGCAGCGCGACGGCGAGCGGCTGCCCGACGAGCTGCACGTGGACGACTTCACCGGCAATGTGGACGAGATCCGGCACGAGGCCCGGCAGTTGGCCGGCGACCTCAACACCACCGCCGACCACGCGCTGACCACCACGCTCACCCCCGAGGTGATCAAGGCCAACATGCCGGCCATGGCCAAGGGGCCGGTTGAGCTGCCGGGTCTGAAGGAGGCCGGCCTGACCGCGTACGCCAAGCTGACCAACCCCCGCCTGGCGACCGTCAGCGACTCGGTCGACCTTGGCGGCGGCCGCACCGACCACAGCTCGATCGACACCTCGGTGAACCGGTCGGTGTCCGGCTCGGTGAACGCCATCATCGGCGGCCTCGGCGGCAACGTCACCGACCCGCCGCACAGCGCCCAGCACCGGGACGTCAACGCGGGCGGCACCGGCATCTACTTCGACCGCGGCGGCATGGAGAACAACCGCAGCCTCGGCTCCAGCGGCCCGGTCCACCCGGCCACCGGCAGTTCCACGTCCACCTCGGGCCGGACCAAGGTCCTCGTGCACGACACCGAGATCCGCCTGGTCAAGGGCGACCACGGCGTCACGCTGAAGTTCGACGACTCGTCCCGGATCCGGGTGTACGACGACGGCTCGCTGCCCAAGGAGGTCTCGGACGCCCAGGACAAGGTCCGCGACGCCGAGAAGAACTGGCAGGACGCGGAGAAGGACGTCGTCACCGCGCAGCACGCCGTGGACGACGAGTACCTGCGGGCCAAGCCGCGTATCGACCAGCTGCGCGACCAGCACCGGGACGAGCTGGCGGACAACCTCCAGGACCAGCGCGACCACAACGACCACGTCAACCAGCTGCGCCAGCAGCTGTGGGACGCCTACGCCGGCAGCCATCTGGACCGGATCGCGGACCTGGAGCGGCAGCTCGACGAGGCCACCGAGCACGGCCGCCAGCTGGTGCTGGACCGCAACCGGTTGATGGCGCCGATCCGCGCCGTCGACCAGCCGCGCCTACAGGCCCGTGCCGCCGCGGTCGACGCCTACCGGCGGGCCCGGGACGCCGAGGACGCGTGGTGGGAGGCCCGGCGGGAGCGGGATTCCGCGCTGGCCCGACAGAACCCGACGCCCCCGCCGTCACGGGACGAGCCGGCGCAGCACCTGCCGGCGCTGGACCTCGGGCCGCAGTTCCGGCTGAACGACGAGGAGCACGTCACCGCGTCGCTCGACGAGGACCTGAGCCACCAGCGTCAGCAGTTGGACCTCAACACCCACAACGCCGCCGTGCACATGGCGAACGCCGGCGCGGCGCGGGAGCGGTCCATGCGGGCGCTGCGGGACGGCGATCTGGCCGGCTTCCAGCAGAACCACGCGCTGCTGGACCGGATGCACGCCGAGGGCGAGCACCTCGTGCAGGAGCGGGAGCACATCGTCGCCGGGCCGGACGAGCACGCTGAGTCGACTCCCCATGGGCCGGCGCCGCACGAGCCGGTGTCGCACGCGGACATCGACCTCGTCCGCGACGACGCGCCGCTGAACTTCGTGCGGCCGCAGGTCGGCCAGCACCGGTTCCACTACGAGATGCGCCGGATGGAGGTCAAGCCGGGCACCTGGGTCCGCGAGGCCACCGTCAAGGTGCACATCGAGCCCGGCGACCGGACGCCGCACCAGGTCGACCAGCTGTGGAAGAAGCTGGAGCAGGGCGCTGACCAGCAGTTCAACCACGAGCGGCTGCCAGGGGGCGACCACTTCCGGGTGCGGCTGGAGCGGGTCGACGACCGGCTGGACGCCGACGTCCGCGCCAAGATCACCGAGTCCGGCCCGGACCGGCACGACACCTGGCGCTCGGACAGCACCGGCGAGCAGTTGGCGCACAAGATCGGCACGGCGCTGGGCCTGACCGAGCACCACGCCGGCGAGAAGCTGACCCAGCACCACCTGGCGCAGTTGTCGCAGGAACCCAAGCGCGGCATTGATTCCATGCCGCACGCGGACGGCAACGCCGACACCCGGCAGGACTGGTTCAGCGGCCACGACGCCGCCGGCCGTGAACGCCGGTTCCCGATGGGCCGGGTCACCCAGACCGACCTGCGGGACTCGTCCGGCAAGGTGTTCGGAACCTCCTTCTACAAGGAGGAATCCGACCAGCGCGCGGCCGACCGGTGGGCCCGCGGCGGCAACCCGGACCGCGTCTACCAGTACGACGCGGACGGCAAGGACCGCGGCGCCATCGACTCGGACCTCGTCACCAGCCGCCAGGGCATGGCCGACGAGTCCGCGGTGCTGGCCTTCCACGCCAACCCGTACACGGCTGGCCTGCACGTCCGCGGCCTCGGCAACGTGCACGTCCGCCCGGACACCATGGCCGAGATCGCCGCGCGTAGCAGCGGTTTCCTCAAGGCCGTCGGCGACGGCCGGCGCACCACGATGCTCCTGGCGTGCGAGGCCGGCGCGCGGACCGGGCCCGGCGGTCTGGCCCACGACCTGCACAAGGCGTTGCAGCGCAAGGACCTCACCGACACGACGCTCGGCGGCAGCACGATCATGCGGTTCGGGCACCGTGACGGGGACCGGTTCACCGGGCTGGAGAGCGGCGGCCACCTCAACGTCTACGGCGAGGTGCTGCCAAGGCACGAGGCCGCGATGGTGGACGAGATGGTCCACGCCATGCAGAAGGACTGGAAGTACGCCGAACACGACCACGTCCGGCCGGACGGCCGGATCGGGCTGTCCGACCGCGCCGGCACGATCGCCCTCGCCAAGTCCCTTGTGGACGGTGCGGTGGCGAAGCTGTCGGCCAACGGCGGACAGCTGGACCTCGCGGCCGTGCACAAGGCGGCCGGCAAGCACCAGCGGCCGGACATCGTGACGGCAACGGTGTTGTCGCACATCGCCTCCGACCCGAAGCTGGCCGGCTCGGTGCGCTCCATCACCGACCGGTACCTGGACCGGCACGACCGCTGGGTGCCGGTGCCGATCAGCGAGCACGCCCGCCAGCGGTTCACCGTCACCGGAGGGTCCACTTGGGACGATCTCGCCGGCAGGGCGAGCCGTCCGGTCCGGTTGAACGCGTTGGGGGAGCACGGTCCGCTGTCCGAGCCGGTGACGCACGAGCCGGTCACCGTCCCGTTCGGACGCAAGCAGACGGCGCTCGATCCCGCCGTGCGATCCGAGCGCCTGGACGACTTCGCGCGCAAGCTGGCCGAGCTGGCCATCGAGCGGCAGGCCGACGGGCTGCCGCTGCCGGAGGCGCGCATCAAGGGCTACGGCAACGGCTCGATGCTGGGCAACACCAAGGAGACCGCCGAGGCGACTGGCAAGCTGCGCGCCTCGGACACCCGTGAGCACCTGATCCACCTGGTGTCGCGGCACCTGGAGCGGATGACGCCGCCGAAGACGCGGGAGATCGACGCGGAGAAACTGGTGCCGGAGAACGGGATCCAGGGGGTGTACGAGCCCGGCCGGGCCAACTCGCGCGAGGCCGTGGTCACCCTGCACACCGCCAACGAGAACACTGTGCCGCACGGCGTCACGGAAAGCCGGGCCGCCGGCGACAGTCCGCTGGTGCACGAGGGTCGCGTGCTGGGCGCGAGCTTCTCGTCCACCAGCACGTCCCGGGTCCGGCGGTGGATCGCCAACGGCGGCTGGCGGCCGGAGCCGACACCGCAGCCGGTGAATCCGCACCTGCTGGAGCCCATCCCGGACACGCCCGCCACGCCGTCGCTCGACGAGCGCGGGCTGGCGTCGAGCCTGGCCGGGCACGGCGCCCACGACGACACCACCGACCTGGTCGTGTCATCGGCGAAGGACGCCGTTGACGGGACCCGGGCCTTGGAGGGTGAGGCGGCCGCCGGCAAGCTCGCGTCCGCGATGCCGCACGCCATGCGCCTGCTGGAGAAGGCCGGTGTGGTGGGCAAGCTCCTGCGGCAGGCCGGTGACGCGGTGACCGCCGGGCTGACCCTGTCGCACGTGCTGGAGGGCGTCGCTCGGGCCTACGCCCAGGGCGGCCCCGCGGTGGCGGCCGCCGCGGTCGCCCAGGACATGAAGCGGTTGGGGCTAGGCTTCGAACCGGTGCAGATCGAGGAGATGACGTCAGATGTCCGATGACCAGTGGATGCTGCTGGTCGACCCGGCCTGGCAGCCGTCGGCGGCGGGACAGAACCCGCCGGCCGAGGCCGTGGTCGGGGGCTGGCTGGTGGCCGCCGACGGGGCCGTCGGCCGGTTCGAGCCGAACCCGGACTACGAGCCGGCCACACCGGAGTCGCCCACCGACCCGGTGGACGCCGCCCTGCGGATGGCGGCCGACGGCGAGGTCGACACCGACGCCCTGTTCGCCGTGATCCGGGTGTCCGAGTTCGGGGTGGCGCTGGACGAGCACCAGCGGCCGGTGATCGCCCCCGCGCCCGACGACGTGCTGTCGCTGCTGGTGACCACCGCGCCGGCGCACCGGGGCCGGGTGCGGGCCGAGGCGTGGCAGGTCGTGAACGCCGCCGAGCTGGCCGGCATGCTGGCCGAGCACGAGGTGGACGCCCTGGTCAACCCGGGTGCGTCGACCTCGACGCGGCTGTTGGCGGCCACCATCGCCGACGCCGTGTCTCACCCTGCCGGGTGAACGTGTCCGGGGGGACCTGGCAGTATCGGGGGCGTGCGCGTGACCTTCGACCTCGGTGAGCCCGCTGTGAGGGCTTCATGATCAACTGGTTGAAGTCGCGCCGGTCGAAGTCTTCCACGCCGACGGCGCCGGCCGCGCCGCAGCCGCCGGTCGTCGAGTTCCAGACCCGCCAGGTCGGGGCCGCGCTCGTCGTGTCAGCGCCGCCCGGGCCAGGGTGGCACGCCATGGCGCTGGCCGCGTCCGTGCCGGGCGACCCCGGCCGCACGATGGTCGTCGTCGACTTCCCGTCCGGTGACAACGGCGGCTACTGGAGCGCCCTCGTGCAGGCGCTGCGTGGTCGCGGTCCCGTGCGGCTGGCCGTGTCCGGCGCCGGCAGCGCGTCCGGCAGCGGACCGACCCGCGCCATCGCCGCCCAGTGGCTGGCCGAGCAGCTCAAGGCCGAGGTCGTGGCCCCCGACGGGACGTTGGTGCCGGTGCCCGGCGGGTCGACGTTCGTCGCCAACGCCCATGCCACCGGGGCCTGGCGCAGCTTCCACCCCGACAAGCCCAGCGAGGCCCTCGGCGCGCGGTTCCCGTCGCCCGAGTGGGAGTCGTTCATGACGACCGCCCCGTGGCGGGCCGGCCCGGTGTCCGTCGCCGAGCCCGTGCCGACCGGCTTGTGGCTGCACGCCACGCCGACCGCCGCCCTGCGCCGGCATTCCGTGCTGGCCTTCGGTGTGCCCGTGCGGATGGACGTGCTGACCGTCGTGCTGGGCGGGCCCGAGGAGGCTCGGCTGCCCGCGTCGGACCTACGGGCCCTGTGGGAGGCGCTGCCCGAGGAGATCCGCCGCCGGGTTCGGTTCGCCTCCTTCGGCGCCGAGCTCGGGCAGTTCGCCGCCGAGACCATCGGCCGACCGGTAATCGCCTATAACGGGTTGCCCCTGTCGACCGAGCGGGGCATCGAGGTCGGCATCGTGTCCGCGGACGGCCGTCCGACCTGGCGGTCCTTCGCCACCGAGCTGCGGTACCGACCGGGGAAGGCGCCCGAGGTCGTGGCCGCTCGGCCACCGGTTTCCGGGTTGAAGCCGCTGCGGCCCGGGCTTTGGGAGCTCGCCGAGAACGTCGTCGTCGAGGCCGTGGCATCCGGTCTGTGGGTTCGGGCCGCCGGAGCCGTCGGCGACGAGGGCGTTCGGTCCATGCCGGTGGATCCGGAATGGGCCCGGCTGACCGTCGGGGTGCCCGGGGAGACCGTTGGCGACGAGGTCAGCGTGGCCGGGGCGAAACTGTTCGCCGGGTTGGACGCCGAGACGCAGCGGGTGGTGCGCCTGGTCTTCGGCGAGGCCCCCAGGGCCGCCGAGCCCGAAGTCGAGGCCGTCGTCGAGGTTCCGGTCGAGGACGCCGAGCCGGTGCCGACCGACGTCGACGACGACATCAACTACGACATCGGCGACGACCTGCCGACCATGGTGCTGCTTCGCCGGCAGATGGAACTCCAGATCTCCGCTGTCGGGGCGTCGGTCGCCGAACCCGTTTCCGGCTCCGCTTCGGCTTCCCTCGAGGCATGGCCCGTCGAGCCGCCGCCCGTGCCCGCCCGCGTCGAGCCGTTCCTCGTCGACCCCGGCATCGACGTCGACACCATGCTCGACACCCTGGTCGCCGCCGAGACCGCGTTGGACGAGCACCGGGGCTGGATGCGGCGCAC
>Ga0105238_10007345_pt1 | contig 11033 bp, 7 predicted proteins | sample KBSC34metaG_FD_81526 | JGI IMG/M metagenome (GOLD analysis project Ga0105238, IMG submission 81526) | Corn rhizosphere microbial communities from Kellogg Biological Station, Michigan, USA - KBS C3-4 metaG | ecosystem: Host-associated > Plants > Roots > Rhizosphere > Soil | place: Michigan, USA...
CACGGCCAGCGCAGTCAATGTCTTTCGATTCATGGTCCTATCCGAGTGGTTGATGGAGGTCTGTCAGGATTTTCCTGGCGGAGGGGAGGCGGGCTTCGCCCGCCGGAGACACCGCCGTTCCACGGATCCGCGTACGTCTCTGATCTGTCCGGGGTGGGCCGGTGGGAGGGGCGCAGCCCCTCCCACCTCATAGTTTCTGCCCCTGCCGTCGCGAACGACGCACGCGCCATCGCAGGATGCCGAACGCGCAGAACGCCAGCGGGATCCCGAGGATGTTGAACGCCTTGATCGCCGCGACCTTCTGGTCCGGATCCAGCTGGATCGGCCGCGAGGTGACGGTCTTGGCGCGGACGGGAGCGAGCGCCTCGTCCTCCAGAGTCCACGCGATGGCGCTCAGCAGGAACTGCGCGCCATTCTGGTAAATGCGGAAGTACTGCGACATCTGGAAGTATTCGTCGGAGACGAAGTCAGAGTCGCCCATGACCACGAGCCGCACCTTCTTCTTGGAGTCGCCCGTGTCGGCCCCCGACATCCCCGCGGTGGCCCCGGCCGCCGGCGCGTAGGCGCTGCGCAGGATGCCCTCGTAGGCGTAGCCGAGCGCAAAGGGTCCGCGATCCTTGGCGTCCTTGGCCGGCTCCAACTTCGTTTCGCGCGAGAACATGAAGAAGCCGCTCACTCGCCAGCTGGCCGGCGAGGACTGCGCGATCCTCTGCAGGTGACCGCGGGCCGGTTTGCCGCCCTGAAGCGGTCCCACCAGCTCGACGGAGCTGGCGTAGGGGAACACCATGGCGTTGAGGCCGGCCGTGAACGCCAGCTCCTTGTCGGCGGGCCGATCCACCTCCACGCCGATGAACATGGGCGCGTTGGCCAGCATGCGCCGGCCCCCTCCGACGTCGATCGGTCCGGGGGCGTTCTGGCGCGCGTCGAGGATGAAGTCCTGACCCACCGAAAAGCCGTAGGCCTTGAGGATGTCGCCCAGGCCGGCGTCGTTGGCCTGGCCCATCCGCGGCATCATCCCCTCCATGCCCATGTTGCCCTTGGGAGTGCCCATGGTCATGCCGTCGACCAGGAAGATGACGCCCTTGCCCTTCATGAGGAACGCGTCGATCTCCTTGCGACCCTTGTCGTCGAAGGCTTGCTTGGGGCCCGCGATCAGCAGGGCGTCCACGTCATCGCCGATCGGGGACGCCGAGGGGTTGGCGGTCGTCGTGTCGAACTCCTGCGAGACCGCCTCCTTCAGGACCTGCAGCCCCTGGGTCAGGTCGAGCTCGCCGTGACCGGTGGCGATCGCCAGCTTCCGCTTCTTCTGCGTCATGCGCTTCAGCAGCGACGTGATCTGGTACTCGAGGCCCTCGGCCCGCACGATCTCGGGGATCGCCTCGTTCTGGCCGTTGTACTGGACGCACAGACCCAGGTAGTAGGCCCCCACCTCGAACTTCTGATCCTCGAGCTTCTGGATCTGCAGCTTGTGGACGCCGCAGCCGCTGGCCTCGTCCTCTAGCTTCTTGTCGGTGCCCGGGTCGACGGCCTCGAAGCGGAGCTTGCCTTTGCTGTTCGAGCGGTACTCGTCCAGGAGATCGCGGACGTAGCGGGACTGCGACTTGAGCTCGGGCGGCAAGGTGTCCGAGATGTACGCCTTCATGTTGACGAAGTCCTTGAGATCGCGGACCACGTCCTTGGACGCCTGCGAGAGCGTGTAGACCTTGGCCTCGGTGAGATCCGCGCGGCCGAAGACCCGGGTGCTGATCACGTTGGCGGCGACGACGATGCCGATCACGGCCACCAGGAAGAAGGCGGCGTTCGAGGCGGCGGAGCGCTTCTTCTTGTCCATGCTCATGGTGAACCTACTTCCACTTCCGGGATTCGAGGGAGGTGGTCGCGATGAGCAACGTCACCGCGATGACCGACGCGTAATAGACCAGGTCGCGGGTGTCGATGACCCCGCGGCTCACGTTCTCGAAGTGCGTATCCGTGCTGAGAAAGGCGACGATCCCCTGCAGCTTCTCCGGCACGAACGGCAGGATCTTTCCGAAGAGGAACAGCGCGAAGCAGATGCCGAACGCGATGATCAGGGCCACCACCTGATTCCGGGTGAACGAGGACGCCATGACGCCGATCGAAACATAGGTGCCGCCCAGCAGGAGCAGGCCGAAGTACCCGCCCAGGGCGGGCCCCTTGTCGAGGGGCCCGAGCTTGGCCACCGTCACAGCGAAGACCAGCGTGAGGAGCAACGTCGCGGCCAGAAGAGCCATGGCCGCCAGCCACTTGCCGACCACCACCTCCCAGTCGCGCACCGGCATGGTGATGAGCAGCTCGATGGTGCCGGAGCCCTTCTCTTCGGCCAGAAGGCGCATCGTGATGGCGGGCGCGAAGAAGCAGAACATCAAGGGCGCCAGCGAGAAGAAGCCGCGCATGTCGGCCTGCTTCTCCACGAAGAGGTTATTGAAGAAGAAGAAGCCGAACACGATGGTGAACACCGTGACGACGATGTACGCGACGGGCGAGTTGAAGTAGGTCCGGATCTCGCGTTTGGAGATGACGAGGGCGGGGCTCATGGGCGGACTTCCTCCCGGCTGGGTTCGGCGGCTGGCGCCGCCGGCTTGCCGACGACGTCACTGGTGGTGAGGTTGCGGAACACGTCTTCCAGGCTGACCGACTCGCGGACCAGCTCGAGCAGGGGCCAGTGGTTGTCGAGGACCGCGCGAAAGATCGACCGGCGCAGGTCCGCGTCGCCACGGCCGTCGAGAGTGAAGGCCATGGCGCCGGTCTCGGCCGCCGTCTTCTCGCAGCGAGCCACGCCGGCGACCCCCGCCAGCTTGTCGCGAATGGCGTCGGCGGCCGTGCCGTTCGACTCGACGACGACCCGGTAGCGGCTCCCCTTCTCGCGGGCGCGCAGCGCCTCGGGGGTATCGTCGGCCACCAGCTTGCCCCCGCTGATGATCAAGATGCGCGAGCAGGTGGCCTGCACCTCGGGAAGGATGTGGGTCGACAGGATGACCGTCTTCTCCTGCCCGAGCTCCTTGATGAGCTGGCGGATCTCGACGATCTGGTTCGGGTCGAGGCCGCTCGTGGGTTCGTCCAGGATCAGGATGTCCGGGTCGTGCAGCATCGCCTGCGCCAGGCCGAGGCGCTGGCGGTAGCCCTTGGAAAGCTCCCCGACGAGCTTGCCGGCGACGTTGGACAGGCCGCACCGGCCGCCGATCTCCTTGATCCGGCCGCCGCGCTTGGAGGGATCCATCTGCCGCATCTCGGCCGCGAACTCCAGATACTCGTGCACGGTCATGTCGCGGTAGAGAGGCGTGTCCTCGGGCAGGTAGCCGAGGCGCCTCCGCACCTCGAGCGACTTGTCGTACACGTCGTGTCCGGCCACCGTGGCCACACCCGCCGTCGGCGCGATGTAGCAGGTCAGCATCTTCATGGTGGTCGACTTGCCGGCCCCATTGGGGCCGAGGAAGCCGAGGACCTCGCCCTTGCGGACGTTGAAGGTGACCCGGTCCACGGCGCGCACCGGCCCGTAGTCCTTGGTCAGGTTCTCGACGCGAATCATCAGGTCCGACATCGTTCCCTCGTGTCTGTCATTGGGGTGTCGTGCGTTGAGGCGGGTTTGGCGCGGTTCGCGCCATTGAACCGCATGACTTGGCCGCCTATTCCCGCACCGCCGCCCCGTGCCTTCGAAATTCCGAAGCGGCTACCTACGACAGGGCCGCGCGGGGTGTCAAGGGAGAGACCGAGGGCGGATACGGGCGCCCCGGGGGCGCGCCGCCGGGGCGACCAGGACGAGGAGGCGGGTGAGGGGCAAAAGATGGCTGGCGAAGCCCCGCCCGCGCGGGAAGAATGACGCGGGCGGGGATCGCAGGGAGGCGACCGATGCCGAAAATCCAGATCGAACCGATTGCTTGCCTGAAAGACAACTACGCGTATCTCATTCACACGGGCGACGGTGGTGAGGCGGTGGTCGTCGATCCGTCGGAGGCATCCCCGGTGGCCGACGCCCTGGCGCGCCGGCAGCTGCGGTTGCGCGGGATTCTGGCCACTCATCACCACGCCGATCACGTGGGCGGCATCGAGGCGCTGGTCGCGGCCGAGGGCGCCCACCCACCGTGGGTCGCCGCCCACACCAGCGATCGGGGCCGCGTCCCGGCGCAGAGCGTGTTCGTGGACGCGCCCCAGGAGCGGTTCGTGGCGACCGAGCTGGAGCTCGGCGACGCGCGAGTTTGGGCCATGCACATTCCGGCGCACACGAGGGGCGCCATCGCCTGGGGCCTCGTGGTCGGCGGCGGTCGGCAGTCCGGCGCTGGTCTCGATCCTTCGCCGGTCGACGTCTTCACGGGCGACACGCTTTTCGGGGCGGGCTGCGGTCGGCTCTTCGAGGGAACCCCCGCCGACATGTTCCGGAGCCTGCGCGCGCTCATGAGCGGCCCGGACGAGACGCGGCTGTGGTTCGGCCACGAGTACACGGCCTCGAACCTGCGCTTCGCCGTCACCGTCGAGCCCGACAACGCGGCGATGCGGGCTCGACACCAGGCGCTCACCGCCTGCACCACGCCGACCACCAGCGGGCTGGAGCGGGCGACGAATCCGTTCGTTCGCGCGGCGACCATCGAGGATCTCGCCGGCCGCCGCGCCGCCAAGGACAAGTTCTGACGCCCGAGCTCCGCTGACGCCGCTCTTCGCCCGCGACCGTCGCCCGTCGCCGTGCGGGTCAGGCACGCGTTCGCGGGCGTGACGGCGCCTTGCGCGGAGCGCGGGCCCGGCGGACGAGCACCGGTTCGAGCGGCACGAGCGAGGCCACCCAGCGCGCCGCCATCTCGCGCGCCGCTCGGGTCATCGCCTCCGGGGCGAGACCCTCCAGCAAGGCGCGGGCTTGCCCGAGGACAGCGGGCGACGCTGCCACCCGCTTGCCGAAGCGGCCGATCTCGAGCGGCGTGAGCGGCCGCAGCCCTTCGGCCGCGCCCGGGGTTGGTCCGCCCGACAGCAGGGCCAGGATCAGCGCCGTGCGCGCCAGCACGGCGGTGTCGATGGCGGCGCGATCGGCGGGCTCGACGCCGTCTCCCGTGGCCAACTCCAGGGCCGCCGGGGTCACGCCCAGACCGAGGAGCAGGACCTGTGCGGCGGCCGCGCGCTCGATGGCCGCCGTCAGACGCGCCAGGTCCGCCAGCGAGGCGATGGGACGCTCGCCGCTCGCGGGCGAATCGTCGAGGATGCGCGGGAAGACCGGGTGAGGCCGCAGGGCGGCCTCGAGGACCGTCACCTCCGGTTCTTCCACCAGATTCAGATCGTCCGCGCTGCCCGCGAACGGCGCGCCCTTCCGCAGCGCGGTCGCCAGCGAGCGGACCTTGGCTGTCAGCGACACGCCGACGCGGAAGATCCGTCCGATCGCGATCGTCCGCACGGCGTCGACGGCGCGGTCCTCGTCGAAACCGCCCGACCGCCGCGCGAGGTAGTCGATGCCGAGATCGAGCGTGCCCCGCAGCCGCGCCAGGTGAGCTCCGCCCGCGTCCTCGTCGCCGGGGTCGACGCCCGCCGCCGCGAGCACGCGGTTGGCGAGCGCGTACAAAGCCACGTCGAGCTCCTCCCGCTCGGCGGTGTCCGTGACGCGCGCTCGTGCGCGCGCGAAGGCCGACTCGCCCTCCAGCTCGGCCTCCAGCGGCGCCGGCAGGCGCGTCCGCTCCGGCGGGGCGCCCGCCGCTCCGTCCGGTTCGGACGACGCAAGAGGCCTCACCCGCGTGCCTGGCCTCAGCTCGCCGATCCGGACCGAGGCGGGATCGAGCGGGCGGTAGATCTCGCGGGCGGCCGCGGCATCCTCGAAGCCGAGATCCCGCAGTCGACCCTGGCGCCAGCGGTATGCCGTCTCCTCCAGCTCGGAGTCGAGCTCGGCCTTTGCCCCGACGAGGATCCGGCGCGCGAAGTCGAGGTCGCCCTTGTAGAGATTGTCCACGACGTGAATCAGGGCATCGGCCGAAGCCTCGCTCGCGCCCGACGCCGCCTCGGCCGTCGCGTCTTCTCCAGTATCCGACCCAGCATCCGGCGCTCCCTGGGAAGCGGCCGGATCGGGCTCGGACCGATAGCCGGTGACGTCCAGGACGAAGAAGCCGTCCGGCGTGGAATAGAAAGCCCCCTGTGACTCGTCGGGCGGCGCCTCGATCTCGAGATCGTAGATGCGGGCGCCCTTGCGAATGAGGAGGGCGACCAGCTCGACGTCGAGGCCCGCGACGAACCGCGTGACGACCTCGCTGGGGAGCGCCGCGAGTGTCGCGATCCAGGGCTCGATGCGGGCGGGCGTCAAGCGGTCTCCCGACCACAGGGCCAGGTCGAAGATGGTCTGTATTTGCTCGGGGCGCGCGTGCACCAGGACATCGAGGTGCTCGCGCGGATCACCACGTCCTACGAGATCGTGAAGCGTCTCGCCCGGGAGGGCGCGGATGGCCGCCTCGGGGCTGCGCGCATCGAGGAGACCATCGAGCGCTCTCTGGCGGGCGTCTAGCGCGTGGCGCGCGCGGAAGCGCGAGAGCGACACGACGTTCTCGGGGGGCGCAGCCGACGGCGAGGTGCCGGAGCGGGGGGAATCAGGGGGGGAGGGGGGAAGCGTCGGGGTGTCGGGGGTGTCGGACATGAATCGGCTATTCTGGCACGCGCTGGACCGCGCACATGTTGTCGGCCGTTCTTCATACCATCTCGCGCCACGGTCTCTTCTCGTCGGGCGATCGGGTCCTCGTCGCCGTCTCGGGCGGCCCCGACTCGATGGCCTTGCTGGCCGTGTTGTGGGAGCTCGCGCCGCGCCTCGGCCTCGCGCTCGAGGTCGCCAGCGTGGACCACGGTCTGCGTCCGGAGTCGGCGGCCGAGCGGGCGCTCGTCGCGGAGCGAGCCCAAGCCCTCGACCTTCCCTGGCACGCCCTGCGGGTCGAGGTGGCGGCGGGTCGGGGCCGCGGCGGGGTGCAGGAGGTGGCGCGCCGGGCGCGCCTCGGCGCGCTGGAGGCATGTGCCGAGGCGCGCGGCTGCGCCGCCATCGCGCTCGGGCATCAAGCCGACGATCAGACGGAGACCGTCCTCTTCCGGATCCTCCGCGGCACGGGCGTGCGCGGGCTGGCGGGAATCCCGTACCGGCGGGGCCGGCTCGTCCGCCCGCTCCTCGACGTCCCGCGCGCGCAGATCCTCGACTATCTGGCGCGGCGAGGCCTCACCTTCGCGCAAGATCCCTCGAACCTAGATCAGCGGTTCGCGCGCGCGCGGCTCCGCAACGTGCTCCTGCCCGCGCTCCGGCGCGAGAACCCGCGCGTCGACGAGGCCCTGCGGCGGCTGGCGGTGGAGGTCGGGGGCGTCTTCGGACCCGAGAGCGAGCGGCCGGCGGCGGCTCCCGAGAGCTCGCCCGGGCCGCGCTCGCCCTTGCGCGATGCCGGCTGGGCCGAGGTCGCGCGAGCCGAAGGCCTCTACTTGCCGGGGCGGTTGAAGGACGTCCTTGCCGAGGCGTCACGCAAGGGCGGGACGAAGGCCTTCGATGTCGCCGGCGGGCGGCGGCTGATCGTGAGCTACGGTCGGGCCACGGTGGCGCCGGGGGCCCCGCGCGGCGACCGCCTGACCGGCGGCGCCCCCGCGAAGATCGCCCAGCCGGCGGAGTCCCGCGAAACAATCATCACGCGTCCGGGGCTCCATCGACTCGGCACGTCCGGGGTCAGAGTTCTGGTCCGAGGCGGGCAGACCGCCCCGGCCCCGGACGCCGCGCGACCGTGCGCCTGGTTCGACCTGGGAAAGCTCGGGTGGCCGCTGGTCCTACGTCGGCCCCGCGCCGGCGATCGGCTGCGCCCACGCGGCGGGCGGGGCAGCCGCAAGCTCTCCGACCTCTTCATCGACGCGAAGATCCCGAGGCCCGACCGCGCCGACCATCTGGTCGTGGCGTCGTCCACCGGGGAGGTCCTGTTCATTCGCGGCCTGAGGCCGTCCGAGGTTGCCGCTCCGACGGAGGCGACCGTGCGCTGGCTAGGACTGGCGTCCCTGCCGTGACCTCCCCGCTCCGGGGAAGGAGGGAAGGGCGGTGAAAACCGCGAGCGGTGTTGCCGATTTCGCAACAGCTTCAGGTTGACCCGCCGATCATTGACAGCAATACTCAGAACATTCGTTCTAAATTCGGCACTTCCGCGGGCCGATGCAAACCCGGTCAGCAAGCCGGGCGAAGAAAGACGCGCCCGGGAGCCGGGCCAGCCAGACGGAGCGCCGAATCATGAAAGGACCACGCGTGCGACAGGGACACAAGACGTTTCTCGTTTGGGTGATGCTCATCTTCGCCTTCTTCGTGGTCTATCAGTTCCTCAGCGGGAACCGACCTGACGACCACCGCGTGGCGTTCTCAATCTTCATGCAGGACGTCGATCAGCACCCCGAGAAGTTCAAGGCGGGCGCCTCGATCCAGATCCGGAAGACCCAGGACGCGGCGGATTTCCGGGGCCAGCTGTCGAGCGGCGAGAGCTTCATCTCGACGGGCATGGTCAGCGACAAGGTGCTCGAGCGGCTCGACAAGGCGCACCTGAACTACGAGATCGCCAAGGAGCAGGAAAACTCGTTCTGGCAGCAGGTGCTGGTCACCTGGCTCCCGATGGTCGTGCTGGTGGTCCTGTTCCTGCTCTTCATGCGGCAGCTTCAGGTCGGTGGCGGCAAGGCCATGAGCTTCGGCAAGAGCAAGGCCAAGCTCCTGTCGGAGAACCAGAAGAAGATCACCTTCAGCGACGTGGCGGGCATCGAGGAGGCCAAGGACGAGGTCGAGGAGATCATCGCCTTCCTCAAGGATCCCAAGAAGTTCACTCGTCTGGGCGGCCGGATTCCCAAGGGCGTGCTCATGATGGGCCCCCCGGGCACCGGCAAGACCCTCCTCGCGCGAGCCATCGCCGGCGAGGCCGGGGTGCCGTTTTTCTCGATCTCGGGCTCGGACTTCGTCGAGATGTTCGTGGGCGTGGGCGCGAGCCGCGTTCGCGATCTCTTCGAGCAGGGTAAGAAGAACGCCCCCTGCATCATCTTCATCGACGAGATCGACGCCGTCGGCCGTCATCGTGGTGCGGGCCTGGGCGGCGGTCACGACGAGCGCGAGCAGACGTTGAACCAGCTCCTCGTCGAGATGGACGGCTTCGAGTCCAACGACGGGGTCATCCTGATCGCGGCGACGAACCGGCCCGACGTCCTCGATCCGGCGCTGCTGCGCCCGGGGCGCTTCGACCGTCGTATCGTCGTGCCGCGGCCGGACGTCAAGGGCCGGCTCGGGATCCTCAAGGTCCACACCAAGAAGACGCCGCTCGCGAACGGTGTCGACCTGGAGGTCATCGCGCGGGGCACGCCGGGCTTCTCGGGGGCGGATCTCGAGAACCTGGTGAACGAGGCGGCCCTGCAGGCCGCGCGCAATGACAAGGATCGGCTGGACGGCAGCGACTTCGAGATGGCGAAGGACAAGGTCCTCATGGGACCGGAGCGCCGCTCGATGATCATCAGCGACAAGGACAAGCGGATCACCGCCTATCACGAGGCCGGGCACGCCCTGGTCGCGAAGATGCTGAAGCACGCCGATCCGGTGCACAAGGTGACGATCATCCCGCGCGGCCGCGCGCTTGGACTGACCCAGTCTCTTCCCGCCGAGGACCGCTTGAACCTGACGGCCGATGGCGCGAACGATCAGATCGCGATGGCCATGGGGGGCCGCATCGCCGAGGAGGTCATCTTCGGTCAGATCACGACCGGCGCGGCGAGTGACATCAGCCAGGCCACGAATACGGCCCGCCACATGGTGTGCGAGTGGGGCATGTCCGACAAGCTCGGGCCGCTGCACTTCGGCAAGAAGGACGCGGAGGTCTTCCTGGGTCGCGACTTCGCCGACGGTGGACGCGAGTACAGCGAGCAGACGGCCATCGACATCGACGGTGAGGTGCGCCGCATCGTGACCGAGAACTACGAGCGCGCGAAGAAGATCGTCCTCGAGAACATGGACAAGCTGAAGATCCTGGCAGACGCGCTGCTCGAGTTCGAGACCGTGGACGGGGCGGAGATCGACACGATCTTCGCGGGCGGCCAGCTCGGCCGGACGCCGTCGACCTGGGCCTCGGCCGGCGCAAAGGCGCCGCCGGAGAAGCGCCCGCTGCCGACGACCACCGAGCGCCCCTCGCGCCCCGGCATCTTCTCGCCGCCCCGCCCGCTGCCGGATCCCGAAAAGGCCTAGAGAGCGCGTAGAGCGGCAGCGTTCTGAAGCGCGGGAACGGCGCTGCTGGTAGAACCGGCTGCGTGGAGAGCCGGAAGTGTGTCATCGCCGGCGTGCTGAATTGCACGCCGGATTCGTTCGCGGACGGCGGCCGGTGGGGGAGCGTCGACGCGGCCGTGGCGGCCGGTATCGCCATGGTGGAGGCGGGCGCCGATTGGGTCGACGTCGGGGGCGAGTCGACCCGCCCCCAGGCGCCGGTCATACCCGTCGAGGAAGAGATTCGCCGGGTCGTCCCGGTGGTCGACCGGCTCGCCAAGGAAATCGGGGGGCGAGCCCAAATCTCCATCGATACCTACAAGGCCGAGACGGCGCGGGCGGCGCTGGGCGCGGGCGCCAGCATCGTCAACGACGTGTCCGGTGGACTGCTCGATCCCCCGATCTTGCAAGTCGCGGCCCGTGAGGGGGCGGCGGTGGTGATCGGCCACCTGCGCGGGACGCCCGCCACCATGATGGACTGCGTAGCCTTCGAGGACGTCGTCGCGGAGGTGGCGGGCGAGCTTGGCGCCCGGATCGCCGCCGCCTGGGACGCGGGCTGCCGGGAAGTCTGGGCCGATCCCGGGATCGGTTTCGGCAAGCGCGCGGAACATAGTCTCGCGCTGCTCGGCGAGCTGCCCGCGTTGATCGACGCGCTGGGGGTCCCGGTCATGGTCGGAGTGTCCCGGAAGTCGTTCCTGGGCCAGGTCACCGGAAAGCCCGTGGGAGAGCGGATCCTGGGGACGGCGGCTGCCGTCACGGCTTCGGTGCTGGCCGGCGCGCGTGCCGTGCGGGTGCACGACGTGGCCGAGATGCATGACGTCGTTCG
>Ga0105238_10007346_pt1 | contig 11032 bp, 10 predicted proteins | sample KBSC34metaG_FD_81526 | JGI IMG/M metagenome (GOLD analysis project Ga0105238, IMG submission 81526) | Corn rhizosphere microbial communities from Kellogg Biological Station, Michigan, USA - KBS C3-4 metaG | ecosystem: Host-associated > Plants > Roots > Rhizosphere > Soil | place: Michigan, USA...
CATCAGGGATGCCGAGGAGGCGGTGAAGATCGCCCGCGGCATCGGCTATCCCGTGATGATCAAGGCCTCGGCCGGGGGCGGCGGCAAGGGCATGCGCCTTGCGACCGACGACAATGAGACGCGCGAAGGCTTCCGCGGCGCCAGCCACGAGGCCCGCGCGAGCTTCGCCGACGACCGCGTCTTCATCGAGAAATTCATCGAGGAGCCGCGCCATATCGAGATCCAGGTGCTGGCCGACGCCCATGGCACCTGCCTCTATCTGGGCGAACGCGAGTGCTCGATCCAGCGCCGCCATCAGAAGGTGATCGAGGAGGCGCCCAGCCCCTTCCTCGATGCCCGTACCCGCGCCGCCATGGGCGAGCAGGCCGTGACCCTGGCCAAGGCCGTCGGCTACCGCTCCGCCGGCACCGTCGAATTCATCGTCGATTCCAAGCGCAACTTCTACTTCCTGGAGATGAACACGCGCCTTCAGGTGGAGCATCCCGTCACCGAGCTGGTGACCGGCATCGATCTGGTGGAGCAGATGATCCGCATCGCTGCCGGCGAGAAGCTGGCGCTGAAGCAAAGGGATGTGACCTTGACCGGCTGGGCCATCGAGGCCCGCATCTATGCCGAAGATCCCTTCCGCAGTTTCCTGCCCTCGACGGGACGTCTCAGCCGTTATCGCGAGCCAATGACCGGTCCCGGCGTCCGGGTCGACAGCGGCGTCTACGAAGGGGCAGAGATCAGCATCTACTATGATCCCATGATCGCCAAGCTGATCGCCTATGGCGAGGATCGCCGCCAGGCGACGGCCAGCATCATCGCCGCCCTCGATGCGTTCCAGATCCGGGGCGTCGGTCATAACATTCCCTTCCTCTCCGCCCTCATGCGCCATCCGCGCTTCATCTCGGGCCGGCTGACCACCGGCTTCATCGCCGAGGAGTTTCCCGACGGTTTCCATGGAGTCGAAGCGAGCGGTGAGGATCAGCAGCTCCTGGCGGCGGTGGCGGCCGTGGCGCATCATCTGACGGCGCTGCGCGATGCCCAGGTGAGCGGACGCATCAGCCCGCCCAGGCTCAACAGCGGGGCGGATTATGTCGTCGTCATGGGTGAGGTGCAGCTGCCCGTCACCGTGGCCGAGACCGCCAACGGCCATGCGGTGATCGGGGACGGCGGCAGTACCGAGCTGATCGGCGAGTGGCGCCCCGGCGATACGCTCTATCAGGGCCGCGCCGACGGCCGCGAGGTGACGGTGCAGATCGATCGCACCGGCATCGGCTATCGCCTGAGCCGCGGTGGCGTCGCCGTCGCCGTCAAGGTCTTGAACCCCGGGGCGGCGGCACTCGCCAAGCTGATGCCGGTGAAACGTCCACCCGACATGTCCCGGTTCCTGCTGTCGCCCATGCCGGGGCTGCTCGTCGCCCTGGCCGTGGCGGAGGGCCAGGAGGTCAAGGCGGGGCAGGAGCTCGCCACCGTCGAGGCCATGAAGATGGAAAACCTCTTGCGGGCGGAGCGGGACGGCAAGGTCGCCAAACTGCATGCCCAGCCCGGCGACAGCCTGGCGGTCGACCAGGCCATCCTCGAATTCGAGTGACGGGCGGCGGCATGTCCGGTCGGCTGGTGCGCATCCGCGGCAAGGTTCAGGGCGTGTGGTATCGCGCCTGGACGGTCAAGCAGGCGACGCGCCGGGGCTTGCGCGGCTGGGTGCGCAACCGGCAGGATGGGAGTGTCGAAGCCTTTTTCGCCGGCGACGCCGCGGCCATCGAGGAGATGATCGCCGCCTGCCGCATCGGCCCGCCCTTGGCCAAGGTCACCAGCATCGCCAGCGAGGCGACGGCGGAGGAGCCGCCCGAGGGGTTCGAGAGCCGGTCGACGGCGTGAGAAACACGCCGCTCACTCAGGGAAGGCGGGCCTGCTCCTCGAAGAAGGACCAATACTCCCTGGCGCCCCTCAGTACCTCTTCCTTTGCCTTCTTGCCCACCAGATAGGCCTCGAGCTCTTCCCAGCTTTGCGCATTCGGCAGCTCCGGGTCACCCTGAGCATCCAAAACGAAATGCCCGAGGGCAAAATCAGAGGCTCTCATCCCGGCTATGTATTCCTTGAAGGTCATGGCCATCCTCCCGATAGAGTGAGGTGTCGCTAAGCCCCGATCCGCCGTCCCGCCTCGTCCAGCAGCACGCAATCCTCCGGCGAGATGGTGAGGCTGACCGCATCGCCTTCTCTGAACATGCTCCGGTCGATGGTGTTGATGGCCTGGAACCGGAGCCCGTCGGATTCGATGAAATAGGCGCAGGTGCCCCCGAGATAGGAGAGGCTCTGCACCTTGCCGGCAAAACGGTTGGCGCCGCCCGCGCCCGGCGGGCCGACGATGACGCGATGGGCACGCGCCACGACCGAGACCTTCTGCCCCGGGGCGGCGCCGGCCCCATGGGCGACGCTCATGCGCGCATTGTTGGATAGGCGCACCATGGCCGCGGCGCCGGCCGTGCTTTCCACCTCGCCTGGCAGGATGTTGGATTGCCCGAGGAAATTGGCGACGAAGCGCGAGGCGGGCCAGCGGTAGACTTCCTCCGGCGCGCCGGTCTGCTCGACCACGCCATGATCCATCACCACGACGCGGTCCGACAGGGCGAGCGCCTCTTCCTGGTCGTGGGTCACGAAGACGGTGGTGATGCCGAGCTCGCGCTGGATGGATTTCAGCTCGATGCGCATCTCCTCGCGCAGATTGGCGTCCAGCGCCGACAGCGGCTCGTCAAGCAGCAGCACATCGGGCTCGATCACGATGGCGCGCGCCAGCGCGATGCGCTGCTGCTGGCCGCCGGAGAGCTCAGAGGGAAGCTTCTGCTCGACGCCGGGCAGACGCACGATGTCGAGGGCGCGCTTGACCCGTTCGGCGATGGCGCTGCGCTCGATGCGGCGGTACTTCAGGCCGAAGCCGACATTGTCGAAGATATTCTTATGGGGAAACAGGGCATAGTTCTGGAACACCAGCCCGATATTGCGCTTGTGGATCGGCACCTCGTTGACGCGCCGGCCCTTGATGATGATCTCGCCGGACATCGGATGGACCAGCCCGGCAATGGCGCGCAACAGCGTGGTCTTGCCGCAGCCCGAGGGACCGAGGAGGGTCAGGAACGATCCCTTCTCGATGGTGAGATCGACGTCCTTCACGGCGATGAAATCGCCGTAACCGAGCCTTACCCGGTTCAGCTGGACGGCGGCTTCGGGAGCGTTCATCTCGTCACTCGGCAGAGGGTTCAGGGGTTTCCGAGGAGACCGCGGCGCCGGCGCAAGGGCCGGCGCCGCATTCTCCCCGCTATTGGATCAGGCGCCCTTGGCGATCCGATCCCACTGCTTCTCCCATTCGTCGAACTTCGATCCCCAATAGACCGGATCGGCGAAGGTCAGGCCCTTCAGCGTGCCGGTGGGATCGAAGGCGGGCAGGGCCTTCACCTTGTCCGAGAGCTGCACCTTGGTCGGGTCGAGAGACGGCGGGTAGTTCTGCCCCTCGGCCACGGCGATGGCCACGGCGGGCTCGAGCATGAAATTCAGCAGCTGCTCGCAATCGCCCATGGGGGAGCCCTTCAGCACCAGCATGTCCTCCATCCAGGCGAGGCCGCCGGGAGGATCCATATAGGCGATGGGGGCGCCCTGCTGCTGCAGCTTGGCGATGCGTCCCGACCAGCCCTCGGTGACGATGATCTCCTCCTTGCTCAGGAGGTCCATCAGCTCGGCGCCGGATTCCCAATATTTCTTCACGAGGTCGCGGCCTTCGCGGGCCTTTGCCCAGACGGCATCGATATCCTTGATGTCGTTGGGGTTCTGGCCGGTTTGCAGAGCGCCGTACCAGACCCGGGTCTGCATCTCGTTGAGGGCGCCGATCTTGCCTTTGTATTTCGGGTTGACCAGGAGGTTGACGCCCTGCTTCTCGGCCTCTTCCTTGGTGATGTACTTCGTGTTGTAGGCGATACCCGTCGTGCCGTAGTCGTAGGGCGCGGCGGACAGGCCATTCGGGGTGAGCTTGCGGAAGGGCTCGATCAGCGCCGGCATCACCAGCTTGAGATTGGGGATGTTGCCCTCATTCAGCACCGAGCCCCAACCGAGGTCGATATAGCGCTTGTACCAATCCACGCCCGAGCTGTGGATGACGTTGTAGTCGCCGGGATTGCCGGCCTTCACCTTGGTCAGGATGTCGATCTCGTCGCCGAACGTTCCCTCGACGACCTTGACGCCCGTCTTCTGGGTGAAGGGAACGAAGGCGTTGTTATGCAGCGCTTCCTGCACCACGCCGCCCCAGCCGTCGAAGCGCACCTCGCCCGTGGCCGCCAGCGCGCGGCGGCTCCAGCCGGTGCTGACGCCCGCCGTCGCCGCGGCGGCGGCGGTCAGGCTCAGAAAGCTTCGGCGATCGATCTCGCCGGCCCGGAACTGGCCGAGCAGTCGCTCGAGGCGCTTCGTCATATCCAACTTCATCTTGGTGACCTCCCGTTACGTGTTCTGTCGATGTCAACGCTGCTTGCGCGCCATATAGCGGGCCAATCCCCCGCCGATCAGCGGCAACCCCACCGTGATGACGATCATGAAGGTGCCCAGGGCGTTGATCTCCGGGCTGATCGAATTGCGCAGCATGGCATAGATCTGGGTCGGCAGCGTCTCGACCCCTGGCGGACGCCAGAACAACGTGGCCGTGACATTGTCGAAGGAGATGGTGAAGGCGAGCAGAATGCCGGCGAGCACCGCGGGCATGAGCAGCGGCAAGGTGATCTCGAGAAAAGTCTGGATCCGGTTGGCGCCCAGGCTGAGCGCCGCCTCCTCATAGACCCGCTTGATGCTGAGCAAACGCGCCTGCACCACCAGCACGACATAGGGCAGGGACAGCATGACATGGCCCATCAGCAGCACGATGAAGGTGCGCGGCGCATGCAGCCAGCGGATGAAGAGCAGAAGCCCGACGGCCAGCACCGTCTCGGGAATCAGCACCGGCGCCACCATCAGGGTGTTGACGAATTCCTTGCCGGGAAATTCGTAGCGCACCAAGGCGGTCGCCGCGAAAATCCCCAGCACCGTCGAAATGGTGGCGGTCAGCGAGCCCAGGATCAGGGAGCGGCGCACGGCGGCCAGCACGATGTCGTTCTGCATCAGCACGCCGAACCAGTGGAAGCTGAAGCCCGTCATGGGAAAGCCCCCGAACTGGGAGGCGTTGAAGGACAGCAGCATGGTGACCATGATGGGCGCGAACAGGAAGATATAGACGAGCACGCTCGCGACATTGATCGCCCGCCAGCCGATTGCCCCATCGCTCATCGACTAAGCCCTTTGTAGATGCGGCTGAGGCCCATATAGCGGCTGTAGATCGCCGCGATGGCGCCCAGCAGGATGAAGAGCACCATGGAGAGGGTGGCGCCCATGGGCCAATTGAGCTCCGTCATGGTCGCGTCGTAGATGAGATTGCCGAAGAAATAATCGCGGGGATTGCCGAGGATCGCCGGCGTCACATAGCTGCCGGCGGCGAGCACGAAGCAGAGGAGCGAGCCGGCGCCGAGCCCCGGCAGGGAAAGCGGCAGGGTCACCTCGCGGAAGGATTGGAAGGCGGTGCAGCCCAGGGTCCGCGCGGCGGATAGCAAGTTGCGGTCGATACCCTCCAGGCTGACATAGATGTTCAGGATCATATAGGGCAGCAGGAAGTGGATCATGCCCAGGATCACCGAGCCCTCGTTGTAGAGCATCGGCAGCGGGTCGCTGATGATCCCCAGCCATTTCAGGGTGGCGTTGATGGCGCCCTGCTCCCCCAGGATATGGATCCAGGACAGGGTCCGGATGATGAAGCTGATCCAGAAGGGCACGATCAGCAGCAGCAGCAGCATCCATTTGTGGCGGAAGCGGGTCATGGCGATGCTGTAGGCCGCGGGATAGCCCATGAGGGCGCAGAGGACCGTGGTGATGGCGGAGACCCGCGCCGTCTGCCAGATGAAGTGGTGATAATAGGGATCGGTGAAGAACTCGATCCAATTGGCGAGGTTGAAATCCGGCTTGTCGCGCCCGCCGCCCATGGTCGTATAGAAGGAATAGGCGAACATGATGATCATCGGCGCGATCATCAGCAGGCTCAGCGTCACCAGTGTGGGTGACAGCAACAGCCAGGGTCGTCGGCGTTCCGCAGCGCTCAGGGCAGCGGCAGCCATTAGGCCTCCCGTTTCGGATTCGATTCTTGGCAGCCACGTTACCAATGGGGCCGCGGCGAGACAATCTATTGCTATTCCGGGCTCAGTGGTCCGGGGGGCGATCGCTGGCGTTGCTCTAACCTTCCCCGAACACTTCCTCGAAGCTGGCCTTGAGCGCGCTGTCGAGCTCGGGCATGGAGACGAGAATGCCGAGCTGATGCAGGGAGGTGACCCCCAACGCCTCGCCGGCGATGCCGCAGGGCACGATGCCGGAGAAATGCTCGAGGGCGGGGTCGAGGTTGATGGCGATGCCATGGAGGGTGACCCATTGCCGGATGCGCACCCCGATGGCGGCGATCTTGTCCTCCCGCCCGCGGCCGCGATCGACCCAGATGCCGATCCGGCCCGGGCGCCGCTCGCCGCGGATATTGAAGCGGGCGAGGGTGCCGATGATCCATTCCTCCAGGTCGCGGACATAAGCGCGGACATCGGCCCGATCCCGGCGCTTCAGGTCGAGCATGACATAGCCGACCCGCTGGCCGGGGCCGTGATAGGTGTATTGGCCGCCCCGGCCGGAGCGGTAGACCGGGAAGCGGTCGGGGGCCAGGAGATCGCCCGGCTTGGCGCTGGTGCCTGCCGTGTAGAGGGGCGGATGCTCCAGGAGCCAGGCCAGCTCCGGCGCTGTCCCGGCACGGATATCCCTGGCCCGGGCATCCATGACGCCCAGGGCGGCGTCGTAATCGATCGGAGAGTCGTCGATCCGCCATTCCATGTATTTCAGGGCCTACGGCTTCTGCTTGCTTGGGGCTGGCCGATTTGGTATTCCCGGCGGCGCTTAAATACAAGCATGCGGTCGTGGCGGAACTGGTAGACGCGCAGCGTTGAGGTCGCTGTGGGGCAACCCGTGGAAGTTCGAGTCTTCTCGACCGCACCATCCTGATAGGGCCCGGCCGGCGACGGTCCGGGCTCTTTCCGTCTCTGGTCTCGGCGCAGCCGGGCTGCCCCTGCATTTGCGGGCTTGTTCCCCCTGCCTGGAGGTGCTACTTACGCAGCTCCCGGTGCGGCCTTAAGCCACTGATAGAATTGAACTTACCTTGATGGTGGGGATTTCATTGCCCGTACCCTCAACAAGGGCCTGGCCGGCGACGGCCCGGGCCCTTCGCGTCTAGGAGCCCGCCGCGGCGGGTGGCAAGGGTGGAATGACCGACGACAAGCTGAGAGACAGCGCCCTCGAATATCACCGTCTGCCCACCCCCGGAAAGCTCGCCATTGTCGCGACCAAGCCGCTGGCCAATCAGCGCGATCTGGCGCTGGCCTATTCCCCCGGGGTCGCCGCCGCCTGCGAGGTGATCGTCGCCGATCCGCGGGAAGCGGCCAGCGTCACTGCCCGAGGCAATCTGGTGGGGGTGATCACCAACGGTACCGCCGTTCTCGGGCTGGGCCCCATCGGCCCGCTCGCCGCCAAGCCGGTGATGGAGGGCAAGGCCGTCCTCTTCAAGACCTTTGCCGGCATCGACGTCTTCGACATCGAGATCGACGAGCGCGATCCGGCGCGGCTGGTCGACATCATCGCGGCGCTGGAGCCCACCTTCGGAGCGATCAATCTCGAGGATATCAAGGCGCCGGAATGCTTCGAGGTGGAGCAGCGGCTGCGCGAGCGGATGCGCATCCCCGTCTTCCACGACGATCAGCACGGCACCGCCATCATCGTCGCCGCAGCCCTGCTCAATGGGCTGCGGGTGGTGGGCAAGAAGCTCGCCAAGGTGAGGCTGGTTGCCTCCGGCGCCGGGGCGGCCGCGCTCGCCTGCCTCGATCTCCTGGTCGATCTCGGCCTGCCCATCGCCAATATCACCGTGACGGATATCGCCGGCGTGGTCTTCGAGGGCCGGCAGGAGCTGATGGATCCGCGCAAGGCCCGCTATTCCAAGAAGACCCAGGCGCGGACGCTCGGCGAGGTGATCGAGAAGGCGGACATCTTCCTCGGCCTCTCGGCGCCCGGGGTGCTGAAGCCCGAGATGGTCAAGAAGATGGCGGCCAAGCCGCTGATTTTCGCTTTGGCCAATCCGACGCCGGAGATCATGCCGGAGGAGGTGCGCGCCGTCCGGCCCGATGCGGTCATCGCCACCGGCCGGTCGGACTATCCCAACCAGGTCAATAACGTCCTCTGCTTCCCCTTCATCTTCCGCGGCGCGCTGGATGTCGGTGCCACCACCATCAATGAGGCGATGAAGAAGGCCTGCGTGGAAGCGCTGGCAGCGCTGGCCCGGGCCGAGCCCTCCGATATCGTGGCCCCCGCCTATGGCGGCGAAACCCCGGCATTCGGTCCGGAATATCTGATCCCGCGGCCCTTCGACCCCAGGCTGATCGTGGAGATCGCCCCCGCCGTCGCCAAGGCGGCGATGGAAAGCGGGGTGGCGACCCGCCCGATCGCCGATTTTGTCGCCTATCGCGACAAGCTGAGCCAATTCGTGTTCCGCACCGGCTTGGTGATGAAGCCGCTGTTCGATCGGGCCCGGCGCGATCCCAAGCGCGTGGTCTATGCCGAGGGCGAGGATGAGCGCGTGCTGCGCGCGGTCCAGACCGTGATCGATGAGAAGCTCGCCCATCCCATCCTGCTGGGCCGGCGCCGGGTGATCGAGAGCCGGCTCCGCCAGCTCGGCCTGCGGATCAAGCCGGAGCAGGATTTCGAGCTGGTCGATCCCCAGAGCGACCGCCGCTACAAGGAATATTGGACCCTTTATCACAACCTGATGGAGCGGCGCGGGGTCACCCCCGACGATGCCAGGACCCTGGTGCGCACCCGCACTACCGTCATCGCTTCCCTGATGGTCAAACTGGGCCAGGCGGATGCCATGATCTGCGGCGTCGACGGCCGCTACATGCACCACCTCCGCCATGTGCGGGACATCATCGGCCTGCGCCGCGGGGTCCAGGCGCCGTCGGCGCTTACGGTGCTGGTGCTGCGCAAGGGTGCCTTCTTCCTCTGCGATACCCATGTCACCGCCGAGCCCACGGCCGAATGCATCGCCGAAATGACCCTCACCGCAGCCGAGGCCATGCGCCGCTTCGGGATCGAGCCCAAGGCCGCGCTGCTCTCCCATTCGAGCTTCGGGGCCAGCGACGAGCCCTCGGCGCGCAAGATGCGGGCAGCACTCGCCTTGGTTCTGGCCACCAATCCGGATTTCGAGATCGAGGGGGAGATGCAGGCCGAGCTCGCCATCTCGCCGGAGCTGCGCGAGCGGCTCTTTCCTCATTCCCGGCTTACCGGACCGGCCAATCTGCTGGTCATGCCCACCATGGATGCGGCCAATCTGGCCCTGGGGCTGCTGCGCCAGCTGGGGGAAGGGATGTCCATCGGGCCCATCCTGATGGGCGTGGCCCAGGCCGCGAACATCGTGACCCCGACGATCTCGGTCCGGGGCCTGGTCAATATGACGGCGGTGACGGTGGCCGAGGCGCAGGCCAATGTCGCGGTGACGTAAGACCCCCTGTTGCCAGGGGTCCTGGGGAGGATACTCTAAGGCCATGAATGGGCTCGATTTCGGTCTGGGAGAAACGGTCGGCATGCTGCGCGAGCAGATCGCCGGCTTTGCCGCGGCGGAGATCGCCCCGCGAGCCGCGGAGATCGACCGCAGCAACAGCTTCCCCATGGATCTCTGGCCCAAGCTGGGCGCCCTCGGGCTGCTCGGCATTACCGTCGAGGAGGAGCTTGGCGGCGCCGGCATGGGCTATCTCGAGCATGTCGTCGCCATGGAGGAGATCAGCCGGGCCTCCGCCAGCGTCGGCCTCAGTTACGGCGCGCATTCCAATCTCTGCGTCAACCAGATCCGCCGCAACGGCAGCTCGGCGCAACGCCGGCGTTATCTGCCGGATCTGATCTCCGGCCACAATGTCGGCGCGCTGGCCATGAGCGAGCCGGGCTCGGGCTCCGATGTCGTCTCCATGCGCACGCGGGCGGAGCGCCGGGGCGATCGCTATGTGCTGAACGGCACCAAGATGTGGATCACCAACGGCCCCGATGCCGATGTCGTGGTGGTCTATGCCAAGACCGATGCGGCGGCGGGGCCGCGGGGAATCAGCGCCTTCATCGTCGAGAAGGGTATGAAGGGCTTCACCACCTCGCCCAAGCTGGACAAGCTCGGCATGCGAGGCTCCAACACCTGCGAGCTGGTCTTCGTCGATTGCGAGCTGCCGGAGGAGCACCGCCTCGGCAACGAGAACGAGGGCGTGCGGGTGCTCATGAGCGGGCTGGACTACGAGCGTGCCGTGCTCGCCGGAGGGCCGCTGGGCATCATGCAGGCCTGCCTGGATGTGGTGCTGCCCTATGTCCACCAGCGCCACCAGTTCGGTCAGCCGATCGGCGAGTTCCAGCTGATGCAGGGCAAGATCGCCGACATGTATACGACGATGAATGCGGCCCGCGCTTATGTCTATGCCGTGGCCCAGGCCTGCGATCGCGGCGAGACGGCGCGCAAGGACGCGGCAGGCGCGATCCTCTTCGCGGCCGAGAAGGCGACCTGGATGGCGCTGGAGGCGATCCAGGCCCTGGGCGGCAACGGCTACATCAATGAGTTTCCCACGGGACGCCTGCTGCGCGACGCCAAGCTCTACGAGATCGGCGCCGGCACCAGCGAGATCCGCCGCATGCTGATCGGACGCGAGCTCTTCAACGAGACGAAGTGAGGGGGGCGGCATGTCGCTGGAAATGCGCGGGGCTTGCGAGAAATGCGGCAAGACGACGCCGCATGATTCGGCCGAGGTTTATATCTGCAGCTTCGAATGCACCTGGTGCGGCAGCTGCGCCGAAGCCATGAGCCACGCCTGCCCCAATTGCGGGGGCGAGCTCCTGCGGCGGCCCCGCCGCGCCAAAAGGGATTGATCCATGACTCGTC
>Ga0105238_10007347_pt1 | contig 11031 bp, 6 predicted proteins | sample KBSC34metaG_FD_81526 | JGI IMG/M metagenome (GOLD analysis project Ga0105238, IMG submission 81526) | Corn rhizosphere microbial communities from Kellogg Biological Station, Michigan, USA - KBS C3-4 metaG | ecosystem: Host-associated > Plants > Roots > Rhizosphere > Soil | place: Michigan, USA...
ACAGGCCTTCCCATAGATGGCCCTGCAGACGCAGATATTCCATGTCCGTCTTCTTGTGGACATGGTTGTAATCCTTGTAGTTGCCCGCAGCCGGATTGGTGATTTGCAGGCCGTAATCCTTACCGAAGGCGACGATCTGCGCCGGCGTGATCCCGGCATTGTCGTTGAGATTCTGAAACAGCGCGTTGTAGTTGGCGAACGCCGTCAGGGTCCAATTGCCGCCCAGATCGGTTTCGGTTTTGATCAGAATATTCTTCGCGGCGCTGCTCTGATAGGTGATGTAGCCGCTGGAATTGGTGGCCTGGTAGTTGATCATGGCGCGGCTGGTGTGACCCAACAGCTCGAAATCGCCTGTCTGCGTATTGAGGTTGAACATGCTGGTGCCCCAGCTGCCTGCAGATGCCGAAACCTTGTTTCGGTTGTCCGACGTCAGCACATCGGAGAACAGGCTGATATTGCCGCCGAAGGTGGCGGCACCCAGCGTTCCGGCATTACCCGGACCGCGATCCACCAGGATGCTGCCGATGGTTGTGGCCGGGAAATAAGATTGGGAATGATGGCTGGGGCCGTTGCTGTCGCCGAACGGGATGCCGTCAAAACTCATGCCGTAGCTGCCGTCGGGCAGACCGCGCATGGTGTTCTTGACGCCGCCATCGGAGAGGCCGGGACCATTGACGTCGAAGCCGGTCATGCCGGGCGCGATCGCCAGAATGGTGGTGTAGTCGGCGGTATCGGAGACCGAATCCTCGATATAGGAACGGTTGATGACGGTCTGCGGCTCCATCGTGTCCAGCGACGCTTTTGCGGGCGCCGTATCCGGATTGAAGGCAGTGCCGCTCACCACAACGGTTTCCGGGGCCGCGTCGTTGGCTGCCAACTGCTGGGCGGCGGCGGGCGCGGCCAGCAGGGCACCGGCGAACAAGGACAAACAGGCAACCGTGCCGTTCAGGCGGGTGGAAATCCTCGACATGAAATAGTCCCCTCAATACGAAGGGGACGAGCGATTTCATGGACGCTCCCGCCTATTTCGCGAAAGCGCCTGGCGCGGAATGCGCTGGATGTATCCCCTTATGGGCGCGGTGCATCGCATGCCGGTTTGTCGGTCCGGTGACACCGGCTATACGAAAAATCAACTTACGGTGCCGGCAAAACCAACCCTTTGACAAACTGCGCTCTTGCCAGCGGCCGTCCCCGGCCCGAACAATGACAACATGAAAATACTACTGATCGAAGACGATCCGGAGACCGCCGACCATATCTGCCATGCCTTGCGCGCCCATGGCCATGAAGTGGAGGAAAGTCGCAGCGGGACGGACGGCCTTGCCTCCGCGCGCAGCGGCCAGCATGCCGCCCTGATCGTGGACAGGATGCTGCCGGGCCTGGACGGCTTAAGCCTGGTGCGGCAGCTCAGGACCGAAGGCTGCCAGACTCCCGTCCTGTTCCTCACCACCATGAGCGGGATCGATGACCGGGTCGCAGGCCTCAATGTCGGGGCCGATGATTATCTCACCAAGCCCTTCGCTTTGGCCGAACTGGTGGCGCGCATCAGCGCCATCACCCGGCGCGGCGAAGCCGGGCCGCCGGTGACGCTCAAGGTGGGCGATCTGGAAATGGATCTTATCCGCCGCACCGTCCATCGCGGCGACAAGCCGATCGAGCTTCAACCCCAGGAATTTCGCTTGCTGGAATATATGCTGCGCAATGCCGGGCGGGTGGTCACCCGCAGCATGCTCCTGGAGAATGTCTGGGACCTGCATTTCGATCCGCGCACCAATATCGTGGAAACACATATGAGCCGGCTGCGCGGCAAGATGGACCGGGGTTATGCGCGCGAGCTGATCCACACCATCCGCGGCAACGGATATATTCTGCGTGCGGATTAGGATCTTTCATACCGAAGGATTCCGCATCGCGGCGATTTTCGTCGCCATTTTCGCAGTATCCGCGGCGGCCCTGGCCATCGTCACGCTGGCGGTCGTCGATCAGGAACTGCGCAGCCAGATCGTGCAATTCGCCAAAGCCGATATCGGTTCGGTGAAGGACGGTTACCGCACCCAGGGGATAAGGGAAGCCAGCGAAGTGGTGGGCCAGCGCATGGCATCGCCGGGCGCATCCGATTTCTTCCTGCTCCAGCGGAACGGTTCGGAAAAACTGGCGGGCAACCTGCCGCCAATGCCCGCCTGGACCGGCGTTATCGAATTTCCTCATCCCGATGCCTCGGGCCGGGCCATCCTGGGCGTGGGGAGCTTCATCGCGCCCGGCCTGTATGTGTTCGCCGGCAGCGACCTTCAGGCCACGCAGATGGCGCGCCGGCACATCCTGCGGGCCTTGATCTGGATTTCCGCGGGCGCTTTGGCGCTGGCGCTTCTGGGAGGCATGATCGTCAGCCGCTCCTTCCTGCGCCGGACGGATGAGATCGTCACCACCTGCCGCGCCATCATGGCGGGCAATCTGGCCAGCCGCATTCCCGTGCGCGGCACCGAGGACGAACTCGACCGGCTTTCGGAAACCATCAACGCCATGCTGGACCGCATCGCGGCGCTGATGGACAATCTGAAGCAGATCACCAACGACATCGCCCATGATCTGCGCACGCCGGTGACGCATCTGCGCCATCGCCTGGAACGGGCCCGCGACCAGTCCAGCAAGATCGAAGACTATGACCAGGCTCTGGAGGCGGCCATCGCCGCATCGGACGATATCCTGGGCTTGTTCAGCGCCTTGCTCCGCATCGCGCAAATCGAAGGGGGCGCCCGGCGCGCGAATTTCGCGCCCCTGGACCTGTCCAGCCTTCTGGCACGGCTGGGCGATGTGTTCGGACCGGTGGCGGAAGATGCGCGCCATCATTTGAGCCTGCCGCCGGGCGATCCCGTCACCATTCTTGGCGACCGGGAGCTTCTGACCCAGGCCTTCTCCAATCTGATCGAGAACGCGATCCTGCACACGCCTCCGGGGACTATCGTTACGGTCAGCCTCGTCCGCGAGAATGGCGACGCGGTGGCAACGGTCAGCGATGATGGGCCGGGGGTCCCGCCGGACGAGCATCCCAAGCTGTTTCAGCGCTTCTATCGGCTGGAAGCCAGCCGGACCCGACCCGGTTATGGGCTCGGCCTGGCGCTGGTGGCTGCGATTGCCGAACTGCACGGCGCCTCGGTCACCATCGATTCGCGCGCCGGGCACGGCTTTGCGATTTCGCTTCGCTTTCGCGGCGACGCCGCTTAAGGCGCAGTCGCCCCCGCACGCGTCCATCCGCCGCCAAGCGCCTTATAGAGCGCGACCAGCGCAACGAGGCGGGCGCGATGGATGTCCGCAAGCTGGTCTCTGGCAGTATTGAGGGTCCGTTCGGCATCCGTCACGATCAGAAAGTCGGCATAGCCCGCGCCATATTTGCGGCGCGCCGCCGCCAGCACTTTTTCCGCCTGGGCGACCTGTTCGCGCAGCGCCGTTTCCTGGTCCGCCAGATGCGCGATATTTCCCAACGCATTCTCGACATCGGAAAAGGCCGCGATCGCGGCGGCGCGATAGGCGGCGAGCAATTCTTCCTCATGCGCTCTGGCTTCGTCGATGCGCCCCTGGATTTTTCCGTTGTCGAAAATCGACTGCACCAGGGAGGCGCCAATGCCGGCTGCCAGGCCGGTCCCCGGCAAAGTGTCGATAGCGGCCGCCAGCGCCGGATAAGCCACGCCGCCATTGGCCGTCAAAGTGATATCCGGCAGGAAAGCTGCGCGGGCGGCCGCCAGATCGGCATGCGCGGCCGCAAGATTGGCTTCGGCCGCCATCACATCGGGCCGCCGCGCCAGAAGCTCGGATGGAAGACCCGGCGTCACTACCGGACCCGACAGACCCGCAAGGCTCGCACCTATCACGTCCAATCCTTCGGGCGGCCGGCCCAACAGCACGGCCAGCGCATTGCGCGTTTCCAACTCCTGCTGGGCAAGGCCGGGAAGGATGGCGCGCTGGGCGGCCATGTTCACGCGCTCCTGCGCCAGGTCCGAGGTCGCCGCGTATCCGGCATCGACGCGCCGCTGCACCACCCGCAACGTGTCCTCCGATGCGGCGAGATTGGCGCGGGCAATGTCCATCCGCTCGCGCAGGGACAGAAGCTGAAAATAGCTATTGGCGATACCGGCGGATACGGTGAGGCCGACCGTGGCGCGGTCCGCCGCGCTGGCGGCGCGCGCCGCTTCCGCAGATTGCAGCGCATCGCGATTTTTGCCCCAGAAATCGAGCTCATAGCTCGCGCCGAGGGCGGCGCCCCAATCGGTCTCGTGGAGCGACGTGCCTTTCGCCTGGCCATAGAGAGTATTCACATTGGCGTTCAGCCCCAGGCTGGGCAGCAGCGGAGCGCCCGCCTGTTTTGCCCGGGCGTCGGCCTGGCGCAGCCGCGCCGCGGCCTGGGCGATATCCAGATTGTTTGCCTCGCCCGCCATCATCAGGGCGGAAAGCTGCGCATCGCCAAAGCCGGTCCACCAATCCCGGGCGGGCCAGAGCGGCGCGTTGCGGCTTGTTGTCTGTTCGAAGGCAGGCGGAATATCGCCCGCCGGCAATTGCGGTGGCGGTGTAGCGGCGCAACCGGCCAATGAGATCGCGGCCATGGAAAGAAGGAGCCTACGCATCCGGCTCACTCCTTCTGCGGCCGCCAAAGCGCTCGGCCAGGGCCGGCAGAACGACGAGGTTGAGCAAGGTGGAACTGACAAGACCGCCCAGCACCGTGACGGCCATGGGGCCTTCGATTTCCTGCCCCGCCCGATTCATGCCGAGCGCCAAAGGCAAGAGGCCCAGCGCCGTGACCGCCGCCGTCATCAGAATGGGAATAAGCCGTTCCTGCGCGCCCCTGAGGACCGTCACGGGCGACCAGTCGGTCCCCTCATTGTCAACCAAGTGTTCGTAATGGGCCAGAAGCAGGATGGCGTTGCGGGCGCTGACGCCGAACACCGTGACCAGGCCCACCGTGGCGCCCAGCGAAAGCCCCACGCCCGTGACGGCGATTGCCGCCACGCTGCCGATCAGGCTGAACGGCAGATTGACCAGCACCAGCCAAGTATGGACCCGCCAGCGAAAGCAGACGAACAGGATCAGGCCGATCAGGATCAGCGCGAAGCCGGTATAGAGCAGCATCTGCATCTGTGCCGCCTGCTGGGCCGCCGCCTCGCCGGTGAATTCGACATAGACGCCCGCGGGCAGTTTCAGGGCCGCAACCCGGGCCTTGGCGTCATTCACGGTCGCCTGCAACGACCGCCCGGACACATTGAAGGTAACGGCATCGAAACGCTGTCCGCCTTCATGGGTCACGGTATAGCGGGTGTCGGTGGGCGTGATCCGCGCGAGCTGGACGAGCGGAACCGGGCCCATGGGACCGGCGATCAGAAGCGAAGACAGAAGCTCGGGGCGACCCCGCGCAGCCGGGGGCAGCAACAGCACCACATTGACGGCGCGCGTGCCGGAATAGGTCTGGCCCACGGTGGCGCCGGCATAATCGCTTTGCACCGCATCCAACACATCGCCGGCTTTGAGGCCGTTCGCCACCAGGGCGGCCGGATCAAGCTGGATCGCCAATGTCGGCGTGCCGCTCTGGGGCTTGAATTGCAGGTCCTTGATGCCCGCGACGCCCCCCAGGGCGCCCACGATCTGATGGGCGGTGCTGTCCAGCGTATCGAGCTGATCGCCAAATATCTTCACGGATATGTCGGCGGTGGCGCCGGTCAGGCTTTCGTCGATACGGTCGCCCAGAAAGGTGCGGACATCGATCTGGACGCCCGGATAATGAGTGGCGATCTCCCGCAAGGCGTCTTCCGCCTCTTTTTGATCCACGCCGGCATCGGGCTTCATCTCGATATGAAACTCGCTCTGATGCGGGCCGCTGGTATCCTCGCCGAGCTCGGCGCGGCCAATCTGCTGGGACGCGGTCGCGATATAGGGCAGCGCCAGGACCTCGGCGCTGATGCGCTGGCCGATGGCGGACATTTCCTCCAGCGATACACCGGGGGTCGAGGCATCCACCTGCATCACGAAATGCCCTTCCCGGAATTCGGGCATGAAGCTGGATTGCAGGAAAGGCAGAAGCGCAACGGACGCCGCGGTGAGAAGGCCCAACGCGACCAGAACCAGCCGGAAATTCTTCCGTACCACCTCGATCCCGCGTCGCTGCCAATCCTTGAGCCGAACGATCCAGCCGAAATCCGCATGCGCATCGCGCGCGTTCAACATCAGCGCCGAAAGCGCCGGCGCCGCCGTCAGGGCCACGCCCAGCGACGCCAGCACCGCCAGGATGAAGGCCAGCGCCAAGGGGCCCACGAAATGGCCCTGCACGCTGGTCGAAAAAAGCTGCGGCAGGAAAACCGCGATCACCACCAGGGTGGCATAGACGACCGGTCCGCGCACTTCCAAGGTGGCGTCGCGGATCACCAGGATGCGGGACCTGGGGTGGGCCAGTTTCGCATTCTCGGCAAGCCGCCGCAGGACGTTCTCGATGCCGATGATCGCGTCATCCACCAGCACGCCCAGGGCCACGGCAAAGCCGCCCAAGGTCATGGTGTTGAGCGACTGCCCCATCCGGTCCAGCACGGCGGTGGCCGCGAGCAGCGACAGGGGAATGGAGAGGAAGGTAATGAAGGCCGCGCGCCAGTCGCGCAGGAACAGATAAAGGATCGCCAGTATCAGAATGGCGGCGATCACCAGGGATTGCTCCAGGGAACCTAACGCGTGTTCGATGAAGTTGGCTGGGCGATGCAGCGCCGGATAGATCGTCACGCCTTGGGCCTCCAACGCCGGCCGCAATTGCGCGATTGCCGCTTCGACCGCGCGGGTGGCATCGAGCGTGTTGGCGCCATATTGGCTGGCGAGCGCCATCAGGACACCCGGCCGTCCCATGATGCGGGCATCGCCCGATTTCAGCGCCGGCGCCTCGGTCACGGTCGCGACATCGCCGATAGTGATGGGCCGGCCCGACCGGACTGTCATTACGGCATGGGCGATGGCCGACGGATCGGGCACCGGAACTGGCGTCTGAATCAGCACGCGCTGATGCGCAAGATCCACAAAGCCCGCACCGTGCAGCGCCAAGGCTTGCCTGGCGGCATCCGCCAGGTCAGTCAGGGTCAATCCATAGGACGTCATGCGCGGCAGGTCGGGTTGAATCTGGATCTGGCGCACTGCCCCGCCAAAAACGATCACATGCGCCACGCCCGGCACCGCCAAAAGCGCCGGCTTCATCACCCAATCGGCCTGATCCCGCAATGCAAAAGCATCGAGCTTGTCGGACACCAGCCCGATCTTCAGAAGATCGAAAGTGCTGGAGGTGAGAGGCGACAATTTTGGCGTCCCCACGCCCAGAGGCAGGCTGGAGCCCAACTCGCCCAATCGTTCGGAAATGCCTTGGCGGGCATTATAAAGATTGATGTTGTCCTGAAACTGAATCTTGATGACGGACAGTCCGGGGATGGATTCCGAGCGGATGGTCGCCAGGCCGGTCGCGCCGTTGACGGTATTCTCGATTGGCTTGGTGACAAGCTGCTCGACCTGCTGCGCCGTGAAGCCAGGCACCTCGGTCTGGATATCCACGGTGGTGGGCACAAAATCGGGAAAGACATCCAGTGGCGCGGTGCGCGCCGACCATAGGCCCACCAGCAAGGCGACCAAGGTCAAAGTCGCGATCGCGCCGGCATAGCGCACACAAAGATCGACGAGCCAGCGCATCGTCAATCCTCGGTAGCGCTGCTGGGATTGATCTCGTGAGACAGAAGCACGCCGGCCCCGCTGGTCACGACCTTCTGACCAGGCGCGATGCCGGCACCGGGCCGCACGAAATAGCCGTTCCCCATCGGCTTGCCGATATCGATCCGCGTCCTCAGGAAATGATTGTCGCCGGTTTCGACATAGACTGAGGCTTCACCCTCGCCCATCAGAAGCGCGGACGCGGGCACAAGAATACCGGTCTCGGCGGTGCCCACCGGAATGGCCGCAATCACATGTTCGTTCTGCGCGAGGTCGCCGCCATCGACCAGGGCATAGAATCCTCTGCCCGGGAAGGCAGGATCCGCCGGCGCGTCCCACACTTTGGTGGAGGTCCAGCTTTGGCCATCCGCGCCAAGCCGCGTGATCTTGATCTGGGCCGGCGCAGCGCGGCCCAGGGCGCCCAACGGAAAGGTGACATGAACCAACGTGGTTTTCCCGCTGCCCAGCCGCGTCATGATTGCCGCGCGTTCTCCCGCATTGTGCCAAGGGGCATGAATGCCGAACACCGCATCCGCCTTGCGGCGCGCCAGCGCCAGTGCGGCCTGGTCCGCCGCAGCCTTGCTGGCGGCCGCTTCGACCACTTCGCGGGAAACCGCGGCTTCATCGCCCGTCCCCAGCGCACGCGCCCGCCGCGCCGCAGCCGCGCTCTGCGTAGCCGCCGCCGATGCCGTCATGTAATCCGCATCCGTCTGGGCAACGGCATCCAGGGCCGTCACGATGCCATAGCCCGTGACTTCCCTTTGGAACCTGGCGGCCTGCGGTGCGGCGGTTTCTATTCCAAGACCTTTGATCTCTTCCGCCTTCAGGCTGACGCCTGGCCCCGTGTCCTTGTCGTCTTTCTTCTCCGGCGTGGCGCCCGGCCCACAAGCCGCCAGCAGCAAAAGCAGCGTGAAAGCGATTTTTTTCATCCGCGATCCAGAATAATGAGGCGGAAGGTGCCGGGGACAGGGATGGCTCGCGGATGCGGCTGCGTCGCTGTCGGCGTGCCCGGGCGACGATCCGCCGTCACCAGGAACACGCGATGCGTCTTTGGATCCAACTCCATGGTACGGGCGCCATCTGCGGTCTTGATGTTTTCAAGCACCGTGAACTTGCCGGGATTGTCCTCATGCGCGACCGTCAATGTGCCACTTTCCCCATTCGAACTGAAGATCAGCCCCGTGGCGGGATCGAAGCGATCCGCATCCACGCCATCGCCGATCGGAAAATGCCCCACCACCTTGCCGGTCTTCATATCTGTCACAGATGTCATCTTGTTGTCGCAGCCAGAGAAAATCCGTCCATGCGTGAGATCCGCCGCCATGCCCGAAGGCGACTCACAGGGCGCAAGAGGATAATGCCCCCGGACGCTGAGCGTCCTGGCATCGAACGCGGCCAATTCATTCTTGTCTTCAATATTGACGAAGATGGTTCCGGCCTCGTCGGCCTCGGCCGCTTCCGGCTTGCCGCCCAGAGCCACAGTACCGATCACTTTGCCGGTTGCCGCGTCAACAGCCGTGGCATCGCTGCTTCCGGCGTTGAAGGTGAAAATCCGGTTCGTGCGCGGCTCATAAAGAATGCCGTCCGGCTTGGTGCCGACCGCGATCTCGCCCACCTTGGTGAAACTCTTCTTGTCGATCACCGCGATCCGGTTGGCGCCGCCTTCGCTCACATAGGCGCGGTCGCCGACAAAGACTGTGCCGTGCACGCCTTGAAGATTGCCGATATCCGCCAGGATCTTTCCGTCCGCCGGGTCCACCACCATCACATGCGATCCCCGGGTGATGAAAAGATCTCCCGTGGCCGGATCGCGATTGATGTAATCCCACCCCCCGTCTCCGCCCAGGATAATGGTCTTGACGATATGATAGCCGGACGGGGCCGCCGTCGCCTGACTTGCAAGACAGAGCGCGGCACCGAAAACCAGGATCGCTGCTTTGGACATGGCATCACCTCCGGCTATTTCCGGGCGCGACCTTGCCATATCCGCATGAATCATTCGGCGCGGCGCGGTGGCCGCCCGCTATAAATTTCGCCAATGGAACGCAGTCAGACCGCTACGCGCGCGGGCCAACTTTACCTTCGAGGCGGCTTATCTCTGGTCGGAAGGCACGGCGTCCGCCATCAGCGGATCGAGCGCATCCAGATGTTCATGAACCTTGCGGCGGAAGGTGCCGGTCGCCGCCAGCGAGATCGCCGCGATGAACAGAGGCGGCAGCGCCACCCAGCAGACCGTCCGCCAGCCATAGGTTTCCAGCAGGCCGCCCGAAATGAAGGACCCGACCGCGACAAAGCCGAACACCACAAAGTCATTGAAGGCCTGCACCCGCGTGCGCTCTTCCGGCCGGTAACATTCCAGCACCAGCGATGAAGCGCCCAGGAAGGCGAAATTCCATCCCAGCCCCAAAAAGATCAGCAAGGCCCAGAAATGCGTCTGGGTGATCCCGGAAAGCCCAATCGCGATGGCGCAGACCGTCAGGGCCAAGCCGGCCAGCACGATGCGGCCGGCTCCGAACCGGGTGATCAGGCTGCCGGTGATCAGGCTGGGCAGATACATGGCAATCACATGCCATTGCAGCCCCAGGTCCGACGATTCCAGAGAAAGGCCGCAAATCTTCATCGCCAGCGGCGCCGCCGTCATGATGAAATTCATCAAGAGATAGCTGATCACGCCGCAAATGATCGCGGCCACGAATTTGCGCTGACGCACAATCTCGATCAGCGGGCGGCCCGCCTTGGTGTTTTCGTCGGCCAACTGGGGGATCGAGATGCCGGACAGTATCAACCCGCACAGGACCGCCAGCGCCGCCTGCGACAAATAGCTGGCAAGAAAAAGATAAGGCGGCAGGAGCTTCATGGTGTGGGTGACGATTTGGGGGCCCAGCACGCCCGCGAACACGCCGCCGATCATCACGATGGAAAGCGCGCGCGCCCGCTGCTCCTGCGGCACGCAATCGGCCGCGGCAAAGCGGAACGACAGCACCGCCGCCGCATAGGCGCCGCCAAGGAACATGGCAGCCGAGAATAGCCAGAAGGATCCCAGCAGCACGGCCAGAGCCGAAATCAGCCCAGCTGTCATGCCCGCCATGGTGCCTGTGCGGAAGGCGGCCTGCCGGCCCCAGCGGCGTGCAATGGCGCCGGTCGGCAAGGTGCAAGCCGCCATGCACACCACGAAAACGGAAATCGGAAAAGTCGCCAGCGCCTTGTTGGGCGCCAGCATGTCGCCCACGATGGCGCCGGTGGCATAGACAATGACGGAATTGGCGCTGCCGAAGGCCTGCGCCACCGCGAACCGGATCATATTGTTCCGGATCTGCG
>Ga0105238_10007348_pt1 | contig 11030 bp, 8 predicted proteins | sample KBSC34metaG_FD_81526 | JGI IMG/M metagenome (GOLD analysis project Ga0105238, IMG submission 81526) | Corn rhizosphere microbial communities from Kellogg Biological Station, Michigan, USA - KBS C3-4 metaG | ecosystem: Host-associated > Plants > Roots > Rhizosphere > Soil | place: Michigan, USA...
CGCCCAGTCCGTTGAGTTGCGCGAGGCGCGCGAAAAACACCTCGAAGAAGCCGAGGAGCACCTTTCCCGTCTGGAACAGGTCGCCGAGTCTCTCGATGAAACGCTCAAGAAAAAAACCTGCAAGGCCATGAAGGGCCTCATCGAGGAAGCGGACGACATCGTAAAGGAACAAAAGGATTCCAGCGCGCTGGATGCTGGCATCATCGCCGCGTGCCAGAAAGTCGAGCACTACGAAATTGCCAGCTACGGCACGGTGTGCGCCTGGGCCGAACAAATGGGACACGATGAAGCGCTGAAACTCCTGCGCCAAACCGAAGAGGAGGAATCCGCCGCCGACGAGAAATTGACGGAAATCGCGGAGAACATTGCCAACGAAAGAGCGCAGGCGGAATAATCGAACATAGAGCATGCTGCCTGGGAGCGCTGAAATTGGGTCGGCCAGCCGCCAAAACGGCGGCTCTCCCAGGCATCCTTGGGTCGAGAAGATTACAGGCGATGCGGAGTTTCAGGGAGCCTGCAAACGAAAGAACCCCTGGGAGACTGCGGAAGTGTTTGTAAATTTCAGCGAACCCGTGGCATCTGCCGGCGCGATGCCCAACGTGACCCAGTTTGTTCCCGCCAAATTCGTATTGCCTTGCACGTTGTAAACCACTCCCGTCGTGCCGTTGCCCTGAAGAAGAAATTGCGTAGGGTTCAGAGGCGCTATGGAGGTCAATACGGAAAAGCCGGTCGCCCCGGCACGAAAGCTGTCCATCACCATGGTGTTAATCGTGACACAAGTCACTTTGACCCGTTTGAATGGAACGCTGCAAAACCAGCCATGCCATTCCATCTGGCCGTCCCCCAACGGTCGAATATACGAGATTGACTGCGGGGAACCGATTTGTTGATCCGCCGCATCATAAAAGGTGAAATTCAACGTTGCCGCCGAATTGCCTGAAGTGCCAGCGCCCCAATACCCGCCAAACGCTTTCACGGCATTGGTGAACACCACGTTCATCGTGGCTCCGGCTGATCCATCCTCAAAACCCAGCAACTTCCCGCCATCCGCTGCCACGACAGAACCGGAGGGTGCCGCGGCACTGCTGGAACCGAGGCTGAAGTTAAAACTTCCCGGCTCGGTGATCGTGATTGCCCCAACTGTTGATTGTACGGTCGCCGCTCCGCCCATGATGACAATAGGCGCGTTGGTAAAGCCGGTTTGAAAGGAATCGAAAGTCTCGGTCACAGATCCGCTAAATGGACCCACGGGAATAAATTGTGCGCGGAGTACAAGCTCCGAAACTGCGAAGCAGAACAGGAAGACGGCTGCACCCTTCAGAAAAGCCGCAGCCCGAAACCTTGAGTGGGAGGTCATGGCCGAAATCTGCCATTCCACCTCCCACTTGACGAGAGTTATTTAGATCGGTTTAGTGATGCATTCCACCGCCACCGTGAAACCCGCCGCCCCCACCCCCGCCACCGCGGAAGCCACCGCCACTTGGCGCCGCGTGCATTCCACCACCGGCTGAGACGCCACCCATTCCTCCGCCCACGGGCATATGGCCTATGCCGCCGCCAACGGGCATCGAGTGAATTCCGCCGCCGGAAAATCCAGCGTGAACCCCACCGCTTACTCCGCCATGGAAACCACCGCTAACACCGGCGTGGATTCCACCTGTGCCGCCGTGAAAATCTCCGTGAAATCCTCCATGCACGTCGCCATGTATCCCGCCGTGAAAACCATCATGCACATGAAATCCATCATGGACATATCCGCCATGGGGGAAATAGCAACCATGAGCATAGTAAGTTCCATTGTACCAGCACGGGAAGGGATAAAAGAACGCCGTCGAGTACCACCCGCTATAATAAACCGGGTAGTAAGGATACGAATAACCGTAATCTCCACCGATATAAGTCACAGTAGAGGCCGGCTGCGTAGAGTAATCGGCACCGGCGTAAGTGTTGGGTGGCGTCTCACTTATCACCGGCGCCTGGCTGGGAGTTGCCGCTGGCTGATCGGGGGCCGCGGCCACTGCGGCCGCACGTGATTGCTCACGCACCTGGCCGCCGCGCTCCAACATCGCCGTCAAAACCGGCGAGGAAACACCCATGTCACGCAGCTTGATGATTTCATCCGCCGTGGGCTCAAATGGTCCGGGAGACGCTTTAATGAAGGCCAGAACAATCGACTGATCCACGCCGGATTTAGTCAGAGAGACCACATCGTTAATCCGACCGGAAAACTGGGGAGCAGCGCTCGCGGGAACGGCGCTGGCGGTATCGCTCGGTCGATCGGGATTGGATTCAATCGCGCGTGCGGCAAAGCCCGAACTGGCAACTACGCCGCAAAGGGTGAAGAGTGGCAATAACCGCGTTTTCATACGAGCATTCGACGTTCCGAACCGGTTCAATATTCGGAATCTTCGAACGAATTCAGGGTACACCTAAACCCTGCGATTTTCAAGGAGATTGCACCAAAGTTTAGGCCTCCGGTCATGCCTCCTGCAATTGTTGCCGCACCCGTTTGTTCTTCTCCACGACGCGATGTTCAGCCTCACGCGGCATTTCCTCGTAATGGCTGAATTCCTCGGTGTGCACCCCACGCCCGCCAGTGAGCGATCGCAACGTGCTCGAATACCGATACAATTCCTTCGCCGGAACGTGCGCCTTGATCACCTGGAACGCGCCGTCGGAATCCATGCCCTGAATTTTTCCGCGGCGGCTGGAAAGATCGCCCATGACCTTGCCCATAAAATCCTCCGGCACTTTGATTTCCACTGTATAAATTGGTTCAAGTATGCACGGTTTAGCCGCGGCGAATGCCTCCTTGAACGCAAAATATCCGGCAATCTGAAACGCAATATCCTTCGAATCCACGGGATGCATTTTCCCGTCGTAAAAATCGATCTTGAGATCCACCACGCGATAACCAGCGACGATGCCTTCCTCACAAGCCTTATTCACGCCCTTCTCCACCGATGGAACAAACACGCGGTCCACATTCTGGCCGACCAGAGATTGGGTAAATTCGACGCCCGTGTCGCGCGGCTTGGGTTCGATGCGCATCCAGACTTCGGCGAATTGACCCGCGCCGCCGGTCTGTTTTTTGTGGCGATATTTTGATTCGCCACGGCCCTTGATGGTCTCGCGATAGCGCACGCGCGGCTCGTGCAGTTCCACGTGCACGCCGTAACGCCGACGCAAGCGTTCCGCGATGACTTCCAGGTGCAACTCGCCCTGCGCTGACAAAACCGTCTGGTGCAACTCCCCGTCCACGTGATGCAGAAAAGTCGGATCCTCGTGATGCAATGCCTGCAATCCGGAAGCGATTTTATCCTCCTCGCCTTTGCTCGTGCTTTTCAACGCGGCATGAATATTCGGCTTGGGATAAACCACCTTGGGCAACGACACCGGCCGCCTGGTACTACAGAGAGTGTTGCCCGTATGAGTATCTTTTAATTTCACCACCGCACCAATATCTCCCGGCCCGAGCGTCGGGACCGTTTCGCGATTCTTTCCGTTCAAAATATATATCTGCCCGATCTTCTCGGTGGTGCGGCGGTCGGTGTTGTATAATTCGGATCCGAACTTCACGTGCCCGGAATAAATACGAAAAAACGAAAGCTCGCCGAACTGCGCTTCGCTCATTGTTTTGAAAACGTAGCAAACCGGTTCTGCGTCGTGCAGCGCCACATCAACTTCTTTACCGTTGGCATCGTGCGCCGCGACTTTCTCGCGATCCACGGGTGAGGAGCCGTACTTTGCGATAAAATCCATCAAGCGCGCCACGCCTACATTATTTTCCGCCGAAGTGCAAAACACCGGAACGAATGATTGCTTCTGCAATGCCGCGTGCAACCCCGCGCGCAATTCCTCCTCGGTAAGCGTTCCTTTGTCCATCCATTTTTCCATGAGCGAATCATCGGCTTCGGCGATGTATTCGATCAACTCCTTGTGCAATTCAGTAACGCGGTCCGCCAGTTCTCCTGAGGCGGGCGCTTCGGTAAATTTGCCACTCCGATCTCCCGCATAGGTGATCACTTCGCTGCGAATGGTGTCCAATAGCTGATTGAAGCCGTTTCCGGGATTAATTGGCACGCTCACAGGAAACACACGGGCGCCGAAGTGTTCACGCAGTTGGGTTATCACGCTCTCAAAACTAGCGCCTTCCTTGTCAAACGCATTGATGACAATCATTTTGGGAATGTCATCTTCCGTCGCATATTTCCAGGCCGCGTCGGTGCCGATGCTGACGCCGTGGGCAGCGTTGACAACGATCAAGGCAAAATCGCCGACGCGCAACGCTCCCAGACCTTCGCTGATGAAATCCGCATAGCCAGGGCAGTCGAGGATGTTGAACTTTTTCCCAAGCCATTCGAGATGCATGAGCGTTGCAGACACGGAAATCTGCCGCTGTTTTTCGCTTTCGTGGTAATCGGAAATTGTAGTGCCGGCCGCGATGCTCCCCATGCGATTGATGACGCCGGCGCACGCAAGCATCGCCTCACTGAGCATGGTTTTTCCGGAAGACGCGTGACCCACGATGGCGAAGTTACGGATGTCAGCGGGTTGGTATTCTTTCATAGGCAATCCTCAGGTTGAATCCATCCTGTCCGCGTTGGGTGGCCTGCGCGCACAAATGGAATCTATTCCCGCCCCGGCCATTCGCCAAGTGAATATGTGACCAAAGCAAGAGACGAAAAGAGATGGGCAAAAAATGTACTGCTGTGCTTAATCGCCGCGATTTCGAAGCCACGTAAGCGGGTCGGAAGCGCTGGGAATTACTGAGCGAAACACAATCAGATCTTCGTGAACACCGTATAAGATAAAGAACGGGAAAGAGATCAAATTGCGACGGCGAACTTACTTCACAATCTTTGATCCAGTATTTAAAAAATGCCCAGCGGAACTTGGGTGTCTTCTAATTTCCTCTATGCCGTGGTCAATTTCCGCTCGGAAGCGCGAAGCCAGTCTTTCTGAAACTTCTCGATATTGAAACTCAAATCCTTTTATTTCCTTGGGGAAATCCGGATGGAAGACAACTCTCATTTGAGAGCGTTGCGAAATTCCGCTTCCGTCAGGCCAACCACCTTTCCCGTCACCATATCTTCAATTCCTCGCATTGCCTCAGATACACGTGCAGAAACAGCGGGCTCCAGTTCAATGCTTGCGACTATACGCCGAGCCAAATCTAAACGCTCTTCTTCCGGCATCGACATGACAGCTTCGGATATCTCCTGCGTGCTCATGCCCCAATCTTAGTCCATCTGAAGCATTTTCGCCAAGTCGATATCCAAGACATTGCGCGGCAGCGTTCGGCTGGATATTTTGAAACCTGCTCACATCAAACCATGGAAATCGATTTGCAATGTCAACGCTGCGCTGCCTGCTGCCGCTGGCCGGGTGAAGTCAGGCTCAGCGATTCGGAAGTGACTCAGCTCGCGGCTTTTTTGGGATTGAGCGAATCAGAATTTATAAAAGTTCACACTGTGTTGCTGAGAGATCGTCGCGGGCTTGCACTCAAGGCGCGTGAAGACCACTCGTGCATTTTTCTCGAGGGAAATTCCTGCGCAGTCCAGGCGGTCAAGCCGCGGCAGTGCAATGAATTTCCGAATCGCTGGGTCAATCTCCTGTGGGGCAAGGTGCCGGTTGAGGTGATGCGCAGGGATTATCCGATGTTGTTCGCGTGCGAGGCGTTTAAGGACTTTCTCAAAAGTGAAACGTGACGAGGCATGGCGCGGTCTTCACGTTTCACTTCAGTGCGCCTCCAGCCACGTTTTGCCGACTCCCATTTCCACTTCGATGGGCACGTCCAACGAAATCGCAGTCTTCATTTTTTCTTCCACCAGCGGCATCACTTCTTTTTGCTCCGATTTCACCAAATCGAAAACCAATTCGTCGTGGACTTGCAGCAACATTTTCGTTTTCAGTTTTCGCCGAACGAGTTCCGTGTGGATGTTGATCATGGCGAGTTTGATCATGTCAGCGGCGGTGCCTTGAATGGGCGCGTTGATGGCGTTGCGTTCCGCGCTGCCGCGGACGGTGGCGTTCGATGAGCGAATGTCGCGAATATAGCGCCGCCGACCGGTCACCGTTTCCACGTAGCCGTTTTTGCGCGCGAATTCCATCGTCTGGTCCATGTATTGGCGGATGCCCGAGAACTGTTTGAAATAATTGTCGATGATCTCCGCCGCTTCGCGCCGCGGGATGCCGAGTCGTTGCGCCAAGCCGAATGCGGAAATCCCATACGCGATGCCGTAATTCACCATCTTGGCTTTGCTACGCATTTCCGCCGTCACCGCTTCGTGCGTTACGCCATAAACTTTTGCCGCTGTCGCGGTGTGAACATCCGCACCGGTTCGAAATGCCTCGAGCAATCCCGCCTCGCGGCTCAATCCGGCGATGATGCGCAACTCGATCTGCGAATAATCGGCGGAGAGCAATAGGTGCTTGTCATCGCGCGGCACAAAGGCCTTGCGGATTTCCTGGCCGCGCTCGCTGCGAATCGGAATGTTCTGCAAATTGGGATTTTGCGAATTCAACCGGCCGGTCGCCGTTGCCACCTGGTTGTAGGTGGTGTGCACTCGTTTGGTTTTCGGCCAAATCGCGACTGGCAAAGCATCCGCGTAGGTTGATTTAAGCTTTGACGCAGCGCGGTAATCGAGCAGTTGCCGCACGACTTCATGTTCCGGTGCGAGCGCCAGCAAGGTTTGCTCGTCCGTGGCATATTGACCCGTCTTCGTTTTCTTAGGTGCCTCGCAAATTTTCATCACGTCGAAAAGCATCTCGCCCAGCTGGCGTGGGGAATTGAGATTGAACTCGCGACCAGCCGCCTGGCAGAGCGATTTTTGGAGCTGATCCATCTCGCGGGAAAGTTGCGCAGAGAAATCCGCCAAGGCGGGGGCTTCGACGCGTATTCCCTCGAACTCCATGTCCACGAGCACAGAAATCAGCGGCGATTCAATTTCGTAAAACACGCGTTCCTGCGCCTTTTGCTTCAACAGCGGCTCGAGCGCCGTCCGCAATTGCAGCGCAACATCCACCGCTTCCATGGCACGCTCGGCGGTTTTTTCCGAGGCCACATCGCCAAGGCTCAATTGCTCCTCTTTGCTGCCTTCCGCCGCGACGCTCAGGCTGTAGCCCAAGTAAGCTTCTGACAAATAACCGAGCACGTGCCGCATATCCGGCTCGATGAGACTGTGCGCGACCATGGTGTCGAATAGTTTGCCGCGCAGAGAAATGCCGCGCCATTTCAAGACGGTCGCGTCAAATTTTAAGTTATGACCGACCTTCTCAATCGATTCCGATTCGAGCAGTGGGCGGAATTCTTCGAGAATTTTTTCGGCTGATTTTTCGTCGGGCAACGGCACGTAAACGCTCGTATGTGGTTTCGTGGAAAAAGCGATACCCGAAATCCGCGCATCTTTCGCGTCGTCGCCACTCGTGTCTGCTTTGAAGCAAAGACTGGGCAGGGCGGAAAGCGTTTTGATGAGTTTTGCGCGCTCGGGGGCGGTGGAAATTATTTTGTAGTCGTGCGGGACGTCGGCGAGGTGTTTGAGGGGGGCTGTCGGCATATTGTTCCCTTCCCCCTCACCCCTACCCTCTCCCTTAGGGAGAGGGGGAAGTTGTGCCCGCGCTGGATTCTGTTCCTCGTTCGCGGTTTCCGGAGAAGTCGATTCCTTTCCCCCTCTCCTGGGGGTGAGGGCGTTTGTCCCATCAGCTTGTTGGAATCCCCTGCCCGCTTTGAAATCTTCACCGAAGAGACGCTTGCCGATGGAATTGAATTCCCATTCGATCAACATTTCCTTCACCCTCGGCTCGTCCGGGGGACGAAGTTTTAGCTCTTCCAATTTGTATTGGCACGGTGAGTTGCAGTCGAGTGTCACCAGCTTTTTCGAGAGCAAAGCGGAGTCGCGATGCGTTTCGATGTTCTCTTTCAGTTTGCCTTTAAGTTCACTCGTCTTCGCCAGCAGATTTTCCACGCTGCCAAATTGCGCGATCAATTTGGTCGCAGTTTTTTCGCCGACACCGGGAACGCCCGGAACGTTATCCACTGCGTCGCCCATAAGCGCGAGGATGTCGATGACCTGCTCCGTGCGTTCGATGCCCCAGCGCGCTTTGATTTCCGGAATGCCCATGATTTCCACGCCGTCGCCCTGGCGCGAGGGGCGGTAAAGAAATGTGTTTTCGTCGACGAGTTGCCCGAAATCTTTGTCCGGCGTGACCATGTAGGTCTGGAAGCCATCCTTCTCCGCGCGGCGCGCGAGCGTGCCGATGATATCGTCCGCCTCGTAACCGTCACATTCCAAGATCGGCACGCGGAACGCCTCGAGCATGCGGCGCACGTGCGGCAGCGCGGCAGACAAATCCTCGGGCATGGCCTGGCGGGTGGCTTTGTAATCGGGAAAAACGGTATGGCGCGGCGTGGGCGCGTCAGTATCGAACGCGACGGCGAGATGAGTCGGCTGTTGTTTACTTAGGATTTCGAGCAACGTCTGAGTGAAACCGTACAGCGCGGAGCTGTTCACGCCTTTGGAAGTAAAGATCGGCCGCGCGATGAGCGCGAAATGCGCGCGATAGACCAGCGCCATGCCGTCGAGAAGAAAAAGCCGTTTCGCCATGTGGGGAATTTACGATTTACGATATGCGATTTACGAGTTCATTCGTCGCGTTCACAGCTCGGTATCGGAAGTTCAAGCCTGCGATGACAGGTCTTTCAGTTCGGCAGCCATTTAAAAATCATCGCTGTCGCGGCGTCATCGCAGGCGCTTTCGGCCTGGGTGCCGGCTTTATTGGTGGCGGCGATTACGGCGAAATTTTTCTTCGGGGCCAGCCACATGACGATGTACCACATGGTGTTTGAGCCGTTGTGCCACAGCGTTGTGCCGCCGGACCAAGGGCGCCGGAGCACCACCCAGCCGCATGCGTAATTGTCGGCGGGGGTTTCGATCTTTACGCCTTTGGGCGGGGTATGCAGGCGAGTGACAGTTTCAGCTTTCAACAATCCATTGGTGCCCGGCTGCAAGTGGAACATCGCGAATTTTGCGAGATCATCGAGCGAACAATGCACCCGGCCCGCGGGAGATACCGCTGGCGGATTATCTTCCTGCACGGGGATGGTCTTCCAGAGTCTCTCCACGTGGCCCCAAGGCTGGTCGATTTTGCCCGCCGTGCCGGGGAACCCAAAACCGGCGGTGTCCATGTGCAACGGTTTGAACAATTTTTCCGTGATCAAGGATTCGTAATCGCGCCCGGTGATTTTTTCGAGCATGGCGCCGACGATGGCGTAGCCCTGGTTCGAATAGATCATTTTTGTTCCGGGCGCGGCTGCGGGTGGTTTAGATAGGACAGCCTCAATAAATTCGCGCCGTTGCTCGGTGGACGTGCCTTTTTCTGCCCAGGCCTGTAGCCACGCAAGCGTGGGCGGTTCGCCGGGAACGCCGCCGATATGCTCTAACAATTGCTCCACCGTCACGTTCTCATATTGCTTGTCCATTTTGCCCTTCAATTCAGGAAATACCTCAGCGATGGTCGTGTTCCAACGCAGTTTGCCTTGCTCAATCAAAATCGCGGCAAGTGTTGCGGTCATTGATTTGGTGCAGGAACCGATGTGAAAGACGTCGTTGGTCGTCACGGGTGTCGGATCACCAAGTTTGCGCACACCCACGGCATCGCGCTCGCAAATTGTTCCGTCCTTCACCACGATCAAAGCCAACGCGGGCAGGTCATATTTTTTTCGGATGGCTTCGAGCGACGGAGTGGCAGCGGAATTGGTGCTGGCTGTGGCGGCGAGCAGCGCGAGAGGCGATAAAACGATCATCACGCCGGTTAAGAATGCTCTAATTTTCATGTCGAGGGTGGGCACTACGATCGGGCACCATCGGGCACGACGGGTGTTGTGGTTGAGGATGTTGCGTTGGAACAAAGCTCCAAATTCCCAGTTCCACATTCCAAGAAAAGCGGGAACGCCGAGTGGACCGAAATCCCGGATTGTCGTTCGAGTCTGACTCCTATTCATTGGCGGGCCCATTTTCCCTTTTTGCGATCTCATCTCCTTGGATGGTTGTAGCATGGCTCGGTATAGAATCAATCCGTTTTTGAATTTTGCACAGAACCGCTTGTCCATATTCATGAAGCCGAGATTGTTTAATAATCGAAGTTCGAATAAGAAGGTCCACGCCAGTGACAAAATCGACACGCAATTGGTTCATCGACGCTCCAATAGTTTGCGCGCTGGTTCCATTGATTTGCCTTCCGGCGATGGAGTGGCTCGCGGTCGCACCTTACGGCAGCGAAGGGGTATTGTGGTTTGAAGTCCCGTTTGTGCTTCCCACGCTGGTTGCTATATATGCTTTTTTCAGCGAATTGGTTCGACTGGCGGTCCGACGTAGAAAACCGAACAGCATACTCGTCGCGGTATGCGCAGCCACCTATCTGGTCGCGCTCCTATTTGCGGTTTCCTTGGGAAATAGCGTGAGAATGAGTGCATTTCATCGCGCGGCGGAACGCAGCAAGCCGCTCATTGGGACCATTCGCGCATTTGAAGAAAAGCACGGGCATCCACCTGAATCACCTCACGCATTGGTTCCAGAGTACCTGCCCTCGGTTCCAACGACCGGCATGGGTGCGAATCCTGATTATGGCTATTCCACAAACGAAGTTCGTGGCAATTCCTGGATGCTATCCGTGTCTGCCTCTCGGGGGTTAAGTTTCGATATGTTTTTGTATTTTCCACGGACGAATTATTCGGATCTTGGGTCCAGCCCGAAGGTAAAACGAGTTGGCGATTGGGCTTATGTAAGGGAAGATTAACGCCCGATACCCGTTAGCATTTTGGGCACAAAATGATTCCGCCCGCTGAACGCGGGCTGGGTCGTGGCAGGCGCGACGACCCTACCACAAAAAAAGGGACGCATTTGATTGCGTCCCCGCGTGGGAAAGAATGAGACACCGAATCGGCGCCCCTCCCGATTTTAGTTACTTACTTCTGAAGAGTCTGCACCAAGGTGCCGTCTTCCGCGACTTTGATGGAAGGATTTTTGCCC
>Ga0105238_10007350_pt1 | contig 11029 bp, 10 predicted proteins | sample KBSC34metaG_FD_81526 | JGI IMG/M metagenome (GOLD analysis project Ga0105238, IMG submission 81526) | Corn rhizosphere microbial communities from Kellogg Biological Station, Michigan, USA - KBS C3-4 metaG | ecosystem: Host-associated > Plants > Roots > Rhizosphere > Soil | place: Michigan, USA...
AAAACGCTCCAGAGGATGGCACGTGAGGGACACCTCCCATCGCATCGGATCGGCAGGTACGTGTTCTTCCGGCTATCAGGACTTGACGCATGGCTTCGTGCGCAAGAGAATCGGTGCAGCCAGCCGTTCTGCGTGAAGTAGTCAGGAGATGATCTTGCAAGTCACGCGGAATCGGTATCAAGAGGGAAGTCTCCGCAAAGTGCGCCGCAAGTCTGGAGCAGAGGTTTGGGAATTTCGGTATCGCGATCATGCGGAACCGGGAAGCCCAATGCGCCAGAAAACCTTCAGCGTGCGCGATTATCCAACCGAATCGAAGATGCGCCTCCGACTCCAGGAGGAGAAGCTTCGGATCAACAATCCACAGTCCTTTCGTGAGCACAACCGGCCCACGTTTGGACTTGTCCTTGATCGATTTGAGACGGAAGAACGTCTTGAAGCCATCGTGACGCAACCAACAGGAGATTCCACGATCACGGGTGGGTTCTCCTGGAGCACAGCTGCTGGATACCGCAGCTACATCCGGACACATGTCCGACCCAAATGGGGGGAGATGTGTATCGATGGGATGAAGCCATTCGACATTCTGGAATGGCTGAAATCTCTACCCCTCTCTCCCAAGACACGTGGGCACGTACGCGCGCTCATGCACCTGCTCTTTGAGAGGGCGATGCTCTGGGGCCTGATGGATCTGCAGCGGAACCCGGTCGATGTGGTGAAGCTCAGGGGCACAAGCAAGCGGCAGAAGAAGCCACACATCCTGTCTCCCGAGCAGTTTCAAGCACTGCTCACTTGCCTACGTGACCCTCATCGAACCATGGTGATGGTCGCAATGTGTACAGGAATGCGGGTATCCGAGGTTCTCGCACTCCGTTGGGAACACGTCAACTTCGAGACGGGCGAAATGCTGGTACAGCAGGGTGTCGTCAATGGGCGCATCGGCAAGGTTAAAACCGAGGCATCAAACGACTACATCCCTCTCGATCCCACATTTGCCGAAATCCTGCTCAAATGGAAGAGTGATCGCCAAACCGGGCTGGTCTTTCCTTCCCCCATCAATGGACAGTGCTACAACGCAGGCACTATCCAGCAACACATCCTCCGACCCGCCTTTAAGAAGCTTGGCTTGCCCGACAAGGGGCTAGGCTGGCACACATTCAGGCACACATACCGTGCACACCTGGACGAGACGGGGGCACCGGTCGGAGTCCAACAGAAGCTTATGCGGCACAGCAACGTTGCAACCACCATGAATGTGTACGGCAACGCGACTTCGAAGGCAAAGCAGGAAGCCAACTCTAAAGTCGTACAGATGGTGATCGCACCCAACATGGCAATGGCGGTTTAGCCGATGTGGGGATGTGTGGGGTTCGAGGGGAAGGAAGCCGCGCCTAAACTGTTGATTTGAATGGTGGACGCGGAAGGAATCGAACCTTCAACCTGTCGGTTAAGAGCCGAATGCTCTGCCAGTTGAGCTACGCGTCCAGAGGTTTGAACCGTTGTGCGGAGGGAATTGCTGCACAGCGTAGAGCGGCAAAACATCACTGCCGATCCTTGAAAAGGATAACACAGGGTTAGTATCCGTTCCAGCAAGGGGCGGCCCTCCGCGCTGTGTGAATTTCGAGGGAGAAATGTATGGATCCTGCTCCCGGGAGCGCGCGACGATGAGGCTCAGAATCTAGTTGGCGAGCTTCCGAGCTGAGATCGCCGCGGCCTCGTCAACTGTGCCGGTCATCGGGAAAAGGTGATCGACCTTGGTCATCTGGAAGAGTTGCAGGACGCGAGGCGTGACGCCGGCAGCCACGAACTGGACACCTTTGTTCTGGCAGCGGACAAAGTGGCCGATAATCAGGCCGAGACCGCAGGAGTCCATGTACGGAACTTCACTGAGGTCGAAGATGTTGACTTGAGCCGGATCCCGCGGCGTTGGCTCCGACTCGAACAGAGCCTTGAGGGCCGCCGGGGTAAGCGCCGCATACATGTCCCGAGCGGTGAAGGGACCGGAAAAGCGGAAGACCAGAGAACTCGGAACCTGCCCTTGAGAACGTTCGATGTGGAAACTGGAGCCTTTCCAGATTTGAGCCGGTGCAGTGGACATTTGATCTCCGCGTTCCCGCCACTGAATCTGTAGGCGGGCTGAAGGTGCAGTTTGTTCGGTGATTCCCCGTGAAACGGATTGTCACCGCTCGACGCCCTGGAAGGCAAGGCGAAAAAATCGAGTCACAACGCGGTACTGGTGTCACCTGTGTGACTCAGATTACATACACACGCAGTGTCATCTTGTGTAGACTCTACCTAATCAATCAACAGTCGAACGCTTTGCGAAGAATGCGAACGATAATTCTTGCGTGCGCAGGGGCAGTTCTGTTGTTTTTTCGCGACCGTCGTGATGAGACGGATGCTGGAGTTGTGCCTTGGGCATGTTGTATTTGTCGCCTGCATATCTGTCTCGATTCACGAGACTTCGCCGAAAGCCCTTCGTTGCGCGTCCCTGTGAGTCAACACCGCAGAAAGCACCAGCTCAGCGTCGGCCGCGACAGACGCGCGCCCTCTCTACATGTTTATTGCTGGCCGGGCTGCTGGCGTCAGCCACCTCGGCGTTCTCGGCAACGAACTACTACGTCAATAACCGCCCTGACTCGAACTGCACCGACAGCGGTCCGCACAGCGTCGCACACCCCTGGTGCACATTCTCGCCGGTAAACAAGATCAAGACATTTGCCCCAGGAGATCAGATCCTTCTCGCACGCGGAGGCTCGTGGAATCAGCAGATGACGCTTGCCGGGCATGGGTCCCCGAGCGAGCCCATCACCTTGGGCGCATACGGGCAGGGTGCCGATCCCAAGATCCTTCGCAACCAGGCGAGCGGCGACATCTGCGTCCTGCTTATGGATGCGAGCTACTGGGACATCTCCGATCTTGAGGTTGGACGCGCCAGCGTCGGGATCCTGCTGCACTACACGCAGCTGTTCAACAATGGCATCGACATCAGCCACATTTACGCTCACGACAACAAGGGTATCTGGGCGGGATATTCGCCGGAGTATCCGGCTCAGCGGAAGGTGAAAGATCCATTTGCGGCCAGCCTCAACATCAACCTTTCATCGGGAATCCTCTTCAATATTGCTTCCTACCTCACTTTTTCTGCGTCGCAGTACGTGTTGAAGGGCGTAACCGTGAGCGACGTGCGCGGCGCGAATAACGTCGACAGCCTGGCATTCGACGCGGAGAGAACGACGATCGAGGGCCAGGATGGGCACAACGCATTTCAAGATGTGGTGATGAACGGCCTGGTTTTTGCCAGCGATAACGGGCACCAGGGGGAAGCCTATCAGCGCGCGGGATTGGGGTGCAGCGATGCTCTCCGGCTGCTCGGCATGACAAACGTTACGCTGATGAATTCTGTGCTGCTGGACGAAGCCGGATGCCGCACGCCGACAGGTACTGCGGCATTGATGCTGGGCCGCGTGAGCAAAGTCAGGATCGTGAACAACATCTTCTTCGGAGTGCCGCATTCGGGTAGCCCCGATGAAACTGCCATCGACTTCGAATGGTCAGAGAGCGAAGTGGAGCTGCATGCAAATCTCTTCGCGGGCAACGCGGGTCCGGCGGTTGAAATCTTGAATATCCACCCCGGCGACCATACCAATGCCTTCGATTTCTGCGGCAACACCTTCGCTGACAATGCGCACTCGCATCGTCCCGGCGCAGCATCTGTATGGCAAGACAACAACGGACGGAACTACGGTACGCCATCGGGAAAAATACGGAACAATCTTGTCTTCGAGAAGCACGGACCATTTCTAGCCGGCAAGAACATCGCCATGATCTCGAATGTGAATCAGCACGAGACAGCGCTCGGTCCGAACTATGCGGCTGAACTCTTCAGTTCGACACAGGGCAAGAACCAGTGGCGTTACCAGTACGAGGGGTCCGATTCGACGTGGATTGACCTTCCGCATTACTCAGAGGCCATCGGAAATGGCGCATGGATGCGCAGTGAGACACAATTTGTGAGCGCCTTCGATCTGCAGCCGGCAAGCTGTTCGGGCAGTTGCACAGCGGGCGGCGTTGCGAGAGCGTGGGTTGCTCCGCGTGCGGGAACGATCAGCATCCGGGGGCGCGTTCTGAAGTCGGATAGTCACGGCGGGAATGGCGTCAACGCGAACATCAACCTTGTTTCATCGCGTGGCGTCGCGCAGATTTGGCCCTCAGCCGGCGGCAGAAAAGCGATCGCCGGATCCGACGACGCCGGCTTTGGTACGGATGTAGATTCCATTCAGGTGGCGCAGGGCGATGTCATCCGCTTCGAAGTTCACGCAAACGGCGACAATGCACACGACGTCGTGAGCTGGACTCCTTCGATTGGGTACGTCGACCAAGGGCAGTGAGCCGAGGCCCCTCTAAGTAGGCCGCATCAATCAACTCGCAGAGCGTACACGGGATTTACATTTGCCGCACGACGCGCCGGCAGATAGCTGGCGACCGCAGCCGCCACGCACAAGACAAGCGGCATCGTCAGGTAAGTCAGCGGGTCGAGCGGACTGATTCCGAAGAGCAGAGATTTCATCGACTGCGTGACAGCAGCAGCGCTGATCAATCCGATGACTACTCCGGCCGCGGTAAGCGCCATAGCTGAGCGGACGAACATCCACTTCAATTCCGATTTCTGCGCACCGAGAGCGAGGCGGATTCCGATCTCGCGGGTTCGCTGCGAGACGGCGTAAGAAATGACGCCGTAGATGCCAATAATTCCGAGCAGCAGAGCCATGCTGCCGGCAATGGCAAGCATCGTGAGCGTGAAGGAAGTTCGCGCCATCGATTTGGAGTAGATGACCTCCATGGTCCCGGGCGCGGCCACGGGCAGGTTCGCATTCACAGACCAGACCGCGCGTTGAATGTCAGAGACCAGCGCCTCAGTCCCTGCACGATTGCTGCGCACCGCAAATGTGACTGCCCGCAGACCGTCAATGGTCGGCTTCTGCGTGTAAGGGCTGTTGTACATCGCCGGCCAGTAGATGATCTCCGGCGTCTTTTCATCCACGCCGTTGTGGCGAACGTCTTGCGCTACACCAACAATGATCTGCCACGGCATCTTGGAGAACTGGCGGATTCGTTTTCCGACGGCGGCTTGCGGAGAGCCCCAGTTTTCACGCGCAAAATTCTCAGAGACGATAATGTTGTTGCGCAGACCATAAGCATCGTCCCATGTGTATTCACGTCCAGCCACGATCTGCGTACCCATGGTTTTGAAGAAGCCGGGCGAAACATAGTTGAAAAGACGCAAGGGTGGCTCGCCGCCGGCATATACCTTTCCCTCAGCAGCCATTTCGTCCCAGTTCGGATCGATGCCCTCCATCGGCGCAGCGCCCGCAAAGGCTGCGGACTGCACGCCGGGAACTGCGGCAATTTTGTCGGATATCTCGTTCAAAAGATGCGTGACCTGAATCTGATCTGCGACCAGAAGTTCTGGGACGGAGATTCGAACCGTCTCCGTGCGCGCCGGGTCGCTGAATCCCGGATCGACGCTGCGCAATGCCGCGAAAGTGCGAATCATCAGCAGCGCACTCACGAGAAGCACCAGGGCCATCGCCACCTGCGCAACTACAAGAATGTTGCGCGAGCGATGACGCGCGCGGCTGTCGCTTGCCGTACGTTTGCTACCCGAGAGGGCAGCGATGGCGCGAATCGTTGAGTACTTCATCGCGGGGATGGACCCAAAAAACAGCCCGGAGAAGATGGAAAGAACCAGGGCAAAAAGCAGCGAGCCTCCATCAAGCGTGACTTCACTCAGACGCGGCAGATTCGCTGGACCAAATGCTACCAGGAACTTGAGGCCGCCGAACGCAACTCCCAGAGCAAACAGGCCGCCCATCATCCCCAGCGCTATGCTCTCAACCAGCAACTCACGGGCGATGCGTCCGCGCCCGGCTCCAAGGGCAGCGCGCACAGCAAGCTCGTTCTGTCGGGAGTCGGCGCGTACGAGCAGCAGGTTGGCGATGTTGACGCATGCGATGAGCATCACAAGGCCAACCGTGGCCATCACGACCCAGAGGACGCCGGTGATGCTGCCAACGACCTGTTGCTTGAGAGGATGAAAATCAGGCGAGATTCTCCAGACGCGGTAGTAGAACGGATTGCTGCCCGGGCCATTTCGGAAGCTGTGCATCCAGGTCTCGATGAGGCGGGAGACGTCGGCATTCGCTTGCGAAATGGAAACACCGGGCTTGAGCCGCGCAATGCCGTTGTAGCCAAATCCCGCAAGGATGGCGGTAGAGCGGTCGAACTGCAACGGCACCAGGAGATCGAAGTCGTTGTCGACGACGCGGAAGCCGCGCGGCATTACGCCGACAATCTCACGGGACTGAGAGTCGAGCTGGAGGCTGCGGCCGATCACACTCTTATCGCCGCCGAAACGTCGCTGCCAATAGCCGTAGCTGAGCATGACGCGCTTCGAGCCGCGAGGATCCTGGTCAACAGGCGAGAGCCAGCGGCCAAGCGCAGGAGGAACGTTGAGAGTTTCGAGAAGTCCGTTGCTGATAAGGATGGCATGGACTTCTTCCGGTTGAGCGATTCCTGTCACATTGGCAGTGTTCTGAACCCAGACTCCGAGCGACTCGAAGGATTGATTGTGTTCAGAGAACGTGAAGAACATCGACTCGGAGAGGCGCAGACCGCTCTCGAAATTCGCCAGCCCCGCGGCGCCCGGTGCATTCAACCACAGCGCGACGAGCCGGCCAGAGTCGGGATAGGGGAGCGGCTTCAACAAAACACCGTTGATGACGCTGAAGACCGCGGTGTTTGCGCCGATGCCAATGGCAAGCGTCAACAGGACAGTGATGGCAAACCCGGGCGACTTGCGAAGCCGGCGCAGTGTGAACTTGAGATCGGCCATCAGAGATTCGAGGGCGGGCCACTGCCATTGCTCCCGGCTCCGCTGCTGAAGGAGGCTGACGTTCCCGAATTCGCGGCGAGCCGCCTGCTCGGCCTGTTTGCGCGGCATGCCTTCCGCCTCAAGCTCGTCTGCGCGCTCCTGGATGTGCTCCTCGATGGAGACGTCGATGTCGGTATAGCGGCGGGTGCGTCCGAAGAGGCGGGGAAGCGGGTTCATCTAGGTCTCCTGTTGCGTCGAAGCTTCTTTCTACGGAGCCATATTTGACTTCTGTCAGGACTGCGAAAAGGCGAGCACGCGAGTGATGCCATCGAACATCTTGCCGAAGCTGGAGAGTTCCTTCTCCAGGTGCCGGATGCCGGAGTCGGTAACGCGGTAGATGCGCGTGGGGCGTCCCTTCGCGGAGAGCCCTTCTTTGGAGTCGAGCAAGCCCTCGCGAAGCATGCGTTGAAGCGCAGGGTAGAGAGAGCCCTCTTCAATCTGTAGGAGCTCGTCTGAAACCTGCTTGATGTGCTTCACCAGCGCGTAGCCATGCATCGGCTTGTGGCGAAGCGACTGCAGAATCATGATTTCGAGGGCGCCGGGGAATAGGTCGCGGTTGTCGGAGTTCCTGGCCATGAAGGGATCGTAGCTCTGGATAGCTATTTTGTAAATAGGTATATGAAATAGAGGGATGAGCGGCGAAGCTGGGCAGTAGTGTGGAACTGTCCTGAGAAGGTCTCGTTAGCCGGGAAGTTCGTTGAAGCCGCGTCCGCTGAAGATCATCGGGATGCACCGCTCCACCCGTGCCTCTCGAGTCTTTGCCTGTTTCGCGGTCGAGATATGGAAGATGTAGGACTTCCGTCGGCCCGGCGTCAGTGCTTCAAAAGCCGCTCGTAGCATCGGATCGGAATCGAGCCTGCTCTGCAATTCCTGCGGGACCGGGAACTCGGACGGTTTCTTGAGTTTTACCTTTTTGCCGGATTCTTCCAGTTCGATGGCTTCGTAGAGATAGCTCGTCAGGGTGGACTGAACAGCTGCGATCTCTTTCATCGAAGTGAACTTGATCCAGCGCCCCGCCTGCGTGTGCTCTCCGATCCTCTGCAATATGTGCTTGGGATCCTTGAGCAGAGCGCCCTTGAAGAATGAGAATGCGCACGACTCCTTCAGGGGAATGATGATGGCGACATTCTTCTTCTGAAAGGTGAAACAGGATTTGCCCCACTTCAGCTCTTCGGTGAGGTCGCAGTCCAAAGCAATCTTGCGGAGCTTGTCAGTTTCCTTCTGCCACTTCTTCGCAAAGGGGACTTTCATGCATACAGATTAATCGCGAGTTGCAGCGAGTGCGCCGTTTTTGGCTGCGGTTTCCGGCAAGCTGGTGGTACATTTCTCAGGATGCGCATTCTCCTTGCAGTTTGCCTTGCGCTCTTTTCTATGTCGGCGGCCAGCGCGCAAATGACCGTATCGTTTACTACCGATGATGGTGCTACGCTCTTCGGCGACGTATACGGAAGCGGAGAACGCGGAGTCGTGCTCGCTCATGGCGGACGGTTCAACAAGGAGAGCTGGAGAGCGCAGGCGCTCCAGCTGGAGGCCGCCGGCTTCCGGGTGCTGGCATTTGATTTTCGCGGCTACGGCAAGTCGAAAGGGCCTGGCGATTCGGCGCCAATGAGCGCGCCATTGCAACTCGATGTGCTCGCGGCGGTGCGCTATCTGCACAAAATTGGTGCGAAGCATGTTTCCATTGTTGGCGGCAGCATGGGCGGAGGAGCGGCAGGAGCAGCGTCGATAGCCTCGCAGCCGGGAGAGATCGATCGCGTGGTGTTCCTCGGCGCATACCCCGACGGCCCAGCCGAAAAGCTGAGATGCGCCTCGCTGTTTATCGTCGCAAAAGAGGATGCAAACGACGACGGGCCCCGTCTGCCGCATGTTCGCGATGCCTACGAGAAGGCTCCCCAGCCGAAGAAGCTGATTGTTCTGGAAGGTTCGGCACACGCGCAGTTCCTGTTTCAAACAGATCAGGCTGAGCGCGTGATGACGGAAATTCTCCAGTTCCTGTCGGCGAAATGATCTTCTAAAGATCTGTTCGCGCTCGGCCCCACTCATCTCGAGTCCGGATGCCTGTGACACTTCAAAAACTGTAACGACTGCGATCCCTGGATCGATTGCGATAGCTAGTCTCGTGCCATGTCGCACTCGACCTTCGCAAGACCAGCCAGTCCACTGATCGTGAATGATGTCCACTCGCAGTTGAACGAGACTCAGGTCGGAAAGATACTCAGGCCCAACACAGTCGCGGACTTACAGGCCGCGGTATGCGCGGCAAAAACTCAGAAATGCTCTCTCTCGATTACAGGCGGCCGCCATGCAATGGGAGGGCAGCAGTTCGGCAGCGGTCAGTACCTGCTCGATATGAGCGGACTCGATCAGGTCATCGGCTTCGATCAAGCCAGAGGTCTGATCGAAGTCGAGGCTGGAATGTTCTGGCCGAAACTGATGGATTCCTATCTGCGGCTTCAGGAACACGCTCCGGTCCAGTGGGGTTTTGCCCAGAAGCAGACAGGAGTCGATAACGTCAGCATTAGCGGCACGCTGGCAGCTAATGCGCACGGACGGGGGCTGACGATGCAGCCTTTCATCAGCAACATCGAGTCGTTCAAGATGGTCGATGCGGATGGCAAACTCGTGTCGTGCAGCCGTCAGGAGAATTCAGAATTGTTTCGCCTCGCGGTTGGAGGATATGGGCTGTTCGGAATCGTCTCGTCGGTTACCCTTCGGCTCGTTCCGCGAAAGAAGATCCAGAGAATCGTCGAAGTGCGCACGATTCAGGGCTTGATGAATGCTTTCGCTGAACGCATTCGTAATGGCTTTTCATATGGAGATTTCCAATTCGCTATCGATCCGGATTCGGACGATTTTCTGCATAAAGGTGTTTTTTCCTGTTATCGCGAAATCGACTCGAAGACGCCGATACGGGAGGACCAGAAGGCGCTGTCGGATGAAAGCTGGCGCAAGCTGCTCTATCTTGCTCATGTCGATAAGGCGCAAGCCTTCCGGTGCTACGCAGATCACTACCTTGCGACTCAGGGGCAGATCTATTGGTCAGACAGCCATCAGATGAGCATCTACCCTGAGTGCTATCACGCGGAGATCGATCAGAAGCAGCGCGCGTCCCCCAGAGCTACGGAGATGATTACGGAGATCAATGTTCCGCGAGCGGAGCTGGAGCCCTTCCTGGCTGAGGTGCGAGAGGACTTCCGCAGGAACAAGGTGAATCTGATCTATGGCACGATCCGGCTCATCGAGAAAGATGACGAGAGCTTCCTGCCATGGGCGAAGCAGCCGTATGCATGCACCATCTTCAATCTGCACACGGTCCATACTCCGGAAGGGATTGAGCACTCAGCGGAGGTGTTTCGCCGGCTGATTGATATGGCTGTGAAGCGCGATGGAACTTACTATCTCACCTATCATCGATTCGCCCGACGCGATCAGGTACTGGCTTGCTATCCAAACTTTGAGGAGTTTCTGGCATTGAAGCGCAAGTACGATCCAGCGGAGCTGTTTCAAAGCGACTGGTACCAACACTATCGCCAAATGTTTGCAGGGGCTTTGTGACGATGTGACGCGGCTAGTGCGAGACGCCACTCGCGTTGTCCGGAGCAGGAGGGGAACCGGGGCTCCAGAAAATCAGGGTGAGGATCGCGCACGCACAAAGAAAGCCAACCAGTTTGGTCGAGCTTCCAAGCAGGTGCAGAACCAGCGCAAAGAGCGCGCAGGATTCAATCATCGCCAGGCTGAAGATGTTTGCCGTGAACCATTGGCCTGTTGGAGTGGATAGGCCTGTGCCTTTGGGTGTCACGACATTTCTTGCGGTGATTCTCGCGAAAAGTCGACGCCCATTCATTCCCAACACAAGATTCATCAGCGCGAGCACAATGATCGCAAGTTCGATGGCCTTTTGAGGAGGATGCTGTGCCTTTGATGGAATCTTGGTTGCGACGACGATGAAGAGGAGGAACGAGACAAGGAATGTGTACTTCAGAGTGCTCATGACGCGTTGCTGATCTGTCACAAGGTCCTCCTTTCCAATCCATCACCGAATCAGAATCATCTCTCCACCGCAGCTCACTTGCCTCCACCCTTCTGCTCCGCAATCCA
>Ga0105238_10007351_pt1 | contig 11028 bp, 11 predicted proteins | sample KBSC34metaG_FD_81526 | JGI IMG/M metagenome (GOLD analysis project Ga0105238, IMG submission 81526) | Corn rhizosphere microbial communities from Kellogg Biological Station, Michigan, USA - KBS C3-4 metaG | ecosystem: Host-associated > Plants > Roots > Rhizosphere > Soil | place: Michigan, USA...
GGCCAGATGAACTCTGCGTAGATGCCGCACAGTCCCGTCACTACGAGCAGCATATCGCGCATACCTTCAGCTTACCGTTACTCTTAAGAGGAGTGCCGTACAATCGCATCCTGGTCCGCGCCACCAACTGGCTGGGTGACGCCGTCATGTCCCTGCCCGCCCTGCGCGCGCTGCGCCAGCGTTTTCCCCAAGCCGAAATCGCAATACTCGCGAAACCGTGGGTCGCCGATCTTTACCATCGTGAGCCGTTCTGTGACCGCATGATTCCCTACACGCCCAAAACCCTGGGCGAAAAGTGGGCCGCCGGACGCGCTCTCGCCCGCGAAAACTTTGACTGCGCGATTCTTTTGCAGAACGCATTTGAAGCCGCTGCGGTGGCTTATGCAGCCGGCATTCCGGAACGCATCGGCTATTCGCGCGACGGCCGTGGTTTGCTGCTGACGCGCGCCATTCCGGTTCCGCGCCGTGGCGAAATCCCACGTCACGAGCGCTTCTATTATTTGGAGCTGCTGCACCGCGGCGGCATTCTCGACACCCTGCCCGAGAACGACCGCATCCGCCTGGATGGCGCTCCCGAAGCGCGCGCCGCGGGCCTCGCGCGATTTCACCAACTCGCCATGGGCGACATCATCGTTGGCATGAGTCCCGGCGCGGCCTACGGTACCGCTAAGCGCTGGCTGCCCGAGCGTTTCGCCGAAGCCGCCACCAGCGTCGCGCGCAACCTCGGAGCGGCGGTAGCGATCTTCGGATCGAAAGATGAGCGTGAGCTGTGCAACGCCATCGCCGCCGCGATCCCGGCTCCGGTCCACAACTTCGCCGGCGAAACTACGCTCGCCGAATACATCGATCTCGCTGCCGCCTGCCGCGTATACCTGACCAACGATTCCGGCGGCATGCACGTGGCATCGGCGCTGGGCGTTCCCACCGTGGCCATCTTCGGCGCCACCGACGACTTGGGCACCGGCCCCACCGGCCCCTTGGCTCGCGTCGTCCGCGAGCCAGTCGATTGCAGCCCGTGCCTGAAACGCGAATGCCCCATCGACCATCGCTGCATGACTCGCGTCAGCGCCGACCGCGTAGCGGGCGTCGCCCTAGAACTAATAAATAGGGACGGAGCCTGATTATTGTTCCATACCGGTTCCCGAATGGGGACAGTGCACTCAATCACCAGCCGCACGAGCGTTCTCCTTTAGGATCAGTGCGTGGTAATTGAGTGCACTGTCCCCATTCGGTGCATACGACACCAGTCCCGTTTTGGGGCAATAAAGAGGCTCCGTCCCTCTTTTTCGTGCTGAAATAGAACCTTGGACACTCGAACGAAAATCATCGACGCGGCCCAGGCCACCCGCATCGCCCAGGCCGGCGCTACTGTGGTGAGCGGCTATTTCGACCCCATGATCGCCTCCCACGCAGAGCGCCTCGCCACGCTAAAGCAAGGAGGCAAACCGCTGCTGGTGCTGGTCGCCACGCCTCCGGACGCGATCCTCTCCGCCCTCGCCCGCGCCCAATTGGTCGCCGGATTGTCCGTGGTCGACTACGTCTGCGATGCTCCCGAGGGCATCCCCCCCCAAATCCATCTCGAAGTCGAACACGCCGAGCTGCTAACCAAGCTAATTGATCATGTACACGCCCGGCAGCGAGCCGCGTCCTGAACTCGATGCCGGAATTCCGTATTTTGATCGTCCGCCTCAGTTCCATGGGCGACGTCATCCATACCTTGCCCGCCGCCGCCAGCCTCAAGCACAGCATCCCCGGCAGCCGCGTGACTTGGTTGATCCGGCCACGCTGGGCGCCGCTCCTCGAAGGCAATCCCTATGTTGATGAAATAATCCCAGTGGAGCGGTCCCTAGCGGCTTCCTTCAAGCAAGCCCGCCGCCTCCGCGCCCGCCATTTCGATCTCGCTGTCGATTTTCAGGGACTGATCCAATCCGCCGCGCTGGCCGCCGCTGTAAAAGCCAAGCGCCTCGCCGGATTCGACCGCAAACGCGTGCGTGAACGCCCCGCTGCTTTGTTCTATTCCTCCGAAATTGAAACTCACGCCGAACACGCCATTGACCGCAATCTGGAACTCGCAGCGGGCGCCGGCGCGTCACATCTCGTGCACACATTCCCTTTGCCTACAGGCGTGCCCGAAGGCTCTCTCCCCACCGGCAAGTTTGTTTTAACCAGTCCGCTAGCCGGATGGGGTGCGAAGCAGTGGCCGCTAGAATATTGGTCGCAACTGGCCGCGTTGCTCGATCTACCGCTGGTGGTCAATGGACCGCCCGACGCCGCGCCCGTGCTCGACCAGATCCGCGGCGCCCAGGTACACCTCTCTGGCCTCCCTGGTCTCATCGACGCCACCCGCCGCGCGCACGCCGTAATCGGCGTCGATAGTGGACCTCTCCACTTAGCCGCGGCGCTCGCGAAACCCGGAGTCGCCATCTTCGGACCCACCAATCCCGCGCGCCACGGCCCCTACGGCGGCAGCATGCGTACACTTCGCATTCCCGGCGCTGTCGACGATTACTCCCGCCGCGCCACACCGCATGCCAGTATGCTGGGGATCTCGCCGCGCATGGTGGCCGACGCCTTGACCGAAGTTCTCGCGGGGGCAGGTTGCCCGGCGTGACTTTCTCCAAACCCTACGCCGACGCCGTCGCGAAACTGCGCGTCCCCTGCGGATTCGTTTTAGTAGCAGCGTTCCTGTGGCTCTCCGCTCCCACGCTAGCGTCGCTTGCCGTGGGACTCCCAGTTGCCCTCCTGGGTCTCGCGCTACGCGCCTGGGCCGCTGGACATCTGGAAAAAGACAGCACCCTCATCGACAGCGGACCCTACGCCTGGGTGCGCAATCCGCTCTACCTGGGGACGCTCACTGCAGCCGCCGGATTCGCCATCGCTTCGCGCCGCTGGGAACTCGCGGTCTTGTTCGCCGCCGCATTCATGTTGATTTATCTGCCGGTGGTGGATCTCGAAGAGCAGCACCTGGCGCGCCTGTTCCCCGCCTACTCCGCCTACACCCAGCGTGTCCCGCAATTGCTTCCCCGCCCGCCGCGCGCAACATCCGCCAAACATTTCCGCTGGAGTCTGTACCGGCACAATCGCGAATACCAAGCTGCTTTAGGTTTCCTGGCAGCCGCCGCGCTGCTGCTGTGGAAAGCGCTGGCTTAGCTAGGGCAGGATTTCAACCGACGCCCGCAGGTCTTGCCAGTCCGGCACATTCACCGTCCGCGCCGTGGTCTCAATCGCGCTAGTCATGTCCTTCGATTGGAACGGCCCCAAGTTCGGCGAGGCAAACTGGAAGCTGCACAGCGCCGGCTGCCCTGCCTTCGCGTCGGCCGCATACAGAGTCACGTTCACATTCACGCCCGTAACGCGCAAGGCCGTGTGATTCACCACCAGATATTGGATCTCAGACTTCTTCGCGGGATCCATTTGAATGCGGAAGCCGGTTACTTCAAGCGGTGAAGGCGCGGGCGCTGGGCTGGTAGGCACTACGGGTGTCGCCGCTTCCGCCACGGAAGGCTGCTTGCCCTCGGCGCTCGGTCGGACAAACGACATCACACTGGTAAATCCGGCGCCCAGCAGCGTGCCGATAATGAGCGCGCTCGCCATCCACCCGGGGATCAGGCGCTTTTTCATGCGCAGCAACGCCGGAGGGATCGCATGGAGCTCGCTGTCCGCGAACTTTACCAGACGCCGCGTGAGCATCGGGCCTGGAAGTGTCGTCCGCGGCGCGCAATCTCGCTTGAGAATCTGCGTCTCCGGGATCGCCGGCTGCAGTGGACGACCAGCCAACGGTGAATAGTCACCCAACGGCGCTAGCGGCGGCGCCAGATCTAGGTGCCGCGTGCTCGTCTGCACGCCAGGCGATGGCAGCGCCGGCAAGGCCAATAGTTTCGCGCCCAAAGGTCGGGAAGACACCGGCGGATAGGACTTCAGCGGTAGCCGCATCGTCGAAGTCAGCAGCGGAGGTTTGAAGGCCGACCGCACGCGTTGCAAAGGCGTGAGCGGAGCATTCGCCTTAACCCCGACCGGCTGCAATTCCGAAATAAAAGCGCGCAGCGACGCAGGGACGTTGGGCAGCGCCCACATTGGCATCGGCAGCAGTTCGCACGAGGGAGGCGGCTCCGGCTCCATCGAATCGAGCATGGCGGAAAATTGATCCAGCGGATGGCCTCCGCCATCGGGTGCGCCAAATTGCGGGAGCAGTGCATCCGCGGATTCCGCGTCCGCCACGCGCTGCGAATTCCGCGCTGGCTGTGGCGACACTGCCTCGACGCGGGCAGCCAGTGCGGGGGGCACTTCGCTGCCAACGTGCTGCGGCAGGCGGACCGGTTCTGTGCCGGCGATTTCCGTGGGGGGCGGCCCTAGGTCCAACGCGCGCGCGGGCGCTTCCACTTCACCCGCGAGCGCATTTTCCACTGCGGCTGCCGCCGGATCGCAACCCGGGCACTCCCGTACCGTGGGAGCGATTTCCCGGCCACACTCCGGGCAGATCCAATGGAACATGCATTTAATTTACACTCATCTTCTATTTATGCCCTTCAGTCAACCACCCTACACGGCATACCTAGGAACCTTACAGAAGACTAGGATTCCGTCTCAGGGAAATCGTCAGGAAATCCTTCGCCGGCGCCGGTACCAGAGTACTGCCAAATACAGCAGGGCGAGCGCAGCCACTAAGGCGGAGGCGTAGAGTAAATAGCGGTTCACCAGCTCCGCCACCGGCCGCCACTGCTCGCCGATGAAGTAGCCCAAGGTCAGAAACACCGCCACCCAGGTGGCCGCGCCCGACCATGCAAACAGGGCGAAGGCGGGAAACTCCAGCTTCGACGCGCCCGCGACCAGGGCCGTAAAATGACGCACGCCTGCGATGTAATACCCGCCGAAGAGCGCCCAGTGCCCGCTGCGTTCAAACCAGCCGTGGACCCGCGCCAACTTCCCATCATTCACGTGGAGATACTTGCCGAAGCGGTGCACCACTCCCAGCCCCGCCGTGCGCCCGATGAAATAACTGACCGTGATCCCGCAGCAGCTCCCGGCCAGCGCCGCAAGGTAGGTTTCAACGGGGTTCAGCTTGCCCTTGAAGATAAGATACCCGCAGAAAACCAGCAGCGTTTCATCCGGGATCGGCAAACCTACAATGCCGAAAATGAGGAGTCCAAAGAGCGCCCCGTAGCCGTACGTCGCCACCCACCCAAAGACCGCCTCCATCTGCTCCACGATAGCGCAGTGCTAACTCGGGCCCAACTCTTTCTGATGCGGCCGAGTCGGGCGCGGCGCGGGGACAGCGGCCGACGGACGCAGGAATTCCAGGAAACGCCGTTTGCCCGGATCCGTTTTTACTCCCGGCTGGTCCATCAACTGCGCCGCAAAGTCCGTGAAGCTCTTGCCCAGCTCGGAATCGGGCTCCAGTAGTTTGCCGGTTTCGACGGCGCGGTTCACCGCCTGATAGTCGTTGGCGAACACGCGAACCACCGGCACCCCCAGCAGATCCTCCACCTGGTCTTTCGAAAACAGCGGATGTTTATGCATACGGTTGAGCACGACAGCGATGCGCGAGCTCAAGCCTTGCTCCTTGAGGAACATCATCTTTTCGCGAGCCAGATGCAGCGACGGAATCTCCCCGGTGCAGACCAGCAGAATGCGTTTGGATTCCTGCATCAATTCGAGCGAATACTTCTCCAGGTTCCCCGACAGATCGAAGCACAGCACTTGATACGTGCGGCGCATGAACGCCATCAGGCTGCTGATCTGCGCGGTCTCAATGCGGTAGTTGGGATTCAAGCGGCCGGCGTGCAACACGTCCATTCCCTGAACCGACGTGACCAGCTGCGGCCACAGGTTCTCATCCACGTCCGCGGCGCGCTGGAGCGCGTCCGGCACCGAGAACTCATTGGTCAGTTTCAACATGAAGCGCAGCATGCCGGAGCTCAAATCGAAATCGGAGAGCAGCACGTGCGTGTTCGGCCGCCGCGCCAGGGCTGCACTCACGTTCGCCGCAATGGTCGACGTGCCCACGCCCGCCTTCGACGGCAAGAAGGTGAAAATCTGGTTGGTGGAGTGGTACACCGCCGGCCGCCGGTCGAGCTGGCCCTGGATGCTGGCCAGCGTTTCCAGCACCACCCGCGGCTCGAACGGATCCGCCAGGAATTCGCGCACGCCCGCGCGCATGGTTTCGCGCAGCACCGCCGGGTCCAGCTTCCCGTCGAAGCCCACGATCTGCAGGGGACTGTCCTCCGCCTCCAAAATGTGGATAATTTCCAGACCCTTCTTCAGATTCCCGAAATCTAGAAACAGAACGTCGGCCGCCAGCGCCCGCACCGTGCGGATGAGTTCAACGCCGGTAGGGTAATGATCCAGTGTGCGCGCAATCTCCACCTGCCCGCTGGCTTCGAGCGCCGCCGTGAGTTTTTGCCCGATCTCCACGTCCGGCGAAATGAGGATGCTGCGATACACGTGAACCTTATCGCCCGCGTTCACAAAGCCCACTCAAGGAAATCCCCTAGGTGGATTCTAAGGTCTTCGCCCGACCAGGATTATTGGTTTTTCGCGGCGTCCACGATCGTGTAATCCGGCGGGACTTGAAATAATCCGGGATCCGGCTCCGCGCGGTTGATGTTTTCCAGGCGCACGGTATTGTTTCCCATCATCGAATTGAACTGTTGGTTGAGCAGAATCACCAGCAATTCAGGTGAATACCAACTTTCCAATATATTCTCCTGAGCCTCGTCGCGCGCCGTTTTGGGCGCAGTGCTAGTGATGCGCTCGCCATCGGCCGCGAGCCCCTCAATGAGTTTGCTTCCCAAAGACTCTGACTTGGTTGTGAAAGTGTTGGGCTTTACAGGCGTGATCCAGTGGCCGGGAGAAGCAACGCGCGTCGTCGGGACCGTGTATCCAGGCGGATTCGGATGACTGAATCGCCGGGCCACTTTGTTTTTCGTATCCAGCGCATAGGTGACACCGCCACCCGGGTCAATGATCGTCACATACGGAGTCTCCGCCGGATTAGGTGGAACAGAAACATCGGTTCTGGTCCTGCCAGCCGAGTCGCGGTAAACCTTGATCGTTTCCCTGAGGATTTCCGTGTGAACATTCGGCGACGGCTCGCGCACGATCACCTCGTCCGCCGAGAAAGGATGTGCCGCGATAAACGGCACAGGTATCCCCTGCCCAAACGCCGTCCCCAAACTCAGTAATGCCATAAGTGAAAAACGCATCGCCGACTCCTTATATACGCCGCATAAGCCCCGCATGAGCCCCGCCGTTAAAAGCGGCGCCAGCAGGATCATCCGGCTTCTTCTTGCCCCAAGTCCAATACAGCCCCAGGTAGCCGTAGTTTTCGCTAGGCCCCAGCGCACTGTGCCCGTAACAGAACAGCAACTGAAAACCAGGATCGCGAAACTTGTAATAGCCGCCGACATCCACCATCGTTGCGCGCCTGGTCAGTGGCGATCCCTCGCCCTCCGGTCCGTGATAAAAGATTTCCGTTCCGAGCGTCACTCTTTTGCCCAGATCCCGTTGGACTAACCATCCCGCAAACGGATAATTGCGGAAGCCGGGAGTATTCACCAGCGTTACTCCGCCACCACCGTAGGTAGTCCACGGTCCAAAACTTTTTTGCACCCAGAGCGGCAGCTTGTACCAGGTCTTACCCAGCCCCAAGCCTTTGTCGAAATTGCCGCTGGGCACCTCGAACATGACGAAGGTGCCGATCATCGGCCGGTGCTTGCTTTCCTGCACAAATCTGTACTTGATTCCGAGTTCGATGTCGCCCAGGCCGAATGCCGTTGGCTCGTCGGCGGGAAAAACTCCCGCGCCCGGAACGATGATGTGCAGATGAACGTTGGGCAGCGCGCCCCAATTGAACTCGAAACCCGGCGTTACCGTGTCGGTCTCGATGGCCGTGCTATCCGTCGCCGCGAAGGTGTAGAACTCGTAGTGCTGAAAGTCAATCGGCTGCGGATCGTCGGTCTGAAACGGCGGGCCCGCGAACGCTGCGGTGGAGAACAACGCCAGTGCCGACACGACAGCAAAGTTCGTATTCTTCAAATCTACTGTGCTTGCTTTCTGACCCAAACGACCCACGGGTCGTCGTCCGTATGGAGTTGCTCATTGACGGGGCCGAGCGCGTACCAATTCGCAGTCAGCTCTCCCGTATCGGTCTTCTTCAACAACAGAAGAAATTGTGCGCCGCTACGATAGGAGTCCGCGAAACAACTCCCCCCGCCGCTTTTACGTACCAAAGTATAAGGCACCGGCCGATCATTGAAGTCGTCGGTGTCGACTAAAACCCCAGGCAAGATGACCTCCGGGCCCACTGTGCCTCGAATCGTTTCGAGCACCCTGAAGCGAATGGTGGGCACGACGATTGGCCGTGTGTCCGGACTCCGCTTGGTCGGATAAAGAGAGTTGCCCGTCAATTTTTCAGGAGCGCGCGGCGGAACCGCGTATTCCTCCGCAATCGCTCGAACGATAACGTTGGCTTCCCTGACCATCGCAACGTTAGAGATCTCACCCAGGCGGGAACATGCGTCAGCCTGCCCCGTAAAGACCGCACAAAACACCAGGGTCCGCAGAATAGTCGCACGACGGATCAGGGAGTCCACGTCTGCTGATAATTCTAGCTGATTGTGCACAGGGTTTTGCCTTCCAGATATAATTGATGCCAGTGGATATCTACGATGAAATCGTACGCCTTCGCCGTCTGGGGCAGAAGTGTGCCGTAGCCACCATCGTACAGGTGAACGGCTCCATCCCCAGCTATGAAAGCGCCAAGCTGCTGGTGCGCGAGGACGGCTCTATGCTCGGGACCGTCGGCGGCGGCTGCGTCGAAGCCGAAGTCTGGACCGCCGCCCGCGAAGTCATCGAGACCGACAAACCCAAGCACCTCAACTTCAGCCTGGGTGAGGACGCCGCCTACGACAACGGCCTCATCTGCGGTGGACAATTGAACATTTTTGTCGAGCCAGTGACGCCCCAGCCGCGAGCTTTCATCTTCGGCGGCGGCCATGTTTCGAAGAGCCTGTCGAAGGTCGCGAATCTCGCGGGTTTCGCCACCGTAATTATCGACGACCGCGAAGCTTTCGCCAATAAAGAGCGCTTCCCCGAAGCCGACGAGGTCTTCGCCGAGGAATACGAAAGCGTCTTCCCCAAGCTCCCCATTACTTCCACGAGTTACATCATCATCGTCACCCGCGGCCATCGCGACGATATGCGCGTGCTGCGCTGGGCCGTCGAGACGCCCGCGAAATACGTCGCCATGATCGGCAGCAAGCGCAAAACCATTGCAGTCGTGAAGGAACTCGAAAAAGAAGGCCTGCCGCGACACCTGTTCGAGAAGATCTTCGCGCCCATGGGCCTCGAGATCGGCGCCGAGACCCCGGAAGAGATCGCCATTTCAGTGGTAGCCGAAATGATCGCCATGCGTCGCACCCCGAATGTAGATTGGCGCTCGGTTTCGAAATCGGTTTTCGCCCACGACAGTCTGCGGGCGCTATTGAAGTGATCGCCGGTATTATCCTGGCCGCCGGAGCATCCAGCCGCATGGGAAGTCCTAAGGCGCTGCTTGAATATCGCGGGGAAACGTTCATTCAACGGCTGGTGCGCGTACTGTCGGCGGTGTGTGATCCCGTGATCGTGGTGTTGGGCTATCACGCCGAAACTCTGCGCTCCGCGGTTCGCGACGCCACCATCGTGGTCAACCCGGCGCCTGAGCGCGGGCAATTAAGCTCCCTGCAAACCGGACTCGCGGCGATGCCCGCCGATATCGAAGGATTCTTGTTCACCCCGGTGGACTCTCCCGCGGTCGAGATCGCCACTGTCGAACGCCTGGCGTCCGAGTTCCGGCGGCGCGATCCGGCGAAGCTACTAGTGATTCCGCGTTTCGAAGGCAAGCGCGGCCACCCCGTTTTCGCGACGCGCGCCATCGCCGATGAATTGAGCGGATTGCCGCTGGCAGCGCAGGCTCGCGAAGTAATTCATGCGCATGTCGCCGACACCCTATATATAGATGTCAACGACCCAGGGATCTTGACCGATATCGACGACCGCGAAGCCTACCGCCGTCTCTCCGAGGCCGCCCTATGAAACGCCGCATTCGCATAGGCATCATCGCGGCGGTAGCGATCGCCGTGCTCGGCGTAGCCCTACCCTATGCCCCCGTCGATTTTTTGAAGGCCCCGCTGGAGCGCGCGCTCGAACGCGGTCTCGGCAGAAAAGTGGAAGTCGATGCCGTTTCGCTGACACTGTTCTCCGGCCCCGGAGTGTCGCTCGACGGCGTCACCATTCACGACGACCCCCGCGCCGGAATTGAACCCTTTGCTTATGCCAATACTCTCGACGCACGCATCAGCCTCCTGGGACTGCTCCGCGGACGCCTTGAGTTTTCAAGCCTCCACCTGAACGACGCCACCTTTAACCTGGTGAAGCCCAATGACGCGCCCTGGAATTTTCAGATGCTGCTGAATCAAACCGCGCCCGCTGCCGCTTCGCTGCCCACCATTAAAGTGCGCGGCGGACGCGTTAACTTCAAGTTCGCGCAGACCAAATCCGTTCTGTATTTCGACGACACTGACCTGGACGTTTCTCCCGGCTACGGCGGCGCAGTGGATCTGCGCTTTTCCGGAGTGCCCGCGCGCACCGATCAATCCGCCCAGAACTTCGGGCACTTCTATGTGCGCGGCACCGCCGCTCCTTTCCTCAACCTTCGAGTGGAACTGGAACCGAGCGCGCTCGACGCGGTGGCGCGCCTCTTCGAAAGCAGCGGCGCAGGGCTGAAAGGTGTGGTGTCGCTCGACGCGCAGCTTTCCGGAGCGCCCTCCGCGCTCAACGTGCAAGGGATTCTGCAGGTCGACGGCGCCGGTGAGTGGCGCGTGGGTTACAAGGGCAAACTGGATCTGGTGGGTCAGACCCTGGAACTCGATTCCACCTCGCCAGCCGGACTCAACACGCGCCTGCATGTCGTCACGCGCGACTTGCTGACCACGCCAAAATGGGAGGTCTCCGCCGATTTCCTGGACGCGTCGCTGGGTTCGGCAGTGGACA
>Ga0105238_10007352_pt1 | contig 11028 bp, 10 predicted proteins | sample KBSC34metaG_FD_81526 | JGI IMG/M metagenome (GOLD analysis project Ga0105238, IMG submission 81526) | Corn rhizosphere microbial communities from Kellogg Biological Station, Michigan, USA - KBS C3-4 metaG | ecosystem: Host-associated > Plants > Roots > Rhizosphere > Soil | place: Michigan, USA...
AACCTGCACAAGACCTTCTGCATCCCGCACGGCGGCGGCGGCCCGGGTGTCGGCCCGTGCGCGGTGAAGTCGCACCTGGCCCCGTTCCTGCCGCGCGCCTTTGGTGAAGAGGGCTAGGGCGGCATGGTGAGCGCGGCGAGCTTTGGCTCCGCGTCCATCCTTCCCATCAGCTGGATGTACATCACCTTGATGGGCACCTCGGGCCTGCGCAAGGCCACCCAGGTGGCGCTGCTCAACGCCAACTACATTGCCAAGCGCCTGGAAGCGCACTACGACACGCTGTACATGGGCCGCAACGGCCTGGTGGCGCACGAGTGCATCCTGGACCTTCGCCCGCTGAAAGACGCCACCGGCATCGGCGCCGAGGACGTGGCCAAGCGCCTGATCGACTTCGGCTTCCACGCCCCCACGCTCAGCTTCCCGGTCGCCGGCACGCTGATGGTCGAGCCCACCGAAAGCGAATCGCTGCACGAACTGGATCGTTTCATCGACGCCATGATCCAGATCCGCGACGAAATCCGCGCCGTGGAAGAAGGCAAGCTCGACCGCGAAGACAACCCGCTCAAGCACGCCCCACACACCGCCACGCAGGTCACCGCGAGTGAGTGGAAGCACGCCTACCCGCGCGAACTGGCGGCGTTCCCGCTGGAAAGCCTGCGCCAGCAGAAGTACTGGTCGCCGGTGGCACGCGTGGACAACGTGTACGGCGACAAGAACGTGTTCTGCAGCTGCGTGCCGCTGGAAGCGTTCAAGGGTGAGATCGAGGCGTTCAGCGAGCCGAATGTCGCGTAAGACCAAGACTGTCGACAGGCTGGACGTTGTTTGAAGAAAACGCCGCGAAAGCGGCGTTTTTCTTTGGGTTGAACATTCCTGCGGCAGACATTGCAACAACCACTTTCGCAAAGCACTTCATGCGCGAATGCTGCCGACATTGAGAATCATGCGATGCGAATTCGTCTGAAATTTTGAGACCATTCGTATGGAATCGTCCTGTGAAAATCCGGAACATGCGCGTGCTGCCGGTGCGTGCCGGCAGTCGGGTGTAGAAACCCGTACGACATCGGGCCCCGCAGCAATGGCTGCGGGGCCCGAGGTTTGCCGTCATATGGCGGGCGACCAGGCGGGCTTATGCCCGGCCGTTGTCGTACGGTTTTCTACCCTGGCTCGCCCGTCACCCCCACCCCAACAATGAAGCGGGGTGTGAGCCTTGTGAGCGGATGAACGTATCGGGCTTGCCGAAGCAGCCCTGGGCGCTTCCCTTATCGGCGTCCAGGCAGGGTGCGTCGCCCGGTGCGTTCGTCCGCCCAGTCCGTTGTTCGAACCCGCCTAGTTTTCGACATGAATGTCCGATGCAAGCGCAAGATCGACGGCTGCGTTCGCGTGCAAACCCGCCGTGTCGAACAATGGTGTCGTCGTATGTTCCGGTTGCACCAGCAGCGTCAACTCCGTGCAGCCAAGGATGATGCCTTGTGCACCTCGCTCTACCAGCTGATCGATTACGCGCAACACCACCTCGCGCGAAGGTTCGCTGATCACGCCATGGCATAGCTCGTCGTAGATCAACGCGTGCACCGCATCGCGTCCGGCAGCATCGGGAACAATCGCCTCGATCCCATGCCTCCCCCGCAAGCGATCGATATAGAACGGGCGCTCCATCGTGAAGCGCGTACCAAGCAGCCCCACGCGGGTGATACCGGCCACCTTCAGCGCTTGCGCCGTCGGATCGACGATATGGATGAAAGGAATACGCAGCGCTTCCTCGATCGCGCCGGCCACCTCGTGCATCGTGTTCGTGCACAACAGCACGAAGTCCGCGCCAGCGGCCTGCACCTGCCCCGCCGCCTGCGCCAGCAACTGGCCGGCGTCGTCCCAGCGTCCTTCCTGCTGCATGCGCACGATGTCGTCGAAGCAGACGGTCACCATCACGCTGCGTGCGTTGTTATGCCCGCCCAGACGCTCCTTCATGCCCTGGTTCACCAGGCGGTAGTACTCCGCCGAGGATTCATGGCTCATGCCGCCGATCAGGCCGATGGTCTTCATGCGTGGATCCCCTCGTCGGATGGCACCCCGGAGTTCTGACAACTTCTTAAGCCAGAAGGCGAAGCTTCGTCATCCATGCGCCAAAGTGAGGGCATTCTGCTTCCATCGTAGCAAGCGTTACGCGTTGTGCCGCAAGTGGACCGTGTCTTGTCTTCTTGTACTCCGGAAGGAGCAAGTCCTCCAAGCGTTTTGATGGCTTGGACTCATAAGCATTGTTGATGTGCTCTGGCGTTTCAAATTCAGCGCGAATTGCTTGCAGCGCCGGTAATTCGACCTGCCAATCCGGCTCCGTCGTACTGAGGGCGGAAACGTCCGAGAACAGCAAACCCTCGAACTCGTACGGCTGGATATGAGGAAGAAATCGATCTTGCCTGCAACCAACCTCTGCGATAACGGCTTCACGAAGGGCAGTCTCAAGGGCTTTAACCCTATCGTGTACCAATGGAATTCTTTTAGCTTCTTCAAAACCCGGGAAATCCGAGTCGAGACCGTATAGATCCAGGAACGTAGTGAGTGTTGCTCCAGGATACTGACGCAATGCATTCCTTGCGTAAAAACGTAGCCTGTCAAACGAAACCGCACCGCCTGAGCCACGTTTCGACGTCGGAAGCGTCTGGGCCTTCATATATATCTGTAGTTGGTTAAGAGCCGGAGCAACTAGACGTTTGATGAACTGCTCTTCGGATTGGCCTTCCGCGAAGACGATTACCTCAAGCACGTCACGGCCTCCCGCCCAAAATATTGCGCTTCCACAGCTCGCCTAGCGAGTATTCCGATAGCCATCCTTCCAACTGGTCTGACGAGAACCGGGTAAAGGTTGATGCACCATTTTTCTGATCCACCACGATAACGTCATCAGGAGAGAGCTCATTGATGAGCTCAACAGACTGAGTGGAGACGATCAACTGCCTACTTTCAGAAACTTGCTTGAAGATATCGGCAAGCACTGAAATTGCGTAAGGGTGTAATCCGAGTTCGGGCTCATCAATAAGCACCGTATCTGGAAGAAGGCTCAAGGGCTGAAGTAGCAATGTTGCCAAGCAAATAAAGCGCAATGTGCCATCCGAAAGAACGTGCGCCTTGAATGGCGTGTCAGGCCGCCCATGTTGCGTCCATTCAAGCTCGATGGTTTCAGGCTCACCCGCTCGTTCAACAAAGTCTCCAAAAAAAGGAGCTACAAGCTGAATCGTGTCGATGATTCGACGATACGCATCACCATGCTTGGATCTAAGCATCCGCAAGTAAGCAGCAAGATTGGATGCGTCTGGCTTGAGCGTAAGGTTGTCGTTTGTTGCGTGAACCTGCTTGACCTTCGCGGATTCGCTCGTGTCATGAAAATGGTACACACGCCAACTTTTTACCGCATCTCGAACAAAGGCCGAATAGTTGTCGGTAGCGCTTCGTAGCTTCGCTTCAGCCTGACCCGACCCGAGCAAAGCGCTGGCATTCGTCTTGTAGTAGTAACCACCGAACCAGCTTTCTTCTTGCTCAAATATCAATCTATTGTCGCTTGTCGGTGCAAGATCAAACTTGTACCCGTTATGCGCGAAATAGAACTCGGCATGAATCTTGTCTGAGGTTTTGCGACCGAAGTGCAGCATGGCATCAGGGCCACCTTGCTTCTGGACATATAGCTGCAAGCGTTGTTCGTACATCTCATTGAGCAGTTTGAACAACCCGATGAAATTACTCTTGCCAGCGCCGTTGGCGCCAATAAGGACGTTCAAGTCGTTGAGCTTGAAGTCCTTGAGCAATCGAATTGACTTATACCCAGAGACGGTGAGCGAACTTACCTTTGACATTCGGTCCTCGTCAATATTCGTAAAGCCATTGAGCCGCTTCAACGAACGCCAGAACTAGGGCCGGGCCCAGGAGAGCCCGGCTAGCGATCCCGACGCTGCCAAGAATCGCAGCATCAGCGATCTTAAGCTATCAGCAATTACCCGCGCGCTCGGCGAACGGGTCATCCAGCACGATGGTGTCATCGCGGTCGGCACCCGTAGCCACCAGGGCCAGGCGGCAGCCGGAGAGCTCTTCGACCGCACGCAGGTAAGCGCGCGCTGCGGCGGGCAGCTTGTTCCAGTCGCGGATGCCGGCGGTGGATTCTTCCCAGCCAGGGAAGTCCAGGTATACCGGCTTGCACTCGTCCCAGCCATCGGCGTCGAGCGGGGCCAGCTCGCGGCGCTTGCCGCGGTATTCGTAGGCGATACAGACGCGGATGGACTCCAGGCCGTCGAGTACGTCGAGCTTGGTGATGGCCAGGCCGTTGATGCCGTTGATCTGCACGGCGCGCTTCAGCGCCACCAGGTCGATCCAGCCGCAGCGCCGCGGACGGCCGGTGCTGGCGCCGAATTCGTTGCCGACCCGGCGCAGGCGCTCGCCCATTTCGTCGTTGAGTTCGGTGGGGAACGGACCGCTGCCCACGCGCGTTGCATAGGCCTTGCAGATGCCGAGCACGTAGTCGATGTCGGCGGCGCCGACGCCGGTACCGGCCAAAGCACCGCCGATGGTGGTGTTGGACGAGGTGACGTACGGATAGGTGCCGTGGTCGATGTCCAGCAACGCGCCCTGCGCGCCTTCGAACAGGATGTTGCCGCCGTCGCGGCGCACGTCGTGCAGGATGGTGGCGACGTCGTCGATCATCGGGCGCAGATACTCGCCCCAGGTCAGGGCTTCGTCGAGCACCGTCTGGTAGTCGACCGGATCGGCCTTCAGCCATTGGGTGAGCACGAAGTTGTAGTACTCGACCGCGGCCTTGAGCTTCTCGGGCAACTCGTGGGGGTACATGAGGTCGGCCACGCGGATGGAACGGCGGGCGACCTTGTCTTCGTAGGCCGGGCCGATGCCGCGACCGGTGGTGCCGATGGCCTTGGCGCCGGAAGCGATCTCACGAGCCTTATCCAGGGCAATGTGGTACGGCATGATCAGCGGCGTGGCCGGCGAGATCTTCAGGCGCGGGCGGACGTCCACGCCCTGGCCCTCGAGCTCGGCGATCTCGCTCATCAGCGCAGCGGGCGACAACACCACGCCGTTGCCGATCAGGCAGAGCGCGTCGTCGCGCAGGATGCCCGACGGGATCAGGTGCAGCACCGTCTTCTTGCCCTTGATCACCAGGGTATGGCCGGCATTGTGGCCGCCCTGGAAACGGGCTACCGCGCCGACGCGCTCGGTGAGAAGGTCGACGATCTTGCCCTTGCCTTCATCGCCCCACTGGGCACCGAGGATGACTACTGATTTACCCATGGCTCTCTTGCTCGCAAAGAAATAAAAAAACGTTCAGGTGTGGCCAGTGCGCCGACAATCAGCGCGCCTTGGCTCCGCCATCATTGAAATACCGCAGGAAATCAGACTCGGGCTTCAGCACCAGCACGCCTTTGCCGTCGAGGAACGAGGTGCGGTAGGCCTGCAGGCTACGGTAGAAATCGAAGAAGTCCGGATCCTGTCCGTAGGATTGCGCGTAGATGGCGGCCGCCTGGGCGTCGCCGTCACCACGCACCGTGGCGGCCTCGCGCTCGGCGTCGGCCAGCAGCACCGCCTTCTGGCGATCGGCATCGGCGCGGATGCGCTCGCCCGCTTCCTTGCCGCGCGAGCGCAGGTCCTGGGCCAGCTGCTGGCGCTCGGCGCGCATGCGCTTGTAAACGGAGTCGCTCACTTCATCTGGCAGTTCGATGCGCTTGATGCGCACGTCCACCACCTCGATGCCGAGGCTGCGGCGTGCAGCAGCGTCGGTCTGGTTGCGCACGCGGTTGGTGATGTCGTCGCGGCCATTGGCGACCACCGCCTGCAGCGGACGGGAGTTGAACTCGAAGCGCAGGGCATCCTTGACGATCGGGATCAGGCGCTGCGCGGCCTGCAACTGCTCGCCGGCCGTGGCGCGGTAGTAGGCGGCGTTGTCGGCGATCCGCCACTTCACGTAGAAGTCGACGTTGATGCTTTTCTTCTCGGAGGTGAAATAACGCTCCGGCTGGGCATCGAGGTTCAGGATGCGGTTGTCCAGCAACACCACCTGCTGCACCACGGGAAGCTTGAAGTGCAGGCCGGGAGTGTAGTCGGCACGGATGATGCGGCCGAACTGCAGCAGCAGGGCGCTCTGGCCTTCGCTGACGACGAAGGCGCTGTTCAGGCCAAGCAGGACCACCAGGAGGCCGACGAAGGCGTAGACGATCTTCATGGCTTTGCCTCCTGCGCTGGATTGGCATCCACGGCGCTGGCCGCCGACTGCACCACGCCCGTCAACGAGCGTCCGGTGCCGGAGTTACGTTCCGACGGCAAGTTGATGATGTTCTTGCCGTTGCTGCCATCCACCACCTTGGCGTTGTTGGCCATCACCTGCTCCATGGTTTCCAGGTACAGGCGACGACGCGTGACGCCTGGCGCGGCCCGGTACTCCTTCAGCAACTGGTTGAACTGCGTGGTGTCGCCAGTGGCGCGGGCAACACGTTCGGCGCGGTAGCCTTCGGCCAGGGCCGCCACACGGGCGCCCTGGGCGCGGGCGTCGGGCAGCACGCTGTTGGCGTAGGTGCGGGCCTCGTTCTCGCTGCGCTGCTTGTCTTCACGCGCGGCGTTGACGTCGTCAAAGGCGTCCTTCACCTCCGCCGGGGGGGCCACGTTCTGGAAGCTGATGTCGTTGACCACCAGGCCCGAGTTGTAGCTGTCGAGGGTTTTTTGCAGCGCCGAGCGGATCTGCTGCTGCAGGGTTTCACGCGTTTTCGGCTCGATCGCGGCGGTGGCCGGCGCAGCGGCCGGCGCAGCAGCTGTACCGGCGGCGGCGGGCAGGTCGCCGGGGCTGGTCAGGATGTTGTCCATGTCGTTGGCACCCACCACCGAGCGCACGGCGGCTTCGGCGGCCAGGCGCAGCGTGTCCGGCGGCGGCTCGCCAAGCGAGAACAGGAACTTGCGCGCATCGGACACCTGGAACTGGACGTTGAAGTCCACGGTGATGATGTTTTCATCGCTGGTGAGCATGCGGGCGTTGACCGACACCGACTGCACCTGGGTGGTCTGCACGCGGGTGACCGTCTCGAACGGCCGCGGAAGCTTCAGGTGGAAACCCGGGGCCAGCATCCGCGAGAACTCGCCAAAACGCAGCACCACGCCCACTTCGCGGGCGCCGACGATGACGTAGCTGGACAGCAGCAGCCAGGCCAGCAGGATCGCCAGCACCACGGTGACGATACCCCCGCTGTTACCCAACCGGCCGAAGCGCGATTTGAGGCTCTTCAGCAGGCCGTCGATGTCGGTCTTGCGACCGCTGGCCCGCTGGCGGTTCCAGGGATCCTTCTGGCCGTTGCCGGGTTCGTTCCATGCCATGGGCGGCATACTCCATTTTAAGAACGCAAACGGGGTCAATCTTACCAGATAAGTCCGGCACTTGGCCCAAGCCTGAGGGGATTTCAGGCCTCGACGGGGGCCTCGGCCTCGAGCAGTTGCCGCAGCGGCGCGGCATGCTCATCGCCGCCGGCCAAGGGGGCAAGGACGCTGCGAGGGGCGTCGAGGTCCAGGTGCCAGCCTGAATCGTCGATGCGCTCGGCGGTGATCGCTCCGGCCGCCTTCAGCCGGGCATGCAACCGGCCGGCACCCAGTGACAAGGACACCGTGGCATGGACTCGTTCGCCGCCCAGCAGCTCGCCCAGCACCATCCGCAGGCCGTCCAGGCCTTCTCCGGTAGCGGCTGACAGCCAAACCTGGGAAGGCTTGCCCTCGGCATCGCGGTCGACCCGGGCCGGGAGGCCCGCCAGGTCGATCTTGTTCATGATGGATAGTTGCGGCACGTCACCTGCGCCGATTTCCTCCAGCACGCCGTTGACCACCCGACGCAGGAGCTCGCGTTCTTCGTCGGCCGCGTCGCTGACATGCAGCAGGAGATCCGCATCGCGGGCCTCGGCCAGGGTGGCGCGGAAGGCTGCGACCAGATCGTGCGGCAATTCCCGGATGAAGCCGACCGTGTCGGCCAGCACCGCCGGACCGCAGGAGAGGTCGTCCACCTTGCGTACCGTGGGATCGAGCGTGGCGAACAGGAGGTCCGCCGCGTAGACGCCACCGGTGGTGAGGGCATTGAACAGGGTGGATTTGCCGGCATTGGTATAGCCCACCAGGGCCACGCGCGGCACCGTGTTGCGCAGGCGCGAGCGACGCTGCTGGGTGCGCTGGGTCTGCACCTTCTCCAGGCGCTTGGTCAGCATCTTCACCCGCTCGCCCAGCAGGCGGCGGTCGGTTTCCAGCTGGGTTTCGCCAGGGCCGCGCAGGCCGATGGCACCGCCGCGCTGGCTGTCCAGATGCGTCCAGCCGCGGACCAGTCGGGTGGCCAGGTGCTTGAGCTGGGCCAGTTCCACTTCCAGCTTGCCCTCATGGGAACGGGCACGCTGGGCGAAGATGTCCAGGATCAGTCCGGCGCGGTCGACCACGCGCACGGAGAGGTGTTTTTCCAGGTTGCGTTCCTGGACGGGGGTAAGGATGTGGTCCACCAGGACCACATCCGCTTCCAGCGCGCGTACGGCCTCGGCGACCTCGTCGGCCTTGCCGGTACCGATGTAATAGCGTGGATTGGGGTCTTCCACCCGCGCAGCCACGTGGCCGAGCACTTCGGCGCCGGCCGAGCGCACGAGTTCGGCGAATTCTTCCCCGCGGCGAACGCCATCGCCCGTGCCGCGCGAATGCGGAAGCACAAGCAAAGCCCGTTCGCCTTTCTTTTTTCTATCGAACACTAAGGTTGTTCCGCCTGGAGGCTACGGATCGTCCCGTAGCCTCCTTGGGTGTAGGCGGACAGGGCCAGTATCAAGCGTCCGCTTCGATCCCGGCCACGCCACCCTCGGCATGGTTCTCGTGGCCGCCCACCCGCACGTTGCGGCTGGGCACGACGGTGGAGATGGCATGCTTGTAGACCATCTGGCAGACCTGGTTGCGCAACATCACCGCAAACTGGTCGAACGACTCGATGGTGCCCTGCAACTTGATGCCGTTGACCAGGTAGATGGCCACCGGAACGCGCTCACGGCGCATGGTGTTCAGGAACGGGTCTTGCAACGACTGCCCTTTGGACATTTTTTCTTCTCCCCTCGCCAACCGACAGGACCGGGTAAAAAAGACGCCCTTCGGCGCCCCGGCCCCAAGTGTTTGGAATCTTAACTGCTTTTAAATCGCGTTAGAAAGCGGTCTGCGTCACGCCCCCGAAAGTGGGACGAAAAGCCGGGTGGCAGCTGTCACAGACGCGTCCAAACCGCCACGGTCCGGGTCGAAAACCCGGGCATCGAGCTGGGCCCGGAGCCAGGTCCGCTGCCGTTTGGCCAGCTGGCGGGTGGCAAAGACGCACCGATCGCGGAACTCAGGCAAGGACGTGGCGCCGTCCAGATGCTCCCATGCCTGGCGGTAGCCCACCGCCCGGATGGCAGGCAGGTCCGGATGCAGGTCGCCCCGCGCCCGGAGCTGGCGGACTTCGTCCAGGAAGCCGTCGGCCAGCATCTGGTCGAAGCGGATGGCGATGCGTTCGGCCAGGGGGCCACGGTCGGCGGGCACCAGGGCAAGCTTCAGGACCCGCCAGCCGAACGGCGCACGCGTGGACTGCTGCTGCTCGCTCAAGGGGCGGCCGGTGAGCTCGATCACTTCCAGGGCACGCTGGATACGCTGGGCGTCCCCGGGCTTGATCCGCTCGCCAGAGATGGGGTCCAGCTGGACCAGCCGCTGATGCATGGCGGCCCAGCCCACCTGGCTGGCTTCGGCCGCCAAGCGCGCCCGCACGTCGGGGTCGGCTTCGGGCAGGTTGGAAAGTCCCTCGTGCAGGGCGCGGAAGTACAGCCCGGTGCCGCCCACCAGCAAGGGGATGTTTCCCCGAGCGGTGATGGCCTTCATGGCAGGCACCGCATCGGCGGCAAAATCGGCCGCCGAATAAGGCTGCGCTGGATCGCGGACGTCGATCAACGCATGCGGATAACGGGCCTGCGTTGCCTTGTCGGGTTTGGCGGTACCGATATCCATGCCGCGGTATACCAGCGCCGAATCCACGCTCACCAGTTCCAGCGGGAATTGATCGGCCAGGCTGCATGCCAGCGCCGTCTTGCCCGAGGCGGTCGGACCCATCAGGAAGATGGCGGGAGGGCGTGAGTCGCGAGGCATGCGCGGCATGGTAGCCGGTCAGTGCTCCTTGCCTGCCGGCACGCCAAGCTCCTGCAGTAATCCAGGCGACGGGTACACCTTGTCCATCAGCCAGCGCATGTAGCGCATGTCCACGTGGATCGCCCGCTTGTAGCGCGGGTCGTACATCCAGCTGGCGCTGACCGCTTCCCAGTTGCTGTCGAAGTTCAGCCCCACCAGCTCGCCCCGGGCATTGAGCACCGGCGAGCCGGAGTTGCCGCCGGTGGTATCGAGATTGGAGAGGAAATCGACCGGCAGGCTACCGAGGTTGGCGTCCGCGTAGCTTCCGAAGTCGCGCTTGCCGATCGCCGCAAGCAACGGCGCCGGGACATCGAAGGGGATTTTTCCAGTGTTCTTCTCCACGATGCCTTCGACGGTGGTCAGCGGTGCATAAGTCACCGCGTCGCGTGCCTTGAGCGGCGTCACCTTGCCGTAGCTCACGCGCAGGGTGCCATTGGCGTCCGGATATACCGCCTTCCCCTGCGACTGCCGGAAAGCGATCAGGGCATGCATGTAGGTGGGGCGCAGGCGCATCAAATCGCCTTCGCGCGCCTTGCGCTCATCGTCCATGCGCAGCAAGGCCGGACGCAGGGTACGCGAGAGCGCCAGTAGAGCATCATCGGCGACGGCCACATCGGCCGGTGCCGCGTCAAACCACTTCAGGCGCGTGGCTTCATCCCCCAGCTTCGTGGCGCCATAGATCTTGTCCAGGGCTATTTTCAGGCTTTCAGGCGTACGTCCGAAAGCCTTGTCGAACTCGGGCACACGCTCGGCATCTGGCAGCTTCTGGTAGCGGGCGAGCACCACCGTGATCAGTGCTTTCTCCACCGCCGGCTGGTAGCGGCGCGAGACCTGCTTCAA
>Ga0105238_10007354_pt1 | contig 11026 bp, 6 predicted proteins | sample KBSC34metaG_FD_81526 | JGI IMG/M metagenome (GOLD analysis project Ga0105238, IMG submission 81526) | Corn rhizosphere microbial communities from Kellogg Biological Station, Michigan, USA - KBS C3-4 metaG | ecosystem: Host-associated > Plants > Roots > Rhizosphere > Soil | place: Michigan, USA...
CTCGCTCGCGGCGCCCAGCCGTGCTTTCAACTCCGTCGAGGTGATCTGATCGGGAGGCATCCCCCACCGATTCGCGAACGTCTGTAAGAGTGTGCTGCGCGCCTCCGTGAAAAATGACGCGGAATCGCCTGATCGCGCTGCCGTCTCCAACTGCGCTAGCGCGCGCCTCGCCGCTTTGTCGTTGGCGCGTCGGGGCTCAGGTCGTACCGCGAACCAGCTCACCGCCAGAATCAACGCGAGGGTCGCTGGAACAGTCAGAAACGAGGACTGGAAGTAGAGCGGTCGCAACTCGCTCACCGAGGGTCGCGGCCGCCGGTGGTCGGGGCGCAGACTCTGCGCAAATGCGCCCCCGTGCGCGCCGTTCGTGGTCGATACGCCAGGCGAGCTGTCGGCGAGCGATGCGGCGACCATGACTTTGATGGGTTGGGTGTGCGCCCGCTCGTACTGCTGCGTCCTCGGGTTGAAGTAACTGAATTCGAGCGCCGGAATCGTCTGTTCTCCGGGAAGCTCGGCGATCAGCGGCTGCTCGAACACCTTCTCGCCGTGCGTCTGCGCCGCGTCACTCGCCTTGAAGGAGGATTTCGGCGGGTAGGTCTTCCAATGATCCAGGTGGTCCAGCATCGCTGAATCGACGCGATCGAAGTTCCCGACGCCGCTGACACGCAGATGCAGAGTGAGCGGGTCTCCCGCGGCCACCCGGGTCGGCGCAACATCGCTGGACACCTCGAAGTCGCCGACGGCGCCGCTGAAGTCACCGGGCCTTCCTCGCGTAGGGAGCGGCAGGACCTTGAGCTCCGAGGAGGGACTCGCGATCTTCATATCCTTGGGTGCGCTGCTGTGGGACATGCTTTTCGCGAACGGCCAACCCATCATGGCGCCCAATTCCCGATCCACGTCCGATCGCGCATCGAGCGTGACGGTGAGAGGCGTTTCCACCGACAAGGTGAAGTCCCCGGGCTTCACCGCCGCGAGCGCGCTGTGCCACGTCAGGACGAGGAAGGTGCTGTCTGCGATCAACTGCTCACGGCGCAGCGGCTGCTTCGAGAGATTGTTGAGTGTGAAGTCACCGCCGCTGAGGGCGGGCGGCCCATTGATCGACTTCACGACTCCAGGCCGTATCCCCAGCTCGATATCGACCGGCACGGTCTCGCCCACGTACAGCGAGCGCTCCGGCACCACCAGCTCGGCGAAAGCAGCGCCGCCGGCTTTGAGCTGGATACCCTTCGGGACCGGAGCCTTCGACAGCGGTGCCGGTGCGGTGGCGGCGGGCCCCTGGTGGTGCCAGACGTAAGGGTTGGGCGGCTGGTCCTTGTACACCTCCAGACCGACGGTGGGTGACTTCGGAGTGAGCCCGGGAATGCTGAAAATGCCTACTGTCTGCGGCGTGACGCGGATCAGCACGTACCATGTGGGGCTCGTTCGCCCGCCGATGAACTCATACCCCTGCGAGCGCCCGAGCAGTTGGAATGTCAGTCCGGGGACGCTCGGAAGGTGGAAGTCCTCCAGGTAGCCGTCGAGGCTCGTAACGCGAATGGTCGCCGTTTCGCCCAGCTTGATGCGTGCAGGCTCGACGGTTTCATAAGCCAGTGCGGGATCGCCCGCCGCGTTCACCTCCGCAAACGGGGCTAGCAGTCCCAACGCTGCGATGACCCACCGGCTCCAATGTAGGGACAGAACTACTCGGCGGCGCCGACGCGCCTCGCCCTCCGGCCCGCCTGAATCACGCGCGTTGCGCGCTTCCAGTCGGACCAGGGATCGGCCTCGCGGCCTCTCCAGTGCCCCGCATGCGGGGCACCCCTGCCGGGCGTTATCGAAGATTCGCATCATCACCAGTTCTTGAACGGCTTGTCCGGCTGGTCGGGGTCCCGCGGCCCCGAGGGCACCGGAAGTGAATGGCGTTCCTCCGATTTGGCCGAGTCCAACAACGCGCGAGCGTCCTCCGCGCTCATCTGTCCGGGCCCCCGTTGACCAGACGCCTCCGCACCCACTGCGGCATTCGCCGACGGTCCGCTCTGCTGCGCCGGCGGCGGTGAGCCACCCGCGGAATTCTGCGCCGAAGCCTGAGCCAGCTGCACCTGCGGCGGCGGTTGCCCTTGCCCCTGCGGTGGCGGCTGCCCTTGCGACTGACCCTGCCCCTGCGGTGGCTGTTGCCCTTGCGACTGCCCCCGCCCCTGCGGTGGCGGCTGCCCTTGCGACTGCCCCTGCCCCTGCGGTGGCGGCTGCCCTTGTGACTGCCCCTGCCCCTGCGGTGGCGGTTGCCCTTGCGACTGCCCCCGCCCCTGTGGCGGCGGCTGCCCCTTCGCCTGCCCCTGTCCCTGCGGTGGCGGCTGCCCCTTCCCCTGACCATCGCTCGGCGGCGGATTTCCGCTCTTGCCCCCGCCGTTGCCCCCGCCACCCCCACCGTGCCCGCTACCGCCTCCGCCGCCACCCCCACCGCCCCCCTGGTCAGGCGGCTGCTGTAACGCATCGATCTTCTTCTGCACGAAGTCGCGGTTGTATTTGCTATCCGCGTCGTCGCGACGCAATTGCAACGCCGTGTCATACGCCTTGAGGGCGTCCGTCCACGTGCGTATCGCCTCCTGAGGATTGGACTTCTCGAACCGCTGACCCGCGCGATAAAGCGCGTTCCCCAGGTTATAGTAAGCATCCTCCTGATCCGCGAGACGCTTTGCATCGCTCGCCGGAGCAGTATCGATGGACTGTTGGAACGACCGCGTGGCCTGCGGAAACTGCCCGGCGCGATACGCCGCGGTTCCCGCGTTGTACTCCAGGATGGGCGCGTTCGGATCAGTCCTCACAGCAGGGGCGGGGCCCGCCTCCCTCCTCGCAGCAGGGGCGCCCGCCTGATCGGCGCTCTGGGAGCGCATCGGAACGATCATCAGCGCCAACAGGGCGGGCACTGCGATCGCGCCGCTCACCGCAGCCGTTCGCCGGCGGCTCGCACGCCGCGTGCCCACCAGCAGGCTGCCCAACAACATCACCAGGGATGCAGCGAGCGGCCACTGATACCGCTGGATGTAGATCCTCTGCTGCCTGTAGATCAGGTCGTGCTTGGAGACGGCGGCGAATACCGTTCGCAGGAAAGCATCGAAAGTCTCGCCTTGACCCTCCAGATGCACATACGCGCCGCCGGTAGCGGAGGCGATAGCCTTCAGCCCGGCCTCATCGAGTTGCGATTTGACCGGCGTCCCCTTGTCGTCCTTGACGAAGCCGCCCCCCAGCTCCGCCGGCAAGGGGATGAGCTCGCCCGCCGCCGTACCGATGCCGACGGTGTAGATCTTCAGCCCGTCCTGAGCCGCCGCCGCCTTCGCGGCAGCCAGAGCGTCACCCTCGAGATTCTCACCGTCAGTGACCAGTATCAGAATTCTATCGGCGCTCGCACGGCGGCGAAACGCCGCACGTGCGGCAGCAATGGCGCTCGGAATGTTCGTGCCGCCCTGCGGGATGGTGTGAACGTCGATGGCATCCAGTGATTGATGAAAGGCACCGTAGTCGAGCGTCAGCGGGCAGACGGCATACGCACGGCCGGCGAATGCCACGATGCCGATCCCATCGTCATCCAATTGCCTCGCCATGTCATCGATCGCGAGCTTGGCGCGCGTCAAGCGGTTGGGCAGCACGTCCGGAGTCAACATGCTGCGCGAAGTGTCGATGGCGAACACCACCTCGTTGCCGCGACGGCTGATCAGCTCCCAGTGCCAGCCGATCTCCGGGCCGGCGAGAGAGGTGAACAGGCAAAGCACTGACGCCAGAAACAGGCCCCGCTGCATGAGGCGCCCGAGCCGCGACACGGAGCCGGTGAGCTTGAGCCGCAGGTGCGACGCGACAAATGCCGCGAGCGCCGCGCGCTGGCGAGCGTCGTGCCAGCGCCATGCCACGACGAGCACGATGCTCGTCAGCAGTCCAGCCAGCAGCCAGTAAGGATCGCTGAACCTCACGGTAACCTGCGAAACCTCGTTTGTTGCAACAGAAACCCCAGCGCCAGCAGGCTCAGTGCGGGGTACAGCGCCCACCTGTAGAGCTCTTCCACGTGCTCGAACCTCTGCACGGATTGCGCAGAGGTCTCGTAGCGATTGATCTGCTCGTAGATCTTGCGCAATGAATCCGTATCGGTGGCTCGATAGAACAGGCCGCCGGTCTGGCTCGCCACCGCCTGGAGGGTCTTTTCGTCCACATCCACGCTGTCCATGACCATGTGGATCCTGCCCGCTTCGTCCCTGACAGGAATGGGCGCCTTGCCGCGCACACCGACGCCGATGGTGTAGACCTTCACGCCCAAGGCTCTGGCCGCTTCGGCCGCCGCGAGCGGGGATATCTTCCCACTGTTGTTGACGCCATCGGTGAGCAGGATGACCACCTTGGACTTTGCCGCAGTGGTGCGCAGGTGATTCACGGCCGCGGCGATGGCTGAGCCGATGGCCGTGCCGTCGTCACCAACACCCACGTCGACCCGCTCGAGGTTCTGCAGCAGCCAGTCGTGGTCCAGCGTGAGCGGGCTGACGATATACGGGTACGCCGCAAAGGCGATGAGCCCGATCCGGTCGTTGGGCCGCTCCTCGATGAACTGGGCGACGACGGACTTCACCACGGCGATCCGGTTGATGGGGGAGTTACCGACGGAGAAGTCCAACGCCTGCATCGAGCCTGAAACATCCAACCCGAGAACGATGTCGATGCCGTTCACGGTCACTTCGGTGCGACTGTGGGTTCGCTGTGGCCGGGCCAGCCCGACGATCATGAGAGCCGCCGCGATGATCGGCAGCAACCCGACGATCCAGCCGATACGACTGCGAGTGCGACGCGCAATGTCCCGCGCGAGACTGACGTCGGAATATTCGACGGCGGCGACCGGGCCGCGGCGCCCTCTCCACAATAGGATCAGTGGCAACGCAGCCAGCACCCACAACCACTCGGGCTGAAGAAACCGGATCATGCAGGGGCGACCTCGCCGGTCTCGAGCACGAACCCGCGCGCGCTCCGGAACAGCGCTTCCATGTCGGTCACCGCCAACGATGCGCCCGCGAACTTGACGAAGTCGCATTGCTGCAGGAACTCCGCGAGGAGCGAGCGGTGACGGGCGAGTGCCGCATTCGGGCTCTGCAGGAGCGTCTGCAGAAACTCCTCCGTGGTCCTCTGAGTCGCGATGACTTCAAAGCGCTTCTCGATGTAGTGGCGTATCACCTCGGACGCGGCAATCCCGAATTCCCGCGCCGTAGCCGGTTGCATCAGTGGCTTCGTACCCTCCAGGAGCTCGAGCGTCTGTTCCGACAAGGTGAGTTTGCGGGGGCGGGTCGCGCCGTCGCGTTGTCGCCAGATCGCGTAAGCGAGCGCCACCAGAAGCACTCCCACGAGCACCGCAGGCATTATCCAGGACCCCGGCACCGCTTTGGGTCCGCGAATGTCACGGATGTCGTCTGCAGCCTCGGCGATGGCGCCTCCGGCCAGCGTGGCTCCTGTCACTAACGCCAGGCTCCCGCAGCGTCGCACGGTATCGCGGGCGCCCCTCATACGCGAGGCCGGCCACGCGATTTGAAGAACCGCTGCAGCGGAGGGATGTAAGGCATGTCCGTGCGCAGCTGTACGCTGTCGACTCCCTCGGCCCGCAGATCGCTCTTCAGGCGTTGCGCGCGCTCCAGCGAGATCTCGTTGAATCGCTTCCGTACCGCCGCGCGCGCTGTGTTGAGCTCGACGATTTCCCCGGTTTCTGCATCCTCCAGAGCGATGATCCCAACGTTGGGAAGCTGCCTCTCGCGAGGATCCTCGATATGCAGTGCAATCAAGTCGTGCCGACGATTCGTCTGCCGGACTGCCCGACGCAGTTGCGCACGCGCCCCACCCGGATCGCTCCCGCTCGTCACGAAGTCGGAGATCAGAAACACCACCGCGCGCCGGTGCAATACGTGATTGACGACATCGAGCGCCTTGACGGTGTTGGTACCGATGCCCTGCGGCTCGTGGTAGAGAATGTCGCGCACGACGCGCAGCACGTGCCGGCGACCCTTCTTGGGCGGCAGATACCGTTCAGTGCGGTCGGTGTACAGGATCAAACCGACTTTGTCGCTGTTGCGGATGGCGGAGAAGGCCAGCACGCTGGCCACTTCCGCGGCCAGGTCGCGCTTGGCCATGGCGCCGGAGCCGAAGTTTCCCGAAGCACTGATATCGACCACCAGGAAGATCGTGAGCTCGCGCTCTTCCGTGAACTTCTTGACGAAGGGACGTCCGGCGCGCGCGGTGACGTTCCAGTCGATGGTCCGGACTTCATCTCCCGGGCTGTATTCGCGGACTTCGTCGAAGTCCATTCCGCGGCCCTTGAATACCGAGTGATAGGCGCCGGCCATGCTGTCATCGACCATCCGGCGAGTGCTGATCTCCAGCTCCCGCATGCGGCTGCGCCGCGAATCGGCTGGTTGCTTCTCGTCCGCCATCAGGAGACTTCCGCGCTAAGGAACCGGCAGAGTGTTCAGTATTTTCTCGATGACATTCTCGGAAGTGACGTTCTCGGCTTCCGCCTCGTAGGTCACCGACACCCGATGCCGCAGCACATCCATGGCCACCGACTTGACGTCCTGCGGAGTGACGAAGTGCCGCCCGTTGAGGAATGCCATGGCGCGCGCTGCCAGCGTAAGCGAGATGGTCGCGCGTGGCGAAGCGCCGGTCTGGACGTAACCGTTCAACTCGAGGGCGGCCGCGAGCGGCGGTCGTGTCGCAAGCACGATATCGACGATGTAGTCACGGACTTTGTCATCGACGAACAGAGTGTTGACTACGTGGCGGGCTTCGATGATCTGCGTGGCGCCCACCACCGTGCGCGGCACAATCATCGGCTCGGTGGTCGCCATCGCGTCGAGAATCGCTCTCTCCTCCACCCGTGTCGGATAGTCGACGATCACCTTCATCATAAAGCGATCGACCTGCGCCTCCGGCAGAGGGTAGGTGCCTTCCTGTTCCAGGGGATTCTGTGTCGCCAGAACCAGAAACGGCGCGGGTAACGCGTACGTCTCATCGCCGAGCGTGACCTGGCGCTCCTGCATCGCCTCCAGCAGCGCGCTTTGGACCTTCGCCGGGGCACGATTGATTTCATCAGCCAGGATGAGATTGCTGAAGATCGGCCCGTGCCTGGTGCGGAACGCACCGTCCTGGGGGCTGTAGATCATCGTGCCGACGATGTCGGCGGGCAGCATGTCCGGGGTAAATTGAAGGCGCTTGAAACGTAACGAAATGCAACCGGCGAGTGTTTTCAAGGTCAAGGTCTTCGCCAGTCCCGGTACGCCCTCCAGCAGCACATGCCCGTTCGTGAGCAGCGCGATCAGCAACCGGTCGAGCAGATGCGTCTGGCCCACGATGACGCGGGCCATCTCTTCCCGCAGGGGCCTGATCCAGGAGGACTTTTCGGTCACCGTGTCGCGCGCGGCGCGCGGCCCGGCTGCCAGGGCCTGCTCGCTGGGCTGCGGGGCCGCTTTCTGATTCATTGACCGGGAGTCCTTCTGCTGACCATTGGCGAGGGTTGAGCCTCGCATGGTAAGCCTTTGAATGGCCAGTCGGATACGCGCCTCGCCCGCGCGCTCCGGCCCTGTCCTGCCCTGCGCTCGATCGCGTCCGAAAACCGCCGGCAGTGCGCGAGCCGCCCCCGGCCCCGGTCACAGGTGAGCGAGCTCTTCTCGCGCCTGCGCCGTTGCGGGCGCTTCTGGACCTACACCCTCAGTGAGGCAACGCACTGCACGGGTGAGCAGCTGACGTACCTCCGGCAGGTGATGTTGGGCTCGCTCGATCCGCGCGAGCACGAAAAGGCTTTCTCCGACGTCTGCGCTCGTGTCAGGGCCTCGCGCCACCGATTCGGCAATGCGCAGCGCCTCGTGCGCGTAGGTCTCCGCGGACCGCACGTCCCCGAGGGCGAGCGTCGCTCGGGCGGCGCTCAGAAGAGCCGGTCGAAGAGGCACTTGCACGGCAGTCCGCGGGTAGCCATAGGAGGCGAGGAACTTCTCCAGGCGTTGCCGCGCCGCCTCCGCGTGACCTGTCCGGATATCGATGTCAGCCAGATAGGCGTTGGATTCGGCCAGGAATCTCATCGACCCGTCACCCTTCTCATACTGCGCTTCGATCGCGATCCCCCGCTCGAGGAGCGGTCGCGCTCCGTCGGGCTGACTGAGCTCGATCAGCGCGGCCCCTTCCTCCATCAAGGTGCGGGCAGCGAAAACAGGTGCGCCGGAGGCAAGGAGGTTCTCGGCCCGGCCGCTGACTGCCGCACGCGCCTCTTCCACACGACCGAGTCGTCGCAGCACCTCGGAAAACACCGCCCACGATGCACGCTCCGGTTCGCGTTCCGGTCCTCCGGAGACTGGATGCTGTGCGGCGTAAAGCTCGGCGTAAGCCGCTCGAACCTCTCCCATCTTGACCAAAAGGGTGGCCGCATTCTCATGGATGATCACCCGGCCGAGCGTCCCACCCCGACCGCCCCGGTCGAAGGCGGCACCGACCTCGGCTGTCTTCTGGTAGGCCTCAGCATAGCGACCCTGGTTGTAATACATGTAGCCGAGGTCGGTGAGAACGGAGGTGTACTCCAGGCCGCTGCGCAGGCCCGCTGCGACCTGCAGCGCGTGCGCTTGCTTGAACAGCGCAATCGCGCTTTCCGGGTCGTTGTGATCGCTGGCGCGCCAGGCGCGTGCTCTGAGGCATTCCACGCTGGTGTGGAGCGGCAGCTCGGGTAGGTTCTGCGTGAGTGCCGTAGCCTCGCCCAGCCACCGATCGACATCGGTCCTCAGCCCCGCCTGGTGCTCCTTGTGGGCCGCCAGGCACAACGTCATCGCAAGCAGTGCTGGGTTGTGAGTCGTGCGTGCCATGGCTAGCGCGCGTTGCGTCAGGGCCATCGCTTTATCTTCCAGTCCTACGTCGTCATAGCGGCCAGCCAGCTGCGTGAGCATCTCCGCTACGAACTCCGGGTCTGCGCCGTGCCGTGCATCGAGCAGCTCTACGCCTCGGTTGAGCAACTGCTCTTGAGTGAGAGTTTTGCCACCTACGTTCACCTCCTCGAGCATGAGGCTGGAGAAGTCGTTGGCCGCTTCGGTCTGGAGGAGCTCGGCGCGCGCGGCATCTCGTTGACGGCGCGCCTCGGACATCTGCAGGAGCGCGAATGACGTCGTCCCGATGAGGCCGAGCGTGATTGCCAGCGCCGTCACGACACTCCCACGATTGCGCCGCATGAATTTGCCGACCCGATAATGCAGAGTGTCCGCTCTTGCGCTCACCGGCTCGTGCCGCAGGTAATGCTCGAGATCGCCGGCCAGTGCTGCTGCAGTCGCGTAGCGCTCCGGCGCCTCTCTCTTCACCGCCTTGGCGACGATGTTGTCCAGATCGCCCGCAAGGGCGCGCGCACTGGCGGCCGAAGTTGCCGCAGCCGAGGGTCGAGGCAGTTCCTTGTCCAGCACATCACGGATGAGCTCGTGCCCGGTCAGTGGCCGCGATGCGCGTGGATGTGCACCGGTCAGCAAAACGTAGAGGACCAGGCCGAGCGCATAGACATCCGTGGCCGTGGTGACGGGTTCGCCCAGCAGCTGCTCGGGTGCCGCGTATTGCGGAGTGAGCGGATGGGCGCTTGCCAGCGTCAGATCAGATCGATCCTCACCTTCGAGGAGCTTTGCGATTCCGAAGTCGAGGAGCTTCACCGTGCCGTCGCGCGTCACGAGGATGTTGCCCGGCTTGATGTCCCGATGAACGATCAGGTGCGTGTGCGCGTGGCTGACGGCCGCCAGGACATCCAGGAAGAGCCGCAACCGCGCTTGCACGTCGAGCGCATGGCGGGAGCAGTAGGCATCGATCGGCTCACCTTCCACGTACTCCAGGGTCAGATACGGCTGGCGGCCTTCGAAGAGTCCCGCATCGAGCAGCCGTGCAATGTGGGGATGGTCGAGTCTCGCCAGCAGCAGGCCTTCCAGCTTGAAGCGCTGCTCTCCGGCGCTCCCGAGCCAGGCCGCCTGCAGGAACTTCACGGCAACCACGCCTTCGAATCGCCCGTCGGCGCGACGCGCCCGCCACACGCTGCCCATCCCGCCGCGACCGATCTCCGCTTCGATCACGTACGCCCCGATGCGTTGGCCGACCAGTTGTGAGCTCGACCCGGCCTCTGTGAGCAGCGGAGCCGAGCTGTTCAGAAATCTGGCGAAGGCCTGCGCGCGGTGCGCGGACAGCAGCCGAAGGAGCAAGCCGGAGGTTTGCGGATCGGATTGCGTCAGCTTTTCCACATACGCGTTGCGCTCTGCCTCGGGCAGGTCGAGCACCCGATCGAGGTGCTCGCTGACTTGCTGCCACCCTTTTGCATCGATGATCGACATGAGCGTGTACCTCGTGCCGCCGTGCAGCCGATGGGTCGCCGTTCAGCTCTGCGCTCCGAGATCCTGAAAGAGGATGAGACGCGCCTTTTCCCAATCCCGCTGCACAGTGCGCGCCGAAGTACCGCGCAGCGCCGCGATCTCCGCAAAGGAGAAACCGCAGAAGTATTTGAGATCCACCACCTCGGCAAGTCTCGGCTCGCCGACCGCGAGCGCATCGAGCGCCTCGGACAGGCGGGACGCTTCGTTGGGATGGGGGAATTGCTCTGCGACTTCAGTGCCCAGCTGGGTGATATGAAAGCCCATGCCGCGCTTGAGCGCCTGTCCGCGCCGCAGAAGATCGATCAGCAGGCTGCGCATCGCCCGCGCCGAGTACGCCAGAAACTGTTGCCGATCGGCGATGATCAGCTCGTTCCGGCCCGAGAAATTCAGATAAACCTCGTGCACCAGGGTCGTCGGGCTGATGCTTCCCCCCGGACTGCGCCGAAGCGCACGATCGGCAAGCCGCCGCAGGTCCGTATACAGGTCCGCAAACAGCTGATCATGCGGGCTCCGCTCGTGCCCGCGCTCTGTCTCGCCGACCTCATCGGGTGTTTCTTTTTCCACAGCCCCGCCCTGGCGCTCGATCTGTTCCGAGCATGCCCAAAAGATCGGGCCGCGACAACGGTGTTGCCGCAAGGCGGATGCCACGGCGCTCGCGAGCC
>Ga0105238_10007355_pt1 | contig 11025 bp, 12 predicted proteins | sample KBSC34metaG_FD_81526 | JGI IMG/M metagenome (GOLD analysis project Ga0105238, IMG submission 81526) | Corn rhizosphere microbial communities from Kellogg Biological Station, Michigan, USA - KBS C3-4 metaG | ecosystem: Host-associated > Plants > Roots > Rhizosphere > Soil | place: Michigan, USA...
CCCTCTGTATCCTAGTAGCACAATAAGCAGAAATACCAACTTCCCTAGCAAACTGATTTAAAGAACAATGTCTAGAGGATAGGTATTCACAAAAGTTCACACTCATAAGAATTCTCCATTGGTAAATAATAGTATTGCATATTTTTATTTTCAAAGGTAGGATGTGGTTTTAGTAAGGAGATATTTTATATGCGCGACGCCAAAGTTGTGTCCATTACTATTTTATGTATGCTTGCAGCTCTATGCATCTTCTTCTTATTTTTCTTAAGTTTCACTGAAGTGGAAGGAGAAGAACCAGAAGAAACCATCCCAGATATAGAAGATGCCTGTATACTTGAGCTAGAAAAAGAATTAGACAGATTGAATGATCTCTGTGTTTAGCGCTTAAATTGCGACTGACGTAAATCTCAATCAAAGATATCTTCTTTTTGGTTTTTGCTTGTTTTGTATGTAACTTACTAAACCGGTCAGTCGCAACATCATTATACTTTTAATGGAAAATAGGTCAATAGATGCTTAAAACACTACTTCTATCTTTGATATTCGCACAAGGATATACAGGAGAAGATGATGAAAAAGGATACTGTTCAGTAGAGATCAGAGAAAGAGAGGACAGTAAATTATATATCACTTTTCCAAAATGCGAAGGATGCCATACTAACTTCATATTGGTTATCGATGACTTCCACTTAGAACAGATAGAAGACTAAGAAAACACGAATTCTGTTATAGTAACTAGACCTGCAAATCCAGCTCCCCCATTCACACCTGCAGAGCTAGCAAAAGTAACAGCTCCGCTACCTCCTCCACCATAGGAATTGGCAGTATTTCCAGCAGCATTACCACCAGTACCACTTACAGCATTAGCTCCACCGCCAAAGAAAGAAGATCCACCTACGCCACCATAACCAACAGAAAGCGCTCCCAATCCAAAAGATAGTCCTCCAGGAGCCCCAGTACAGTTAAATGATCCGCTAGATCCAACACCACCAGAACCTCCTCCTTGAGAAGTAATTGATGCAGCTGCACCCCCTGCTACTCCACCAGTACCCCCTGTAGCAGAGAGTAAAGCACCAAGAGATGTAGTACCACCAGTTCCAGCAGCAGCACCACCACTAACTCCCGCAGTACCAGCAGCTCCAATGGTCACGGTCTGAGATACTCCGATAGTTGCAGCAGTAAATGCCTTTCTTGCATATCCACCACCAGCTCCACCACCACCAGCTGACACTTGGCTTGCACCTGTAGTAGCGCTAGAACCGCCTCCGCCTCCGCCTCCAACTACTTCTGCAACACAATATACCATTCCAGACGTTGGAGTATAAGTACCACTTCCTGTGAAAGTCTGTATAATAACCTTAAAGTCCGCAGCTCCTGCTGCTTGCCAAGTTGGCAATGAAGAAGATCCAGTGCTAGTTAATACGTATCCAACTGAAGAAAGACCCGTAGTAGCAGCCTGAAATGCCCCTGTAGCAGTAGTTCCACCACATATTGGAGCATAAGCTGTAGTAGTCACTATCCCCGTTCCTCCTCCAGCTACAACAGCCGTTCCAAAAACAGGTTGTGAACTAGATCCTTGGCTTATCAGAGGAACTCCCGAAGTGGCGCTAGGAACAACGGAATTAGGAGCGTTGCTAGCCCCTCCTGTTAGTACATTGTACTGAGTAATGGCAGTGGCAGTGATAGCAGAAGTCCCATTACCAGTAAGAAGACCTGTTAAAGTAGTGGACCCTGTGCCTCCATTTGCCACGGGAAGGGCGGTTCCTGACAAAGTAACAGCAAGGGTGCCACTGGTGGTTATAGGAGACCCTGATACGGATAAGAAAGTTGGAACTGTCATTGCAACGGAGGTTACAGTTCCTGTACTAGTGCTAAGGGTTCCGGATGTTGGGAAAGTTACAGAAGTGTTTCCAGTTACAGTGCCATTAAAGGTAAATGCACCAGACATCGCAAAGTTACCACCAACAGTGATGGTAGAAGAACCATTGTTTACCCCAGTTCCCCCATTACTACCAGGAACTATGCCAGTAATTCCATTAGTTACATTTACTTGTGCCCATGCAGGGTTATTACTAGATCCAGTATTGGATAGATATCTAGTGGCGCTTGCATTCTTTGCTAGTTTACTAAGTGTTGTAGCAGCAGAAGCATAAAGTATGTCCCCTTGAGCATAAGAAGCAATACCAGTTCCTCCACTTGACGGTAGAAGAGTGCCCCCTAAAGTCAATGTGCTGCCAGATCCAGTAAAAGAAAGTCCTGTAGTTGCAGCTAATATATTTATATTTCCAGCAGAAGGAATGGCAGATCCACTATCCCCTGTCAACTGTGTAATAGTAGAACTTCCAAATCCAAGAGTTAACCAAACAGCTGTAAGCACGCCTCCTGCAGAATTAAAAGCAGTAAGGATAAATTCATCGGAAGTAGATTTATTTACCCATCTTTGACTGATCTTATAGTTAACATCTGCAGTAGTAGGATCTCTTGTCTCAAGTATAGTTATGAGAAAATTATTGGAACCTATTCCGCTATTAGGAGAGTAAAAACCATTTCCAGGTGGTAGGCTCATGATACTCCAATTGCAGCCAGGAAATCTTCTTTTGTATCATAATATGTCTGTGAGTAGCTTACAGATACTATCTCTTGAGTCTGAGAATCTATGTAATTGATAGTGACATTCTGAGACGCCCCTATCATATCTCCATCTTTACTAAAGGTACCTGTTATCGCTCCAAGTACTACTTGCTGTATAATTGCCATTTATATCTCCTATAGTGCACATGCTTGTGTAGTTATAGATGCTACAACGATAGTACCTGTAGTATTAACAACAAGCCAGTATCTATCAGGGACTATTGCAGTAAAAGTGAAGAATGTGGTAGCAGCTACTGTAAAAGAAGGTATAACCGTATTAGTTGTAGGACCTGTGGCAGAACCCACACCCATGACTATCGTAGCAGTAGTAGAAGAGCTAACAGCAACACATATATTTACTTGTATATCATAATTAAGAGTGTTTTGGACTGAAGTTCCGGCTGTTAGAGAAGTACCAAATCCAGCTGTAACAGTATTAGAGTTAGCAGGAACACTTACCATTCCCTGTCCCATCATGGTCATGTAATTCCACGTCCAAGATGCTGTAGTAGTTCCTGATGTTAATATAACAGTAGCTACAAGCATGGTATTTGGAGACATAGCCTGTAGAGTATTAGCTCCACTAGACTGTACCGTCACAACTCCAGTGGACATGTTGTATATCATGTATTGCTGTCCAAGAGCTAATGTAGAAGTAACTGGTAATTTAACAGTCTGAGTTGTGGCTCCTGTAAAGAATTGTTGTTCTGCACTTCCAACCACTAAAGTAGTTGTTCCCGCTGCCGTTGCAGTAGTTGCATAACCCATTAACATAGAGTTAGCTGATAAGTTTAAGTTAGCATCATAAAGAGGGATCTTGGAAGCTGTAGGAGTTGCAGAAGCTAAAGTCACTCCTAATTGTGAATTGGAGGTGTTAAGAGTGATTACTTTGTTTGTGGCTGTTGGATCTTGAGTAACACCACCTATTCCATTAATTATGCAGGTATTAACTTGACCATTACCAGTTCCGGTTGCTTGTCCAATCCTTAATACGTTATTTTCTCCAGCTGTCCCCGTAACCGCATACCCTAGTAGTATGTTATTAGACTCAGCTCCATTATAACTTTGACCGGATAGGGTTCCAAAGCAAGTATTTCTTGTTCCGGTTAGCAACGCTACTAAAGTATTTTGACCCATAGCGCAATTGACTGATCCCGTACTAATAAGCTGACCCCCAAAAGCCCCTACTATAGTGTTTGAACTTCCTGTACAGAGATTTAAAACATTGGAACCAACAGCGGTACATGCAGTGGATCCGGCTCCTAGAGTTATTCCGGTATTAGCTCCAATCAAAGTGTGGGACGCTCCTGTATTAATAGAAGTTCCGGACGAAGATCCAATACATGTATTCCCTGCTCCGGAAGTTATCCCGGAACCTGACAAAGAACCAACACAAGTATTTGATGCGCTTGTTGCTGTGTTACCTGATTGAAATCCGACAAATGTATTATTGGTTGATGATAGATTTGAAGCCCCTGATTGATAACCATAGTAAGTACAGCGCGTACCGTTTGTATGCAGTAAACCTGCTTGATAACCAATGGCAGTAATGGGGTTTGTAATGGAAACATTCCCTGCGTTAAATCCTACTAGAGTACTTCCTATCGTTGCGGTATGGGTTTTTCCCGCGCCTGAACCTACGCATACATTACCAGTTCCAGAAGTGTTCGCGGTCCCTGCTTGATATCCTATAAAAGTGTTGTCTACCCCTGAAGTATTAAGAGCAAGCCCTGCCTGATACCCAACTAAGGTAGCATTAGTTGTAGAAGATGCAAAAGTCGTATTTCCTGCGCTTGAACCAAGAGTTGTATTGACGTTTTTAGGAGCTCCAATGATTGGTCCTTCGTAAGCTAGAGTGATCAAATACCTTGTCCCATCAAAGATAAACGATCTTTCGAAGAATGCAGTCCTATAGATCATGCTAGTTGCATTATCTAAGTTAACCACTCCACCAACTGTAGTTATAGTTACGTTATTGGTAGCAGCTCCTCCTGTATAGTCCTTAATGATAATGATACGCCCAGTCGATGGAGCATTAGGAAGAAGAATTGATATAGCTCCGGCAGATGAATCACATTCAATTACTTCATCAGTTGAAAGAACGGTGTAAGGAGAATTGGTATTATTAATAGTGGTGATAGAATAAACTCCAGCACCTACAGCTTGGAATGATGGATCTGCAGCCGGACCATTACTAGTAAGTACAAAACCTGCTGTAGAAGGAGGTACTTTCGTTATAGTAGCTGTCCCTGCTCCCACTAATACGTTGTGGTTAGTCAATCCAGTAAGTTGTGCAGTTAAAGTATTAGTCCCAGGGCTTCCAACTACTGTTATACTACCAGTTCCTAACGTGTTTATATTACCAGATGCATCCGCTGGTACCGCTCCGCCACTATTTCCTGTTAAGGTTACTACATCTGTTAGACCGCCTGGTCCTGTATTACCCAGTATCCCTAGTTGTGACAAAATAAACCTCTATATTTGCGCTAATAATACTTCACAATAAAAGCTTCCCGATGTTGGAGCAGATCCCGAATATTTCACCAAGATAGCTGTATTCATAGACAAAAGATAGTCTACTGTGCTAGGAGCATTAGTTCTGATGTCATAAACACCATAGCTACCACTTGGGTATACTAAGTTATCGTTGATACCATCAAAGGAAACTAATACCAGTCCATTGGTGTTATTCTTAAAAGCTATAGCTACTGCATTGTTTGGTAAAACAGCACCAAGCTGAGCATAAGAAGTCGTTAAACTACCAAAAGCCACCGATCTAAGAGTGTCAAACTTGGCTGCATTCTTAAACATGCTTTACTCCTTTAACCATTTCCAAATCTTCCCTGATTTTATTGAGTATATGTTCTGAACATGTACTTCATACTCTTTGCAAATCTTAGTACAAGGTATACCCAAACTCATTCTTGCAGCAATCGCATACATTTTTACCTTTCATATACCCCCATACATTCAACTGTATATTGGTACATGAAATCTATTAATTAATCAACATCACAACCCTACAATCCACCAATTAAAACTACTAGTCTCATTTCCTGTAGATGTCAGAGTGAACCCTGTTCCATCTTGAGCAGTAATAGAAACCTGACCTGGGGTTCCACCTGTTACATTTCTGCAATAAAATACTTTCGCTGTAGCGGAGCATGCTGTAGTAGCTACTGTTACAACTCCTGGGGTCCCACTCATAACACCAGAAGTTCCTACAGAAGCGTTAGATCCTGTTGCTATTACGATTTTATTTCCTGCTGTAGCAAGAGAAAGATTCCCATTTGTAGCAGTGATATTACCAAGAGTAGCAGTAAGAGTTGTAGAAGCTGTAAGAGATCCTGTAACTGAGGTGTTTCCAGTAGCATTACCAATGTTAACTGCCCCAGTTCCTCCAGTACCAATTGTAGTTACTGCAGATCCTGAATTGTTTATTGTAGTAGTGCCAGTGATTGCTGCTCCACCAGTTGTTACTGTAAGACCTGTCCCTGCTGTAACTGTTGTTGTTGCAGAAAGACTTGTCGTAGTTGTCAAAGATCCAGGAGCTGTTATTGCCGACGGAAGAGCTAAAGTGAGTAGAGAAGATCCTGCGGTTGCTGTTATTTGATTAGCTGTTCCTGATATTTGAATGTTTCCAGCTGATGGAGTAATCGTAGTGCCAGCAGTATCAGTTAGCGTAGATAGCTCTACAGCTCCTCCTCCAATTCCTACCCAAGTAGCACTCATAGACCCAGAAGATGCCGTATTATTCGTGATCACATAGACTGCATTATTTGTCCTATCAATCCATGGCCTACCTATAGGGTACTTAGCAGGATTAGAGTCGGTCGAAACCGGTGCTCTTGTTTGAATGACTGGAATTGAAACCAAATTAGATGTGGTTCCGGCATTTTGAGAATAAAGGTTACTAGGTAACAGGGTTGACATGGAAGCCTCCTTGGATAGTTAAGGAAAATTTAAGTTATATAGAATTTCAAGTCTACAAAATTCAACAACTTTTTACTTATGGTAAAAGAAAGTTCACTTTGGTATTGTTTACTGTTAATTGAAAACACTTAAGGAAAAATAATGCAAATCCAGACACGTAAATCAAATTCTACATGGCATACCAAGAGACGATCCGGCATCGTCCTAAGGAAAGCTAACACTGACTCTATAAAGGATTTTATAGAATATGCAAAGTCCAGTGGTAGCCAATCTGCAGAGAAATATTACATATCTTTCACAAAAATGCAGACCTCTGCTCTATTTCCAGGAAAAACTAAGGAAAAGAACATAAGAGATAAGCTAGACATACACGAGTTAAGCATCATAGAGGTGTCTGATAAGATCATATCCAATCTGATACAGGAAGGAATAAGGTCTAGACTTCCCTACAAAGATATATTTAAGAATGTTAAGGTTAAGATAAATGAATTCGCAAAGAGTATAGGGGTTTAGGATGGATATAATTAAAAAATACAGAACATACATAATTACTCCATTATCTATATTGTTCATTATGTGGATTTTCTTTTTTAAGATGATACCCCCTGGATATGTAGGAGTTGTAGTAGATCTTCTAGGGGATAAAAAAGGAGTAGAATCTAAAGAACTTCATGTAGGAATGCATTGGATAGCTCCATGGAAGAGCGTATATCAATTCCCTATATTCGAGCAAAACACTATATGGGCAGGAAAAGATGAACTTACATATGGATATAGCTTCCAAACTTCTGAGGGTATGGCTGTATTTGCTGACATAGGAATTACTTACCATCTACGACCTGAATCTATCCCTACAATATTTCAGAAATATCGAAGAGGAATGGATGAGATTACTAATGTATTCGTTAAAAACTACATAAGGGATGCTATAAATAAAGCAGCTTCTACTACTACTATAGAATCCCTTTATAGCGGAAAAACTACATTTTTCGAAGATGTGGAAAAACATGTAAGAGATGATCTTTCCCCTATAGGAATAGAACTTTCTAGAATATATCTTATAGGACGATTTCACTTTCCTAAGACAGTCATTGCAGCCCTAAATGCAAAGATAGAGGCTATGCAAAGAGCTCAACAGCGTGAAAATGAACTGAGAGAGGCCGAAGCAGAAGCTAAGAAGCAGATCGCAAAAGCAGAAGGACAAGCGAAATGTGCCATACTTGAAGCGGAAGCATCAGCAAAATCCAACCTGGTACTTTCTCAATCAATAACAAAAGAATTAATTCAATGGCAATCTGTACAGAAATGGGATGGCAAATTGCCTTCTGTTGTTTCTGAAACAATTCCATTTATAAATTTAGATAACAATAAGCAAAAGTAATTAAATAAAAGTGTTAGCATTGTTATAATTGGTTGATTATGTTATTATTAGTGTAAATAGGAGAATAAGTATGGATCCAAATACAATAAATGCCATAGGAACAATCGCCAGTCTGCTAATAGGATTTGCGGGTATCATAATCTCCTTGTGGGTATTCCATAAAGAAAACTCTAAGGAAATGAAAGATTTCCATGGTAGACTGTGTACTCTAGAAGAGAAGTATATACAGATGATGGAACGTTATTTGGAAAGAAGGAAATAGGAGGATATTATGTTTTGGTTATCAATAGGAATAGTAGTTGGGATTATATCGGTTATATACACTTTTGTGTCTGGTGATATCAATCTATGAATTCCCATTTTTCCTGGTCAAGCTCTTTTGCCAACCCCTTGTCCAATTCCTGATAATATCTGTTGAATAAAGGGGCGTTTTCCTTTGCAGCAGCTTGAATAGCATTTCCATACAACTTTCTAAGAGTAGGGGATTTTCCTATCTTATACATAAGTTTGGCAGATTCATGAATTGCAACCACACCAGCAGCGCCAGCAATGACAGTTGGATCAAATAAACTCCCCAATCCTACTACAGAACCCAAGGTTTTTAAATTTCTAGTAACCCAATTACCTATGCGTTGAGATTGAGCCAAAGCACCATATGCTTCATCAGCCGCCTTGAATGGCTTATAAAATGCTCGATTATCCTTTCCATACTCTGATAGCGTCTGATTTAATGCACCAGTAACCTGTTTAGCATTATTCCTTATGCCTTTAGCAGATCCCTTATCAAAATCCTTGTAAAGATTGGTAAGATCCTCATTTAGACTTCTCTTCTGTGCCCATGCCTGTTCTATATTAATTTTACCATCTTCTATTAGAGATTTGACTCCATCCGCTTTATCCAGAACAAACTTTTCTGCTGCAGATAAACTAGATTTTGGTCTTCCTTTGGTTATCTGATGCTCAAGTTTAGATAAATTCTTCTCAAGAGATGTAGCAGATGTTCTAGCTGTCTCCGGCAATGCTGCTCTTGCTTCTCCATAAAGCTTAGAGACTTCTCTGGAAGCCATTCTGGGGTCTATTAAGGAAAGAACCATTAAAGTGCCGGCTTTTGTAGCAGCAGCTCCTTCCATACTTCCTGTAGTTTGTTGAACAACTTCTCCTGCAATATTAGCTCCTATAGACTTTCCTAAAGCACCCAAAACACTTCTTCCAATTTTTGCACCTTTAGCTATTTTACCAGGAGAAAACAATAATGCAGCATCTTCTGCAACATCGGAAACAAACTTCTCTATCTCATTTCTAGGCTTAAGATAACCGCCAAACTGTTCTTCTGATTCCTGTCTAAGTGTCGAACCAGTTGGGAGGGTTCTTCCTAAATATGTTCCTTCATAAGGAGAAGCTTTGCCTCCAAATGCCTCTACAATTGGATTTGCTATGAATTCATTAGCTAAAGAAAGAATATCGCCAGGCAATCCAGCTGCAGAAGTCACAATATTAGATCCAGTCCTAGCAGTATGCCTTAATGCTTCTGATGCAAAAGACGGTGATTGCTGTTCTTCTTCTAATAATTCCCAGGCCATTATTCAGCTGGCCTCCATTCCACACCATCACTGATCATAATCTCACCCGTTTCTCTATTTCTAATTTTCTTACCAGGGAATTCGGCTGCAGAAGGAAGTGATTCAAATTGTCCTATCTGACTTAATTTCTTAGAAAGCTCAGTCACTTTAGGTTCTGATTTCCTCATAGCAAGATCTTCGGCTACATCGGAATCTATAGATCTAGCCCCCCCTGCCTTCCTGTAAACTTCATCCAAATTCTTATAGTAAACAGCATTTAAATCATTGACGATCTTCATCTGATCTAGTAATTGCCTTCTTCCTTCTTTGCTATTTAAAAGAGTTGGATAACGCTTCATATATTGTGATAAGTCAAAATTAGTCACCCTAGATCCAAAGGTATCTTTAGCATTAGAAGAGAACTCATTTAAAGTTTTAATAAATCTCTGAGATTCAGGAGATGCAGCAAATGGAAATCTAAGGTTCCCATCTGAGTCTACATTAAGACGACCAAAATCTTCTGGAAGTTTAGATGTTTTATTGAGACTATCCAAAACTTCTAAGTTCCTTTTATCTCCTGTTAAAGCCCTAAGTTTACTTTGAGCTTCAGATCTAACCTTCTCACCTGAGGCAAATCTTTCCTTGCTTCTTGCTACTTTCTCCGCTGGAGTAAGGCCTTCATCCTGAGATTTTAGGATATTTTTTATCTCTCTATCTTCATCAGCATCCGAATAACCTTTAAATTGATTTTCTGCTTTAGATGATCTTTTCTTTTCTTCCAGAAGATCCTTAACAAAAGCAGTTTGTCCGCCGGTCGTTAAGGTAGTATAAAGATCCGCCTCTTGTTCGGATACTCCATGACCCATTAAAGCTTCTTTGATTTTCTGTTTATCTTTTCCTTGATATTTAAGAGAAGACATCTGATTAGCGAAATCTAATCCTCTCTCTACCCCCCTTTCAAGTCCTCTACCTATTCCAGAACCTAACTCTTCAGAAAAACTCTTCTTAGGCTGCGGTGGATTTAATACTAAAACCATTTTAGAATCCTCCAAATAAAGATCCGAATCCTCTTCCTATTCCCATTCCTAATCCGGACCCAATTCCAGACCCTAATCCCCCAGCAATCTGTTGAAGGAAACTAGGCTTTTTTTGTTTAGGAACTAAAAAGTTCTCATAAGGTCGTTGTCCAAGAATTTCTTGATAAAGTCCGGCTAAGTCCTGTACTGCACTTCTCTGAAGACCTAGGCGTTGAGACTGAAGTTGCTGAGCAAAATCATTGGCAGCCTGATTAGCTCCAAGCTGGAATCCACTGCTATTACGAGCCCCTGTTCCCATTCCAGAGAACCTAGAGGCAAGATTTCCTTGAAGAGCATTAAATTGTTGCAAAGCCGGATTCTCCAGATCTTGAAACATAGATGGATTTCCTGAGGCTAGCCTAGAAGTAAAGGATTGCGGAGAAGCAAGACCTTGCAATTGTTTAAAGAAATCCATTTGCGCTGGAGTGAACTGCTGAATCTGTCC
>Ga0105238_10007357_pt1 | contig 11024 bp, 11 predicted proteins | sample KBSC34metaG_FD_81526 | JGI IMG/M metagenome (GOLD analysis project Ga0105238, IMG submission 81526) | Corn rhizosphere microbial communities from Kellogg Biological Station, Michigan, USA - KBS C3-4 metaG | ecosystem: Host-associated > Plants > Roots > Rhizosphere > Soil | place: Michigan, USA...
AAGGCGACGCCGCGGGCGATCTCCTCGGCATGGCCGAGACGGCCCACCGGAATGCGGGCGATGATCTTCTCCAGCACCACCGGCGGCACGGCGCGCACCATGTCGGTGTCGATATAGCCCGGCGCGATGGCGTTGACGGTGATGCCGCGCGGGGCGCCTTCCTGGGCCAGCGCCTTGGTGAAGCCATGGATGCCCGATTTGGCGGCGGCATAGTTCACCTGGCCGTACTGCCCCATCTGCCCGTTGACCGAGCCGATATTGACGATCCGGCCGAAGCCGCGCGCCCGCATGCCGTCGAAGACGGCGTTGGACATGTTGAAGCAGGAGCTGAGGTTGGTGCGGATAACCTCGATCCACTGCTCATGCAGCATCTTATGCATCGTCGCATCGCGGGTGATGCCGGCATTGTTCACAAGTACGTCGATCGGCCCAAGCGCCTGCTCGATTTCGGCGGTGGCCTTCTTGCAGGCGTTGAAGTCGCCGACATCCCATTTCCAGGCCGGGATTCCGGTCTCCTCGGTGAAGGCCTTGGCCTTGGCCTCATCTCCGCCATAGCCGGCCGCGACCTTGTATCCGGCCTCGTGCAAACTGACTGAGATCGCCGCGCCGATCCCTCGTGTTCCACCGGTAACGACAGCTACGCGTCCGCTCATGGCTCTAATCCCTCTTCAGCCCAAGAAGATCATAGAGAGGCCGGCCAGCAAGCTCCACCTCTCATTGTGATTTTCAACGTTTTGCTCTGTGTTACGGTTCACTGTTGACGCGCCCGGGGCATAGGGCGAAAGGACGCATGGGGAAGGGAGCAGGCCGGAATGCTAAGCGGATATTCGGTGTTGATCACGGGCGCATGGGAGGGGCTGGGGCGTGGCCTCGCGCTTGCCGCCGGCGCGGCTGGCGCAGGGGTGACCGTCACCGCCCTGGAACTGGATGCCGCGGAGGTCGTTGCCGGCGAAATCCGGTCGCGCGGCGGCCGTGCCGTCGCCTGCGCTTGCGATGTGCGGCAACCCTCGGATATCGCCGCGGCGGTGGCGGTCGCCCGCGCGCAGTTCGGTAAGCTCGACGCCTTTGTTCACAATGCCAATGACAGCGGCGCCGGCGCCCGGTCGGTCGATGCGATCCGGGACAGCGACTGGGAGGGCCCGGTCGCGGTGGGTCTCAGGCCGATCTTCATCGCCGCGCACGAGGTCTTGCCGGCGCTGATCGAGACCCAGGGCACGATGGTGCTGCTGACCTCGCCCGCCGGCATCGACGGCACGGCCACGCTCCCGGTCTACTCCACGGTGAAGGGGGCGCAGCGGGCGCTGGCCAAAAGCCTGGCGCGCGAATGGGGGCCACTCGGCGTCCGGGTCAACGCAGTCTCGCCCTCGGCCGTCACGCCTGCACTGGCCGCCTATCTCGAGCGTGAGCCGCATATGCGGCCGCACATGATCAAACGCGCCGCGCTGCGCCGCATGGGCGACCCTGAGCTCGATATCGGCCGGGCGATGAACTTCCTGATCGGGCCGGGCGCCCGCTTCGTCAGCGGCCAGACGCTGATCGTCAGCGGCGGCGCGATGATGCTTTAGTTGACAGGGGAACGCCGCGTCAGGCTCTGAACCAGCGCAGTGACGGCCAGCAGGACGCCCATGGCCAGGAATTTCTCATGGTTGCCGAGGTGGGTGCGGATCGGCGTGGTGATCCAGGGATTGAGGAAGCTGCCGATATAATTCGCCATATACATGAAGCCGAGCGCGCGGGCGCGGGCCTCCGGCGCGGCGCGATTGACGACGAGGTTGGTGGTGAACGGCACCAGGAATCCGCTCGCCATGCCGCCCAGCGCGACGCCGAAGACCGTCTGGCTGCCGTGCGTCAGGCCGACCGCCAGCCCGTTCGCGGCCAGGATTGCCAGGATCAGGCATAGCATCCGCCGCGGCCCCAGCGGCGTCGTGACCCAACCGTAGAGCACGCCGCCGACCAGGTAGGCGATCGAGGTCCACATCAGAATGTGGGATTGCGCCTTCGCTCCCACGATCCCGTCCCCGGCCAGCACGAAGGGAAGGTGCAGGTTGGTCATGTTCGCAACGATCAGGAGCGGCACCATCATGACGTAGATCGGGATCAGCGCGCTTATCGAGCCGCCGCTGTCTGATGACGGCCGGGGCGCAAGTGCTCCGCCGCGCGGCACGGTGGCCAGGGCGATCGGCAGCATGACCAGCGCGCTGAGGAAAAGTCCGAACGGCGCGTGCCAGCCGTAACGCTCGCCCAGGCTGCCGGCCGTCGGCACGGCGACGAAGCCCATTAGCGAGACGAAGATCTGCTGATAGCCCATCACCTTCGACCGCGCGGCGCCCTCGAAGCGTTCGCTGACCAGCGAATAGGTCGTTACCGCGATGCCGGCCGAGCCGAACCCCTGGAGCAGACGCGAGGTGAGCAGCAGCGGCGGATAATCGAGAAACAGGCCGGCCGCGCCGGCAATGCCGTAAACCGCCAGCGAATAGAACAGCACATTGGCACGCCCGGTGCGGTCGGCGATCCAGCCGATGATCGGCCCGCCGATCAGGATGCCGATATTCGACATGGTCTCCAGCGTCTGCGCGAACAGCTGGCTGCCGTTGGAGTGAAAAACACGGCCGAGGAAGCCGGCCAGCGGATTGTCCGCGAAATGCGTGGCGATCATCGGCAGCACCGGCAGCAGCGCGACAACCGCCAGCATGTTGAAGGAGATGCTGGACAGGATGACGAACAGTCCGATTCCGTCGCGCAATCCGGTGACCCGCACCGGCTGCGCGGGCGGCAATTCGAGTTCGCTGGCGCCCGTTGTCATTCCCCGCATTCCATCCTTTGCTATCCTTTATATAAAAGCAGCTTGAAGCGCTCGCCGTCGAGCGCTTACCGCATGCCTAAGGGGAAATTCATGACGACAGACGATCCGCGCATCGCCAGGCTCATCGCGCTGGATGAGGCGCGCCGGGCCGCCATGATCGCTGAGGATTTCGCGGCGTTGGACCGGCTGCTGGCGGACGATCTGGTCCATGTCCACGCCGCCGGCAACGCCGACACCAAGGCGCAGTATCTGAAGATGATCGCCGATTTCTGCGGCTTCGAGGCGATCGAGCGCGGGCCGGTAACGGTGCGCTTCTATGGCGACACCGCCGTGATGACGGGGCGCATGGCGCATACCGTGCGGATCAAGCCGACGGGCGCGGTCAGGACGATGGAGGCCTTCGGCACCCAGGTCTGGGCGCCGCACGGCGACAGCTGGCGGCAGGTGCTCTATCAGGCGACCGAAATCGTCCCGCACTAGGCTGTCAGTGCGGATGCGGCTCCATCAGGCGATGGAGGTGCACCACGAAATAGCGGACCGAGGCATCGTCGATCGTCGCCCGCGCGACCGACTGCCAGGCCTTCCGCGCTTCGGCATAGCTGGGATAGATGCCGACGACATGAAGTTTCGACGGATCGACGAATTCGCTGCTCGATCCCTTCTTCAGCTCTCCGCCGAAGACGAGGTGGAGAAGCTGTTCGTTGGGATGGTGATTATGGTCTTCGGCCATGGCCGGCTCCTGATCGATTCGATCAAACTATCTGCGCGCGCCCTATGTGATTCAAGGCCATGCGGGGGCGGCATGCGTTTTTAAGGAAACCTGGGCGTGCGCTACCGGGTTTCATCGCCATGATGAACCAAAGACCCAACCCGACCGAGGTGCCCGGCTCCAATCCCGACCCGGCATCCCCCGATCACGCCCCGGTGAAGTCCACGACAGACGCCCGCGCAGGCGTCACCTTCGGTACGATGCGCTGGGTGCTGACGATCTCAGTGATCGCGGTGCTGATCGTCTTCGGACTGGTCTGGCTCGGCACGCATCACTGACGGCGCCGCGCGGACACGAAAAAGGCGGCCGGGCGACGTCCCGGCCGCCTTGTTGCGATCCTGCCTATTGATATTCGCGGTCGGGGCCGTTGACCGGCGGATAGGCCATCGAATTGCGGCCCAGAAGGGCAAAATTGCGCCCGTCCCAGCGATAGGAATCCACCGAGCCGGTCGCCCGGTCCGGATCGTGCGTGTCGAAGGTCAGCGTCGGCGGGCCGCCCTGCGTGCTGGGCGCGACCTGATAGCTCAAGGCGCGGACGCCGCCGGTATGGACCACCTCGCCCGACGGCAGGGTGACGAACAGCTCGATCGAGGCCGGGCCGTCGCCGATGAAGAGGTGCGGCTCACCGGCGCAGGTCAGGCGGTGCGGGTCGGCGATATAGCCGGGCCGGCCGTCGCCGGTCAGGCTCAGCGTCTGGATCGGGTCGTGGCTCTGGAAGCCCTGCGGGCAATCCTGCCGCGCCTGGTCCAGCCAATGCGCGACCGGGCCGGGATAGCTCGTCTGCGCCGGGGCCTCGCGGGCGGCCGCGAATGTCGCCGCCAACGCCAGGGCCGACGCAGGCGCCAGCCGAAGCGCGGCAAAGCGGATGACATCAAAGGCGTACATGGTGCGTGTCCTTAGGTTACGTGCTGTGGAACCGGCCGGGGTGGCCAGGGCTTCATGAGGCAAGGCCCGGGTTCCACATCCAATAATGTGGAACCCTGCACGATGGAGCGGAGTTCCGCCCTGCGGACGATCATCAGTGGAGGGTAGACTTGCGTCAACCAATCCGCCAAAGATGCCAAAAATCAAATTTCGGAGGTTTCGCATGCTGACTCGTATTCTCGCCGCCGCCGCGTTTGCGGCGCTCTCGGCCGCCGCGGCCCAGGCGGGCACGCTGCAAGGTGATAAGTGGACGCCCTCGGAGGCCTGCAAGGATCCGGGTCCGCCCCCGGTGATCTCCGACAGGAGCCCCGACGCCTACAATAAGAGTGTGAAGGCCGTGCCGGATTGGCAAGCCGCCTATACCGCCTATGGTCAGTGCCTGAACGCCGAGGCGAAGGCCGACCAGAATGCGATCGTCGGCAGCGCCAACACCATCGCCCAGAAGCTGAACGACGAGGGCAACGCCCTGAAGGCGGCCAGCGATGCCGCCATCGCCAAGCTGAAAAACTCGAAGAAGTAAGCGCCGGCCTCGTCTGGCGCATAAACGCGGAACCGGGGCGGCCGACGCGGCCGTCCCGGTACACGCAGGACAGAGTGATTCGCCCGAGATTTGTTGGAAAAACCATGGGTGAAGCCAAGCGGCGCGGCGATGCAGGAATTCCGCCGCGCATGAAGCTGACCTGTTACGAGATCAGCGCCGATCCGATCGACATACGTCCGGCCGAGCCGCAGCGCGCCTGGATGGATGCGACGCATCAGCAATTCGCCTATCGCTGCCTGCCGCTCGCCATCGCCAACGCGCATGGCTGGGAAATATTGTCGCCGGTCGCTTTCGATGCCGAATGGACCGGCAGCAATGCGATCGACGGCGTGAAGATCACGCCCTTGACCCCCTTCGGCGATTTCCCGCCGGTGATGAGCCATTTCGGCGAGGGCGTGCTGACCTTTCACGTGCTGGGCCTGTTCCGCACCAACCCGGGGGTCAATCTCTGGGTCACCGGCCCGGTCAACCGGCCGAAGCACGGCATTCAGGCGCTGACCGGGGTGGTTGAGACCGACTGGGCGGTCGCCACTTTCACCATGAACTGGAAGTTCACCGCGCCCGGCGTGCGGGTCCGATTCGAGAAGGATGAGCCGTTCTGCTTCTTCTTCCCGATCCAGCGCGGCGTCATCGACCAGATCCAGCCTGAGATCAAATCGATCAGCGTCGCCGGCGACGACAATTATAACGGCTACACCACCTGGCGCGACAGCCGCGCCAATTTCATCGACGAGCTCAATGTCGAGGGCAGCGCCGCCAACAAGGCGCGGTGGGAGCGGACCTATTTCCAGGGCGCCCGGCCCGACGGCGTGCGCGGCCCACCCGATCATCAGACCCGTATCCGGGTAAAACCCTTTCAGCGATGACCATCTGGTGCAACGGCCAGCTGCTCGCGATCGAGGGCGCCCGGATCGACCCGCGCGACCGCGGCTTCACGCTGGGCGACGGGCTGTATGAGACGATTCGCGTCCGCGACGGCCGGCTGCTGCGGGTCGACCGCCATTTCGCCCGGCTGGGCGAAGGGTTGAAGCTGCTCGATATCCGCCTGAAGGTCGACGAGAATGCACTGGCCGGCGCGATGCTCTCGGTGCTGAGGGCCAACGATCTGACCGGCGATGCCGTTCTGAGGCTCACCGTCACGAGAGGGGTGGCCGCGCGCGGCATGGCGGCCGACCCGACCGCGCGACCGACCGTCGTCATCTCCGCCGCGCCCTATTCGGCGCCGTCGCCCGCGCGGGTTATGGTCGCGACCGTGACGCGCCGCAACGCGCTCTCACCGATTTCGCGGGTGAAGACGACCAGCTGCCTCGATTCGATCCTGGCCCGCCAGGAGGCGACCCGGAACAATGTCGACGATGCCATCCTGCTGAACGGCGAAGGCTGGGTTGCCGAGGCGACGGCTGCCAATGTCTTCGCCGTGATCGACGGGGTGCTGATGACGCCGCCGATCCGCGACGGCGCCCTGCCGGGCGTGATGCGCGCGGCGGTCATGAGCCATCTGCCGCTCGGCGAGTGCTCGCTGTCGGTCGACGATCTGGCGCGCGCCGGCGAAATCTTCCTGACCTCCAGCCTCGGCGTCCGTCCGGTCATCCGCTTCGAAACGCTCGACCTGCCCGTGGGGCCGATTGCAACGCGGCTGATCCAGGAACTTTAGGAAAAGGTGAAGCGCGGCTTGCGCTTCTCGATGAAGGCGCGGGCGCCTTCGGGCAGGTCCTCGCCGGAAAAGGCATCGACGAACAGCTGGCGGGACAGGTCGGTTTCCTCCGCCGCGCCACCCACGATCTCGCTGAAGATCTCCTTGGTCGCGCGGATCGAGAATTGCGACAGGCCGGACAGCGTCGCCGCATAGGCATGCGTCTCGTCCCAGACCTTATCCGCCGGCCAGCATTTGTCGATCAGGCCGAGGGTGAGCGCGTCCTGGTGGCTCAGGAATCGCCCGGTCATCAGCAGATCGCGGGCAGGGCCGACACCGACCGCCTCGATCAGCCGCTTGGCGTCTTCCAGCGGATAGACGATGCCCAGCCTGGCCGGGGTGATGCCGAACCTGGCCGTGTCGTCGGCGAAGCGGAAATCGCAGCACAGCGCCACGCTGCAGGCGCCGCCGAAGCAGGGGCCCTGGATCACCGCGATGGTGGGCTTGGGGAAGGCGGCGAGCGCCCGGGTCGCCTTCATCATGCGGCCGAAATAATCGTCGGCGGTGCCGGCCGCCATGATCTGCTCGAACTCGGCGATATCGGCGCCGGCGGCAAAGGCGCGGGCATCGGCGCCGCTCACCATCAGCACCTTGATCTCTGGATCGACCGCGGCCTGGGCCAGCAGGTCCGGGATCGCATCCCAGATGGCGAGGTTCAGCGCGTTCAACCGCTCGGGACGGTTCAGGATCAGCCGGGCGACGGGCGCTGCGATCTCAAGGCGGACGGGATCGTCGGTCATAGGGTTGGACTCGTCAGGCGGTAAGCGGGGCGCGTCCCAATATCATATCGGCCGCCTTTTCCGCGATCATCAGGGTGGAGGCATTTGTGTTCGCCGACGGCATCGACGGCATGATCGAGGAATCGGCGACGCGCAGCCCTTCGATGCCGCGAACCTTCAGCTGGTCATCGACCACGGCGGTCGGATCGCTGTCCGGCCCCATGCGGCAGGCGCCGATCAGATGGAACACGGTCGAGCCCTGCTGCCGCGCCCAGTGCATCAGCTCTTCGTCGGTCCGGGCGTCGGCGCCGGGCAGCTCCTCATGGTCGTAGAATGGGGCGAGTTCTGGCGTGGTCATCAGCCGCCGCGCCAGCTTGATGCCGGCCAGCAGCACGCGCCGGTCGTTTTCATGGGCGAGGTAATTGGGCTGGATCTCAGGATGCTCGAACGGATCGGCCGAGCGGATGCGGACATGGCCCAGGCTCTCCGGCCGCTGCTGCCAGGCGCCGCAGGTCATGCCGGGGAAACTGTCCAGCATCCCGGCGATGCCGCCTGCCTTATAGCTGGCCGGGGTGAAGGTGAATTGCAGATCGGGCACATCCAGCGCCGCGTCCGACTTCCAAAACACGTGGATCAGCGATGGGCTGAGCGCCAGGATGCTGGGCAACCCGACCGTCCATTTTGCGACCTCTGCCCACAGGCGGGGCGGACGGGCATAGTTGTTAATGGTAAGGCCCTTGGCCCGCGCCACCATGCGCACGGCATAATGGTCGCGCAGATTCTCGCCGACGCCCGGCAGGTCGTGGATCACCGGGATGCCGAGGCCGGACAGCATTATGGCGGGCCCGATGCCGGAGCGTTGGAGCAGGGCAGGGCTGTTGATCGCCCCGCTGCTGAGGATCACCTCGCGCCGCGCGATGACGGTCTTCTGGGTGCCGCCTTGGGCGTAGCGGACACCCGTCGCCCGCTTGCCGTCGAAGGTCAGGGCGACCGCCTGGGCATCGGTGCGCAGGTCGATGCCGCCCTCGGCAATGGCCGGGATCAGGAAGGCGCGGGCGGTTGAGACGCGGCGGCCGTGATGGATGGCGCGCTGGAAAGTGCCGACACCCGCCTGGCTCTCGCCGTTATAGTCCGGATTGACCGGTATCCCGATCCCAGCCGCGCCCTGGACGAAGGCGTCGCAGACGGGATGGCGCCAATCGAGGTCGCTGAGCGCGAAATTGCCGCTGCGGCCGCGATAGACATCGTCGCCGCCCAGCCGCCGCTCGGTGCGCCGGAAATAGGGCAGTACGTCGGCATAGCCCCAGCCGCGATTGCCGCGCTGCGCCCAATGGTCGAAATCGGCCGCCTGGCCGCGATTATAGACCAGCCCGTTGATCGAGCCCGATCCGCCCAGGGTGCGCCCCTGGGTGGTGGCGAAGCGGCGATTGTCGGCGCCGGGCACCGGCTCGGTCTTGAACTGCCACGTATAGGCGGGGTTGTAGAGCGTCTTGATATAGCCCGCGGGGATGTGGATGAACGGGCTGCGGTCGGGCGGCCCGGCCTCCAGCACGCAGACCGTGTGCCGGCCGCCCTCGGCAAGGCGGGCGGCCAGCAGCGCGCCGGCCGATCCGGCGCCGACCACGATATAATCGAATGTGCCGGCATTCGCCGCGTGAGGTCCCGCCACGTCGCTCCCCGTCCTGCCTTTCAGGCGATTTGTATCGGTGGTTGGCACGACCGGCTAGTGCTTCCCGGCCGATTGCCTATTTCACGGGTTTGCTACGTTCAGGACCAATGCGCATGGCTGCCGGGTGAGAACAGAATCTTGACAGTATAGTAAAAGCTCTCACGACTCGGGAGGTTGCCAGGAATAGCGACAAAATTGTGGCCGCAACATTACCGCGAATTAAGAAGCTTGGCCGTTGGGCGAATGATATAGTGTCTTCCTGAAAACATTATTCACGGAGTCTTTCATGCGTAAAATCATCGCGGCTTTGGCGGTTGTCGTTGCGGCCCCGCTGATATTCGCCACGACGGCCTCGGCTGCCGTGCATCACAGCCACCACCACGGGCATCATCATTCCCGTCATCATGTGGCGCACCACGTCCACGGGCATCACCACAGCGCCCACCACCACAAGTAATCGGTCTGTCCAGGACCTTGCCCTTTCCTGGGTAAAGTCCTGGACATTCCTTTCTTCTATAGGATTATCTCCCCCGCCGGCTTCGTCTCGTGAAAGCCGCATCGATCGGGGGAAGGCATGTACGACCGGATCATCAAGGGCGGCACCGTCGTCGACGGCAGCGGCGCCAAGCCCTTCACCGCCGATGTCGCGCTGAAAGACGGCCGTATCGCCGAGGTCGGGCGGATCGTCGCCGCCGCACGCGAGACGATCGACGCTGATGGCCTCATCGTCACACCCGGCTGGGTTGACATCCACTCCCATTACGACGGCCAGGTCACCTGGGATTCCCAGTTGGCCCCCTCCTTCTGGCACGGCGTCACCACTGTCCTGATGGGCAATTGCGGCGTCGGCTTCGCCCCGGCGCGGCGCGACCGGCACGATTTCCTGATCAGCCTGATGGAGGGCGTCGAGGACATTCCCGGCACCGCGCTGTCCGAAGGCATCAACTGGGAGTGGGAAACCTTCCCCGAATATCTCGACGCGCTGGACCGCAAGAACTGGTCGCTCGACGTCGCGGCGCAGATGCCGCATGGCGCGCTCCGCGCCTATGTCATGGGCGACCGCGCCGGCCGCAAGGAGGCGGCGACGGCCGACGACATCGCCCACATGGTGCGGCTGACCGCCGAGGCCCAGGCGGCAGGCTCGTTCGGCTTCTCGACCTCGCGCACCGTCTTCCACCGGTCTTCGGACGGTGTGCCGGTGCCCGGCACCTATGCCGAGGCGGACGAGGTCTATGCCATCGCCGAGACCCTGGCGAAGAGCGGCCACGGCGTGCTCGAAGTCGCGCCGACGACACCGGATGAAAGCTCCGACGCGCCGCAGACCGAGCTCGACTGGATGGCCGACGTCTCGGCCAGGACCGGCTGCCCGATCACCTTCCTGTGCCTGCAACATAATCAGCGGCCGGACTGGTGGCTGCACCAGCTCGATTTCTGCGACCGGGCGCGCGATCGCGGGGCCGTGGTGGTGCCGCAGGTCTTCTGCCGCGCGATCAGCGTGATGCTGGGCCTGCGCAGCCGCTTCCACCCCTTCATCCGCGGCGCCACCTTCAAGGCGCTGAAGGATCTGCCCTTCGCCGAGATGGTCCGGCGCCTGGGCGAGGATCCTGAGCTGCGCCGGCGCATGGCGCTGGAGGGCGTCGCCAATGTCTACGGCGCCGACGACCCGTCGGACCCGTTCGCCGGCCAGATGAATCTGGAATGGGACAAGGTCTATGCGCTGGGCAACCCGCCGGTCTATGAGCCGACGCCGCAGCAGAGCATCGCCGCCATCGCCCAGGCCCAAGGCCGCGACCCGCGCGAGGTGATGCTCGACATCATGCTGGAGGACAGCGGCGAGAGCTTCATCCAGTACCCGTTCATGGGTTTCGCCAACGGCGACCTCGGCCCCGTCGAGGCGATGCTGAAA
>Ga0105238_10007359_pt1 | contig 11024 bp, 9 predicted proteins | sample KBSC34metaG_FD_81526 | JGI IMG/M metagenome (GOLD analysis project Ga0105238, IMG submission 81526) | Corn rhizosphere microbial communities from Kellogg Biological Station, Michigan, USA - KBS C3-4 metaG | ecosystem: Host-associated > Plants > Roots > Rhizosphere > Soil | place: Michigan, USA...
CCGGCGCGTTCGAACGCCGCCACCATCAGATCGAGCGCTTGCTCCGATCGTGCGAAACCCGGAGAAAGGCCGCCCTCGTCGGCGAGCAGCGTAGTGAGGCCTTGCTCGGCGCACAGCTCGGCAGCTGCACTTCTCACGCGACAGATCCAAGCCAGCGCCTCGGAGTAGGAGCGAGCGCCCACCGGAATCATCAGGAAATCCTGCACGTCCATGCCTCGTCCGGCGTGCAGACCGCCGGACAAGATGTTGACCATCGGCAGCGGCAGGGTCGGCGTCGTGCCGGCCAATTCGGCGATCCTGCGGTAAACGGGTAGCCCTGAAACCTTTGCCGCGGCGCGCACGGCAGCAAGACTGACCGCGAGCGTGGCATTTGCGCCGAGACGGGCCAGATTCGGCGTTCCGTCGGCGTCGCGAAGCTTCTCGTCGAGGCCCGCTTGGTCGAGCACATCGTGGCCGTCGAGTAGACGGGCAATTTCGCCGGTGACGTTGGATACGGCGCGCGATACACCAAGGCCATTCCAAGCCTCGCCGCCATCACGCAGTTCCACCGCTTCGGCCTTGCCTTTGGAAGCGCCGGAAGGGACGGAGGCGCGTGCGGTCTGGCCGCCGGCAAGAGTGATTTCCGCTTCGACCGTCGGACGGCTTCGAGAATCAAGGATCTGACGGGCGTGGATACGGCGGATTCGACTTGCGCTCACGAATGGTCCTGCTGGCATGGATGATATGCGTTGGCCCTTACGGGTCAGGGATGATCTTTCAAGTTGAACAGCGCGCTCATTGCCACCCAATCCTCGGATGGCGATTGCGGGGCAACCGAGCCGAACGCGATCGGTTGCTGGTAGGCACTCATCTTGTCCACCCACGCCTTCATGCAGGCGTTGTCTCCGGCCTTGGCGAAATCAGCCGCGCTAATCTCGTCACTCAAGTCCAGGATCATGAACAGGCGATTGCCTGCGCGATATATCTGCAGATCCTCCACGCCGTGATCGCGGAAGAACGCGACGATTTCCGCCGGTGTTTTTCCGGGGCGATGCCACTCTTCATAGGCTTCAATCGCTTGCTGGTGATCAACGAGATCCAGCGCGAAGCAATGTCGGTGCGTCACGATGCTTACCTCAAAGCCCCATGGCGCGATGCATTGCCGAATTCAGATGCGCCAACATTTCCGCCGTGGCCAGTTCAACGTTGCGGTCGCGACACGCCTCAAGAATCTTGACGTGTTCTTTGAGCGTCCGGTTGATCAACGGCGTTGTTTCGCGACGATCCATAAGGATCAGCGAGGTGTAGTTCTGCAGACGCTTGGTGGTCGATTCGATAAGCGGATTGGCGAGACTCCCTATCAGGCCGCCGTGCAACCGGTGTTCGAGCTCATGCAGCCTCGGTAGCGGGTCGAAGCCGTTCCCCTCCATTTCTTCGATGAATTCATGGTGGTCGGCCAGCAGCGCCTCGATCTCCTCGATCGGCGTCCTCTCGGCGTAACGGTGGACCGCCTCGCACTCGATGATCATGCGGAACTGATAGGTGCTCCGGATCAGGTCCATGTCGGCTTTGATGAACTCGATGCCGGCTCGCGGATGAATCTTCACCAAGCCTTCGACTTCGAGCACACGCAGAGCATCGCGCAGGGGCTGGATGGGCACGCCCAGAAGCTCGACGAGCTCACCCTGTGACATATACGCCCCGGCGGCGATGCGCCGTTGAAACAGGCCATCCATGATGAGTTGGCAGGCGGTTTTGCTCAGGCGGGTCGCGCTTCCGGGGGCAGGTTGCCCTTTTTTGGGTGCCGAGACGGAACGCCGTGCTTGCTTAGTTACTTTTTTTATCATATCTATTATCATATCTGATATTTCAGATTACTGCTAGATGGGTCACCCTATGCCAATCGCTGGCCCCAGAACCACCTGTTTCCAGAGAACCCCCTAGCATGGAAATCACTTTGGCCGGTGACCGGAATACCACTCACGCGGGCGGCACGAGCCGCATGCTTGTTGCGGGAGCATTTGTTGCGGCGCTGGGATCGTTGCTGTTCGGTTTCGACACCGCCGTCATCTCAGGCACAACGGAATCGCTGCGGCAGGTTTTCGCGCTTACGGACAATCTGCTTGGATTGACAGTTTCCAGTGCCCTGATCGGCACCCTGTTCGGCGCATTTCTGGTGGGCCGTCCTGCGGATTGGTGGGGGCGCAAGCCGGTACTGGCGGGCCTGGCGTTTGTCTTCGTCGTGGCGTCGTTGGGCTGCGCGATGGCGTGGAATTGGTACGCGCTGCTCGCATTCCGCTGGCTTGGCGGAGTGGCCGTCGGCGGAGCGTCTGTGGTTTCCCCGCTGTACATCACCGAGATCGCTCCACCGAAGCGCCGTGGCGTGCTGGTCGCCATCAGCCAGCTCAACATCGTGCTCGGCATCCTGCTTGCCTATCTTTCCAATTACTTCGTGGCTTGGGCGTTGGGCGCGGACGCGACAAATGATTGGCGCTGGATGTTTGGCGTGATGGCAATTCCGTCAGTCGTGTTTCTCTGTACCGTGCTGGCAATCCCCGAGAGCCCGCGCTGGCTGGTGCGGCGGCGCCGCATGGACGATGCGGAAAAGGCGCTGACACGGTTCGGACACGAGGACCCTGGCGCAGAGGTGCGCGAGATCGCCGAGTCCATGCATGCGGATATCGAGGGTCATCACGCAAGCCTCTTTCAACGCAAGTATCTCAGGCCATTGCTGTTCGCCTTTGCGATTGCGGCATTCAATCAACTGGATGGTATCAGCGCGGTGATTTACTACACCGCGGATATTTTCCGCATGGCGGGAGCATCCAAGACAAGCGCCTTGTCGCAATCCGTCATTATCGGCTTTACCAATCTGGTGCTGACGCTCGTCGCGATGGCGCTGATCGATCGCGTCGGTCGCAAGGCGTTGCTGCTGGTGGGGTCGGTGACGTTCGTTTTCTCGCACCTGCTCGCTGCGTGGGTGTTTTACACGCACGCGCAAGGCTTGATAGTGATTGTGGCGATGATGGGGGTGGTCGGCTCCCACTCTTACTCGCAGGGCGCGGTGGTGTGGGTTTACATCAATGAAATTCTGCCGAACGCGATTCGTGCATCTGGCTCTGCGGTGGTCTGCTTCAGCCTGTGGGTAATTTGCGCTGCGGTGAGTTGGATGTTCCCGGTCCTCGTGGGCATATCCGCTTTCGCGCCATTCCTCTTCTTTGGCGCGATGATGGTGGCGCAATTCGTTTTTGTCTGGATTGCGTTGCCGGAAACAAAGGGGGTTTCCCTCGAGGAATTGCAGCGGCGCTTGGGCATCCAGGAATGACTTGGGCAATTCCAAATTCGTCTTCGTAGGGCATTTTCTGGCCGTTGCATTTGTTCGACGCGTCGTCGAAGTTGGGGAAAGGGCAAAGTCTTTTGGGGACGAAAGCTAAGAGTTTCAGAAATTCGATCTGGATGACCAGCGATGGATGGTGGTACTAAGAATGCTAGCGCAGCGCGATTGCTGAGCCGTAGGGACAGATTGGCAAGAGGCGAACTTGTCGACGTATCCCCTTTCGCGCGTGCCGCAGGGTTCCGCGTTCCGGTGGCGCTGACCCGCGATGCGTGGGCCGCAGGCATCGACGTTAGCGGCGATCGGCCGCCGGTGGAACGCAGCGGTCAAGCCGTGAGGCAGCGTGCCGTTGAAATGCTCAGCCACGCCCTGCAAGCGGTGCGTAGAGCCAGCGACAGCGATACTGTGCAGTTCAAGCTATACAGACCGACCAGCAATTGCGAAGGGAAAGCAATTGGTCGGCTGGCAATCAGAGATCATTTTCTGGTTCGTTGCGAACCCGGCGACCTTGGTGAGCCAGTGGTCACCATTTCCCTTGCGGTCGCTTTCGAATTAGAAGCAGCGACCGCCCGCAAGCAGCAGCTATAGCCACGAATCAGTGGAGCAGCCAGTCAAACTAGTTATGAGGAGAGTGAGATGGTGGCAAAGCGGGGCCGATTTTTTCGACATGCCGCGATCCGCGGAATGGCCGCCATCCTTCTTGTCGCTGGCCTGCAAGCACGAGGTGCCGAGCATCCCGCGCCAGCGTTTGTGCATCGGCTGGTAAAGATGCCGGTTGCCCTGGAGCACCAGCAGGACACGATGGAGTTCTCCGAAGGCACCCGTCGCGTTACGCCGCTGACTGCCGCACAGGCGGCACAGGCCGCGAGCACGCTGAACTGCACCGTCTACTGCGGCACGACGGTCAGCTACACGAGCTGGAAAGGCAACACCACCCCCATGCAGGAGTTCGATGGCCTGTATGTGCGCGTGCTGGTGCCGCAATCCTGGTTCGATGATGCGACGTTCACGGAAAGCGCGCGCCACACCTTCATCAACGGCTTCGATCTGGTCTATCAGTATCTCTTCGAGATCGTCGGCAGAAGGCCCGGGACCGCTCTCGACACGCTTGCCTATGTCAACCCGGCGGGCTGTGGCGATGGTTGCGGAAGTGTGGGTGGGCTCGGAGCCGAGTACGACTGGGGTTGGAGCGCCGATAGTGCCGCGGATGGCTTGGAGGGATATGGCGAGATCCACGAGATAACGCACAACTTCGACTCTTACGGCGGCGCGTACAAATTCGGCAACAGCACGCTGACCAACAATGCCAACGGCCCGCTGCCCGATTCGTCGCATTACTGGACGACGATGTTGCGCGCTATCTACACCTATTCGGGCAACCAGAACAGTTACTACGACCACCAGTACGAGGGTTGGCTGCAGTCGTATCGCGACGGTGGCGGCACCTGGCAGAACTGCGTCGTCCAAAGCAATTCGGCCTGCGGCAGCGGCTCGACCGGTTATTCCGCGCCGGTGGGCTTGTACTTCCGTCTGGCCCACCTGTACGGGCAGCAATCCATCACGCGTTGGATTGCCTTTATCAAGAACAATCAAACCTCGTCGACCGACCAGGACAAACTCGATCATTTTTTCGAAGCGTATTCGGCGGCGGCGAATCGCAACGTCAACTGTGTGTTCGACGAGCTGAATTGGCCGATCTCGCAGAACGTGCGCAATTGGGTGAATACGAATATCGGCACGACCGCGCAGAATCCCGACTGCAGCAACGGTCCGGGCGGCAAGTCGTCCATTCTCGACATGGCGGCGGAACTCGGTCCGCCGGCGACGCCGAACAATTACACCGGTCCGGGTGGCGGGTTCTGGAGTCCGCACAGCGTGGGATTCCCCGGTACGGTCAATTCGAACGGAAGCTCAAGCGAACTGGGATTCACGTTCCAATGGAGTGCCGGTCAAAAGATCCTCTTCTATGTCTGTGCGCCCATCGGCGGGCACAGCGGAACGACGCTGATCGAGCACATCAACGGCAACGCCACGTATTGGGATGGCCCGACCATTACGCCGGGGACCTGCAATACGCACACGGAGACCGTGCCGTCGACCGGAACCCTGGGCATCGTCGTCGAGCCCGGTACCGATACGGGTGCGTACACCATCGTGGCGGTGCCGGCACCGGTGAGCCTGCAGCCGCATGATTGGGGCCAGCTCTCGGTGTCGCGCAATGCGGCGACCGGTGAGTTCACGCTGACGCTGAACCAGATCGACGCGACGAAGGTGACCCCGCAATCGAGTCTTTTTTCTGGTCCGAAGACGATCCGGTTCTGGGCGCAGAACTACGGCTGGGTCAAAGAAATCCCGTGGGTTTCCGGCTCAACGAGTTACACAGCAAAGTGGACACCATCGACGGCACTCTCGGTCGACACCGAATTTCGCGCCCAAGTCTACGCGGACGCAGTAAATGGCTATGCCAGCAATCAGACCGCACCGGTCACCTATTACACGATTCCGCGCAAGACCTTGTATACCGCGCTCAATCCCGCGCGCTTGCTGGACACCCGGGCCGGAGCGGGATTCACGACGATCGATGGCGCTGCTCAAGGTACCGGGCCGATCGCTTCGATGACCGCGTACAAACTGCCGGTGAGCGGCCGCGCCCGCATTCCTTCGGGGGTCGTCGCTGTTGCCCTCAATGTCACGCCGGTCGACCCGACCGACTTTGGCTATCTCACGCTTTGGTCCGGAGTGGGTGCGGCACCCAATGCATCCGACCTCAACCTCAATCCCGGCTATACGATTCCGAACCTAGTTATTTCTCCGCTCGACGGCAACGGCAATGTGGCCATCTACAACGGCAGTCAGACAGCACAACATGTCGTGGTCGACGTGCAAGGCTATTTTCCCGCCGGCAGCCCTTATGTGCCGATGACGCCGCAGCGTTACCTCGACACTCGATTCGGCCAAACCACGGTGGACGGCCAGGATCAGGGCACCGGCGCCTTGGCCCAGCACGGGCAATTCGATCTCGGCATCACCGGGCGCACTTCGATTCCGGCTGCGAATGTCGGCGCAGTCATACTCAATCTCACCGCGGTGCTGCCGAGCAGCATGGGTTACATCACCGCATGGCCAACTGGACTGACACAGCCGAACGCCTCAAACCTCAATCTCAACCCTGGACTCACTATTCCCAATCTGGTCATCTCCGGACTCGGCTCGGGAAAAGTATCGTTGTACAACGGCAGCATCGCCGCGACCGATCTCGTCGCCGATGTGCAGGGTTGGTTGCCCAGCGATTCGGGCTATACGAGCTTGGCACCAGCGCGTTTGCTCGACACGCGCAGCGGTCAAAGCACGATCGATGGACAATACGCCGGAATCGGCGCACTGACCAGCAACGATACTTTGGATCTGCAGGTGACCGGCCGCGGTGGAATACCGGCAGAGGCCGGGGTCGGGGCGGTGGTACTTAACGTCACGGCAGTGCAGCCAGCCGCAGCGGGTTACATCACGGTTTGGCCGACGGGGTTGGCTCAGCCGTATACCTCCAACCTCAACCTCAACCCGGGCGCGACGATTCCGAATCTGGTCATCGCCAGAGTGGGCAGCAACGGCAAGGTATCGATCTACTGCGGTGGCCAAGCCGCCACCGACATCGTCGTCGACGTGCAGGGCTGGTTACCGATTGGGTTGTAGGCTCGGGCGGGTGCCGCATTGCTGGCATAAGCCAGATAAAAATTCACACCAACACCATGCGCACACCGCTGTCTGTCATCGCTTGTACGTATTCCGCATTCGCATTTTTTTCTGTTATCGCAACGTTCAATGCAGTAATGGGAGCAATGACGGACAGGCTGCGTTGGCCGAATTTGCTCGCATCGAACACACCGACGACCTTGCGCGAGACGCGGATCATCAGTGCGTTGAGCGAGGCTTCCTGTGGATCATGCGTGGTCACACCGATCCCAGGGATGATGCCGTCCACGCCGAGGAACAAGCGATCGGCCGAGAGCTGAGAAAGCGTGTGCTCGGCGCCGGGGCCGGCGAGCGAATGCGAGCTGGAGCGCAGCAGGCCACCAAGCATCATCACGCGGATCGATGGGACCGCGCTGAGCTCGAGCGCGATCTGCAGCCCGTTGGTGACGACGGTCAGTTCATTCCATTTGCGCTGGCGCAGGGCTCGGGCGATTTCGATCGTGGTCGAACCGGAGTCCAGGATGATCGTTTCGCCGTCCTCGACCAGCTTGGCCGCGGCATGGCCGATGCGCCGCTTCTGAGCATGGCGATGTGCTTCCTTGAAGCTCGGTGGCGCGTCGGCTGTGCCTGGCGGCATCGGTACTGCACCGCCATGCGAGCGCATGATCGCCGCATTGCGCGTGAGTGCCTCGAGGTCGGAACGTATCGTCACCGGCGAGATGTGGAAGCGAGCCGCAAGTTCCTCGACCGTTGCACGACCTTGCCGCTGGACGAGTTCGACGATGAGTCGGCGGCGTTCTTCGACGAGCAGGCGGGGCGAGGGTGAGGTCATGCAGTGTGTCGTGATCTTGCGCAGGTTCGCTTCAGTTCTCTCAAAGTCCCATGGCGCGATGCATTGCCGAATTCAGATGCACCATCATTTCGGACGCGGCCAGTTCGACGTTGCGATCGCGGCAGGCCTCGAGAATGTTGACGTGCTCTTTGAGCGTACGGCTGATCAACGGCGCCGTTTCGCTACGATCCATGAGGATCAGCGACGTGTAGTTCTGCAGGCGCTTGGTGGTCGATTCGATAAGCGGATTGCCCAGGCTGCCGATCAGGCCGCCATGCAAACGCGACTCGAGCTTATGCAGCTTGGGTAGCGGGTCTTGACCGTTCCTCTCCATCTCTTCGATGAACTCATGGTGGTCGGCGAGCAATGCTTCGATCTCTTCGATCGGCGCCCTCTCGGCGTAGCGCCGGACCGCCTCGCACTCGATGATCATGCGGAACTGATAGGTGCTGCGGATCAGATCCATGTCGGCCTTGATGAACTCGATGCCGGCGCGCGGGTGGATCTTCACTATCCCCTCGACCTCGAGGACGCGCAGAGCGTCGCGCAAAGGTTGGATGGGCACGCCCAAAAGCTCGACGAGCTCGTTCTGTGACATGTAGGCCCCGGCGGCGATGCGCCGGTGAAACAGGCCGTCCATGATGAGTTGATAGGCAGTTTTGCTCAGGCGTGTCGCGCCTTTCGCGGCAGGTTTCCCTTTTTTGGGTGCCGAGACGGAACGCCGGGCTTGCTTAGTTGCTTTTTTTATCATATCTATTATCCTATCTGATATTTCACAATGTCGCTAGATGGATCGCCTTATGCAAATTGTCGACTTCAGAATCACCCGCTTTCAGTTTGACAGGGATCGCCTGATAGGCGACAGCCAAATTTCGTCCAATGAGGTTCACGCCGCAAGCCTCGAATTGGTGGGAAATGACGGTAGCGTTGGGTTGGGCTTCGTGAATTCGGTTATGGCCAGCCTACCGGACGAGAACGAAATCGCCCGCGTGTTCGCGCTCGAGGCCTGGCCTGAGTTGGAGGGACAGATCCCGGCGGTCTTGGCTCACCGTCAACTCATGCGCCGCGGCGGCAATCGCCGAAAAATGAGCCTGCCCTTCGAGGATGCCATACAACAGGCCATCTGGGATATCTACGCGAAATCAATGAAACTGCCCCTGTGGAAACTGCTCGGCGGTGTCAAAGAAAAGGTGCGCGCTTATGCCAGCGGCCTGGATTTTCACCTTTCGGACCACGACTTTTGTCAGATCTTCGCCAGAGCGGCGAAAGATGGGCATACGGCGTTCAAGATCAAAGTGGGTCATCCCGATGTCCAGCGCGATGTACACCGGCTTGATCTGCTGAAAAGCACGATCGGGCCCGAGGCGATCGTCATGGTCGACGCCAACGAGGCCTGGACGCCCAAGCAGACTCTGCGAGCGCTCGATCTATTCCGCAAAGCCGGACATAACATTTTTTGGGTCGAGGACCCCATTCCGCGGGACGACATGGCCGGGTTGCGCCTGCTCCGCGGCGGGAGCGGCACCACCTATCTGAATACCGGCGAATATCTCGACGTTACCGGGAAGCGCTCGCTGATCGATGCGGGCGCCGCCGACATCATCAACGTTGGCGGCCAGATCACCGATGTCATGCGATTGGGTTGGTATGCCGCAGAAAAGAATGTCGAACTCGCGCTCGGCAACAGCTTCCTTGAAGTCGGCGTGAACCTCGCCGTCGCACTGCCGGAAGTGAATTGGCTGGAGTACAGCTATCAGAACCTTGATCACCTGGTGAACAAGACCTTCGACATCCGTGACGGCTACATCTTCCCCTCGAACGAAGCCGGGCACGGTCTGACGCTGAGCGAAGAAGCGCGAAAAAACTGGCGGCGTCCTTCTCCCGTTGGCGCCGAGAGTGGTGAGGCAGATGTTCGTGTCGGCTTGGCAAAGGTGGGTGCACGATGAAACTTCTACGCTACGGCGAATCGGGCCGGGAAAAGCCGGGCATGCTCGATGCACAGGGTCGTATCCGCGACCTTTCCTCCATCGTCGACGACATCGCCCTGGATGCGCTCTCGGCCGCAGGCTTGGCGCGCCTGCGCGCGATCGATCCAGCAAGCTTGCCGCTGGTCGAGGAAACGGTTCGTTACGGCGCGTGTGTCGCGCGCGTCGGCAAGTTCATCTGCATCGGTCTCAACTATGCGGATCACGCTGCCGAGACGGGCGCCGCGATCCCGGAAGAACCGATCATCTTCCTCAAGGCGACCTCCGCGATATGCGGCCCCAACGACAAGGTGCTGAAGCCGCGCGGCTCGACCAAGCTCGACTGGGAAGTGGAACTCGGCATCGTCATCGGCGAACACACATCGTATGTCACGAAAGATCGGGCGCTGGACCACATCGCCGGATATTGCGTCATCAACGACGTGTCCGAGCGCAACTTCCAGATCGAGCGCGGCGGTCAATGGGACAAGGGCAAGGGCTGCGACACTTTTGGTCCGATCGGGCCCTGGCTCGTGACCCGCGACGAAGCCGGCGACGTCGGCGATCTGAAAATGTGGCTCGACGTCAACGGCCGGCGCTACCAGAACGGCTCGACCAAGACGATGATCTTCAAGCCCGCGTTCCTGGTCCACTACGTGTCCCAGTTCATGAGCCTGCAGCCCGGCGATGTGATCTCAACCGGTACGCCGCCTGGCGTTGGCTTGGGGCAAAAACCGCCGGTGTACCTCAATGCCGGCGATGTGATGGAACTCGGCATCGAAGGCCTCGGCGCCCAGCGACAGGTGGTCGAACAGGCCTGAGCGATGATCATCTCGGGGCCGAGCGACTATCGCGAAGCGGCGCGCCGAAAGCTGCCGCCGTTTCTGTTCGACTATATCGACGGCGGCGCCGGCGACGAGGCGACGTTGCGTGCCAATCAGGACGGCCTTGCTTCAGTGAACCTGAAACAACGCGTTCTGCGCGATGTCGCTAGCCTTTCGCTGGGGACGGAACTCTTCGGCGAGCGCTTGGCCATGCCCGTGATCCTGGGCCCGGTGGGCCTGAGCGGAATGTATGCGCGCCGCGGAGAAGTGCAGGCCGCGCGAGCGGCAAGGGCGGCCGGAATTCCGTACACGTTGTCGACCGTGTCGGTGTGCAGCCTCGAGGAGGTCATCGCCGCCAACGGCGCACCGATTTGGTTCCAACTCTATGTGCTCAAGGATCG
>Ga0105238_10007360_pt1 | contig 11024 bp, 19 predicted proteins | sample KBSC34metaG_FD_81526 | JGI IMG/M metagenome (GOLD analysis project Ga0105238, IMG submission 81526) | Corn rhizosphere microbial communities from Kellogg Biological Station, Michigan, USA - KBS C3-4 metaG | ecosystem: Host-associated > Plants > Roots > Rhizosphere > Soil | place: Michigan, USA...
CATAGGCTTTAAGCGCGGATCACACGGTACCCTGCAAGTAACCGCAGCTAATATCGCCGCAGTCCAAGCAACCTATGGTGCAAACTGTGTACAATTGTGGTCTTTCTGATATACTGAAAGCATTAACGTAACCGAGGTAAGTGCCCGTCGTGGATAAGCCTGAAGTAGTAAAGCGTCGTCCTCTGACGACAAAACAGAGAAAATATGTTAAAGCTAAGATGCAGGGTAAGACCGGTACTCAGGCAGCGGTAGAGGCATATGGAGTTGACGAAAAGACAGCAAGTGTTATAAGTAGTCAAAACTTAAGCAAGCTTAGTATCCAAGAGGCACTAGAGGCAGAGTACGAAAAACAGGGTATAAGTATCGGTGCTTTAGTACAGCCTATAACGGATGGATTGAAGGCTGAAAAGGTAGTGGGTGAAGGTAATACTGTACCCGACCATAGTATTCGTATTGCAGCAGCTAAGCTAGGTGGCCAATGGCTCGGTATCGGCAAGCAGCAGGAAGCTACTCCACTGTCCGTACACTTCCACAACCATCAGGCTAAAGAGAACGAGCAGTATGGGTTATAGTCAGTCTGTGTGGCTTAAGGGAGTCGAGTACGTACTTGAGTACGATGTTAAGACAACCCTACCCTCCTCACAGCAGGCTACCGATACATTAGCTAGATTGCATGCGGGTGTAAAATCTGATTTTATTGACCGAATTAGTAGACTGGATGAGGGTGATGAGCAAGACAGTTAATAATGATGCTATCGAGATTGTAACAGTGTATACATCTACTGAGGCTGTTACCTATCTTGCGGATGAGTTTGTGAAAGACCCCGATACTGCCACCGTAATTAAACGGGTTAATTATAAAAAGAGTCCAGTCATAAAGTCTAAGCCTACCCAGAAAGGTGAGTGAGGGGATGGCAGTAAACAAAGCCCGACACATAATCCAAATTAAGAGCCTAGCCTACTACTATGGCCTAAGTGATGAGCCAACTGTAACCGTAGTGATTAGCTGATGCTCTACACCCAAACTATGTACCCAACCGCCTTACAAAACAACCCACCAAAGCACGATACTGGTTTCAAAGCGCCCAACTACGAGCGTTACATGCGCGATAAGTTCAAGATTATAGACAAAGACAAACAACCAGTTCCCTTTATAGCCAACCCCGCCCAGCACTCTTTAAACGAGTACATGCAGTGGTACTACGATATCCTGGTACTCAAAGCTCGAAAGATGGGTTTCAGCAGTGATGCACTCGCTATAGCCAGTACCAAGTTCTTAACCGGCCAGAACGAGAAGGTTATCTCGATGTCTTTCGACCAGACAGCAGCAGACAAGCAGTTAGCCAGAGCCAAGTACTACATAACCTCGTACGAACAGGCCAGCGATATCAAGGTTCCATATAAGTACAACAGCAAGAATCAGATGGTATGGGAAGGTAAGAAACCGAACGAACACGGGGGGTATGACCACTACCAGAACGTCCTGCAGGTCGGTACCGCTCGTAACACAGCCTTCGGTCGTGGTGATGACATTAGCTTCCTGCACTTAACAGAGGTGAGCCTGGCTGACCTATACGAGCTTATGGCTGGCGTTGGTGAGGCATGTTTACCCAAGGCGCATAAGATACTGGAGACGACTGCAGCAGGCTTTAATACCTACAAGAAGTTCTGGGACGAGAGTATGCTTGGTGAAACAGGGTTTGCTTGCCTGTTCTACTCACCACTGTGGGAATACAGCCAGGAGTACATTGACGATAAGCGTAAGAAGCTAGGTCGCTTAGGACCGCAGGAGTACCCGATGTCAGCTGAAGAAGCGTTCCTGACCAGTGGTGAGCAGTACTTTGATAACTATGCACTCAGGCAGTATAACGAACGAGTAAGTAAGGAGTTGGTGACACTATGATATTAATGGATGCGTATACTTATAATCGCCTTAAACAAGCAGAGTTGATACAAGACGATAAATCTACTCCCTGGGGCTCAATAGCGTGTATGCCTATAGGGGTACAGTCCATCAAGCATATACCAGAAATATTGCATAATATGACAACAGGGGAAGAAGGCAAAAAGTTGATGCCAAAAGGCCGGGATTATACAAGTTATATCATAAATTCTGAGGAATTTGTCAAGTAATGAATCCATTCAGGCGCTATAGAAAATGGCAACCAGACGAGTTCGTCCTGGTCTACGCAGACACCAGCTGGGGAGGGCTGGATTACAGTGCAGCGCAGTTCCTAAGCAAGGACAACCTCGACGTCCCACTTGTCTACCACAAGCAAGGCCTTGCTAGTGACATGACTCCCTTACTTCACCAGGAACTAGAGCGTATCTTCGATATTACTAAAGTCAGACCTGTCGTCAGCTACGAGCGTAACAATGGTGGTGTGGCTGAACTGGAACGCCTGAACAAGCTGAACCGCTTAGGTAAGTACCGTATCTACGCCCAAGGCACCGGTCTTGGCACCCAGGAAGGCCTGTCATACGACAATGAGGCTAACCTGAAACTTGGGCACGACACGAATAGTTCTACCAGAGCGCCCATGCTCGCCCTACTAAAGGACGCGATAGACAACCAACTGATTAGAATCTACGACAAGCTGACGATTATGGAGATGTTTAGTTTCGTGATCAAACAGACACCTAATGGTAACTGGAAAGCTGAGGCTGAGAACGGCGCGCACGACGACCTCATCATGTCCTTAGCTGGAGTGTGGCAACTTTACCAGACCGAACATAAACCACAGGTAGTACAGCACCGGCCACGCAACCAGGTGCAGAAAGGACGCTTAAAGTTCCATGTCTAACGGCATAAAGTATGGTAAACGAGTAACTGAGACTATTTACGATGGTGCAACAATAAAGCAATCTGAAGATAGTGTGAGTGAGCAGTTCACTGACAAACAATACCTGCTCCGTGATATCATCGAAGCACTCAGTGTGATTACTAAAGGCGAGACTCACAAGCTAACGATAGAGGTTTGTGTGGACAAACGTGATAGATTTAAACTAACCAATAGATGGAGGGTAGAATAAATGCCAACAGCAAGCGTATATCTGAACAAGGACTACCATGACAAGTGGCAGACTATCGAGAACAAAGGTGAGTGGCTCCGCAACCACCTCGACAGTGATGTCCAGCGTGAGGTTGTATTCGCTAATCCGAACGAAGTCCAGCAACCGAATGAAGAACAACCGAAACCCAACGTCCCTCGCCCGCCGTTCGTCACCGTTTACCAGTGGAACACGTGGCTACGGGATAACGGGTTTGACGTAGGACTACTACCAAATGAGTGATTGGGCTGACACAAGGAAATCGGAGGCATACCGTGAGTTCATTGCCGATACCATAGAGGTGTCTAAAATGGTTGATACGGGTAAGCTCAGCAGTACCAGTGGACGCCTACTATTCTCCGAAGTTTACGATAAATACCAGCATAACCTTGCAGCTATAGAGTTTGCAGATGCGGTACTCGTATGAGTGACTACCAGACTATAGACATACGAGACTGGAAACAAACCGGAGACGAACTGAAGCGTGAGATAGATGAAGCAGTCAAATCCACCCAGTCAGTCGTCATCCGTCCCTTGCCCAACAAACTCGTCATGACCGGCCCCCAATACGATATGCTGCAGGCTGATCCAGAGATGCGGGGCTTCTGGACGAGCCAGGAGCGGGTGTACATCACCCCCTATAATGCCATGGACGTGGTGATACAAGAGAGATAGTTGCACACCTATACCTTTTATGGTAAGTTTACAATAACAATTCATACATTCGGTTGAGTACTCGTCGCAGTTAGGCCGCCAACAAAGAAGGACTATACTTCGTGGCGTTTCTTGACCCAGCAGACCTCAAAACCTTATACAACGATAGTAAGACAGAGGCCCACGAATGGCGCTCTGACTACCCAGCTTACGAGCGGCTGATGAATAACGACCTCATGGAAGGGCTTGACCCGAATCTTCCAGAAGTCAATGACGGCTCACTGAGCGCAGCGCTGTTCAAGCTCCCGAAGCGCGTCTACAAGCCACTAACCGGCTCGGTGAAAGCCGTGAACCGTGACGAAGCATGGCTGTCCGAACTCGCCCAACTCCAGTGGCGCAACGAGATTATCCCCAACGCCAACACTCAGGCCCCCTTTGACCGTAAGTGGAAAGACGGCATACGCAAAGCTGCCGGTTACGGTTCAGTACCCCTCATTACCCTACAGGTAGAACGTGACGGTAAGACGTATACCGACTTCATCGTCGCCCAACCGCAAGATGTCACGCTTGAACCGGGCAAGGTATCTGATTACGACAGCGACGTCGTGTTCTGGGATGTGTATTATACAAAGCTACAACTACAGAACATGATAGAGCAAGCTAGAGCCGAGGAAGCTGAAGGTTCTGATAGCGATAGCGACAGTTACAACACGTGGGACATACCAGCAATGGAGTTAATCCTAGAGAGTAACAATACTGAAGAACGTAGTAGTCTCGACACACCCCGTTCCCAGGCTGACAAGAACACCAAACCAAAAGGTTTCAAATTCTGTGTCGTATTCCAGCGTGGTGCCAACGCACCGTTTTACATGTATCACAAAGAAACAGATAGTGTGGTGCGTGAGTGGACCAACCCTGACCCGTCTGGTGACATCCCTGTCCACTTCCTCTACTGTTACCAAGACTTTATCAACCCCTATGGTATCGGCATCGTCAAGCTGGCAGGTGGAACCCAGAACGTACTGGACTACATGCGGCAAGCTGACGTACTTGCTACCCAGCTTGGTCTCCGCCCACCACTCAACATATCCGGCGACACTACCAACTTAGATGTCGATTCCTTGGTCTACGCCCAGGACGCCATGTGGTTCACTGGTTCAGCTACCGTACAGCGTGAAGAGCTGACGAACGGTGTCTACAAAGACCTTCCCGGACGTATCCAGATGTACAAGACGAGCCTGAATCAACTGATACCGATGGGCGACACTTCCGCCACCGCTGCCCAGTCCGGCGACCCGACACAGAGTAAAACTCCGGCTGGTGTGAAACTCCAAGCCGCCAACCTGTCGATTGACGACGAGGACTTTAAAGACAACTTATATGTCACCTACGAAGCGGTTGCTAAGTCGATGATTAACACCCACTTCGCCAACATGGAAGGCACTGACCTGATGAAGCTGACGGATGACGAGCGTGACCTGCTGATGAAGGGTGGGTTACAGTTCCCCCAGAGCGATACCGGTGAAGTCAGTAACCAACTGGAGATACAGTGGGACACCGTACGGGCCCAGTTCAACTTCACCGTTGATCCGGAACAGGACAAAGCGACCGATGACGCTCAGAAACTTCAAGGCCTGCAGCTCGCCGCTGAGATACTGAAAGACCCATCGAACGAATCACTCGTCCAGCAAGGCAGCATTATCTTAGGAACTAAGAAAGTCGATACCGGTGAGTTATTGTCTGAGATAATTAACCTCGCTACCGACAACGATAAGATTGTGACCGATGTCAGTCCCGAAGAGAAGCAGCAGAATGAACAAAGCATGGCTGCTGGTCAACAGAGTCAGAAGTCACCATCTGAGAGCGTTACCTTTAAAGACGCCGTCGCTGCTGGGGCCATTGACTCCGCAGCTGCAATGCTCGAACAAGCTGGGTTGCCCGCTGATGATATCCGTCACCAGGGACAGATAAACCAAGCAATGCAGGCACAGGCTATGGCCCAGCCAGAGACTCCTGCTGAACAGTCAACTGACATGGGTCCCGAGCAGCCGCAGGAAGGCCAAGAGCCAAGTCATGGGGGTGTTTCACAGTCTGAAATTCAAGCCAATGTTGATGCCGTCATGCAGCAGTATGGTGTCGATGAGACAACTGCCCTCACTGCTCTTGCCGCTGAACATCAGGGTTTCCCAGCTGAGGATGTCATAGCGCATCTTCAAAGTCTGACTAATCAGGGGGCACCCGCATGAGTGGCAGGAACGACAGTGCGCTTTATACTGGCGCGAACAGCTCAAGCTTTAGTAGTCCCGCCGAGCGACAAGTGAAAGAGAAACAAGCTATTGAAAGACAAAACCGAAAAGAAGTTACCCACAAACTAAAGCCAGCCGCCGAACCAGTCCTAGCCCTTATTGAAAAGCATAAGAAAGCTGCCATGTTTGTTGAGAACGTCGCAGGTGGAAATGGTTTGACAGATGCTGAGGCAGGACAATTGCTGCGGAGCCAACGACAGTATTATCGGATGCTCATACAATTTGAGCAGGAATTAAAGATAGTTCTGAGGGATGTGTCATGAGTGATGAAGTAAGTATTCCCGCAGTAGAGTCATTTAATGGGCTGAAGGAACGTCTTAAAGCCGAGCAGGCTGGTATGACAAAGGAGGATATTATCCGTGAGACAGGCGGGATAGACCTCGATAACCTACCTAAATCAGAACACATCTGGGTACAGCGAGGCATTGTTATGAGTTGTGAAGGAGCAAATCACCCGACCCACCGGCACTTCTTAGTCAAACATCAAGGGTAACTGCTGCGTGGCCTGAACCTTCACCAGGCTACACAGGAGTCCCCCTTAGCTCCCAGCCCCGTCAGCTGCATATAGACAGAGTTTCGCCCACTTTAAAGGCAGAAGTTAAACGAAGGAGAAAATATGGCAGATATATCATCTACCAGTACCGACGAAGCTGCAGAAGCTGTCGATACAAGCGTCGAAAGTGACAATACCACCGAGGACACAGATGTTGATCTAGAGGACATCGAGGTAGATCTAGGTGATATCGAGAGTGAATCGGACGATGAGGAAGAAGGTGAAGATACCGAAGACACCGAATCAGAAGAAGAAACTACTGATGACGAGAGTGAGGATGAATCGGAATCAACCGATGAAGAGAAACCGGAACTCACTGACGAGCAAAATCGTGCCCAACACAACAAAGAGATGTTTGAGCAACGCCAGCGGGATAAGCAAGCCCGCATCGACCGGATTAAAGCGGACCAACAAGCATACGTCCAAGAGGCCAGCGAAGTTGGCGACCCTGTCGAAATTGCCGTCAGACAACTACAAGTCGATGCCTACAACAACAAGGTAGATGCACTATCTAATAAGCTTACCAACGGGTATGAAAAGGCAATCAAGGACTTCCCCGTCCTGACCACTCAAGACCCGGTTATCCAAGCTGAGATAGACGCAGCCATAGATGCCTTTCAAGCACAGCATGTGGTGATAGACGCATATGGAAACCCGATTGAAGTAAAAGGCGACTTGTATGCAACTTTACAAGCAAAAGCAGACGCTATTGAGAAGCTGACCGGCATACGGGTGCGCCGACAGGAGCAAAGCAAATCAAAAGAGAAAACTAAGACTCTTGCTACTCCGACCCGTGCCCCGAAACAACCGAAAGTCGACCCGGATTTAGCCGCATTCGACGAAGAAGCTGGTCTGTAGCGTCTTAATAACAAGGAACAGATCACATGGCAATTAACTTAGCCTCGAAGTTTTCCGACAAGACTAGTGAGCTTTTGAAAGCAAAAGCTAAGACTAGCTCTATCGTGAACCAAAACTGGGACTGGGATGGTGTGAACGCGATTAACGTGTACACTCTGACCGATCCTACGATGAACAACTACACGCCGAACGGTGCGAACCGCTACGGTTCCCCGAACGAAGTACAAGACCGCAAGCAGACATTTACTCTGTCTCGTGACCGTTCTTGGACCAACACTATCGACATGTTCAACTACCAGGATACTCTGGAAATCCGTAAGCCTGCCAAGTTCTTGGCTCAAGCTACGAAGAACGTGCTCGTACCTGAAGTTGACACCTACCGTCTTGCCACCCTGTCAACCGCTGGTGCTTTGACAACCGACTTCCTCGGCAACACCGTGACCGCTCGTAACGCTATCGTCGTGGCTGGTGCAACAAGTTCGAGCAACGCCTACAGCAACTTCACGACGCTAACCGCTTCCATCACCGACGGTGAAGGTCCTGATGACGGCCGTGTGGCGCTAATGACTGCTACTTACTACAACTTGCTGAAGCAGTCTGGTTTCGTACTGAACGCTGATAACGCTTACGACGACCGCAAGAGCGGTAACCTTGGTCGTGTTGACAACTGTGAAGTTGTTATCGTCCCAAGCACCCGTATGCCTGCGAACACCGACCTCATCATCACGCACCCAATTAACATGGTTGCTCCCGAGAAACTGAAGGACTACACTGTCCACAAGAACCCACCTGGGGTCAACGGTTACTTGATCGAATACCGCATCCGTTACGATGCCTTCTTCGACCTCACCAAGTTGAACACCCTGGCGATACACAAAACTAGCTAGTTCATAATCGAAAGGATTAACGTATGGCTGAATCAGGTTTTACAGCTGAAAACAAAAAGCCCGCATGGCTTCAAGAAGTTGAAGAAGATGCGACGTACATCACCCAGAAACGGATTGATGAACACTTCGAGGAGCAGCGTCGTGAAGCTGAAAAGGCCGCACGTGCCCTTGAAAAAGAACAAGATAACAAGAAAGGTAAGTAAGCCAAATGGCACAAATAAACTTACAGGCGTTTGGTTACAACGAATTCATTACTAAGTCCGGGAACTACACCGTAGTTGCTGCTGACAACGGTACTGTCATCAATGTGACCGCAACTGCTACCATCACCCTGCCCTCTACGGCGCTTGGTCTTGCACCAATTGTTCGTGTTGGTGCAGATGGTATTACCGTGACCGTAGCCCCAGCCGCTGCTGATGGTATCGGTGGTGCTCAGATGACTAACGTCGTCAACAAAGCACTCATCTTTACCAACGCACCTGTTGGCAGCTACGTACAGCTCTTCGGTACCGGTACTGCTGGTGTCACTGGTTGGACCATTGTCCGACTTGACGCGGGTGGTCAGAGTAGCACTGTTGCTAAGGCCCCATAGTCTAGCATTAACTGGGTGGTTGCCAATCCGGGTAGCCACCCTTAACGGAAAGGACCTAACATGAAGCACCAAGCATCCTCGACTTCTTCCGGTTACTTGCAGAAGAAGAACAACGCTGGTCAGCTCCACGGCAAGAGTGTTGCTCCCATGCAACCGACCCATGCTCAGCCATCGGGTGGAGTGAGTAATACGGCTAAGCAGTCATATAACAATACTCAGGCTAAAGTCACATCACATGTACCCCAAGGCAAGCCACATGCTAAAGTAATGGGTAGTAGCCCAACCAAGCACGGAAAGTATCTATAGAAAATACGTTGTGGACCTGTCTAAAATAAAGCAGATAAACCAAGTAGGGGCTGATAAAGCACTGGATTCAACACGGCACCAGGAAGTGATTGCACATACTGACAACGTGAGCCAGACCGTTTTATCGGCCACTAGTTCGCTTATAAAATATCTTGAAGGGCATACCTCAAAAGTAGAGGTTGCCAACCAACTAAGTGAGATACGAACACCAGACGTTAAGTTTGTCGTTCAAGCACTCGAAATACTAGATAAAACGCTAAAATCACGCCCTACGACTGATCTTACTGAAGTAACAAGCCTCATGCATCAGCTTGTGGATGAAGCTCGGCAGATACCTAAGACTCTACCGGAAGCACCTGAAGTCATTAAGCCGCCTGATTACACAAAGCAGCTCACTGGCCTAACGAAAGCCATACAGGCCGTAGAAAAGGTCGTTAAGGCACAGAGACTGGTAGCTGAAGCGCCGGTTATTAACGTACCTGAAGCACAAGTGCACGTTGACGCTCCTGATTTGAAACCGCTTCAGGCTGGTATAAAAGATATCGTGCGCGCCGTTCAGTCTATCGTTATACCAGAGTACAAGACTGATAATACAGCCGTAGAGAAACTCCTAAAAGACTCGAACAAGCTACTGGATAGAATCCTAAAGAAGCCTGTCGCGAGCGGTGGCGGAGGAGGCTCCAGTTGGACAGCCGTAAATGGTAGCGACTTACCTACCCCGCTCAAAGTCGATACCAACGGCAACTTACAAACCGTACTATCAGCTCTCACATATCCGTCAAGCACTAACAATTCTACAACCGCTCAACTTGCTTCAGGTGCTACCTTTACCGGAGTGATTGAAACTATCCAAAGCCAACAGGCGGCTCAGATAGAGGTTTTTTGCGACCAAGCGTACACCCTCAACATTGACCAGTTTATCGACGCGGCGGGTACGAAATTAGTTTCTACCGATACGTTCACCAGAGCTGCCAACGTACCCTATAACGAGAATGTCACCTTACCTGGCAACTACTTTCGACTTAGGTTAACAAACAATGGATTGAGTGCCACAACTACGTTTAGGCTTGACACTACCTTCGGTATCATGGCAACCGGTCCCCGGACTATTACAAATCTCGGTAATAACCGAATTGCTATCAACGAAGTAAACGGTGCCCTTCCCTCTGGTACCAACCCGCTTCCCGGTACTGTCTCTGACGGCACGAATACCGGAAATATTCTAAAGTCGGATGGCACGGCCGCTGGACAGAATGCGCAACTTATTAGTGGAACAGCTCTCATCGTTCCCTTCACTACTACTACGGTTCAGGCAGTCGCGACTACGGACTGTACGAACTACGCAGAGGTATCAGTCCAGGTCACTTCCCAAGGTACTAGTTCGACGATTACTTTCCAGGTGTCCAACGACAATGTAAACTGGGTCAGCCTTTCTCTCATCCCATCCAGTGCTGTAGGTGGTAACAACGCGGTCGTAACAACTACTACAAACGGTATATGGTATGGTGCCGTGCAAGCGCGATATTTCCGCCTGAATGTCACCGGTATCTCGGCGGGTACTACCGCTGGTACGATCTCCTTTTCTACTATAGCTAGAAGCCACCAATTCGCCTCAATTAACAACCCGTCAGTCGGTTCGAGCACTGCAACTGGTTCAGCTGTTCCTGCCAACGCTTTTTACGTGGGCGGGAGCCTCGGCGGTACGCTTACTGGAGCCGTGATGAGCACCGGAACGTCAGACGCTCAGTCAAATAACGGTATTGTCGTTAACTCATATGGACTAGTGAATAACGGAACTAACTGGGACAAACAGCGTA
>Ga0105238_10007362_pt1 | contig 11022 bp, 10 predicted proteins | sample KBSC34metaG_FD_81526 | JGI IMG/M metagenome (GOLD analysis project Ga0105238, IMG submission 81526) | Corn rhizosphere microbial communities from Kellogg Biological Station, Michigan, USA - KBS C3-4 metaG | ecosystem: Host-associated > Plants > Roots > Rhizosphere > Soil | place: Michigan, USA...
AGCTCGGGTTGTGCAGCATGCACGGCCCCATGCCGTGGCCGCCGTCGCGGTGCGTGCCGTCGCCGTTGCCGATCAGGAAGTAGCAGCCGGGCTTCTCGAGCAGGAAGTAGCTGAAGTCCTCGGCGCCCATCGTCGGCTCGAATTCCATCACGTTCTCGGCGCCGACCATCTCGGTCATGACGCGGCGCGCGAACTCGGTCTCCGCGTCGTGGTTGATCGTCGGCGGGTAGTTGCGCTTGAAGCTGAACTCGCACTGGGCGCCGAACGCCGCGCAGGTGTGCTCGGCGATCTCCTGCATCCGCCGCTCGATGAGGTCGAGCACCTCGAGCGTGAAGGTGCGCACGGTGCCCTGCATCTCGCAGCTCTCGGGAACGACGTTGGTCGCTTCGCCGGTGTGGACCATCGTCACCGAGATCACGCCGGCGTCGATCGGCCGCTTGTTGCGCGTGATGATCGTCTGGAACGCGGTGATCATCTGCGCCGCGATCGGCACCGGATCGACGCCGAGGTGCGGCATCGCGCCGTGCGATCCCTTGCCGCGGATCGTGATGTGGAACTCGTTGCTCGACGCGAACGCCGGGCCCGACTTGAGCGCGAACTGGCCCGCCTTCAGCCCCGGCCAGTTGTGCGCGCCGAACACCGCCTCCATCGGGAACTTCTCGAAGAGGCCGTCCTTCATCATCTCGCGCGCGCCGCCGCCGCCTTCTTCGGCGGGCTGGAAGATCAGATAGACGGTGCCGTCGTAGTTGCGGTGCTTCGCGAAGTGCTTGGCGGCCGCGAGCAGCATCGCGGTGTGGCCGTCGTGGCCGCACGCATGCATCTTGCCGGTGTGGACGCTCTTGTGCGCGAACGCGTTGTGCTCGGTGATCGGCAGCGCGTCCATGTCGGCGCGCAGGCCGACCGCGCGGTCGCTCTTGCCGTTCTTCAGGATCGCGACGATCCCGGTCGTTCCCATGCCGCGGTGGAACGGAATGTCCCACGACGTCAGCTGCTCGGCGATGAGGTCGGCGGTGCGGCGCTCCTCGAAGCAGAGCTCGGGATGGGCGTGGATGTCGCGGCGGATCGCGGCGATCTGCGCCGCGTCGGCGAGGATGGAGTCGATGACTTGCATGGTCGGATCCCGGTCGCGCAGCGAGGTGTCGGACTGCCGGCACCTGCCCGGGCCAGTGTACCCGTGCGACCTCGTCCCTGCGGGTGCTGTGCCATAGTGTGCGGATGCCCGCCGCCGTCGTCCGCGCCGCCTGTCCACACGACTGCCCCGACACGTGCGCGCTGCTCGTCAGCGTCGACGAAGGGCGCGCTGTCGCGGTCCACGGCGACCCGGCGCATCCGCCGACCCACGGCGCGCTCTGCACCAAGGTGTCGCGCTACACCGAGCGCACGTACCACCCCGAGCGCGTGCTGACGCCGCTGAAGCGCGTCGGCGCGAAGGGCAGCGGCCGCTTCGCGCCGGTGTCGTGGGACGAGGCGCTCGACGCGATCGCCGATCGGCTCGTGCGCATCGCCGGGCCCGACCTCGCCAACGCCGAAGCGATCGTTCCCTACAGCTACGCCGGCACGATGGGCCTGGTGCAGGGCGAGAGCATGGCCGGGCGCTTCTTCCACCGCCTGGGCGCTTCGCTCCTCGACCGCACGATCTGCTCGTCGGCCGGCGGCGAGGCGCTCGCCGCGACGTACGGCGCCAAGGTCGGAATGCACGTCGAGCACTACGCCGAGAGCCGGCTGATCGTCATCTGGGGCAGCAACTCGATCACCGCGAACCTGCACTTCTGGAGCTTCGCACTGCAGGCCAAGCGCGCCGGAGCCAAGCTCGTCTGCATCGATCCGCGCCGCACCGAGACGGCAGAGCGCTGCCACGAGCACATCCAGCTCCTGCCCGGCAGCGACGGCGCGCTCGCGCTTGGCGTCATCCACGAGCTCGTCGTCCACGACTGGCTCGACCACGACTACATCGCTCGCCATGTCGACGCGGCATGGCCGGTGCTGCGCGAGCGCGCGCTGCAGTGGCCGCCCGAGCGCGTTGCCGCGGCGTGCGGGATCGACGCCGAGCAGGTGCGCTCGCTCGCGCGCGAGTACGCCACGATCCGGCCGGCGGCGATCCGCCTCAACTACGGCATGCAGCGCGTTCGCGGCGGCGGCAATGCGACGCGGCTGATCGCGATCCTGCCGTGCCTCGTCGGCGCGTGGCGCGACCGCGCCGGCGGCATGCTGCTGTCGTCGTCGGGGTGGTTCCGCAACGTCCGCGCCGATGCGGCGCTGCAGCGTCCCGACCTGCTCGCGGGGCGCAGGCCCCGCACGATCAACATGAGCACGATCGGCGACGACCTGCTGCACGAGGGCGGGGTGCGCGCGGACGGGTCGCGCTTCGGTCCGAAGATCGAGGCGCTCGTCGTCTACAACTCGAATCCGGTCGCGGTCGCTCCCGAATCGGGCAAGGTGATGCGCGGCTTCGCGCGTGACGACCTCTTCACCGTCGTCCTCGAGCACTTCCTCACCGACACCGCCGACCACGCCGACTACGTGCTGCCGGCGACGACGCAACTCGAGCACCTCGACGTCCACACGAGCTACGGCCACACCTATGCGCTGATCAACGAGCCGGCGATCGCGCCGCTCGGCGAGGCACGGCCGAACACGCAGGTGTTCCGCGAGCTTGCGGCGCGGCTCGGCTTCGACGATCCGTGCTTCCGCGACGACGACGAAGCGCTCGCGCGGACGGCGTTCCGCTCGGCCGGCGAAGGCGGCATCGACTTCGCGCAGCTGCGGGCGCGCGGCTGGGTCAAGCTGCCGATCGCGGAAGCGCCGTTCGCCGAAGGCGGCTTTCCGACGCCTGACGGCAAGTGCCGCATCGATGCGCCGGGGTTCGGCGTTCCCGACTTCGTCGAGCCCTACGAGTCGGTGCGTAGCACGCCCGGGCTCGCGAAGCGGTTCCCGCTCGCGATGATCTCGCCGCCGGCGCGCAACTTCCTCAACTCGACGTTCGTCAACGTCACGAGCCTGCGCGGCATCGAAGGCGAGCCGATCCTCGAGATCTCGCCCGACGACGCAACGCCGCGCGGCATCGCCTCGGGCGACCGCGTCCGCATCTTCAACGACCGGGGCAGCATCGTCTGCAAGGCGGTCGTCGGCGAGCGCGCCCGGCCCGGCGTCGTCAACGGCCTCGGCGTCTGGTGGAAGAAGCTCGCGAGCGACGGCAAGAACGGCAACGAGCTGACGCACCAGCGCCTCACCGACATCGGTCGCGCACCGAGCTTCTACGACTGCCTCGTCGAGGTCGAGCGCGACCGCGTGCCGGCACGCGCGTGAGGCGCGCCGCAAAGGTCCTCGCGGTGACTTTCGGAGGGCTGGCGGCGACTGCGATCGTCGCCGCCGCGACCGTCTGTGCGACGTCGGGCTGCGCGACGGTCGGCTACTACGCGCAGTCCGTCGTCGGCCATCTCGAGATCCTGCAGGCCGCGCGGCCCGTGCCTCAGGTGCTCGACGACCCGGCGACGAGCGCGACGTTGCGCGAGCGGCTCGTCCTCTCGCAGCGTATCCGCGACTTCGCGGTGACCGAGCTCGGCGAGCCGGACAACGCGAGCTATCGCCGCTACGCAGACCTGCACCGCTCGGCCGCGGTGTGGAACGTCGTCGCCGCACCCGAGCTCTCGCTGGCGCCGAAGACATGGTGCTTCGCAATCGTCGGCTGCGTCGGCTACCGCGGCTACTACCACCAGGATCGTGCCGACGCGCTCGCCGCCGAGCTGAGGAAGGACGGCCTCGACGTCGCTGTCTACCCGGTGCCGGCGTACTCGACGCTCGGCCGCCTGCCCGCCGGCGGCTTCTTCGCCGACCCGCTCCTGAACACGTTCATCGGCTATCCCGAAGGCGAGCTCGCGCGGCTCGTCTTTCACGAGCTTGCGCACCAGGTCGTGTTCGTTCCCGGCGACACCGCGTTCAACGAGTCGTTCGCGAGCACGGTCGAGAAGATCGGCGAGGCGCGCTGGCTCGCCGAGCACGCCGACGCCGAGGCGCGCGCCGCCGCCGACGCCGCCGAGAAGCGGAGGGCGGATTTCCGCGCGATCACGACGCGCTTTCGCGACGAGCTCGCACGCGTCTACGCGAGCGCCGCGAGCGACGACGACAAGCGCGCCGGCAAGGCGGCCGTGCTCGCGCGACTGCGCGCCGAGTACGCGGCGTTGAAAGCGGCGCGCTGGGGCGGCTACGCTGGCTACGACAGCTGGTTCGCGAACGCCAACAACGCCAGCTTCGCGGTGCTCGCGAGCTACACCGGCCTCGTTCCCGCGTTCGAGCGGATCTACGAACGCGAAGGCGGCGACTTCGCGCGCTTCTACGGCGAGGTGCGGCGCATCGCTGCGTTGCCGGCTGCCGAGCGGACGGAAGCGCTCGCGCGCTAAGCTCGCGCCGTCGTCTGCAACGGAGTTGCCATGGCCGACATCCACGTCCACCGCGCGCATCGCCTCGGCCTCGCCCGGGCGCGCAAGACTGCGCTGCGCTGGGCCGAGCTGGCCGAGGAGAAGTTCGGCATGGACTGCACGGTGGTCGAAGGCAGGACGAGCGACGTCGTCGAGTTCAAGCGTACCGGCGTCGACGGCCAGCTCGTCGTCGCCGCCGACTCGTTCGACCTGACTGCGCGACTCGGCTTCCTGGTCGGCGTCTTTCGCGACCGCATCCTCGCCGAGATCGAGGAGAACCTCGACGACGTCCTCGCCGAGGCCGAGCGAAAGACTGCGAGCGTGCCGGCGAAGCGCCGAGCGCAGAAGAAGACTTGAGCGCCGTCGGCGCCCAGGTCACTTCAGCGATTCGACGAGATCCACGTACTCCTGCATCGCGTCGTCCTTCGACTTGCCGGCGATCGCGTTCCACGCGTCCCACTTGAAGCGACCGACCATGTCGCCCATGCCCGGGCGTTCGCCGTCGGCGTCGCCGTTGGACGCCTGCTTGAACAGAGCGTAGAGGCGCAGCAGCGTCGCGTTGTCGGGCTTCTCGGGAAGCTTCTTCGAAGCGGCGACGGCTTGCTCGAACTTCGCCTGCAGGTCGGACATGATGATTCCTGTGTGCGCACGCATGGTCGTGGTGGGACCGCGCGCGCATCTTAGCGCCGCACGCTAGACTGATTCATGCTCGCGTCGGACGCTCTTTCGCATCTCACCGTCCTCGATCTCACCCGTGTCCGCGCCGGCCCGACGGCGGTCCGCCAGCTCGCCGACTGGGGCGCGCAGGTGATCAAGGTCGAGATGCCGCCGGCGCTCGACGACGGCGAGGGCATCGGCGGCCCGCGCGACGGCAGCGACTTCCAGAACGTGCACCGCAACAAGCGCGGCATCACGCTCAACCTCAAATCGGCCGACGGCGTCGCGATCCTGAAGCGCCTCGCGGCGCGCGCCGACATCCTGGTCGAGAACTACCGCCCCGACGTCAAGACGAAGCTCGGCATCGACTACGCGACGATGGCGGCGGTCAACCCGCGCTTGATCTACGCGAGCATCTCGGGCTACGGCCAGGACGGCCCGTACCGGCTGCGCCCGGGGTTCGATCAGATCGCGCAGGGCATGGGCGGGCTGATGTCGATCACCGGGCTGCCCGGGCAGGGGCCGGTGCGTGTCGGCATTCCGATCGCCGATCTCGCCGCCGGAATTTTCTGCGCGTGGGGGATCGCGGTCGCGGTCATCGAGCGCGAGAAGTCCGGCAAGGGTCAGTGGGTGCAGTCGTCGCTGCTGCAGGCGCAGCTGTTCATGCTCGACTTCCAGGCGGCGCGCTGGTTGATGCAGGGCGAGGTCGCCAAGCAGGCGGGCAACAACCACCCGACGTCGATCCCGACGGGAGTCTTCAAGACGCGCGACGGCCATCTCAACATCGCCGCCTCCGGCGGGCGGATCTGGCTGCGCCTGTGCGAAGCGATCGGCGCGCCCGAGCTCGCCGAGCACCCTGACTACAGGACCGGCGCGCTGCGCTCGGAGCACCGCGACCGGCTCCACGCCGACATCGAGAAGCACCTCGCCGCGCGCACGACCGCCGAGTGGGTCGACGTCCTCAACGAGGCCGGCGTGCCGTGCGGTCCGATCTATTCGATCGACCAGGCGTTCGCCGATCCGCAGGTGCGCGCGCTCGGCATCGTGCAGCAGGTCGGCGAGGTGCCTTACCTGGGCCAGCCGGTGACGCTCAGCCGGACGCCGAGCCGCGTCGTCGCGCACCCGCCCGCGCTCGGCGAGCACACCGACGACGTGCTGCGCGAGATCGGCTTCGACGACGCCGGCATCGCGCGGCTGAAGAGCGACGGGATCGTCTGAGGAGACTTGAGATGGCGAGCGAGAAGCTGATCGCGAAGAAGGCCGACGGCATCGGCTGGATGATCTTCAACAACCCCGAGAAGCTGAACGCCATCTCGCTCGAGATGTGGGAAGCGGCGCTCGAGGCGATGGCCGACTTCGGCGCCGACCCTTCGGTCCGCGTCATGGTCCTGACCGGCGCGGGCGGCAAAGCGTTCGCCTCGGGGGCCGACATCTCGAAGTTCAAGGACGAGCGCCAGGCCGCCGAGGCCGTCGCGCACTACCAGGCGACGACGCAGAAGGCGTACACGGCGCTGCAGTCGATGAAGATTCCGACGATCGCGATGATCCGCGGCTACTGCATCGGCGGCGGCACCGCCGCAGCGGTCTGCTGCGACATCCGCGTCTGCACCGAGAACGCGAAGTTCGGCGTTCCCGCGGCGAAGCTGGGGCTCGGCTACGGCCTCAACCGGGCACAGCCGCTCGTCGACCTGATCGGACCGGCGCACGCCAAGGAGATGTTCTTCACCGGTCGCCAGTTCGACGCCCGCGAGGCCGAGAAGATGGGCCTCGTCAACCGCGTCGTCGCCGACGATGCGCTCGAGTCGACCGTCGAGGAGATGGCCAGGACGATCGCCGCCAACGCGCCGCTCACCGTGCGATGCGCGAAGCTCGTCGTCGGCGAGGCGGTCAAGAACGCCGGCGACCGCGACGTCGACGCCTGCGAGCACGCCGTCGCGACATGCTTCGTGAGCAACGACTACCGCGAAGGGCAAGCGGCGTTCATGGAAAAGCGCAAGCCCCGGTTCACCGGCACCTGACACGCTCGCAACTCATCGAGGACCTCGGACATGGCAGCAGCATCGGCCGCTGGCGAGCATATCGTCGTCGAGCGCGACGGCGCGATCGTCACGCTGACGTTCAACCGTCCCGAAGCGCGCAACGCGATGACCTGGGACATGTACCGCCGCCTCGGCGAGGTCTGCGACGAGGTCGACGGCGACGATTCGGTGCGCGTCCTCGTCCTGCGCGGCGGCGGCGGCAAGGCGTTCGTCGCCGGCACCGACATCGCGCAGTTCCTGGCGTTTCAGGGCAGCGACGACGGCCTGCGCTACGAGCGCGACGTCGGCGAGTTCGTCGACCGGGTCGCGCGCGTCGCCAAGCCGGTGATCGCGCAGATCGAAGGCTTCGCGGTCGGCGGCGGCTTCGGCATCGCCGCGGCGTGCGACGTCCGCATCGCGACTCCCGACGCGCGCTTCGGCGCGCCGATCGCGCGCACGCTCGGCAACTGCCTGTCGATGCGCGCGTACGCACGCTACGTGGACCTGATCGGGCCGTCGCGGCTGAAGGAGCTGATCTTCACCGCGCGGCTGCTCGCGGCCGACGAGGCGCTCGGCGCGGGATTCGTCCACGAGATCGTCGCCGCCGATCGCATCGCGGCGCGCGTTCGCGAGCTCGCCGGCCAGGTCGCGTCGCACGCGCCGATCACCCTGATGGTGACCAAGGAGGCGATCCGCCGCCTCCAGGAAGCGCGTGCGCTTCCGGACGGCGACGACCTGGTCGCCAAGACGTACGGCAGCGCCGACTTCCGCGAGGGCGTGCGCGCGTTCGTCGAGAAGCGTCCGCCGCGCTGGACCGGCAAGTAGCGCGCCGCCGCTGGCTGGTGGCTCGGCTTCGCGGCGGTCGAGGCGCGCGCAGTTCGTCGCGCTGCTCGGCGGTCAGTTCGGCCATGCCTCTTGCATCTCGTTGCCGTCCCTGTCGGCGACGCGCGTACTTGCGGCGCTAAGATCGCGCGCGATGGCTCTCGGCAGCAACCGCTCGACGCGACGACGCTGGTCGTGGCTGCTCTCGCTCGGCCTGCTGTTCGCGTTCGCGCAGGCGGCCGCGAACGCGCACGCGATCTCGCATTTCGGCAAGGACGGTCCGCGCGACGGTGGGCTCGCTCACGCGCAGTGCGAGCTTTGCCTGATCGGCGCCGCGATCGGCGGTGCTGCGCCGCTGCCCGAGCCGGCGTCGCTGCGCCATCCGCCGCTCGTCGACGTCGCGATCGCCGGCGTTTCCGCTCCGGTCCGCGACGTCGCGCCTGCGCTCGCGTACCGCAGCCGAGCACCTCCCGCCGCCCAGCGCTGACCAGAGCCGCGCCTTCGCGTCGAGCGAAGCGCGATCCGTCACTGCTGGAGCATTCGCGATGCGATCGAGTTTCGCGGCCGTCGTGGCCGCATTGCTGCTGCCCATGTCGGCACACGCCGACGACGCCGCCGACGTGGCAGCGTTGCGCAAGGACGTGGAAGCGCTGCGTGCCGACTACGAGGCGCGCCTGCGGGCGCTCGAACAGCGGCTGAAGAGCGCCGAAGCGGCGCTCGCAGCAGCGCCGGTGGCGGCGACGAGCGCGTCGCAAGCAAGCGCGGTCGCGCCGCGAGCGAGCGCGGCCGCGCCGCCACCTGCGGTCGCGGCGCCGACGGCGGCGGCAACGCCTGCCGTCGCGACCGCCGGCGCCGGCGGTGCGAACTCGTTCAACCCCGCGGTCTCGCTCATCCTCTCCGGCCTCTACGCGCACACGTCGCACGATCCGGCGACCTACGCGATCCGCGGCTTTCCGTTGCCCGCCGACGCCCAGATCGGACCGGGAACGCGCGGCTTCAGCCTCGCCGAGACCGAGCTCGGCCTCGCCGCCAGCATCGACCCGTGGCTGCGCGGCCAGGCGGCGATCTCGTTCGCTGCCGACAACAGCGTCGAGATCGAGGAAGCATTCGTGCAGACGACGGCGCTCGGCAACGGCCTGGCGCTGAAGGCCGGACGCTTCTTCTCCGGGATCGGCTACCTCAACCCGCAGCACTCGCACACCTGGGACTTCGTCGACGCGCCGCTCGCCTACCAGGCGATGCTCGGAACGCAAGTCGGCGACGACGGCCTGCAGCTGACCTGGCTCCCGCCGATCGACCAGTATGTCGAGCTCGGCCTCGAGGTCGGCCGCGGTCGCAGCTTTCCCGGCAGCGACACGAATCGCAACGGTCCTGGCATGGTCGCGCTCACCGCGCACGCCGGCGGCGACGTCGGGGAAAGCCACAGCTGGCGCGCCGGCGTCTCGCTGCTCGACGCGAAGGCGAGCGAGCAGGGCCTCGTCGCGACCGACGGCGCGGGCAACCGCTTCGCCCAGTCGTTCAGCGGCAGCACGCGGGTGTGGATCGCCGACGCGGTCTGGAAGTGGGCGCCGAACGGCAACGCGCTGCGCACCAACTTCAAGCTGCAGGCCGAATACGCGCAGAGCACGCGCCGCGGCGACCTCGTCCACGACGTCGGCGGCGCCGACCTCGCGTCGACCTACTCGGTGCGGCAGTCGGGCTGGTACGTGCAGGGCGTCTATCAGTTCATGCCGCGCTGGCGCGTCGGCGCGCGCTTCGAAGGGCTCGACCCGGGAACACCCGACTACGGCGCGAACAACGGGCTGATCGCGTTGCCGACCGACCGCTCGCGCAAGGACTCGCTGATGGTCGACTTCAACCCGAGCGAGTTTTCGCGCGTTCGCGTGCAGCTCGCGCGCGACCGCGCCCGCGAAGGCGGCGCCGACACGCAGTGGTTCGTGCAGTACCAGATGAGCCTCGGCGCGCACGGCGCGCATTCGTATTGATCTTCAGGAACGACACCATGTCCCGATCCTTTCCCCTTCGTTGGCCGGCGCTCGCCGCCGCGCTCCTCGCGTTCGCGCTCGCTCCTGCGCACGCGACCGTCCGCGTCCTCGCCTGCGAGCCCGAGTGGGGCGCGCTCGCGCAGGAGCTCGGCGGCAAGCTCGTCGACGTCGCGGTCGCGACGACGGCGCTCCAGGACCCGCATCAGATCCAGGCCAAGCCGAGCCTGATCGCGCGTGCGCGCAACGCAGACCTCGTCGCCTGCACCGGCGCCGAGCTCGAGATCGGCTGGTTGCCGGTGCTCCTGCAGCAGTCGGGCAACGGCAAGGTGCAGCCGGGGCAGCCGGGCAACTTCGCCGCTGCGGACTTCGTCAGGAAGCTCGACGTGCCGACGCAGCTCGACCGCGCCCAGGGCGACGTCCACGCCGCCGGCAACCCGCACATCCAGACCGATCCCCGCAACATCGCGCTCGTCGCCGACGCGCTCGCGACGCGGCTGCAGCAGATCGATCCGTCGAACGCGGCGCAATATGCGCAGCTGCACGCCGACTTCGCGAAGAAGTGGCAGGCGGCGATCGCGCGCTGGAGCGCGCAGGCCGCGCCGCTGCGCGGCACCGCGGTCGTGTCGCAGCACAAGGCGTTCGTCTACCTCTACGACTGGCTCGGCATGAAGGAGGTCGCGGTGCTCGAGCCCAAGCCCGGCGTCGAGCCGAGCGCAGCGCACTTGCAAAGCGTGCTGACGACACTGAAGAGCGCTCCCGCGAAGATGGTCCTTCTTGCCGCGTACCAGGATTCGCGGCCGTCGGAGTGGATCGCCAAGAACGCCGGCATCGCAGTCGTCAAGGTGCCGTTCACCGTCGGTGGCAGCGATGCCGCGAAGGACCTGTTCGGCCTCTTCGACGACACCGTCGCGCGACTGCTCGCAGGCGCGGGCGCCAAGCCGTGAACTGGAGCGCGCTCGACCTGGGCATCGTCGGCCCGGCGCTCGTCGCCGGGCTGCTCGTGCTCGCGGCGCACGTGCCGCTCGGCATGCAGGTGCTCGACCGGGGCATCGTCTTCATCGACCTCGCGATCGCGCAGATCGCCGGGCTCGGCGTCATCGCCGCCGACGCGCTCGGCGTCGCCGA
>Ga0105238_10007363_pt1 | contig 11022 bp, 5 predicted proteins | sample KBSC34metaG_FD_81526 | JGI IMG/M metagenome (GOLD analysis project Ga0105238, IMG submission 81526) | Corn rhizosphere microbial communities from Kellogg Biological Station, Michigan, USA - KBS C3-4 metaG | ecosystem: Host-associated > Plants > Roots > Rhizosphere > Soil | place: Michigan, USA...
GCTCTCGCCGGCGTTGTGCGCGGTACTGTTGAAAGATCACCATGCTCCGAAGGATTGGCTGTCGCGCGTGATGGAAAAAGCATTTGGCTGGTTTTTTCATCCGTTCAACCGTGTGTTCGCATGGGCGGGTGAAAAATATTCCACCGGCGTCGCGAGCGTGTTGCGCAAGGGCACCATTGCCCTCATCGTCTATGGCGGTCTCGTCTTTCTGACCGGCTGGAGTTTCAACAAAGTGCCCACCGGCTTTGTGCCAACGCAGGATAAACAATATCTCGTTGCATTCGCGCAATTGCCCGATGGCTCGTCGCTCGACCGCACGGAAGCGGTCATTCGCCGCATGTCTGACATCGGTTTGAAATTGCCGGGCGTGGAAGCCGCCGTGGCCTTTCCCGGACTGAGCATCAGCGGCTTCAGCGTCGCGCCGAATGCCGGCATTGTGTTCTTCACGTTGAAACCGTTTGAAGAACGCAAGACACCGAATTTAAGCGGCCCCGCCATAGCCGGTGCGCTGAATCAAAAACTCAGCGTGATCCAAGATGCGTTTGTCCTCGCCGTGCCGCCTCCCGCCGTCATGGGCTTGGGCACCATCGGCGGATTCAAAATGTATGTCGAAGATCGCGCCGACCTTGGCTATGACGCGCTCTATCAAAATTTGCAGAACGTTATCCACAAGGGTTACCAAACGCCTGGACTTGCCGGTGTATTCTCGATGTTCACCGTCAATGTGCCGCAATTGGACGCTGACGTGGATCGGGTGAAGGCCAAAACCCAGGGGGTCCCGCTGCAAAATCTTTTTGAGACGATGCAGATTTATCTCGGCTCACTTTATGTGAACGATTTTAACAAGTTTGGTCGCACTTACGAAGTGATCGCGCAGGCGGATGCGCCGTTCCGCGCGCACGCCGAGGACATCACGCGGCTCAAAACGCGCAACGACAAGGGTGAAATGGTTCCGCTGGGTGCCGTCGTCAAAGTCACCGAATCACACGGCCCCGACCGCGTGATGCGTTACAACGGTTATCCTGCTGCCGAAATCAACGGCGCACCCGCACCTGGATTCAGCTCCGGCCAGGCCGAAGCGTTGATGAGCAAACTGACCACCGATAATTTGCCACGCGGCATGACGGCGGAATGGACCGAACTGACTTACCAGCGCATTCTCGCTGGGAACACGACGGTTTACGTCGGGCCGTTGTGCCTGCTGCTTGTGTTTCTCGTGCTGGCCGCATTGTATGAAAGTTTCCGCCTGCCACTCGCCATCATCTTGATTGTACCGATGTGCTTGCTGTTCGCCATTGCAGGCGTGTGGCTCAAGGGCAGCGACAACAATATCTTCACGCAGATCGGCCTGATCGTGCTCGTGGGGCTCGCGTGCAAGAACGCCATCTTGATTGTCGAGTTTGCCAAGCGCAAACAGGACGAAGGTATGACGCCGTTCGATGCGGCGATCGAAGCGTGCCGCCTGCGTTTGCGCCCGATCTTGATGACGAGCATTGCGTTCATCGCGGGCGTGTTCCCGCTCGTTATCGCCAGCGGTGCCGGTGCAGAAATGCGCCAGGCGATGGGGATCGCCGTGTTCTCCGGCATGATCGGTGTCACATTATTCGGTTTGTTCCTGACACCAGTTTTCTATGTCACGCTGATGAAGCTTGGCTGGAAGAAAAAGCCGGTGACACAACCGAAAATAGTTTTGCCAGGTTCAGGTGCGACAGTCACCGGTATCATCGCCGTTGCGTTGCTCTGCTCACTTGGTGCAGCGAAGGCAAACTGGTTGACCATCGGCCCGGATTACAAGCCGTTGTCCAATTCGGTCCCTGCCAGCTTCAAAGCCGCCGACCTCGGCGCATGGAAGGAAGGCCAACCACTGGATCACGTGCCGAAGGGAAACTGGTGGGAAGTTTTTGGCGACACCAATCTGAACGCGCTCGAGTCACAGGCGTTGCAAGCCAACCAGCAACTCAAAGCCGCCGTGGCGCGCGTGGAACAGGCGCGCAGCACCGCCCGGGTGGCCCGCAGCCAGTTGCTGCCGAGTCTTTCACTGGACCCAAGTTACACCCGTGAGCGTTACTCACCCAATGCAAACCCCAGTTTCGGCAACTTGACGGCGAATACGTTCAACACGCCGCTCGACTTGAGTTATGAGGTGGACCTCTGGGGTCGCGTACGTCGCAGTTTTGAAGGCGCGCGGGCCGACGCCCAAGGGTCGCTGGCCACTTTCTACAATGTGCTGCTCACGTTGCACTCCGATGTGGCGCAAAATTATTTCGCACTCCGGTCGCTTGACGCGGAAATCGCCGCCGTTGCCAGCACGGTGGATTTGCGCCATGAACAGGTGCGGCTCGTGCGCAGCCGCCTGGAAGGCGGGATTGGCAGCGAGCTGGACGTGGCCCGGGCGGAAACTGAGCTGGCGACCACCGAAGCCGAAGTCTCGGCACTCGGGAAGAGACGTGACGAATTGGAGAATGCGATCGCGATTCTCGTCGGCGAAAATCCCTCGCGCTTCAAACTTGCCGCGCTGGAAAATGCGAACACCCATTGGAATCCGCTGCCGCCGCAAATTCCCGCCGGGTTGCCGGCCAATTTACTGGAGCGGCGTCCGGATGTGGCGGCCGCTGAACGGCAGCTGGCCTCCGCTAACGCCAAAATCGGCGTGGCCAAGGCTTCGTTCTTTCCTGTGCTGACGTTGACCGGCTCAGGCGGTTATCTGAGCGCGGATGTGGATAGCCTGTTCAATTGGGACAGTCGCAAGTGGTCCATCGGGCCGAGCGTGTCGCTGCCGATTTTTGCCGGCGGCCGCAATCTCTCGAATTACAAGCGTTCGCAGGCGGCGTTTGCTGAATCCACGGCCCTGTATCGCCAGCAAATCCTCGTGGCATTTGGCGAGGTGGAGAACAGTCTTTCCGGGATTCATCATCTCGCCATCCAGTCGGAGGCGCAGCAACGTGCCGTGACCAATGCCCGCCGTGCCGCCGAACTCGCGAGCGAACGTTATCGTTCCGGCATCGTCGCCTATCTCGAAGTTGTGGATGCGAGCCGCGACACGCTTTCCGCCGAACGTGCCAACGCACAACTGGCTGGCCAGCGTTTGATCGCGGCCGTGCAATTGATCAAGGCCCTTGGCGGTGGTTGGACCGTGCAACAACTCCTGGTCAGCGCCGCGCCTGCCAACCTTAACCATCAGCCTTAAGCCAAAATGAAATCAATCATCGAAGCCAACGCAGCAAACTTTAAAGGCGAAGTCATCAATTCAACAGTGCCCGTGTTGGTGGATTTTTGGGCTGAATGGTGCGGGCCTTGCAAGATGATCGCGCCCATGCTGGCCGAGATCGCCCACGAATATTCCGGGCGCGTTAAGATTGCCAAGGTCAATGTGGATGAAAACCCCGCACTGGCGGGCCAGTATCATGTACAGTCCATCCCAACCTTGATTTTCTTTCACAACGGCCTGGTGATGGATCAAGTTGTGGGTGCGGTCGGGAAAAAGGTCATCACCACCAAATTGGAACGTTTGTGGCAAAACCGCACGGGTGAAAAGGCAGCCACTGAACCCGCACAGGGGAAGTGAAACCGGAGCACGAATTTATGTTTTATAATCGAGGGCTTTCAGCCAGTCATCGCCAACCATTTTATCAAATTCATCGCTCGCATTGGTCGGCAGCTCCTCGGCATCGACCAGTCGTGCCAGAGTTTTCCGGTAAAGTTGCACGTGCCGTGCCGGAAGTTTTTTGAAAAGCAGTCCGGCAGTCATTCGCTTTCTGGCAGCTTCGACAAAACGGCAGAAGGTGAGGATGGAGGCAGCTTCTTGCTGGGGTACTGGCCGCTGATAAGCGAGATCTTCCTCCAGCATGCGACTCTCCCGCTCCAATGTCCGGAGGATGGCGCGAACCGGGATGTTCTCCATCACGTCAGCAAAGGATTCAAACAAGCTTAGTTTCATATTTACAGGGAATTCAGAATCAAATGTTTATGAGGCTTTTCTTTTCCCATGTACGCGATTGGGTCGATGCTGTTTTTATTTTATGATTCCATGTTTCACCGTCCGGCGGCAGTGTTTGCTCAAGCCCCAATAAATGCATGGCGGGAAATTACCTTTTTTAAGTTATTTGTTACTCGTTTCCCGTAGCCCAAAAACTAGCCTTGGAAAGCGAAGCCCATGGATATATGGAAAAACTTTAGCCCCGGAAATGCTGGTGGAAGCCATCCGCACCGTCACCAAAGGGGGGCCTTTTCTTCAGCCCCGCTTTTCATAAGATGCAGCAGGACAAAGCCACGTTTGACACGCTCTTCATGCAACGGAACGCTGATAACTTCAAGCAGTTGGCCGGCCGGCTGAGGCAAGGGGAGTGTCGTATAAATCAGATTAACCGAAGTAATAATTAAAATTATTTGCCAATGGCTTGGCCTCGGAATAGCATCAATTTATAATTCTCAATTGGTAACAAAATAGTTACTTGGCAATGAGAACCCCAAAAAATTAACATGCTCGGCATGGAAATATTATTCTCGGGCTTCGCTTGGGATTCACACCGGAGCCCGGCTAGCATTCTTCCTCTTGATACGATTAAATGCAGTGGATGGGTGCGCGGGAGAATGGCGTTTCTGGCGGGTAATCCAAGTTCCGGAACGTCTGATTGGGCTGGCGTGGGTTTGGGAGACTCCCGGTGCAAAGTGGACCGTCGGCCTGAAAAACAATGCCGATCATGAAAAAAAGCGCTGAATATAAATTCCGCCTTTATGTTGCCGCAGATTCACCGAATTCGATGCAGGCCCGGGCCAATCTGGATGCATTCTGCCAGGAACATCTGCCCGGGATTCATGAGCTTGAGATCGTGGATGTGTTGGGGGACCCCAAACGCGCCCTGGCTGATGCTATTTTCCTGACCCCCACGCTCATCAAACTTTCACCTGAACCGGTCGGTAAAATTATCGGTACCCTTAAAGATTCGGCAATCTTGCTACAAGTCTTGGGCTTGTCCCCCCGGGTTAAACGAAAAGAAACAGAACCAGCGGCATTAACGGATCAATCGAATGAGCGGATTACCGCGCTCGTCCGCAGGCTGCAAGAAACGGAGCATCACCTGTTGGAATTGACCCATGGGCAGGTGGACGCCGTGGTGTTACCGGAAGGGCAGTCCTATCTGTTAGGCAAGGCGCACGAACGATTGCGTCAAAGCGAGGAACGATTCCGGCAGCTGGCGGAAAATATCAGCGACGCGTTCTGGATGCGTTCGCCCGACATGCGCGAGGTGCACTATGTGAGCCCGGCTTTTGAAAAGATCTGGGGCCGCCCCGTCGAAACTCTTTATGTAAATCCACAACAGTGGATTGATTTTATAGTGCCAGCAGACCGGGAGCGGGTGCAGGCGGCTTATGTTGCCTTCATGCGCGAGGTGCCTAACGTTGATGTAGAGTACCGGATCACCCGGCCGGATGGGGAGATTCGCTGGGTCCGTGCCCGTGGTTTCAAGGTCCGGGACAAGGCCGGCAAGGTGATCCGCCTGACGGGGATTGTCACTGACATCACGGAGCACAAGCTGTCCGAGAATTTATTGCACGACAAGGATTGGCAGCAACGCCAGCTCGTGCAGCAATTGGCAACCGAGAAGGCGAGGTTGCTGGAAGCCCAGGCGGTGGCCAAGGTTGGGAGTTGGGAAACCGATCTGGCTACCAATGTGATCATCTGGTCGGAACAGACCTTTCGGATTTTTGAAACCAGCCCCGACAAGTTCAAGCCCACCCATCAGGGGTTTTTGGAATTTGTGCATCCGGATGACCGCGTGATGGTGGATGACACCTTTGTCCGCTCCATCGGCCAACCGGGTTCGTTTGCCATCGAACATCGGATCTTGATGCCCGATGGACGGATCAAATTTGTTGAAGAGCGTTGGAGAATATTTGATGACGAGCAGGGACAACCGGTCCGTGTTGGCGGCACTTGTATGGATATCACCGAGCGCAAACTTGCCGAGGCAGCCTTGCGGGAAAGCGAGCAGCGTTTCTCCGGTGCGTTCCTGTATGCGCCCATTGGCAAGGCTTTGGTTGCTCCTGATGGGCGCTGGCTCAAAGTTAACCGGGTGCTAAGCCAGATGGTCGGTTATTCCGAGGCCGAGTTGCTCGCCCGAACCTTCCAGGACATCACCCATCCGGAAGACATCAATGCCGATCTGGAATATGTGCGTCAGATGCTTGCCGGGGAAATCAGCACTTACCAGATGGAAAAACGATACATCCACAAGCACCGGCACATTGTCTCGGTCCTGTTGAGTGTTTCGCTGGTCCGGGATGATCAGGGCCGGCCGAGCTATTTTATCTCCCAGATTCAAGATATCACCGAGCGCAAACGTCTGGAGCAGGAGTTTCGCCAGATGCAGAAAATGGAGGGCATCGGCCATCTGGCCAGCGGCGTGGCTCATGACTTCAACAACATTCTGGCCGTGATCCAGCTCCAGTCCGGCCTGCTTAAAGTCGAACAAAAGCTTACGAACAAACAATTGGAAATGGCCCGTGAGATTGAAAAAGCCGCCCAGCGCGCGGCGGACCTAACCCGCCAGCTCCTGTTGTTCAGCCGCAAGCAGCCATTGCAGCCGCGCGACCTTGATTTGAACGAGGTCGTCATGAGCATCGCCAAGATGTTGCAACGCGTCCTTGGTGAAGATGTCGACATGCAGCTGAAGCTGCCGCCCGAAAAATTATTGATCAATGCGGATGCAGGCATGTTGGATCAAATCCTATTGAACCTGACGGTCAATGCCCGCGACGCGATGGTCCAAGGTGGCCGGCTGGTCATCGAAACTTTCGCCGCCGACTTCGACGAAATTGCCGCCGCCCAATCGTCGCAGGCCAAACCGGGCCGGTTCATCTGCCTGAGCGTGACCGATACCGGCACCGGAATCCCGCCGGAAATTTTACCACGCATTTTTGAACCCTTTTTCACCACCAAGGAAGCGGGCAAAGGAACCGGCCTCGGTCTTGCCACCGTTTTTGGCATCGTTCAGCAGCATCAGGGCTGGATCAATGTCTATAGCGAAGTCGGCCGGGGAACCGCCTTCCGGATTTATCTGCCCCGGCTGGTTAAAACGAAAAACCAAAAACTGAACTGGGCTCCACTGGTATCGGTACGGGGCGGCGATGAAACCATTTTGCTGGTTGAAGACGATTCTTGCCTGCGCAAAGCAATGCGAAAATCCCTGTCACGGATCGGCTACCGGGTGCTTGAAGCGACCACCGGCCCCGCCGCCTTGGAAATCTGGAAGGAAAATCACGATGCGATCCGGCTGGTTTTGACGGATATGGTGATGCCCGGCGGCATGAACGGGAAAGAGCTGGCGGAACAATTGTTGCAACAGGAACCCAAGCTGAAGGTCATTTATGCCAGCGGCTATATCGCGGATATCATCAATAATGATTTACGGTTGGAGGAAAATGTGAATTTTCTCGCCAAGCCGTTCGTGGCCGACAAGCTCGCGCAAACCGTCCGGAACTGTCTGGACCGGGTTTAACTCCGATGACTGCCCCGTCCTGACGGATTGAAAGTGGTGGTAGGTAATGGATTCGAACCATTGAAGGCGTAAGCCGACAGATTTACAGTCTGCACCCTTTAGCAACTTGGATAACCTACCACAAAAGGGATGCAGATTAAGCCACGCAAAATCCGGTTTGTCAATTCAAGCGTGTGTAAAACGTGCGGTTCAAATGAGCGCATTGATTTCGGCGGTGGCACGCTCTACTTCCTCGCTCAACTCGAGCTGGAGGCCGCGGCATTCAAAAAATTGGGTGAGATATTTCCATTCGGGTTGTTCCTCAAGCGAATTGGCAATTGCCATCTGCCCGCCAATGTTCACATCTCCCATATTCGCCAGCGTATCGGCCACGCTGATGCAGCAGGCCAGAAAACCTTGGTCGCCCTGCGGGTCGCAGGTGTGGGCGGGGTGGGCGGCTTGATGATGAAAGCGCACGGCGTGACTGATGCCCGGGTGGAGGTTGAGGCATTGGCAGAGCGCCCCGCCGATGCAGGTGTGGTCCAGTCCAAGCAGATCAAACTCCGCCGCCGCATGGCCGCAACGCCGTTCCATCGCCCGCAGCATGATGGCTTCAAACTCGCGGGGGAAATAATGTTCTAAAATCAGTTTGCCGATGTCGTGCAACAGGCCGGCGAGGTATTCCATGCCGCTGGTATCGCGAAATGCGCCGGCAATCCGGTCGGTAAGCCGCGCCACCAGCACGCTGTGCAGCCAGAATTTTTGCCAGTCAATCTTGATCCGCAGGTGGTTAAAGTTGTCCATTACGCCGATGGTGAAGGCGATGCGGCGCAATTCATCCACGCCGATAAGGAACAGCGCATCTTGGATGTTCGCGAGGTCGCGTCCGCCATAAGCTGGCGAGGTGGCCGCCCGCAGGCAGCGCGTGGAAAGACCCTGATCCAGTTCCACCACGGCGGCGAGTTCTTCCAATCCGCATCGCTCATCTTTCGCCAGGCGCATCAGCTTCATCGCCGCGATGGAAAAGGATGGCACGGAAGTTTCAGACGAAAGCAATTCCACCACGCGATCATGCACCCAGCGTTTGGCTGGATGGGTGGCGAGAAAAGATTCGTCAACAATACGGATTTTTTCCATGCGGCAAAGGCCCGTGGCAACGGAGGCGCTCCCATTCCTTGATTCGGCAGGATTGGCCGGTCACTAAAGCGTGAATTACAAGCAGGCAGGTTGCCTGCGGCGGTTAAATTTAGGTCTGGAAAGAACCCCTTGAGGCAAGCATGGGTTGAAGATGATTGACAATTTCGCCAGTAAGTGGAAAGCAATGCGGCTTATGAAAGCATTCTCTTCAAAAATGTTGTCCGGAACCGCCCGCCGGATGGTTTATCCACTCGTCTGGTTGTCGTTTGGCTTGGCCTCACAAGTTTTTGCCGGAGCGGCGGACCAGGCGGATGCACTGCTGGCGCAAATGACCGTGGATGAAAAAATTGGCCAGATGGTGCAGGTGGATTCCGGCGCACTGAAGGACAAGGCTGACATTCAAAAATATTTTCTTGGCTCCATTTTAAGCGGCGGCGGTTCCGACCCCGTGGATAACCGGCCGGAAACCTGGCGGGAATTTGCAAGTGAATTTCAGGCGCAAGCCTTGCAAACGCGGCTGAAAATTCCGCTGCTCTATGGCATTGATGCCGTCCATGGCCATAACAACATCGATGGGGCAGTCATTTTTCCGCACGACATCGGACTGGGCGCGACGCGCAATCCGAAACTTGCCGCCCGCGCTGCCCGGGTAACCGCCGAGGAAGTGGCCGGCACCGGCATCCACTGGGCGTTTGGTCCGTGTGTGGCCGTTCCGCAAGACCTCCGCTGGGGCCGCACCTATGAAGGATTCAGCGATGACGCCGCGCTGGTTTCCATGCTGGGCGCAGCGCAGGTGCGCGGTTTGCAAACACCACTGGCCAATGGTTTCACCGTGCTTGCCTGCCCGAAACATTTTCTGGCCGACGGTGGCACGCAAAACGGCGTGGATCAGGGCGATGCTATCTGCGACGAAACCACATTGCGCAGAGTGTTCCTGCCGCCTTACCGCGCGGTCGTGGAGGCCGGAGCCAAATCCATCATGGTTTCCTATAGCAGTTGGAATGGTAAAAAAATGCACGGGAACAAATATCTGCTGACGGATGTGCTCAAAGGCGAGCTGGGGTTCAAAGGTTTTCTGGTTTCAGATTGGGCGGCCATTGATCAACTTTCTCCCGACTACAAAAATGACATTGAGATTGCCATCAATGCCGGGCTGGACATGGCAATGATTCCCAACGGGCCGGGGCAGAAGAATAATTACGTGGAATTCATTGCCGGCTTGAAGGAATTGGTAGCCGCCGGCCGCGTGCCGCAGTCGCGGATTGACGATGCCGTCAAAAGAATTCTCCAGGCCAAGATGGAATTGGGGCTGTTTGAGCATCCTAATGCTGACCCAAATTTATTATCTGAAATTGGTTCACCGAAACATCGCAAAGTAGCACGTGAATGTGTCCGCCAATCTTTGGTGGTTCTGAAGAATGAACACCAGGCCTTACCGCTTTCCAAAAAAATTAAGCATCTTGCCATCGTCGGAAAGGCGGCGGATGACCTTGGTGTGCAATGCGGTGGTTGGACTATTTCCTGGCAGGGTGAAACCGGGGCGGTGACGCATGGCGGCACGACGTTGCTGGCGGCCATCAAAAACACGGTTTCCCAGCAAACAGAAATCAAATTTTCACCGGACGATGAAAATTTACAGGGAGCCGAGGCGGTGATTGTGGTAGTTGGTGAAATGCCCTATGCCGAAATGAAAGGCGATCGCAGCGATTTGAGCCTTTCATCCGGTGACACGGCTTTGATTCAAAAGGCAAAAGCCACCGGCGTTCCCGTCATCACCGTTTTGTATTCTGGCCGGGCGTTGGTGCTTGGCGCGACACTGGAACAGAGCGATGCGTTTGTGGCTGCTTGGTTGCCCGGCACCGAGGGTGAAGGGCTGACGGATATTTTGTTCGGTGACTTCAAACCAACCGGCAGACTGCCGCGTCCCTGGCCGCGTGATAATTCACAGCTGAACAGTCTTGGTCTGGCTGCGGATGGTCTGAAGCCGTTGTTTCCAGCCGGATATGGGCTGACCTCTGGCGGTCGGGTGCTGTCACCTTGATGGAGCTGGCGCAACCGGTGGCGATTGAAATCCAAAATTGTGCCGCCCCGTATTTTGATTTAAGCTGGCCGGATGTTCGATTCGTTAAGCAGCAAGCTCCAGAATGCCTTCAAAAATTTGCGCGGCCTCGGAAAAATTTCCGAGAGCAACGTCAGCGATGCCTTGCGCGAGGTGCGGATGGCGTTGCTGGAAGCCGATGTGAATTTCAAAGTCGCGCGCGATTTCATCGAGCGCGTCAAAACCAAATCGCTTGGGGCAGAAGTCATTTCCAGCGTCCAGCCCGGCCAGCAAATCATCAAATTTGTCAGCGACGAACTGACCGAACTCCTCGGCTCGCAGAATGCCGCGCTGAATCTTTCCGGCAAC
>Ga0105238_10007364_pt1 | contig 11021 bp, 10 predicted proteins | sample KBSC34metaG_FD_81526 | JGI IMG/M metagenome (GOLD analysis project Ga0105238, IMG submission 81526) | Corn rhizosphere microbial communities from Kellogg Biological Station, Michigan, USA - KBS C3-4 metaG | ecosystem: Host-associated > Plants > Roots > Rhizosphere > Soil | place: Michigan, USA...
ATCGACTTCGGTGGCGGTACCTTCACTGGCAAGATCCGAGTTCGCTCGGCGGACGGGGCTCCGGGCATCGTGTGGCGAGGTGCGTGGGCCGCGGCAACGGTCTACGCCGCCAACGATGGAGTCACCTACCAGGGTTCCACCTATCGACGTCGGGTGGGTGGAACCACGTCGACGCCGCCTCCGGGCGATGCAACGAACTGGGAGCTTCTGGCCGCAGCGGCCACCGGTAGTTTGCTGGCGGTGCAGTCTGACTTCGGAGCCAACAACGCATATTCCTCGGCTCCTGGCGGTGAGTACGCGGTCAAGAACACCGGCGTGTACCTACAGATCGACTACACCCCGGCCGTGAATGCTTGGTGGGAAGTCGAAGGGCAGATCCTCATGCGCTGCGACGCTGCGGCGTACTCGGGGGCTTACTCGAGCATCAAGCTGATCGGCACGGACGCCGATGGTAACGCCAACCCCTATCGTGGCTCCGACTACGCGACCCAGCATTCGGGGGTCAACTTGTTGTTGACTCGATTCCCCAAGGCTGTATTCAAGCTCACAGCTGGAGTGGCTTACTCAGCTCGTATTCGTCATGGCGTCGACAGCGGCACGTGGTCCCATCACATGGGTGTGGACTACTTGCAGTTGCTCGGTAAGGCCTACGCCCGTTAACCGCAGAAAGGAGGAAGGTTGAGTAACCTCGTCATCGTGGCTCTCCCGGCTGCTGACGAAGTGGTCTGGAAGGTTTCCAGCGAGAAGAAGCCGCACCTCACTCTGCTGTTTCTGGGCGAGGAAACCGGTGACGTTCCACGGCTCGGCCGCGTGGTCGAGTTCGTGGAGCACGCCGTGAACAACACACAGCATGGTCCCTTTATGCTCGAAGTCGATCGCCGGGATGTGCTGGGAGACGACGAGGCCGACGTCCTTCACTTCCGCAAGAACTACGAGTTCCGGTGGATCAACTCGTTTCGGTCTCAGCTTCTGCAGCAGGCCGATATTCGTACCGCTTTCGAGTCGGTGGAGCAGTTCCCCGAGTGGTTGCCGCATCTGACCCTCGGGTATCCGCAAGCCCCGGCCAAGGAGATCGAGGACGAGTACCGTCTGCACTGGGTGTCGTTCGATCGTATCGCTGTCTGGACCGGCGACTTCGAAGGTCCCGAGTTCCGACTGGAGTGGCCCGAGTACGAGGAGGCGATGGCCATGGGCGCCACCAAGACCGGCGAAGCAGCGGTCGAAAACCTGCTTCAAAAGCCGACTGTGGTCGAAACCATGGATCTTGGTCGGGAGTTTCTCGAGCACTACGGCATCAAGGGTATGCGCTGGGGCGTTCGCAAGGACAACCGGCTCTCCGCGCATCTCGAGGAACGTCGGGCCAATGCCGAGGTCCAGCGCCAGAAGTTCCGTGAAGCTCGAGAGGTGCGTGTGCAGGCTTCCATCGGCCGGACGTCGAACTCCAAGGCCAAGATCTACACCAAGGGCGGCGAAGATCATCCGCCTGCCGAAGACGCGATCAAGGTGGCCGTTGCTCAGCAGAAGCTGTCCAAGAGCGGCACGGTGGCACTGAGCAACAAGGAGCTCCGCGACGTGGCCGAGCGTCTCCAGTTGGAGTCCAACGTGGCCCGGCTGCAGAAGGAACAGGGCCGGGTCGGTGAAGGTTTCGTCCGCCGCATGCTCCGGAACAAGGGTCAGCAGGAAACCGAGCGCCAGACCGGCAAGCTGTTCAACGAGGTCGGCGACGCCACGTACGCCCGAGCCCGAAAGAGGTTTGTGCCTCCGGCGGCACCGGCTTAGTAGAAAGGAGGGGTTCAAAATGGGACTGTCCAACACCGCAGTGCCGACGTACTACGGGCAGTTCCGCGACGCGGTCGTTCGAGGCGAGATTCCGGTCAACCGGGAGATCTCCATGGAGATGAATCGCATCGACGGGCTCATCGCGAACCCCAACATCTACTACGACGATCAGGCGGTGGAGGGCTTTCTCCGCTTCTGCGAGGGTGAAATGACCCTTACAGACGGAGGAGACCTCCACCTTCTGTTCACGTTCAAGCTCTGGTCCGAACAGATCTTCGGCTGGTATTACTTCGTGGAGCGATCGGTCTACGTTCCGGCGGAGCACAACCGCGGAGGGCACTACGAGAAGCGGACGATCAAGATCCGCTTGACCAAGAAGCAGTATCTCATCGTGGCTCGAGGGGCGGCCAAGTCCATGTACGCCGCCCTGATTCAAGCCTACTTCATGACGGTGGACACTTCGACCACGCATCAGGTGACCACCGCTCCCACCATGAAGCAGGCCGAAGAAGTGATGTCGCCTTTGCGGACTGCCATCACTCGTTCCCGGGGGCCTCTGCTGAAGTTCCTCACCGAGGGCTCCATGCAGAACACCACGGGCAATCGGATGCTTCGGGTCAAGCTGGCCGCCACCAAGAAGGGTATCGAGAACTTCCTGACCGGATCCTTGCTCGAGATCCGGCCCATGGCCATCAACAAACTTCAAGGCTTGCGCACCAAGATCGCCACCATCGACGAGTGGTTGTCCGGAGACCTCCGGGAAGATGTCATCGGCGCCGTCGAGCAGGGCGCCTCCAAGCTGGACGACTATCTCATTGTCGCCATATCTTCGGAAGGCACGGTTCGCAACGGCTCCGGCGACACCATCAAGCTCGAGTTGCAGGACATCCTCAAGGGTGAGTACCAGGCGCCCCACGTCTCCATCTTTCACTACAAGCTGGACGCTCTGGAAGAAGTGGCTGATCCGGCCACCTGGTTGAAGGCCCAGCCCAACCTTGGGCAGACCGTCACTTACGAGACCTATCAGCTCGACGTGGAACGAGCTGAAAAGGCTCCGGCCGCTCGCAACGACATCCTGGCCAAGCGCTTCGGTATTCCCATGGAGGGCTACACATATTTCTTCACCTACGAGGAAACCCTTCCTCATCGGGTGCGCGACTTCTGGCAGATGCCCTGCGCCATGGGCATGGATGCGTCACAGGGTGACGACTTCTGGGCCTTCACCTTTCTCTTTCCCTTGGGGGGAGACTTGTACGGCGTGAAGACACGTTCCTATATTACGGAACGTACGCTCATGCTGTTGCAGGCCTCCATGCGCAACAAGTACGAGGAGTTCATTCAAGAGGGGTCCCTGCTGGTCATGAACGGAACCGTGCTGGACGCTATGGAGATCTACGACGATCTGGACAAGTTCATCCTGATGTCGGAGTACGATGTGCGCTGTCTGGGTTACGACCCGTACAACGCCAAGGAGTTCATTCAGCGCTGGGAAGCCGAGAACGGCCCGTTCGGAATCGAGAAGGTCATTCAGGGGGCCAAGACGGAGTCGGTGCCGTTGGGTGAGCTCAAGAAGCTCTCGGAAGATCGCAACCTCATATTCGACCAGTCTTTGATGTCGTTCGCCATGGGCAACGCCATCACCCTGGAAGACACCAACGGCAACCGCAAGCTGCTCAAGAAACGCCAAGAAGAAAAGATCGACAACGTGGCGGCTCTCATGGACGCCTACATTGCCTGGAAAGCCCACAAGGAGGCATTTGAGTGAAACTGGGTGAAACCCAGCCGTTTGCGTCTCCAAGTGAGGCGCTTGAGCATTACGGCGTCAAGGGCATGCGCTGGGGTGTGCGCAAACAAAACCCTTCGGCGTCGGATTTGTCGGCCAAAGCGGCGTTTACCGGGGGCGGCATGGGCCATGGGCATCCGGCTTTCGAGTTACATGACCCGAGTTCCCTGTCGATCGACAAATCCAAGGGGTACGCCGATATTCGCCCCGCTGGAGGCTTCGCCAACTCGTCGGTGGAGAGCCGACACGCTGAGATCATCGCGTCGCTGGACGAGATGCGACAGACGTATCCTTCCGTCGCCAACATGAAGATCGAAGTTGTGCCCATGTCTCGGGTGCCGGGGCATGAAGAGAACACTTCGGGCAGCTTTGCCGCGGTTCAGGGCATCAAGCAAGGCGAAGCGCGGATCATGTACAACGACGTGCTGGGCGAGCTCGAGCCGTATCAGGCGCAATTCGTGAAGAAGTGGATGCCCGGCGTGGGTACGCCGAACTACGTCGGATACCACGAGATGGGTCATCTGCTGGCGATATCTCACGGAGTTCAGGGACCGACGTACAACACGGTTCTTCGAGGGCGGAACAGGGATTACAACAAGTACGCCAAAACGAACCAGAAGAACCACAAGGCGTTGCTCAAGAAACACGGTCTGTCGTTCAAAGAGCTCAGCAAGCTGAGTGGCTACGCCGCCACCGAACCTTCAGAGGCAATGGCCGAACTGGCCGGGTATTACCATTCGCCGGTAATGCGGCAACGGCTGGATCCAGCCACAACAAGAAAAGCTCGAGCGCTATTTAACGAGATGGGAGGTAAGACGTGAGGATTCCGACTACTCCCGCCGAAGCGCAAGAGCTGGAGCAAAAGATGGCCGCCAATCAAGAGGCGGGTGACTGGGTGGAACCCGTATTCCCAACCGCGGGTCTCAGTGTTCCGGTCGAGAAGCCCATCGACACACTACTCAAGACGCTAGGCGACGTGCGTCTTCCGCCCAAGAAGTAGCCCATATCCTTCAGGGAGGTACGCAAGTGAAACTGGGTGTCACCCAGGCCTTCGCCTCCCCAGAGGAGGCGATAGCCCACTTCGGCGTCAAGGGCATGCGCTGGGGTGTGCGCAAGCAGGATGAGCCTCTCGCCGATCTGAAGCCGCGTGGCGAGGGCGTGACCGTTCGCCGAGACGGATCCATGGAGATCGCACCCGGGGCCAGTCTTCAACGGCTGGTGCGATCCAGCGGTGAGTCCATGCCGATGAAGGACATTACCTACGCGAGCCTCAACGACTACGACAACTCGCGCTACATCAAGGTCATCGGGGGCAAAGGCTTTTTCGGCGGAGGTCGGGATCAAATACTGAACATCCAGGCCACCAAGCCGATCAAGGCTCCGTCCGTGGACGAAGCCACGCGAATCATTTCGGATCTGATGGTGCGCGATCCTAAGTTCCGAGCGTCAAACACCGGTCCTCTGGGCGAACCCATCACCAGCAAAGAGCTGAAGCAAATTCGAGACGATCCAACTGGAAAGACAGCTCAGACTTGGTATTTCCACACCAACCAAAAGCTCACCTTCGGGGCTGACTACGATCCAGATGCTCCCGCGGTACAGAAACAGGTACGGAAAACCCTGGCCGCCAAGGGGTTCAACGCCGTTCGAGACGAGAACGACGTAGCTAGCAAGCTGTCCAAAGCTCCGATCATCATCTTCAATCCTCAGGACTCGCTCAAGGTCACCAGGGTTACGGATATTACGGACGACATCCGTAAAGCCAACAAGGCCAAGCTCAAGCAGTACAAGAAGAACGGCAAGGACTGGATCGACAAAGAGCTGTATCACGACTAGGGAGGTAAAAAAGTGAAACTGGGGGAGACCCAGCCTTTTGCCTCCCCAGAGGAGGCATTAGCTCACTTCGGCGTCAAGGGCATGCGCTGGGGTCATCGCAAGAAGCGTGAGACTTCTGAGCGCAAGGCGTCGTCCGGAGAAGTCTATCTCAAGACTAACGACATGGGCCACAACGACGAAGGTGGCAAGTATCGGCTCAAAAAGCCGGAGTCGCTACAAGTTGATACTTCTCGTGGGTTCGCGGTCATCTCACCAACAAAGGGGATACGCACTCCGGATGGCGCGAAAAAGCGTCAAGAAATGGTGAACTGTTTCGAGGAGCTTCGTAAGGAGTATCCGGCTGTGGCCAATCTAAAGGTGGAAGTTTCGCCTTTGGGTCGGATGCCTGGCGCGGGATCACTGGCCTGGAGCGGTGCTCCTGCTGCCGTAGTTCACATGCGTAGGAATGAAGTGCGCATCATGTACAACGAGAAGTTCGGGATCTATCCGCCCGACACGCCCGAGAATCGTGCGGCGCAGAAGGAATTCATTCCCGGCTTTTTCGAGCCGGGCTACGTCGGTCGACACGAGATGGGGCACGTGTTGGCGGCTGCGGGTGGATTGCTTCCTCCGGGGTTCGAGAAGGTCAACGGCAAGTACCGCACCGATGCAGAGCTGAGCAAACTTCAAGAGGGCCTGCATGCCAAGGCTTTCGAACGTCACGGCATGACGTTCAAGGAGCTCTCGCGTATCGGGCCGTACGCTGCGTCTAAGCCTACGGAAGCGCTGGCTGAGCTGTACGGTCATTACTCCACGCCCTCGCTTCGAGCCAAGATGGATCCCGATCTGGTTCGACGGGCGGAAGGACTGTTCAACGAGCTGGGAGGTAAGAAGGCATGATTCCCAGCCGAAAGGAAGCTCGGGAAGAAGTTCAGCGCAAGATCAAAGCCAACCTTGAGCGGGGTGACTGGGATCTGGATCCTGGCGATCCAAAGCTCTTCTTCGTGCCGTCGCATTTGGCGGCTCAAATGAAGAAGGAAGTGCGGGAGATCGAAGAAACCGACGACGATTAGGGAGGAACACATGGCGAGGGTTTCCTCCCAGAAGACGCGGAAGCTGATCCTTTCCACCGATGCCGAGTGGGACGAAAGCCTTCCGCCCGACAAGCTCGTACTGTTCGACCAGAACGGCAACGTGATCGACCTGCGGGGCAGCATCACCGGCGACGGCATGCCCCCGGGCGGTGACACGGGTCAAATCCTGGCCAAGGCGTCGAACACCGACTTCGATGCGGGCTGGGTCGACGCTCCCACGGGCGGAGGCGACGGCGGAGGCGGCGATGGTGGTACCGGAGGAGTCGGCACGGATCCGGATGCTCTGCATTTCAAGGGGGTCTACGCCTCCGGAACGGAGTACCACAACAACGACGTGGTCATCTACCAGAGCCGGTTGTGGCTGGCTCCGGGTGACATTCAGAACATCATTCCGGCGGTGGCGTCCGGTAGCTTGGTCACCACGTTGCGTAACGTCCCGGTGTACACCACGGACAAGGTGTCTGGAACCCGGCAGTACGAGATCACCAGCTCTTCAGCTGTGAACGACTTCGCAGGCAAGCGAACCCAGCCTGCGATGCTCGACAAGCTTGACGCGTCCGATGTCTCGTTCACCGTCAAGAACTTGAGTCCCGGCGATCTGGCTACGGCGATCTACACAGCCAGTGGATTCGAATCCTGGTTGGCCGCAGGAGCAACCTTGGCGGAAGGCCAGTCGGCTTCGGCCACCGTTTCCGGAACCACCGATCGTTTTCTCATGGTCTACTACTTCGCCGGAGGAAACGGCTCGTTCGAAGTCGCCGCAACTCCCGCCGACAAGCTGGCCGGTCCGCCCACGGCGACTTGGACGTTGCTCGCATCCCTGCAGGATTAGAAAGGAGGTGATTTATGGCCAGACTCAGTACTCGGTTGAAGCACGCTTGGAACGCGTTCACTGATTCCAACAACGTCACACGCCGAGCCGAGCCCTTCGACCTGGGCGGATCGATCTCGTACGGACGTCCAGATCGTAACCGCCTGACGTTTTCCAACGAGCGGTCGATCATCTCCTCGATCTACGTCCGCATCGGGATCGACGTAGCCGCCGTGGACATGCGCCACGTGCGCACGGACGACCAGGATCGATATTTGGACGACATCGACTCCGGTCTGAACAACTGCCTCACGCTTGAGGCCAACATCGACCAGGCCGCTCGAGCTTTTCGGCAGGACATCGCCATGAGCATCCTTGACGAGGGTGTGGCCGCGATCGTTCCCGTTGATACCACCATTTCTCCCGAAGACGGTGGTGGTTACGACATCCGAACCCTGCGCGTCGGCCAGATCCGAGCCTGGTATCCGCAGCACATTCGCGTGTCGCTGTACAACGAGGCACGGGGCATGCGAGAAGAGATCGTGCTGCCCAAGAAGGCCGTGGCCATCGTCGAGAATCCGCTGTATTCGGTGATGAACGAGCCGAACTCGACTCTGCAGCGGCTCATCGCCAAGCTGAACCTGATGGACTCGATGGACAATCAGTCCGCTTCGGGCAAGCTCGACATGATCATTCAGCTGCCGTACGTGATCAAGTCGGAAGCCCGGCGACAGCAGGCCGAGCAGCGACGTCGGGACATCGAATTTCAGCTCAAGGGCTCCCAGTACGGGATCGCCTACACGGACGGCACGGAAAAGATCGTGCAGCTCAACCGTCCGGTCGACAACAACCTGCTCACGCAGGTGGAGTACCTCACCAAGATGCTGTACGGCCAGCTGGGCCTGACCGAAGAGGTCATGAACGGCACGGCCGACGAAAAGGCGATGCGAAACTACTTCGCTCGAACGATCGAGCCTCTGCTGGAGGCCATCGTCGAAGCCATGCGGCGCACTTTTCTCACCAAGACAGCGCGTACGCAGGGACAATCCATCATGTATTTCCGCGACCCGTTCAAGTTCGTCCCCATCGGTGGCGAAGGCGGCATCGCGGACATCGCCGACAAGTTCTCTCGCAATGAGAGCACTTCTTCCAACGAGATCCGTCAGGCCATCGGCATGAAGCCGTCGCAGGAGCCGAAGGCCGACAAGCTGATCAACGCCAACATGCCTCAGGGCGACACCGGCGTTGACATTCCGGTCGAATCTGAGCCTCCGGATCCTACCGTGGACGCTTTGAACGAGTCCATCGATTCCACGGCAGAAGAAATCGATCGAGCCCTGGAGCTTGGTTGATGCCGGTTCGTCCTCCGACCGAGTTTGAGCTGAGCCAGCTTCAACACGCAGCACCGGGTTACGACCCGGCCAAAGCCCACGAGTACTACCTGCGTACTCGCAAGCTGAAGGGCCGTCAGCGAGGCTCTTCTGATGATCCCCGTACGGGAAAGACTCGGGTGCAGATCGCTCGTGACGCCCGGGCCCGGCAACGCCAAGAACTATCGCAGCGCATCGCCAATCTCGAAGACAAGCTCCAGAAGCTCGAGAAGCTCATTGCCAAGCGCGAGCGCGACGAAGCCAGCGAAGACCGGAAGTCGAAAGCTCGAAAGGAGCGCGCAGCCAAGGAACGCGACAAGCCGAAGTCCGCTGCGGAAAAGGCCGAGGCTGCTCGGGAAAACAAGAAGTACCGAGACAAGCACAAGCAGGAACTCAAGTCAAAGGCCAAGAAGGACTCAGGCAAGTTGTCGGGAGGCGGATCGTCGAAGGGGGCTTCAGAGAAGAAGCGCTCCACCGATGAGCTCAAGTCGCTCGCTACCAAGGTGCGAGGTCAACTCGCTGTGGCCAAGCAGAAGCTCGCTGCGCTCTGAGAGCGCCGAAGCCAAAAGACGAAAGGAACAGTCAAAATGGGAGGCACTTCCCGACTGGACTTCGGTGACTCTTCGCCGGAGACCAGCTTGATGCACTCGGCCGCGGTCGCGGTCAAGCCGGACTTCAGTGGCTGGGCCACCAAGTTCGGCCTCCGTTGCTCGGACGGACGCACCATCCTACCCGGAGCGTTCGAGCACCAGAACGAGGCCCGGGTGCCGATGGTCTGGCAGCACGGCCACGGATCGCCCGAGAACGTCCTCGGTCACGCCGTGCTCGAGAGCCGGGCGGAGGGGGTCTACGCCTACGGGTACTTCAACGAGACCACGCAGGCCAAGAATGCGAAGGTGCTGGTCCAGCACGGGGACATCTCCGCGCTGTCCATCTTCGCCAATCAGCTCATCGAGCGGTCCAAGCAGGTCTCTCACGGGATCATTCGCGAGCTGTCGCTGGTCCTGGCGGGTGCCAACCCCGGCGCCCTGATCGACAACATCGAGATCGCCCACGCGGACGGCTCGGTGGACACGATCGTCGACGAGGCCATCATCTACACCGGCCTCGAGCTGGAGCACGCCGACGCCCCCGAGGTCGAGGAGACCACGACGGAGGTCGTCGAGCACAAGGAGCAGGAGGAGACGACCGACGAGCCGACGGTTCAGGACGTCTACGACTCGATGTCGCCGGAGCAGCAGGACGTCGTCCACTACATGGTCGGCGCCGCTCTCGAGAGCGCGAACACCGGCAGCACCGACAACAACGACACCAGCGCCTCCACCGAGGAGGTCGTCACCCACGAGGACAAGGACACCGAGAACACCATGGGACGCAACGTCTTCGAGCAGGCCAACGAGGCGGCCAAGGGCAACGGCGCGCCGCGGCACGTGCTCTCGCATGACGCGATGAAGGGCATCGCCTCCGACGCCGTCAAGCGCGGCTCGCTGAAGGAGGCGGTGGAGGACTACGCCTTCAAGCACGGGATCGAGAACATCGACGTCCTGTTCCCGGACGCGCGCGCCATCACCGAGACGCCGGAGTTCGACCGCCGCCGCACCGAGTGGGTCTCCGAGGTCCTCTCGGGCGTCCGCAAGAGCCCGTTCTCGCGCATCAAGTCGCTCGTGGCCGACATCACCCACGCCGACGCCCGGGCCAAGGGCTACATCAAGGGCACCCTGAAGAAGGAGGAGTTCTTCGGGCTGACCAAGCGCGTCACCACGCCGTCGACGATCTACAAGAAGCAGCGCCTGGATCGCGACGACATCATCGACATCACCGACTTCGACGTCGTGATGTGGCTCAAGGGCGAGATGCGTCTCATGCTCGACGAGGAGATCGCTCGGGCGATCCTCATCGGGGACGGCCGCGAGGTCGACGACGAAGACAAGATCCGCGACCCGCAGGGCGCCGTGGACGGGGCGGGCATCCGTTCCATCCTGCACGACGACGACCTGTACGCGGCCAAGATCACCCTCGATCCGGACACGGACCTCAAGTCCACCGGTCTCGTCGACGAGATCCTCTCGGCCATGCAGTTCTACAAGGGCTCGGGCGTTCCCACGCTGTACACGACGCTGCCCACCGTCACCCAGATGCTCCTCGCCCGTGACGACATGGGTCGCCGCTACTACCGGACGGTCTCCGAGCTGGCCTCCGAGCTGAGCGTCGACAAGGTCGTCACCATGGAGTCCATGGAGGACGAAGAGGACGTCATCGGCATCATCGTCAACCTGGCCGACTACACGGTCGGCGCCGACCGCGGTGGCGAGGTCTCGTTCTTCGACGACTTCGACATCGACTACAACCAGTACAAGTACCTGATCGAG
>Ga0105238_10007366_pt1 | contig 11018 bp, 6 predicted proteins | sample KBSC34metaG_FD_81526 | JGI IMG/M metagenome (GOLD analysis project Ga0105238, IMG submission 81526) | Corn rhizosphere microbial communities from Kellogg Biological Station, Michigan, USA - KBS C3-4 metaG | ecosystem: Host-associated > Plants > Roots > Rhizosphere > Soil | place: Michigan, USA...
ATCGGCGAGGACCACGCGATAATGCCGATGGAGCGTGCGCCGCAACGAGCTCCGCACGCGGTCTTCGTCGTCGACGATCAACAGGGCCGGCAGGGCCTCGCGCTCGGCCGCGGTCTGGACCGCGCGGGACAGCGACGGCGCCGTTTGCGCTTCCGTGATCGCTCGCGGCGGCGCGAGCCCGCCGTTCGAGCCGATCGAGTCAGGGGCGGAGTCGACCACGGCGGCGCGCTCGTCCTGCTCGTGGTGCTCCGCCACGGCTTTCAGCGCGACCAGGAACCGGCTCCCGCGGCCGACCTGGCTACCGACGAAGATGCGACCACCGAGCGCCGCGATTGTCTCGTGACAGATCGCGAGCCCCAGCCCCACCCCGTCGCCCACGTCCTTCGTCGTGAAGAACGGGTCGAAGATGCGCTCCATGTCCTCGGCGGAGATCCCGCGGCCGGTGTCGGCAAACTCCATCAGGACCTCGTCCTCGGTCCGCCACGTCCGGACGCGAATCTCGTTGTCCGTCGGGCGCCCGTCCCCGATGGCGTGGGCGGCGTTGACGATCAGGTTCAAGAACACCTGAGACAGGCTCCCTCGGTTGGCCCTCACGCGGGGCAGGCCGGCGCCGAGCTCCCGGACGAGCTGGGCGCGGAACCGCACCTCGTTTTGCCCCAGCTTGATCGCGTCCTCGAGCGCGTCGTGCACGTCGACCAGCCCGTGGGGCCGCGCCTCGCCGCGCGAGAACCGCCGCAGGTCTTTGACGATGTCCTGAACGCGGCGCGCGCCCTCCAGGGCGTCGTGGGCCAGCTCGGCGATCTCGCCCAGGCGCTCCGGCGAGGCCGGCTGCCCCGCCAGGCGATCGATCTCGCCGAGGTTCAACATCACGTAGGTCAGCGGGTTGTTGATCTCGTGCCCCACGCCCGCCGCGAGCAGACCCAAGCTGGCCAGCCGCTGCGCCCGCGACAGCTGCGCCTGCATGGTCTGCCGCTCGGTCACGTCCATGACCGTGAGGACGCACTCGGCAGAAGCCTCTCCCGCCCGCCCGGGCAAGGGGGAGACCTGGACAATCGCGCTCAGCGGCCGCCCGCTGCTGGGCATCAGGCGCCAGTCACCGTGCGCGGCCTCGCCGGCGTGCGCGCGGCGCATCGTCTCCCCGCACGCCTCGCGCGACGAGGGGTCCACGAAATCCAGCAGCGGGCGCCCGAGCAGCTCGTCTCGGCCATAGCCGAGGATCTGGGCCAGCCGCGAGTTCACCAGCGTCGTGCGGTCGCCAGCGTCGAGGACCCAGAGCCCCTCATGCATGCTCTCGATCAAGAGGCGGTAGTTCTCCTGTGAGCGCGTGCGCTGGTAGATCTCGAGCAGCAGGCGTTTGTTCAGGTCCGCGAGCTCGCGGGTGCGCTCGGCGATGCGCTCCTCCAGGGTATCGCGCGCCTGGCGCAGCGCCAGCTCGCCCTGGCGGCGGGCGGTGACGTCAGCCGCGACGCAAACCCAACCGACGAGATCGTCGAGATCGCCGCGGATCACCGAGAGGGAGCAGTCGAGCTCGACGACGCTGCCGTCGCTTCTTCGCAGCGTGACCTCGCGCCGCCCGGCCTCGAGAGGCGGAGCCTCGCCCGCGCCACCGCCCGCCAGCAACTGCGACAGGGACACGGTCCGCAGCTCGTCCTCCGTGCGCCCAAACAGGCGGACGGCCGCCGGGTTGGGCCACGTCACGTTCCCGTCGGGGTCGGCCAGGCAGACCGCGTCGGACATCGTCTCGACGACGCGATCCGCGGCCACGGCCGGCCGCAGGTCGAGCATCCGGTAGCGCACCGTCGCGTACACCAGCCCCAGCACCCAGATCATAGCCAGGTCGGAGGCGGCGTTCGGCACCACGTAGATCCCGGCGCGCGGCAAGACCACGTCGGTCATCGACCCGAGCAGGAGCGGGACGATGGCCGACCACCCCATGATGCGGGCCTGCCGGCGCTTGACCAGCGCTCGCTCGCGGACCGCCGCCACCAGGAGCAGGCCGATCCCCCCCAGCATGTAGACGGCATAGTAGGCGGTGAAGAAGATCGTCTGAGGCGAGTCGCGCCACACGAATGCGTAGCCCCAGGGGCGGGGCAAATAGTCGGCGGCCAGACGGCCCGTCCATTGCGCGTGGATGGTCACGACCGCCGGAACGACCAGCGCCACCAGGAACGCCTTCGATCGAAGCCAGGTGGGACGTAGAAACGACGCGATCAGCAGGGCCGCGAAGCTGGCGAAGCCCGCCCACGCGAAGGATCCGACGTCGTAGAACAGGACGGCGGTCTCCCGCGAAACGGCGGGATAGTGGGAGACCGCGAGGCAAGCGCTCCAGTGCGCGAAGCAGAGTATGAGCAGCGCGCAGGTCCGGTTGAGGACGGCGCGGGGCCGGCGCGCCACCACCAGCACCGCCATCGCCAGGTAGACGCAGGCGATGGCGACGTGGACCAGCCAGGCCGCGTTCGCGATTGACGAGATCATCTCCCCCCGCGGTGAGGATACCAGCGGAGATCGCATTCCCGAGCAGGCCGTACTTCGGCTAGGATCGGCCGCTGGCGATTACGTCGGGGCGGTCAGAGGGGTCAGGGCGATCAGATCAGGGGGCTCAGGGACTCACTCACTTGCGGAGGGGACTATGTACGCAGCACGGCGCGCCCGGCTCGGGCGGCTCAGATGGCTCGTCGCTTGCGGCCTGGCGACGCTCACGGGGCTCGCGGTCGCGAGCGTCGCGCGGGCGAGCTGTCGCATCAGCAACGAGACGGGCTACAGCTTCACCGTCTCATCCGGCAACACGTCGAACCAGAGCGTGGGCGCCCACACGACCACCTCCATCGCGCCCGGCACCATCGTCGGCAAGAGCAAGGAGGGCAAGACCTTCGGCGGCTCGTGCAAGGACGGCGACAACCTGGTCGTGAAAGAGGACAAGGGCGTGCCGATCCTCATGCCGAAGTGAGCGCCGTCAGAGCTGGCGCGGCCGTCGTCAGTCGGTCGCGCGATCGATGATCCACTCCCAGTGCGACTCCGGCGGACGGCGGACAGTCGTCGCGACCTTGGCGTCCTCGGCCAGGTGTCCGCTGCCCTCGCGCCGGTCGACCCTCAGGTGCGAGTGGGCTCCCGCAGGTGCGCGCATGCTGGAAGGCGCTGCCCCGGACGAGTCGAAGGACGGTGTCGTGAGCTTCTGCGTATTCATGGCCCGACCCAATCAGCACGAATCGGGCCAGAGAGCGGGCCCCGGTTTTCCGCGGGATCGGGCGTCGCCAGCTGCGCAGATCGCGCCGCACCTGCGAAAGAGTCGAGGCGGAGCGCCCGACCGGCCGGACCAGCGTCCAGGCCACGGAACACCTGGTCGGCGCGCCCGTCAGGGGCTCACGCGCAGGGTGGTCATCATTCCCGCCTCGGCGTGCTCGAGGATGTGGCAATGGAGCATCCAGTCCCCCTCGTCGAGGGGAACCACCCCGAGGTCGACGGTCTCGCGGGCGTGGATGAGGACCGTGTCGCGAAAGAAGGGCTCGTCGACCGGCTGGCCGTTCCGCGCGAGCAGCCGAAAGAACATACCGTGCGTGTGGATCGGGTGCAGTCGGTACGACAGATTCGCGAAGCGGAGTTTGTGAAAACGGCCCTTGCGGAGCGTCATGGCCGGAGAATGCGAGCTGGCGTGGACGTGCCCGGCGGGGGCGCCTCCGGTTGCATCGACCTCGTGCCCCTCGAAGGCCTGGTCGTTGATGGTCCACTCGATGCCGTACCGGCCTCCGCGCCGAGCGTCCAGCCGAAACTCCTGGGAAGGCACCCACGACAGGGCTTCTCGCCAGCGAGGCACCACGGCGTGTGCCGGCGATGCGAACGGCGCCGTCGGGCGCTCCGTCACGCCGTCCACCTCGATGTCGGCTAGGTGGTTCGGCGCCCGAGCGTAGAAGCGGTCGACGAGCGCGATCCGGACGCTGGCGCCGGCCTGGACACGAACGTCGAGGTCGAGCCGATTGCCGGGCGCGATCTCGAAGCCAGCCAGCGGCACGGGCGCCCGCAGGTAGTTGCCGTCCACGGCGATGACCTGGGCTTCCACGCGCGCGTCGGCTGGCACCAGCTCGGGTGCGAACACCCTTCCGTTGGCGCTGTTCACGAGCCGCAGGCGGAGGCGCTCGCCCGAGCGCGCCGGCAAGATCGTGTCCGTCCGGCCGTTGACCGTCACCAGGTTTCCCCAGCGCCCGTCGTGCGCCAGGTCGTGTGGGGTGTTGAACTCCGGAAAGATCTGTCCGTCTTCACCGAGCAACCAATCGTCCAGGACCCACACCACGTCGCGCGTGTAAGGCGGCGGCTCGCGATCCTCGACGATCAGGACGCCGTAGAGGCCTCGCTCGACCTGCTCGCTCGAGCGCACATGCGGATGAAACCAGAACGTGCCTGCGTCCTTCGGCGCAAACTCGTAGGTGAAGGTGCCGCCCGGAGGCACCGGCGGCTGCGTCAATCCGGGAACCCCGTCCATCGCGTTCGGCACGCGCACCCCATGCCAGTGAACGGTCGTCGGTTGCGGAAGCTCGTTCTTGAACCGGACCCGCAACGTCTCGCCGAGGCGGACGCGAAAGGTGGGGCCTGGCACCGTCCCGTTGTAAGCCCAGACGTCGAGCATCCGGCCGTCACCGACGGGCACGCGCGCAGGAGCCGCGACGAGGTCGAACGTCCTCACGACGCCCGACGGCGCCGCTTCGCGCGGCAGGGATCCCGCCAGCTCGTCGACCAGGCGTTGTTCGGGCGTGCGGCGGCACCCGGCCCCGGACCCGAGAAGTCCTAAGCACGGCCCAGCCAGGAGAACGCCCCAGACCAGCGCCGGATGCCGAGCCGTTTGTCGCATTTTGCCCTCGATGATCGGAGCCCTATAACACGCCCGGATCGCGCCGGCCGGGTATCGCTCTCGCCGCCTCCCTGGCAGGCATCATCCGAGATTGGCACCAGGGCCATCCAGGCCGAGGCCACCCCTCGACTCGCGCGCTACACTGGCGCGCAACCATGCGGATCGCGACCTGGAACGTGAACTCGCTCGCCGCGCGTCTCGAGAAGGTGACTTGGTGGCTCGAGCGAGCGCAGCCGGACGTCCTCTTGATGCAAGAGACGAAGCTCGCCGACGCCGATGTCCCTCGCGAGGCCTTCGCCCGGCTCGGTTACGAGGTCGCGCATCACGGCATCGGACGCTGGAACGGCGTCGCGATCGCCAGCCGCCAGGGCGTGACCGACGTGCTCACCAACTTTGGTCTGCCGCTGGCGCCGCCGGCGCCCAGATCTGGCGATGGCACTGGCGACCGCGACGAAGACGCCCAAAGACCTCCCGACGAGGCACCCGACGACCAGCCCCTGCGAGAGCCCCGGATGATCTCCGGCGTCTGCGGCGGCGGCGTTCGGGTCGTCAGCCTCTACGCCCCCAACGGACGCTCCGTCGATTCTATCTATTACAAGGCCAAGCTCGCCTGGTTTCGACGGTTGCATCAGTGGCTGGTCGAGACCCGCCAGCCGGACGAAGCCCTCGTCCTGGGCGGCGACTTCAACGTCGCGCCCGCAGACCCCGACGTGTGGGATCCCGCGCGCTGCCACGGCGGCACCCACGTCTCGCCCCCGGAGCGGCAAGCCTTCGCGGCGCTGCTCGGCTGGGGCCTCGTCGACGGCTATCGGCGCCTGCACCCCGAGCCCGAACGCTACTCGTGGTGGGACTACCGGGCCGGGATGTTCCACAAGAACTACGGCATGCGCATCGACCACTTGCTGGTCACCGCCCCCATCGCCCACCGCATCGTCGGCGCCGACATCGATCGCGAGGCCCGTAAAGGAAAGCCGATCCCCTCGGACCATGCCCCCGTCGTGGTGGACCTGGACGCTCCCGGCCGCGCGATCGACGCGGGATGGGAAGGCGCGACCGCTCGCATCGCCGCCCGCCGCGGGCGGTGACGGTCCAAGGGGTTCTGCTACCTTCCATCGTCGATTGCGCAGGCAGCACCGCGGCCACAGCTGACGTTGTTCGGGGGCCGCGCTACTCGCGTCCCAGGTCGTACTTCAGGCAGAACTGATCGTCGGCGGAGTAGATGTAGTACCCGTCGGCCTTACCGTCGCCGTCGATGATGACCACCTTGGTCTTGCCCGACATGGCTCCTGCTTGCGCCTTCACGGCCATGCCCGCCTCGGGGATGTTGTTCTCCCGGACGAACTTGCTCCACCGCTCCTTGTCGGCCACGTCGATCTTCTTCTTCGCGTTGCTCGCGCGCTGAAGTGTCGACAGAAACGCCTGGTAGGGGACTTCGATGATGCGCGGTTGACCCATCGTGTTATCTCGGAGCCGGTCGCCCGCCGGCCTCGGTTCAGTCTTTATACACGATGCTCGCTCTCCGGTCGGGGGCAGCGACGGTCCACCGTCAGGTCGCCCAGCGGTGCGGGCGCGAAGGTCCTCACCCCGAGCGGGCGGACCGCCCGGCATCCGCCACCCGGCGGCTCGAAGTCACTCGGGCCGCGGCAGCCTCAGGCGGCCTTCGCCTTGGTCGTGACGGCGATCCATTCGAAGCGGTAGGTCTTCCCGTTGGCGATCATCTTGGCCTCCTTGGGGGGGAGACGATCGCCGCCGAGCTCGGCGACGCGCGCCGTGTCGGGGGTGAAGTCGTAGATCTCGTTCATCCCCTTCTCGATGCCGATCGCGAGCGCGGCGTCGGGGCTCGCGGCTTGAATCTCACGGTTGATGAGGGGTTCGCGACGTTCCTTGCGCTTGATCTGAACTCGGTACTTCGCCATACGGATCCTCCGATCGGACTCATCGGAGGAACCCGACGAAAATTGAGCAGGCTCGGAAGTGACGTTCGTCGCTCGGCGCGCTCTTCCGGCCACACGGCTTCTCGCTTGACACCACCTGCACCTCCCCCGAGCCTTTCTCGCCGGCGAGCGATGCTTCCCTTCCCTTCCCTTCGCCGCGAGAGGATACCTTCATGGAGCGAGATGCTGCGACCGGTGGGCGGTTCCGACGGGTGGCTCGGGGGGTGGGGCGTGGGTTGGCTTTCATCACGGGCAAGCCATCCTGGGACGCGCCACCGTGGGCGCGCGTGGTGGGGCGCAGCGGCCGGCGCGCCGGGGCCTGGGCGCGGGCCGAGAAACCGAAGGCGGCGGTCCTCGTCCTCACGATCCTGGCGACCGCGGGGGGCGGCGTCGCCCTCCTGCGCTGGTGGGAGCATCGGCCGAAACCGCTGACGGTGGCCTGGCGGCTCGTCGAGCCCGAGGCGACCCGCATCGAAGAGAAGGTCCGGCCTCGGCCGCTGCGGATCGAGTTCGATGAATCCGTCGCGCCGCTCGACAAGGTGGACAAGCCGATCACGAGCGGCGTGGCTTTCGAGGGACAGTCCTCCGGCCTCCTCTCGGGCGTGAGGGGCGGCGGCGCGGTGAAGGTCGATGGGATCTGGAAGTGGGTCTCGGACCGGGAGCTGACGTTCACGCCGAAGCCGGACTGGCCGATCGGGCAGAAGCTCACGGTCCGGATGGCCAAGAAGGGCCTGCTCGCGGCCCACGTGCGGCTCGCGCAGTACGAAGCGCCGTTCACGACGCCGCCCTTCGAGGTGCGACTCGCCGACACGCAGTTCTATCAGGACCCGGTGAATCCGGCGTTGAAGAAGGTGGTCGCGACGTTCGGGTTCAGCCACCCGGTGGACGCGGCCTCTTTCTCGAAGCGCCTGAAGCTCCGCCTGGTGCCCTCCGACAAGGAGGATCCGCCCGCCGACTACGAGGCGCAGGTCAGCTACGACAAGTGGAAAGGCACGGCGTACGTGCACTCGGCGCCGATCGCGATCCCGCGCCACGATGCCACCTTGCACGTGATGCTCGCGCCCGGCGTGCAGGCGGCGCGCGGGGGCCCGGCCTTCGAGAACGAGCTGAAGGGCGAGGTGGTGGTGCCGGGGCTCTACAACTTCCTCAAGGTCACGTCGGCGCAGGTCACCCTGGTCGACAACGAGCGCTACGAGCCCGAGCAGGCCCTGATCGTCGAGACCAGCGTGGGCACCACGGACAAGGAGATGACGAAGGTCCTGCGGGCCACGCTGCTGCCGGAGACGGCCGCCGACGGGACGACCGCCTCGTACGGCGATCCGGCGGCCATCACGCCCGACGATCTGAAGCGCGGCGCGGCGCTGGCGCTGGCCCCCATCGCGAGCGAGTCGGAGTTCCCCACGGCGCACTCCTTCAGGATCAAGGCTCCCGTCGGGCGCCAGATCTACCTTCAGGTCGGCAAGGGGCTACGCGCGTTCGGGGGGTACCTGCTCGGCGAGACGTACCAGGCGATCGTCTCCGTGCCGCCCTACCCGCACATGCTGCGCATTCTGCAGAGCGGGGCGCTCGTGGCACAGAGCGGGGACCACAAGGTGCCGGTGCTGGCGCGCGACATCCCGGCGGTGAAGTACGAGATCGGGCGCGTGCTGCCGAACCAGATCCAGCACCTGGTCACGCAATCGCTCGGTGACTTCGCGAAGCCGACCTGGAACTACCGGTTCGACCACACGAACCTGGCGGAGATCTTCGAGGAGGTCCACCCGCTGGCGAACGCCCCCGGCAAACCCGAGTACGACGGGCTGGATCTGTCGAAGTACCTGGCGGCCGAAGGCGGGGGCGGAGGCCGCGCTGAGCGCCGCGGGGGCAAGCATGCCGAGGGCCCGCGCGACGATCGCCGCGGCCTCTTCTTGCTGCGGGCGCAGGCGTACGATCCGAAAACCAAGGCGGTGCTGGACGAGGGCGACGCGCGCCTGATCCTCGTCACCGACCTGGGGGTCCTGGTCAAGGACGACGCCGACGGCTCGCACGACGTGTTCGTGCAGTCGACCCGCAGCGGCGAGCCGGTGGCAGGCGCGCGGGTGGAGGTGCTCGGGAAGAACGGTCTGCCGGTCCTGCAGGCGACCACCGACGGCGACGGCCACGCGGCGCTGCCAGCCTTCAAGGATCTGCAGCGCGAGAAGGAGCCGTCGCTCTACCTGGTGACGAACGGCGCGCGCAACGGGAGCGCCGGCTACGACCAGTCGTTCCTGCCCATCGGCCGGGCGGACCGCTTCCTCGACACGTCGCGGTTCGACGTGGGTGGGGTCAGCGAGGAGCCGACCAGCGGCGCGGCCAAGGGCCTGACGGCCTACCTGTTCTCGGATCGCGGCATCTACCGGCCGGGGGACGAGATCCGGGTGGGAATCATCGTCAAGAACAAGGACTGGTCAGCGCGCATCGGGGGCGTCCCCCTGGAGGTGATCGTCACGGACGCGCGCGGGCTGCCGGTGAAAGATCAGAAGCTGAAGCTGTCGGCCAGCGGATTCGAGGAGATCCGTCACACGACGCCGGAGATCGCGCCGGTGGGCACGTACGCGGTGAACCTTTACGTGGTCAAGGACGGACATCCGTCGGATCTGCTCGGGTCGACGACGGTGCAAGTTCGGGAGTTCCTGCCCGATCGCATGAAGATCCGCGCCACGCTGTCGGAGGAGAACCCGGACGGCTGGGTGGCGCCGGGCGATCTGAAGGCGCGCGTCACCCTGGCGAACCTGTTCGGGACGCCGGCGACCAACCGGAAGGTTCGCGCCAAGATGACCCTGTCGCCGTGGATCCCGTCGTTCGGACGGTGGCGCGACTACCGCTTCTTCGATCCGCTGCGGCCGAAGGAGGGGGTGAACGAGACGCTGGCTGACGCGACGACCAACGACGAAGGGGCGGCGGAGCTGGACCTCGGCCTCAAGCGGTTCGCGACGTCGACCTACCGGCTGTCGGTAGTGGCGGAGGGGTTCGAGGCGGAGGGCGGGCGCGGCGTCGTGGCCGAGGTGTCGGCGGTCGTCTCTCCCCTGCCCCACCTGGTCGGGTACAAGGCGGACGGAGAGCTGGCCTACATGAGCCGCGGCTCGGAGCGGCACCTGGAGCTGATCGCGATCGGCCCGAACGGCAAGCGCGTGAAAGCGGACGGCCTGCGGGTGGTCACCTTCGAACGCAAGTACGTCTCGGTGCTGGCGCGCCAGGACAACGGCACGTACCGCTATCAGTCGATCCGCAAAGAGGTGGAGCTCGCGTCCAAGCCGTTCGCGATCCCCGCTGCGGGCGCGCATCGCACGCTGCCGACCGACAAGCCGGGCGACTACACGCTGGTGGTGCGCGACGCCGCCGACCACGATCTGGCGCGCATCGAGTATTCCGTGACCGGCTACGGCAACCTGTCGCGCGAGGTCGAGCGGAACGCGGAGCTGCAGGTGGCGCTGAAGAAGACGGACGTGGCCGCGGGCGACGATCTGGAGATGCAGATCAAGGCGCCCTACACCGGTGCGGGGCTCATCACCATCGAGCGCGACAAGGTCTACGCCTGGAAATGGTTCAAGACGACGACGACGGCGACGGTCGAGCACATCCGCCTCCCCGAGGGGCTGGAGGGCGGCGGCTACGTGTCGGTGTCCTTCATCCGGGACCCCGGCTCGCAGGAGGTGTTCATGAGCCCGCTCTCGCACGGGATCGTGCCGTTCTCGATCAGCCGAGCCGAGCGGCAGGTCAAGGTCGCCGTCGACACGCCCGAGCTGGGGCGGCCGGGCGAGGCGTTCAAGATGAAGGTGAAGGCGGACAAGCCGGCGAAGGCCGTGGTCTTCGCCATCGACGAGGGCATCCTGCGGGTGGCCGACTACAAGACGCCCGATCCGCTGGCGTTCTTCTTCCAGAAGCGCGCGCTGTCGGTGCGCACGGCGCAGATCCTGGACATGATCCTGCCCGAGTTCCAGCGGCTGGTGGCGGGCGCCGGCGCGCCGGGCGGCGACGAGGACGCCGCCGTCGGGGCGAACCTGAACCCGTTCCGGCGGAAGCAGGCCAAGCCGGTGGCGTTCTGGTCGGGGATCGTCGACGTCGGGCCGAAGGAGCGCGAGGTGGTGTTCGACGTGCCCGACTCGTTCAACGGGACGCTGCGGGTCATGGCGGTGGCGGTCGCTCCCGACGCGCTGGGTGCGTTCGAGCGCCGGGCGATCGTCCGCGGCGACTTCGTCATCTCGCCGAACGTGCCCTCGGTGCTG
>Ga0105238_10007369_pt1 | contig 11017 bp, 10 predicted proteins | sample KBSC34metaG_FD_81526 | JGI IMG/M metagenome (GOLD analysis project Ga0105238, IMG submission 81526) | Corn rhizosphere microbial communities from Kellogg Biological Station, Michigan, USA - KBS C3-4 metaG | ecosystem: Host-associated > Plants > Roots > Rhizosphere > Soil | place: Michigan, USA...
CACGATCAACATGGCGCTGAATGTCGCCCCGACGACCAGCGGAACCGATCCCGCGGCTGCGACCATCTCGGTCGGCGGCGGCACGCTCAAGATCGGCAGCGGCGGCATGTCCATGGCGAACCAGGCCGGGACGGCGGGAACCGCCACGCTGAACATCACCAATGGCGGCACGGTCATTTGCAGCAACAATATCTACAAGACCACGGCCAACGGCGTGGCCACGATCGCCATGGACAGCGGCAACCTGGTGATGGCCAGCCTCACCGGCACCATCGGCGTCGCCAACAGCTTCGCGCTCGATAATTTTGACCTGACCAACTCCACCGTGACCCTGCCGGTGGCGGCGACCGCCAACGTCGTCGTGGCCAACTGCAATCCGGACACGGCCACCACCAATACTTTCAACGTCAGCTCCATGCCCAGCATCACGGCCTATCCGTCCGTGTTTCCGGTGCTGACCTACACGACGGCGGGGGGCACCCTGACGACCGGCGGAATTTCGCCCAACCTCGCCCTCGGCACTCTGCCGAGCACGTTCAGCGGTTATCTTTCCAACGACATCGCGAGCCTCACGGTCTGGCTGGTCGTTTCTAACGGACCTTCCACGGCCAAGGCGGATCAATGGGGTGGCGGCGTGAACAACCAGTGGAACAACACCACCTTGAACTGGACCAATGCGGGCAGCGCGGTGACGTACAATGACCTGGATTTTGTCACCTTTGACGACCAGGCGCAGACCGGCACGGTGAACCTGACACGGACCAACCAGCCCGCCACGCTGGCCGTCAACAACAGCGTGCTGAACTATACGTTCACCGGCATCGGCCGGATCAGCGGGCCGGTCCAACTGGTCAAGGGCGGCAGCGGTTCGCTGACGCTGACGGAAACCGGCGGGGATAATTTCAGCGGCGGCATCGTGGTCAATGACAACGGGACGCTCATCCTGGACGACACCAACAGCGCCATCTCCGGCGGGTTGACGATCGGGTCCGCGGCGACGGTGCAGATCGGCCAGAACGACGGCAGCGGCGCGCTGCCGGCGGGCACGTTGGACAACGAAGGGTTATTGATCTTCAACCGTTCGAACAATGTCACGGTGGCGACGGCCATTCCCGGCGCCGGTTCGCTGACCAAGAACGGCAACGGCACGCTCACGCTGACCGCCAACAGCGGTTTCACCGGCGTGACGACGGTCAATGCCGGCACCCTGACCCTGAGCGGGGCCGGCGGGGTCGCCAACAGTTCGCAGGTCACGGTGAACGGCGCGGGGCTGGATGTTTCGGGCGTGACGGCGGCGGCCTCGATGACGGCGGTCGTCCTTTCCAATGCGACGGTGACGGTCAAGGTGGGCTACCTGCAAACGAACTTCAACATGAACAGCCTGGTCATGATCGGGACGGGCAGCACCATCAGTCCCAAGACGCTCCCGGCCATCGCCAGCTATCCCGCGACCGTGGCGCTGCTGCATTCGACGAACCCGATCACCGGATATAATTTCACGCTGGGCACCCTGCCGGCCGCCACGCCGGCCTACGCGGGGACCATCGCCCTGAACGCGGATTCGACCGTGGTCCAACTGACGCTCACGGCGGGGCCGATCGGTTCGCGGCCTTCCGTGACCTGGAACGGCGTGGATGCCCTGGCCAGCGGGAACACCAACTGGTCCGATGCGCAGAACTGGCTGTCGCCGGGCACGCCGGCGGCGACGGAAAACGTGACGTTCAACAACACGGCGACGGCGGCGGCTTCGCCCTTTGACCTGTCCGGAGGCGTGGGCAGCGGCGGCAGCGTGGACCAGGTCAACGTCAATAATTTCGTGGATGTGAGCCTTACCAACGCGGCGTTGACCTACGGCAACACCGGCGGAAATTTTCACAACACACAGATCGGCAGCGGCAAGACCCTGACCGTGGGAGGCTCCGTGTTCGTGAACGGTTCCAGTGGCAACGTGAGCATCCTGGGAACGGGCGGCACGTTTTACGTCACCAATTCCGGCGCGAACTTTGATGTCGAGGCCGGCACCGCCCCCACGCTGGACATGTCGGGGCTGGACATCTTTGTCGCCAAGGTCAACCAGTTCGCCATCGGCTTTGACATCCCCAGCGCCGGGACCGTCGTGAACGGCATCTGTTATCTGGCACGGACGAACTTCATCACCACCGGGGTCGGGACGTTCGGCGTCAGCGCCTCCGTGGTGATCGGCAGCGCCGACAACCAGGGCGGTGCGGGGACGGGCACGCTTTACCTGGGCCAGACGAATTCGCTGCATGTGGACGGCATCGTGTTGGGCGCCGGTCCGGCCATCGGGGACGTGATCACCTTTAATCCCGTGCTGGCCGGCTCCAATCCGGCGGCCTTCATCCGCGGCGTGGCGGGTGATGCGAGCCGGGTGACGCTGTGGACGCTGGGCGACGACACGGTGAACCTGAACAACCACACGGCCGGTTACGGCCACATCAACGATTTCTCCGGCGGCACCTTGAACGCGCTGGTCAGCACCTTGAACGTGGGCCAGGGCGGGCATGGCAACACGGCCAATGCGCAGGTGGAGGCCACCTTCAGCATGGGCGCGGGCCGGCTGGACGTGACCACCTTGAACATCGGCGTGAGCGGCCTCGGCGCGGGCGGGACGGGGATCGGGGTGATGAGCGTGACGAACGGCACGTTGCTGGTCAACACGCTGGGCTTTGCGCTGACCGGCGGCGGCCAGGCGACCAGCTCCGGAATGCTCGGCCTGACCAATGCCACGCTGGTGGTGAGCAACGCCGTGAACATCGGCGCGGGCACGGCCGGCGCCACGGTGGGCATGGCCGGTTCCACGGTGAAGCTTTTGAATGCCGTCACCCTCGGCACGCCCAGCGTGCCGCTCGTGACGTTGAACCTCGATGGCGGCACGCTGCAATTGAACGCCGACGGGAATGCCGCCGCCGCACGGGTGGTGGCGAGCACCATCAATACCGGCGCCGCGACGACCATCAACATCGGCGCGATCGCGAATGTCACCAGCCCGATCCAGATCCCGCTCATCAGCTATGGTGGCGCGGATCCGTATGCGGCCCTGACGCTGGGAACGGTTCCCTCCGGCTACACCGGCGCCACGCTGGTGGACAATACCGGCAACCTGTCCATCGACCTGAGCATCTCGCCCTCGGTCAACACCACGCCGACGAACATCACGACGGTGGTGAGCGGCGGCACGCTGACGTTGTCCTGGCCGGCGGACCATACCGGCTGGCGGTTGCAATCGCAGACGAACACGTTGGGGACCGGCCTGAACCCGGCCGGTGGCGCATGGTCTGACGTGGCCGGCTCGACCTCCGTGAACAGCGTGAACGTGACGGTTGATCCGGGGAACGGCACGGTGTTTTACCGGATGATCTATCCGTGAGGACGGGCTGAGCCGGTTGCCGGAACTGTGCGACGCAGATGCGTTCGGCATCGACGAACTATCACCAAGCAAGCTGACGGGAAATTCAGGTGGGAGCGGAGGTCTGGGTTTTAATGGACGGCGGCTGTGTCTGAAAGGCCAACCGCAGCGTGTCTATGTGCTATAACTGCTGGGGTTCGGGTTGTGCGCATGCCACTGGATGGCCAAGTGCTGCGGCTGGTCCCGCTTGGAGCGGGACACAGCCGCCGTCCATGGAGGCAGCTACATACCGCACCGTTGGGGACCACCATAGAATCCGTGCGGGTAACTGAAGGCTGTTTTAATTTTTCTTTTCATCGCCCGGTTTCGCGGTAGTTTCCAAGGATTCTTATGTTTAATAAAATCACACTGGGAACGGGTTTGATGGGATGGGCAATGGTTTTTGCGAACATCACCCACGCGGCGGATCCCGGGGCCGCCCAGGTCTTCAAGTTCAAGTTCGCCACGGACAAGCCACTGGTCTATGCCGTGAAGGTGGCCAACCGGCAGATGAATGACACGACCATCGGCACCCGGAATTCGCTGACGCGGAACACGGTCGAGACCCGTTACAAATTCAAGCTGACCCGGGTGGCCGGCGCCAATACCAACGGCACCATGTCCGTCTATTTTCATCCGTTCGATTTTGAGCAGGACATCGACAACGTCACCCAGCAGGGGCATGGCGTCGTCACGATCCGGGGGTTGAACATCGTGTTCAAGCAGGATGATATCGTGGTGGTGGACACGGGCAGGGACATCGGTTTCACACAGGCCAAAAATTTCAAGCAGACCGCCTATCCCTACCTGCTCAGCGGGTACCTGGACTTTGACGCCACCGGCAGGATCAAGACGCTGGGCGGGGACCCGCCGTTCATCGACACCTGGACGGAAAATCTCAAGAGCCTCGTCGGGTTGTTCCACATCACGTTCCCGACGAACGCGATCGCGGTGCAGGATACGTGGACCAACATCATGATCTTGAAGAGCTCGGGTGGAACCGTGTTCAACGGGGACGGGATCAGCCGGCCGTTTGTGTTCGAGCGCGAGCCGGATTCACCCGCGGCCGGGGGCGGCAGCACCGAGCCGGTCGTCTGTTTCAAATGTTACGAGTCGTGCAACGTGACGGACATCGGCGGGTATTTTGAGCAGTTCGGGCAGCGGACGAGCATCGCCATCCCGGAGAGCAGCGAAAGCGCGGAGGCGACCTTTCACTTTGACCCGAAACTGGGCTGCGTGACCGATGTGAAAATCACGGGCAAATCGCAGAGCACCACGAAGGCGATGGTGCAGAATTCTTCCAACACGGCCCATATGAACATGGACAGCGAGATCAGCATCACGCTGGTCACGCCGTGAGGGGCGGGAAATGCCGATAAAGATTTAACGCAGAGGCGCAAAGCTGCAAGGCTCCAAGGACCAAGCGTCCAAGCTCCAGAGAAATTCCAAGGATCAATATCTAATTCGTGGCTTGCGCGGCCAGTTCTACGTGCGCTGCAAAAGCTCCATCCGCCTACGCGTTGCTACTGCGCGACAGGGAGGGGGAGCACTCCAAGACGCTGGCGCGTTTTTCGTTTATCCTCGTGCCGCGTGAAGTATTTTTAACTTCCACCGCCACCATCCCCGCCGCCTCCGCCTCCGCCACCACCATCTCCACCGCCGCTGCTGCCGCCGGAATCGCCGCCGCTGAAGCTGCCGCCACCATCAAACCCGCCGCCGTGGCTGTGACTGGCTCCACCATCTGCAGAGTGTGACGAGTGATGTGTGACATGTGACGAGTGGCCCGAGCCGATATCGTGATGGCTGTGATGACCGGGGTCGGTGGTGATGTTGCTGGTGTCGGGGTTGGGCGAACTGCCGTCCATGGGGATGAAGGTGGCGGCGCCGGGGGCGGTGTAATCCGTGTACGAGCGGTTATTGCGGCCGGACCGGGCGGCGGCGAGCATGCCCCGGATGAACAGGATCACGATGACGATGCCGAAGGCGATGAGGATGGTGTTCATGGTGTTTTGAGGGTTGAGGTTGCCATTTTGTTTCCATGCATCTTTTCCATTTGTCTTTATCCCGCTGCACAACTCATCTGAACACCCGCATTATCTCACGTCTTTCCGGGCTGACTATGATAAATTTGGCGTTTGTTTATAACCACAACCGGGAGGCCTCACGCAAAGGGGGAAGGGGTTTGACGCGAATTTCGCGAATTAGCGCGAATGGGGGGATACTGAATATTCATCGCCCAACACCGTTGGCTTCAGCGCGGGGTTTGGGCGACATCATGGTAATTTCCACTTAACTTCTGCCTCCTCGCCGCCCCAAAAACCACCAACTCGCACCCAGCCTGACCGCTCGTGCTGCTCGTGGTCCCGAACCCTCACAAAATAAACTGTCTGTCGGCGAGATGTCGTCAACAAACTAAAGCCTCCGCTTAAAAAACATCTCTCGAAATGCAGTAACTCGAAACGGTTGTCGCTCGCCCATCTCCGCAGGCTCTTGTCTCTGTTACGAATTCCAAGCCGGTAAAAAACAAAAACCGTGGCACAAAGAGCAATGGCAATACCGAAGGAGCGAAATATTTGGATGGCTGATTGCTTGTCCATACGCGTGATGATAGCTAACGCTCCCAAGCTGAGCTGTGGCGGAGGGTTGGCACCCGGCCAACAATCGGACCGCCGGCGACCAATGGCGTTGGCCTCGGCGACGGTCCCGGCCACAACCTGTAAGAAATCAAAAACGTGATGAGGGAAATCACCGCCCAAAGCAGCCAGAAGGTTTCAATATAATTCAGCCGTACCTGCCTGAGCTTTTCCCATGTCCAACCGGCAGAGATGGTGTCACCGGCGCTCGCATGTGAACTGATGTCTGTCCAGTAACTGCCGAAACCAATATCCCAACAGTGAAATGCCTTGTCCTCGATGCGGATGTTCCAGGTGGTCATGGTGATGATCCCTGAAACAATGGCGCCCAGCAGAACTGAAGCGCTCAGTAATAGGATGAAGCGAAATGACTTCATGGTCGGACAGCCTGACGGTCAAAAACTGCGCCACGCCGGATTAAAGCGCAACGAAAACCGGATACTTCTTACGTTGGAAAAACGTGCTGCAAACCGGAACAAAAAGACGAGTATAAATCCCCACAGGATACTGTTGGCGACCATCGCCAAAAAATACAAAATGCCATTCGCATGGTCGGATAAATCGTGAAATCCATTTTCCGGTAATACGTAAGACAATGGATAAGCTATGCCATAAGCCACCTTCAGCCACCCTGGCACAGGCGGGAACTCCCCCCGATGCTCACCCTTGTAGTTTGGGTCGAAGGAAACAATCTCGTGGCCATCAACATGCGTGGCGATCTCCCCGATGGGTAGGCCGGGGTCTTCCGCAGCAATAAGGCGCAGCATCAAGACAAATGATGCAATCAGCCAGAGCGGTGCAAATACCAAAACACCGGCAAGATATTGAATAGGTCGAGTCATAAAAACACCCGGGCGCAGTCCAACGCCCCAAAGCTGCGCCGCTTCGGACAGAAAGGCAACGAAAACCCATGGCTCAACTCAACGATTCCAATTTCAAAACCGAATCCCGCAAAAAATGAAGACGCAGGCAATGCCCAGGGTGGCGAGGCCCAACAGGATGCAGGCGCGGACCGAACCCGGGAAGCCGGCTTTGCCCGTATGCGATTGCATCCACTCGTTCCCGAGTTTGATACGGTCGAAAAACATCCATGAAACGAACAGCCAGAAGGCGCCGGTGAGAAAACAAACAATTCGAATCACCACATGGGTGTAGGCGGCGCAAAGATAACAGACCCAAAAGCTGGCGACCAAACAAAGGGCAACCCTCCAGTCTTTCAGAAGTTGAAATAAAGGGACGAATCGCCAGTTTTTCATAAACATGGGAGGCGGTCTAACGATCCAAATCCCGCAGTGGCGGGATATTCAACGGCGTTGGTGACAGCGTAGTGTCAGGTGTCATTCGACTCTAATCTCAATTCAATGTCTTCGTGGTCGCGAATAACCGCCACGAGCGTATCAAACAATGTCTCGCCCTCCTGCCGACGTGCAGCGGCAATCCGATCCTGAAAGTGCGCGACATTGGAAGGATGACAGTGATGAACTCGCTCCTCAAGCCAACAGAGGGTCTCGGCATAACCAAGCTGCTGCCGTGAATGTTTTGAGTGCCGCCAGATCAGGACGAAACCCTCATCGGGTGTGCCAAATCCTCCTCTGAGGAAATCGTTGAAGGCGTCCAGATTGCCGTTCCACGGCATCGTCAGGCCAAGCACTCGCGTAAACTCAACAGCGCACTCAGCTAATGTCGAGAATCGACTGCCGTCAACGACGTAAACTCTCTTGGTGGTGGAAGTGCTCATGTGCGTCCGAGCCGCGTAGGCAGCATCACTGTCATGCAACTTGGTCTCTAGAAGAGGTCTATTCGGGGCGGAACTTGTTGTCTAGCATTTAATGCCCGGGAAGGTTCGCTTTTGCCGGCCCCCTCCGGCGGGGGCCGGCAAAAGCGAAGAGATTTTTTTGGACGTTTCCCAGGGTAGCTCGGTAAAGAACCGAGCAACCGCTGGGCTGATGGCTACAACTCCGTTGGAGTTGGCGGGCGGCAGAGCTGGCCGGATTGGCGCAGCCGGGGTTGGGCATTGTAATCATCTGGCATCTTCATCAATGTCCGTTCGGCGGCGCGCTTTCAGAGGGTCGAAAGGCGAGATGGGTGAATGGGCATACTCCCGGACGCCGCCGTCATCCGGCCCGACCAGCTCCACGCGAACCAGGCTGACGTCGTTGCGGCAGTTATCGATGAAATGCCCGGCCGCCTCGTCTTGCGACTCAGCCGACAACTCGTCGTAATACATCTTGCCGTCGTGCTTCCAGTGCAACCCGAAAATGTAGTTTTGCCACATAAGCGTGAACGATGCTTGGCGGGTAAAAGTTGAGCCCCGCCGCGCAAAAAGGCAACCATAACCTGTGGCCTGTCGGGAATCATCATGCGTCATTGGCGTTGGCTTCTGTGGCGAGGTGTGATGACCGGTCTGCATTGCGTGTTCTTCCTGGGGGGATGATTCAACCGCAGAGCCGGTGACCGGCACCAGACGCGGATGAACGCAGACGGGAAAGAAAAGTCAGAGCCTCCTGACGTCGGCTGCAGATGAGGATAAAAAAACCGCCGCCCGGAGGCGGCGGTTGCAGAAATATATTGCGGCGCTCTGCCGAGGCACCGCTACGGCGGCTCAGGTCCAGAGTTTTTCCGGGTAGTCGCCTTTGGCGATGAGTTTGCGGATGCTCTCGACGACCATGGGGCGGTCTTCGCGGTAGGTGACGCCAAACCAGGAATCGCCGGAGCGGAGGACCTTGCACCGGGCCTGGCCGGTGGTGACGAGTTCGCCGACGGTGGCGGGGATGTAGCACTCGGATTTTTGCTCGGTGCCGGCGCGCTTGAGGAATTTCTCGAACTCGACGCGGAGTTGCGGGAAGAGCGCGGGGGTGAAGCCCCAGAAATTCATGGAGACGGCCTCGTCGCCGGTAAGCTTGGTGATCTTGCCATCGGGGCCGGTGTCCTTGGCGCCGGTGCCGTCGCGCTCGATCTTCATCATCTCGACGATGTTGGTGAGATAGTTGTTGGCGTCCACGCGGGAGACGCCGCGGGCGACGGTGCCGAAATCCGAGAGGGTGTTCTTGAGGATGAAGCCGACCATGGCGTAGTCCGTGGTGCCGGAGGTGAGGTGCTGGGCGAGCACCTTGTAAGCCTGCTGGCCGTAGAAGTCATCGGCGTTGATGGCGGCGAAATTTTCCTTCACGACGCCTTCGGCCATGAGGATGGCGTGGGTGGTGCCCCAGGGCTTGGTGCGGCCGGCGGGCAGGGTGTAGGGGGCGGGGAGCTTGTCGAGTTCCTGGTAGGCGTATTCGACGGCGATGCGTTTCTCGAAGCGCGTGCCGACGATCTCGCGGAATTGTTGTTCGATGTCCTTGCGGATGACGAAGACGAGTTTGCCGAAGCCGGCGCGCATCGCATCGTAAATGGAGTAGTCAATGATGGTCTCGCCGGAGGGGCCGACGGGGTCGATCTGTTTGAGGCCGCCGTAGCGGCTGCCCATGCCGGCGGCGAGAACTAGCAAAGTCGGTTTAGTCATGCCGGACAATTTTAAATTTATGGCGGGAATTGTCGAGTACACAAGATGGGTACGGGAGTGCGCTTTTTAACCACAGAGCCGATGATCGGCGGCAGACACGGATGAACACGGATGGAGAAAAGGCTCTGACGCGAATTTCGCGAATTAACACGAATTTTTTAACAACAAAGGAACGAGGGAACCAAGGGGAGGAGGCGAATGACAAATGGAGAGGGCGCAAAGCTCCAAGCAACCGCAGATGGACGCAGATCGGGAGGATTTATTTGGAAACACGCCGGGTCGGAGACCGGCGAACAGATTGTAGGGCAGGCTTTCGAGCCTGCCGGTTCACGGAGCTTTCCAGCTCCGAGTTCGTATTTCTATTTCTGATTGTTTTGTTGGCAGAAAACTGGGGACTGGAAAGTCCCCAGCACCGGCAGGCTGGAAAGCCTGCCCTACATGAGGTGCGCGTGGTTCAGGGGTGATGGGCGCCCTGGCCGAGGGTGTTGAAGAACCAGATCAGGGCGGCGGCGGTCAGTACCATGAGGGTGCCAAATAAACAGGTCATAAACCGCATCTGTTTCTGATGCGGCGAGAGCGAGCGCTTTCGTGTTGCCATAACGTCTTTATCCATTTCCATTTTTCCAAGTTGCCCGGAAAGCTCTGAGTAGCTGACCCATAAATAACCCAATCTTTGGCGTTTGTCAAAAAATGGGTTTCCGGGGGGCGGAGTTTTTAACCACGAAATACACGAAGTACACGAAATTTTAATTTAGGCACGGAGCCGATGATCGGCGGCAGACACGGATGAACGCGGATGGGGGAAAGGCTTTGACGCGAATTGCGCGAATTGACGCAAATTTTTTACCGCGAAAGACACGAAACACACAAAAGTCGAAGAACCGGTGGCATCTGGCTCGAATATCCCGTCTACATCACCACCAACTCCACCAATCAAGAATCCGGCGCCATAACGGATCGCCCCAGTAGCCAACGGCCAGAGCGAAAATCAAAGCCATGGCAGCCGAACATCCGATAAAAGCAAGGCGGTTGTCAAAAAAGCCCCAACTGATCCGCACGCCCAAAATGCCGCCGATGACCAGGCCGATCCAGAAGTGCGTCCAGAAATGCCGCCCGTGCAGGTAGTCATCGCCTTTCATGGGAGGTGCCTTAAGCCATGGCCGGTTGCAACGCGGCGAGCGGCTCCACGTCATGTTCAATGACCCGCGCCTTTTCCAGCCGCGCCCGCCGCAAATCGTAATCCGCCTGCAAGCCCGCCCACATTTCCGCGCTGGTGCCAAAGAACCGCGCCAGCCGCAGGGCGGTGTCCGCGGTGATGCCGCGCTTTTCGAGGACGATTTCATTGATCCGGCGCGGCGGCACGTTCAACGCCCGCGCCAGCGCGTTTTGCGACAGGCCGCGCGGCAGCATAAATTCTTCGCGGAGAATTTCCCCCGGATGAATCGGCGGCAGTTTGTTCGTTTTCATAATCGTCAA
>Ga0105238_10007370_pt1 | contig 11017 bp, 10 predicted proteins | sample KBSC34metaG_FD_81526 | JGI IMG/M metagenome (GOLD analysis project Ga0105238, IMG submission 81526) | Corn rhizosphere microbial communities from Kellogg Biological Station, Michigan, USA - KBS C3-4 metaG | ecosystem: Host-associated > Plants > Roots > Rhizosphere > Soil | place: Michigan, USA...
CCACCACGACCTCCTTGCCGCGGTAGAAGAAGCCGTCGCAGGTGGCGCAGGCCGAGACGCCGAAGCCCTGGAACTTCTGCTCGCTGGCCAGCCCCAGCCACTTGGCCTGGGCGCCGGTGGAGATGATCACGGTCTCCGCCAGCCACACCTGGCCGCTGTCCGTCTCCAGCCGGAACGGGCGCTTGGAGAGGTCGGCCTTGGTCACGATGTCGGTGACGATCTCGGTCCCCACATGGCGCGCCTGGGCCTCCATCTGCTCCATCAGCCAGGGCCCCTGGATGACCTCGGCGAAGCCCGGGTAGTTCTCCACGTCGGTGGTGATGGTCAGTTGCCCGCCGGGCTGGATGCCCTGGATCAGCACGGGCCTCAGGAGCGCGCGGGCGGCGTAGACGGCGGCGGTGTAGCCCGCCGGGCCGGAGCCGATGATAAGGCAACGCGTTGTGCGCGGTTCGGAACGATCTTCAGCCATCGCCGTAATGTAGGGGCGATTCCGGAGATGCGCGATGCAGCATGATGACATGGACAAGGCCAAGATCGCCGGGGTTGTGGCCCTCGTGGGCGCCGCCGTGGGCGCGGGCTTGGCCCTCGGTATCGGCCTGCGGCTGTTTTCGGGCCTGGCGATGGTGGGTCTGGGCACAGGCATCGCGCTCGGCGTGGCCGCCAGCGCCAAGCCGAAGCTGATCGCCCCGCCCTCGGTGCTCTGAGGCGCCGGGTAGTTAACGACGGCGCAAGCGGGGCGGCCTAGACTGGGCGCCGATGAGCGCCGTTCCGCATGTCGAGATCGCCGGCCGCCGGATCGGCGCGGACCAGCCGCCCTATGTGATCTGCGAGCTTTCCGGCAACCACAACGGCAGCCTGGACCGGGCGCTCTCGATGATCGACGCGGCCGCGGCCACCGGCTGCGACGCGATCAAGATCCAGACCTACACCGCCGACACCATCACCCTCGACGTCGACCGGCCGGAGTTCCGCATCACCGGCGGCCTCTGGGACGGGCGCACGCTCTACGACCTCTACCAGGAGGCCCAGACGCCGTTCGAATGGCACGCGGCGCTCTTCGAGCGCGCGGCTGAGCGCGGCGTGACCCTGTTCTCCAGCCCGTTCGACGAGACCGCGATCGACCTCCTGGACGGCCTGGGCGCCCCGGCCTTCAAGATCGCCTCGTTCGAGGCCATCGACCTGCCGCTGATCCGCTACGCCGCCGCCAAGGGCAAGCCGCTGATCATCTCCACCGGCATGGCCAACCTGGACGAGATCACCGCCGCCCGCGGGGCCGCGCTCAGCGCCGGCGCGGCGGGCGTCGTGCTGCTGCACTGCGTCTCCAGCTATCCGGCCGCGCTGGCCGACGCCAACGTGCGCACGGTCGCCGACATGGCCGGGCGGTTCGACAGCCCCATCGGGCTTTCCGACCACACACCGGGCACGGTCGCCGCCGTCGCCGCCATCGCCATGGGCGCCAGCGTCGTCGAGAAGCACTTCACCCTGGCCCGCGCCGACGGCGGGCCGGACGCCGAGTTCAGCCTGGAGCCCGACGAATTCGCCCGCCTGGTCGGCGATTGCCGCGACGCCTGGACCGCGCTCGGGCGCGCGCACTACGACCTCCTGGGGTCCGAGCGCGCCAACAAGCAGTTCCGCCGCTCGCTCTACGTGACAGCCGACGTCGCGGCCGGCCAGCCGATCACCCGCGCCAACGTGCGCTCGGTGCGGCCGGGCAACGGCCTGCCGCCGGCGGCCCTGGACGAGGTGCTGGGCCGCCCCGCCGCCCGCGACCTGAAACGCGGCGAGCCGCTGGCCTGGGACATGCTGGGCTAGGGCGGTGGCGTCCGCGGCCGACCTCGCCCCAGAGCTGCTTGGCGAGATCGCCGCGCTGCCCAAGCGCGACACCCCCTCCATCCGCGCGGTCCGCCGCGACTGGTCGGCGAAGCTCAAGGCCGCCTCGCCCGTCGAGGTGATCGCCTTCGCCCAGGCCTACGAACGCGCCGCGGGGCAGGGCGGCAAGTGGGTCGCCTACGAGCTGATCCGCTTCCACAAAGGGGGCCTTCGCCGCGGTAGGCGAAGGCGAGGTCGCCGACTTCGCGGGACGCGTCGCCTCCTGGGGCGGCGTCGACGGGTTCGCGACCATCCTGGCCGGACCGGTCTGGGCGAACGGGCGGGTCTCCGACGCCCTGGTCGACGGCTGGTCGCGATCGCCCGACCGCTGGCTGCGGCGGCTCGCCCTCGTCGCGACGGTCGGCGGCCGCATCGAGGCCGCCCGCGCCCTGCCGCTGTGCCGCCAGCTCGTCGGGGACCGCGACGACATGGTCGAGAAGGCGCTCTCCTGGGCGCTGCGCGAGCTCTCCAGGCGCGACCGCGCCGCGGTGGAGGCGTTCCTCGCCGACGCCGACGCGCAGCTGGCCGCGAGGGTGAAGCGCGAGGTGCGCCACAAGCTGGCCACCGGGCTCAAGACGCCGCGGCGAGGGGAGCCTGCTGGCCGGCGATAGCTCGCCCCAGCGCTTCGGCGAGGTGGTCGAACAGCAGCTTCACCCGCCGGACCTGCCGGCTGTCCTCGTGCATCACCACCCACATCTCGCGCGGGAAGGCGAAGTCGTCGGCCATCACGCGCACGAGGTCCGGCTCCCGGGCGGCGAGCAGGGTCGCCAGACCGCCGATGCCGGCGCCGGCGCGGAGCGCAGCGATCTGCGCGGCCCCGCTGTCGGTGCGGAAGCTGAACCAGTCGCGGGTCAACCGCGCGGCGAGGCCGCCCGCGGAGCGCAGCGCCTGCGGGTCCTGGTCGAAACCGATCAGCCGGTGACGCGCACGCTCGGCCGGGGTCTTCGGGACGCCGAAGACCTCCACGTAGCGGCGATGGGCGTAGAGGCCGATCTCGATGACGCCGATCCGCCGCGCCACCAGGGCCTTCTGCGTGGGTCGCGCCATCCGCACCGCCACGTCGGCGTCGCGCTGCAAGAGGTCGAGATTGTGGTTGGAGAGGCTCAGCTCCAGTTCGATCCCGGGATGGGCGAACCCGAAATCGGCGAGGATGGGCGGCAGGATCTCCAGGCCGACCATCTCCGGCGCCGTCAGGCGGACGCAACCGCCGTCGGCCCCGGCCTCGCTCGACGAGGCGCGCCGCAACGCCGCGGCCGTCGCCGCCATCTCTTCGGCCAGGGGTTTGATCTGGTTCGCCGTTTCAGTCAGCGTCAGCCCCCGCTGGGAACGGGTGAAGAGGGTCGCCTGCAGCTGGGCTTCCAGGGCTTCGACATGGCGCCCGACGGTCGGCTGCGTCAGCCCCAGCCGCCGCGCCGCGCCCGACAGGCTGCCCTCCGCCGCGACGGCGAGGAACGTCCGGTACAGGTCCCAGTCGGGGTCGCCCGTGTTCATCTATTTGCGAATATCAAAGCCAGGGATTTATACAATTCCAAAGAGTCGAAAAGTCCTCAGATTGCGCCGCCCCGAGTTCAGTCTGAGGACCCAAGACATGACCCACCCGATCGTCTCGACCATCGCCAATGGCCGGCCGCGCTGCGGTGACCGCTTCGTCGACCTGAGCGGTCGGCGGTTCGCCACGAACCTGGGCGGAAAGGGCAAGCCCACGGTCGTGTTCGAGACCGGCCTTGGCGCGGAGAGCGCCGAATGGGCGGCGGTGCAGGACGCCATCGAGCCGCTGACCCGCGTGTTCCGCTACGACCGGTCCGGCCGCGGCGGCAGCGACCCGGCGCCCGGCCCCCGCACGGCGCTGCAGATGGTCGAGGACCTGCGGCTGCTCCTGCGGCTGTCCGGCTTGCCCGGCCCCTACCTGCTGGTCGGCCATTCCTTCGGCGGCCTGATCGCGCGGCTGTTCGCATTCCACTATCCCGACGAAGTGGCGGGCCTGGTGCTGGTGGATTCGATGCACGAGGACCAGTTCGAGGCCTTCGCGCCGATGTTTCCGCCCCCGGCGGCGGGAGAGCCCGCGGAGCTCACGGCCATGCGCAGCTTCTGGACGCAGGGATGGCGCGACCCCGACGCGACCGCGGAGCGGATCGACATGGTGGCGAGCCGGCGTCAGGGCCACGAGATCACCGGCCTCGGCGATCTTCCGATGCGGGTGCTGGTGGCCGGCAGCTGGAGCGGTCTGGCCCTGGCGCCCGAGCCCGTGCGGGTCCGGCTGCAGGCGCTCTGGCGCGATCTGCAGGATCGCCTCGCCGGGCTCTCGACGCGGGCCCAGGTCCTGGAGGCGCCGGCCAGCGGACACTTCATGCAGCGCGACGCGCCCCAGGCGGTCGCCGACGCCATCCGCAGCCTGCTCGAGGAGCTGCGTCCCTGACGCGGATTGGTCCTATGGTAACGGCGGCTTAAACCAAATCGCGGCCTGCTGGCGGCCACCCTGAAAAGACCGCCGCAGAGCCGCCCGATGACCGCCATGCCGAAAGCCCGCGACGTCGCCCCGTCCGTCCGCGCCGAGACCGTGATCGAGGACTTCGCCCGCGACGGGGCGCATGTCTTCGACGCGTCCGTGGACAAGGCCGCCTGCGCCGACCTCCTGGCGGCCATCCGCGCGACCCGGGCGTTCGACGGCTCGCTGTTCCTCAGCGAAGAGGCGTTCGACGCCGACCCGCAGTACACCGGCGTCAATCCGATCCCCGGCCGCAACCTCTTGGAGCGGTTCAACGACCGGCTGGGCTTCGTCGAGCAGGCGCCGCAGATCGTCGACGGCGTCACCGCGCTGCTGGGTCCCGACTACGAGGTCCTCAACAAGAAGGTGGTCTGCGGGGTGCCGCAGAGCGCGGTGCCGGAATGGCTGCGCCAACGGATCCTCGGCAACCCGGTCAACAACCTGGGCGCCTACGTGAAGCCACAGCACCGGGATGTGACCTACTTCTACGGCATCGACTTCCACCAGGACCTGATCGACTACAAGCAGCGCGAGGCCGACTTCCTCACGCTCTACATCTACCTGCACCCGGTCACCCGCGCCGACGCGCCGCTTTACATCCTGGAGGGCAGCCACCTGCTGGGCGGCGCCGTCTTCCCGCACAACCTGACCCGCATCGGCGACGCCGACTGGCTCTATGTGAACAAGCCCTGGGGCGACACGGTCGCGCGCCAGAAGGTGCTGACCGGCGGCGCGGGCTACGCGGCCATGTGGCACGCGTGCACCCTGCACGGCACCCAGCCGGACGCCGCCGATCACGAGCGCATCTCGCTGCGCTACCTGCTGGCGCGCCGGCACAGGGGCCCGGTGGGCCTGGACGTCGTCAACGCGCGGCTCAAGGGCCCGCTCAGCCTGGGCGACACCCGCGCCGACCTCGCCGCCGACGGCTCGGCGCGCATCAAGGCCAACACCGTCAACAAGGCCTGAGCGCCGATGCATCCCGACCTCGCCGCCGGCCGCGAGGCCCTGCTGGAGGGCCGGGCGGCCGACGCCGCGCGCGCCTTCGCCGGCCAGGTCGACCGTGAGCCCGGAGACTTCGAGGCCCGCTACTGGCTGGCCAGCGCGCTGCTCCTGATGGGCGAGCCGACGGCCGCCGACCAGGCGCTCTCCGACGCGCGCACCCTGCACGCGCTCAGCGTCGCCCGCGCCCGCGGGGCCGACGTCGCGCGCCTGCGCAGCGACGCCGACTACGCCAACCAGATCGCCGTCACGCTCTACGGCCAGGGTCAGGTGGCGATGGCGTCCGTCGTCTGGGCCATGGCGATCTCCGCCGGCCGCGACGACGGCCAGGTGTTCGCCAACTATGCGCTGTCGCTGCAGCACCAGGGCCGCGCCGAGGAGGCCAGCGGCGTCTACCGCGCCGTCGCCGACCAGTTCGACAGCTCGGCCATGCGCCAGTTCCTGGTCTATGCGCAGCTGTTCTGCCACGACGGCGAGGCGCGCCACTTCGCCGAGGCCTGCGCCTGGGCGGAGCGCTATGCGAACGTCCCGCCGCCCGCGCCGCACACGAACCCGCCGCTCGCCGGCCGCAAGCTGCGCATCGGCTACGTCGCCCCGACCTTCGCTGGCAGCCAGCTGCGCCAGTTCGTGGCGCCGATCTTCGAGAACCACGACCCGGGCGCCGTCGAGGTCGTGCTCTACCCGGCCGACGCCGCCAAGGACGCGGACTGGCCGGCCTGGATCGAGGTGCGGCCGATCGGCCACCTGGACGACGCGGCCGCCACGGCCCTGATCCGGCAGGACCGCATCGACATCCTGAGCGACCTCTGGGGGCACACGGCGGGCTCCCGCCTCGGCGTCTTCGCCCGCAAGCCGGCGCCGGTGCAGATCGCCTGGATCAACTTCTACCACACCACCGGCCTGCCGCAGATCGACTACGTCCTGTCCGCCGCGTGCGATGATCCGCCGGACCACTCGGCGCTGTACGTCGAGAAGCTCTGGCGCCTCGGCCCGGTCTTCACGCCGTTCCAGCCTGCGGCGGGCCGCCTGCCGCCCGCGCCCACGCCGGCGCTCGCCACCGGCGTGGTGACCTTCGGCTCCTTCAATCACCCGGCGAAGCTTTCGGCCGAGGCGATGGACGCCTGGGCCGAGGTGTTGCGCCGCAAGTCCGACGCGCGGCTCTTGCTCAAGTACGCCTACTACGCCGACCCGGTGATGCAGCGTCAGACGCAGGCGCAGTTCGCCGCCCGCGGCGTGGCGCCCGAGCGCGTCCAGTTCGAGGGCAAGAGCTCCGGCGAGGACTACTACCGGTCATTCCGCGGCGTCGATCTGATGCTGGACTGCTGGCCCGCGACGGGATCGACCACGACGCTGGAGGCGCTGTCCAACGGCGTGCCCGTGCTGGCCATGGTCGGTGACCCTCCCACCCTCGGCGGCTTCTATGCCCGCACGATCCTCCGCGCGGCCGGCCTTTCCGAGCTCGCCGCGCCGACGCCGCAGGCGTTCGTCGAGACCGCCCTGGCGCTCGCCGAAGACCTCTCCGCGCTCGACGCCCTGCGCGCCCGCGTCCGCCCTGGCTTCGACGATGGCCCGCTCAGCGACGGGGCGGGTTTCACCCGCCGGCTGGAGGCGGGGTACGGGCAGATGTTCGAGACCTGGCGCGCCGCTGCGTCCGCCCGCCACGCGCTCTCCGCCTAGGGCGCCTCGCCCGCCTGCCAGCGCGCGACCACCTCGGGTGGGTAGCCGCGGGTGAAGTGCGTGGTCCAGGGATAGGCCGGGCGGCCGCTGCCATCCCTCAGCAGGATCGCCGACGTCGGGCCCATCGGCTTGGCCGGGACGCCGGCGACCACCGTGTGCGGCTCGACATCCCGGTTCACCAGGCTGCAGGCGGCGACCAGCGAATGGCGGCCGACCTTCACGCCGGGCAGGATCACCGCCGCCGCGGCGATGGCGGCGAAATCCTCGACCTCGACGCCCATCAGGACATTGCTGGGCGGATGCGGGTCGTTGGTCAGCACGACGTACGGCAGCAGCCAGACGAAATTGCCGATCCTGGCGCCTTGGCCGACGAACACGTTGCTCTGGGACCGCACGTGGTCGCCGATCGTGCAGTGGCCCTGGAAGTCGCCCGCCGTCCCGATCTGCAGGCTCCGGCCGGCGACGATGCCTTCGCGCACCGTGACGCGGTGGCCGGTGGTCAGCCCGTCGCCGAAGCTCGAGCCTTCGTAGAAGACGCTGTGACTGCGGATCAGCGCGCCTCGCCCGATCACCAGTGGGCGACCCTCGGCCAGCGGCGTGGGTTGGCCGATCTCGCAATGGCCGCCGATCACGCTGTCGTCGCCGATCTCGACGTTGCCGTGGACGATGGTGAAGGGTCCGATCTTGACGCCTGCGCCGAGCTTCGCGTCCGGCGAGATCAGGGACGTGGGGTGGTGCATCTCAGCCTCCGGCGGCCAGAGCCGTCAGCGCCGCGTTCAGCTCGCCCATGGCCCGGTCCCAGTCGTCCGGACCGTCGGCGGCGAACACGCGCGCATGGGGTAACCACGCATAGGCCGGCGCGCCCAGCCGACGCCAGTCGCGGGCCGGGGAGATGAGCCAGGCGTTTGCGCCGCTGGCGGCGGCGACCACGGCCTCGGCGGCCGGCGGCCCCACCGTGACGTCGAGCGCCATCGTCAGGGCTGCCACGTCGTCCAGGTCCCAGATGCGCAGCTCCGGCGGCGGCGAGGCGATCGGCAGGCCGAACCTGTCGCGGATCCAGTCAAGCTCGCCCTGGATGTCCTCTGCCTGCAGGCCGATCAGTCGCACGCCGGCGACGTCCAGCGCCGCGTGCAGCTGCGCCATCGACGGCGCCTCCCACGGTCGCGTCGCCGCGCCGGGCGCGCGCCAGACGAGACCGACGTTCCGCCCCGGCCCCAACCCTGCGATCCGCTCGCGCCAGTGGTCCACCCGCACCGGGTCCGGCGTGAGGTAGGGCCCGGCGTCCGCGAACGCGTCCGGCGCGGCGGCATAGCGGGCGGGCAGCGCGGCGAGCGGCGCCCAGGCCCCGATGAGCTCGCCGTCGTGCACATGCGGGCTCTCGAGCTCGGCGGTGACCAGCCGGCGGGCGCCGTCCACCTTTTCCTTGCGCGTCACGACCATCACGCTCGGGAATGACCGCGCCGCCAGGGACTGCCAGCTGGGGTGGACGACGAGACCCGCGGCGATGCCGTCGGCGACCAGTCGCGGCAGGGTGTGCGCCAGGACGAGCTCATCGGCCACGTCCGTCTCGCCCATCAGCAGCAGGCGGCCTTCCACCGCGACCTCCGGACTCAGCATCGGCGCGGCCAGCCGCACCGTCACCGCCGCGGCGTCGCCGGGCCACACCGCCTGGGCGAATGCGTTCCAGCCCTCGGCCAGCCGCCCCATCGAAAGCAGCCGGCGCGCGTGGCTGGCCGCCAGCCGCGGCAATTCGGCCGGCGCGCCCTGCGCGAGCGCCGCCTCGCCGGCGTCGGCCGCGCGATCGTCGCCGCCGCCGCCGAGCAGGAGCGCGTCGGCCAGGGCGTCGAACCCGGCCGCCGAGTCCGGCGCCAGGCGCAGGGCTTCCTCGAAGAACACGATCGCCTGTTGATGGCGGCCTTGCAGGGCGAGCAGCTCGCCCAGCGCGCTCCACAGCACCGCGTGGCCGGGATCAGCTTCAAGCGCCGCCGTCAGGGTCGCCTGTGCGCGGTCGAAGGCCCGCTGTCCCATCTGGGCGCGGGCGAGGCCTGCGACGGCTTCGGGCGTCCCCGGCCAGCGCGCCAGGCGCCGCGTCAGGACGGTCTCGGCCACCGCGTGCTTGCCCAGCTTGAGCGCCAGGCGACCCATCTCGGCGCCGGGCGCCGGGTCGTCGGGCAGGGCGTCCAGCGCCTGGCCCCAGATGTCCAGCGCGGCGACCCCGTCGCCCTGCGCCTCCAGCGTCCGCGCCAGCAGCGGCAGGGTCAGGTCCAGCCGCGCCCGCAGCGCCGCCGCCTGGATCGCCGTGTGCGCTGCCTGGTCCAGGCGCTCGGCCGCCAGGTGGGCCTCCGCCCGCGCGACCAGCTCCAGCACCTCACGCTCGGTGGGGTTCGGCGCGCGCTCGGCGGGTTCCGGTGGGCTTGGCGGCACGGCTTGCCTTACAGTCGGGACGGGAATCGCGGATTCCGTTCCTTCGATGATCCGCTCAACCCTCTGAGGAGTCACCCGCCGATCGTGGACGCCGCATGGGCCCGATGATCCTGCCGTTCGTGACCGAGGACGCCTACGCCGATTGGGCGGGCGCGCCGCGGCGCGTGATCTACGAGGCCGAGCGGGTCGAGGGCGAGCGTCCGCTGGTCTATCCGCAGGGCGACCGCGCCCTCTTTGGCGATGCGCCGCTGAGCTACGCTTTCCCGGCGGTGAGCGTGACCACGCTGCGGCACGTGGTCCTGCGGGGAAAGTCGAACATGCTGACCCCGCCGGAAGCCATCGTGCGCCATGACCTGATCGATCCGGCGCTCGCGGTCACGCCGGAGGAGTTCTACGGACGCCTGATGGTCTCCCGCGAGCACGGCTCGGCCGCATGGGGGCCCGGCGATCCCTTCGCCGTGGACTACCTGCCCGAGGCCGCCGCGTTCACCGACGGGGTGGCGTTCAACTACGCCCATTGGCTGACCGAGGTGCTGCCGAGGATCGCCGCCTTCGTGCGGGAGGCGCCTGCGCCGGTCCCGCTGATCATCGACTCCGACCTGCACCCGAACATCCTGCGCTCGCTGGCCCTCGTCGCGCCGGACGCCGAGCTCTATCGCCTCGCCCCGCACGAGCTCGTCCGCGTGGGCGTGCTGCACAACGTCTCCGTCGCGGGCCACGTGCCCTTCAAGCTGCTTGAGGAGCCGGTGGAGACCATCGTCCACGGCCTGTTCGGGGCCCAGGCGCTGCGCGGGGCCGTGGCCCAGGTGCGCGCGGCGATCCCAGGCGCCGATGCGGCCGGTTCGCGGCCGAAGCTGCTGGTCCGCCGCAACGCCGCGTTGCGCCGCGTCCTCAATGAGCCGGCGGTGGAGGCGGCTCTCGTCGCCCGCGGCTTCCAGGTCATCGAGCCCGAGCGCCTGTCGTTCGAGCAGCAGGTCGCGGCGTTCTCGGGCGCCGGGATGATCGTGGGCGCGACCGGCGCGGCGATGGCGAACCTCGTCTTCTGCCGTCCGGACTGCCCGATCGTGGTGATGGTGCCCAGGTTCCGGCACATGTCCTACTGGTACTGGCGGCACATGGCCGCCGCGGCCGGCGCCGGGCCGGTCGTGCACGTCAGCGGACCGCAGACCACGGCGACGGAGGACGTGTTCGACGCACAGGCCGTCCACCAGGATTTCGAGACTTCCGTGCAGGACGTGCTCGACGCGGTGGACGCCGCCGAAGCCGCCGTCAGCGGCTGAAGAAGTCGCGCACCTGGGCGATCACGAAATCGATCTCGCGGTCGGTGTGCATGGGATCGAGCGGCAGGCTGAGCAGCGAGGCGGCCAGCGCCTCGGCGACCGGGAAATCGCCCGCCCGCCAGCGCCCGGCGTAGCAGGGCTGCAGGTGCACTGGCGTCGGATAGTGGATGTTGGTGCCCACGCCACGCTCGGCCAGGAACGCCGCCAGCTCGTCGCGGCGGCCGGGTGCGCGCACCGGGAAGACGTGCCACACCGGCTCGGCCCAGCCGCGCACCGCCGGCAG
>Ga0105238_10007378_pt1 | contig 11014 bp, 11 predicted proteins | sample KBSC34metaG_FD_81526 | JGI IMG/M metagenome (GOLD analysis project Ga0105238, IMG submission 81526) | Corn rhizosphere microbial communities from Kellogg Biological Station, Michigan, USA - KBS C3-4 metaG | ecosystem: Host-associated > Plants > Roots > Rhizosphere > Soil | place: Michigan, USA...
CAGGCGTGGCGCGCCCGGCATGCTGCACAATTCGCGGCGCTTAGCTGGCTTTGACGGGGAGTCGGCCTTGAAAAGAGCAGGGAATTTTCTCGAGACATCAGGGATCTCAAATTCCCTGTAACGGGGTTCGAGCAGAGAAAGTTTGTTAAATTTTCGCGGCCTTGTCGCGAAAAACGCCCCAAATTCACACTACATAGTAGGCACTTTTTTTAGTACGGCCTCGCGCAAGCCGGAGGCTGGGATTGGTGACGAGCATGGACCTTGCTTCAGCCGTGCCCGCGCGGGCGCCGTCTCGTGCGGCTCAGTACGTCCGTATGTCGACCGAACACCAGCAATATTCGCCAGAGAACCAACTCGACATCATTCGCCAGTATGCAGCGGCCCACAACATGGAGATCGTCCAGGAATACTCTGACCATGGCCGCAGCGGGCTGAACATCGCCGGCCGGGACGGCCTCAACCAGCTCATGGCCGATGTCGAGGCCAAGCGGACCAACTTCACGTCGCTCCTTGTCTACGATGTCAGCCGCTGGGGACGGTTCCAGGACGTAGACGAGAGCGCTTATTACGAGTACGTCCTGAAGCGGTCCGGAATCCGAGTCCACTACTGTGCGGAGCAGTTCGAGAACGACGGGAGCATGTCATCGTCGGTGCTCAAGACCTGGAAGCGTTCCATGGCTGCGGAATACAGCCGTGAACTTTCGGTCAAGGTGTTCGCCGGCCAATGCCGTCTCATTGAGCTGGGATTTCGGCAAGGCGGCCCTGCCGGCTATGGCCTGCGGCGCCAGCTAATCGATCGCAACCAGGCGCCCAAAAGTCTGCTCGGGCGAGGAGAGCGGAAGAGCCTGCAAACGGACCGCGTCATTCTGGTTCCCGGCCCGGAGCAGGAGATCGAGGTTGTCCAGCAGATCTATACACGGTTTGTCACGGCCAAGCAGACCGAGCGCGAGATAGCCGAACAGCTAAATGGCGTCGGGATTTTCGGAGAAAACGGCCGCCCATGGACAAGGGCTACGGTCCATCAGGTACTCACCAACCCCAAGTACATTGGCGCCAACATCTACAATCGCCGCTCCTTCAAACTGAAACACAAGCGGATCAACAATCCGGTCGACATGTGGATCTGGCGGGATGGGGCGTTTATTCCGATCGTTGACGTTGCGGTGTTCGAGCAGGCCCGGCGAATCATCGAATCGCGCCACCAACACCTCACCGACCAGGACCTTCTGGAGCGCCTCAGGGAATTGCTGCGCAAGCATGGCCGGCTGTCTGATCTCCTAATCGACGAAACCGAGGCCATGCCTTCGAGCTCCTGTTACTCGACTCGGTTCGGCAGCCTGGTCAGGGCATACACCTTAATTGGGTGGGAGCCGGATAGGGACTTCTCCTATGTCGAGATCAACCGCAGCATCCGCCTGCGCCATGCCGACCTGATCTCAGGAATCTTCGACGAACTGCTGGCCCTAGGCGCGACGGTCAGCGTCGACTCTCAGACAGACCTCTTGAAGATCAATTCCGAATACACTGCCTCGCTCATCCTCGCCAGATGCCGGGAGACGTCGGCTGGCAATCACCGCTGGCATCTTCGCTTCGACGAGAGTCTAAACCCGGACATCATCATTGCCGCGCGGCTACAGCCAGGAAACGAGGACATTCTCGACTACTACCTGATGCCACGCACCGATATCCTCCGCGAACGCTTGAACCTCAAGCCTCACAACGGCCTGATCTGGGACGTCTACCGATTCCAGAATTTGAATTTCTTTATGGAGTTGGCTCGCCGGGAATCAATCGAGGACGCCGCATGAGCGAGCAATCGATCGAACGAATCCGAATTGCAGAGATCCACGTCGCGAACCCTCGGCCCCGGAGCCGTGCACGCTGGCAGATGATCGTTGCGAATATACGAGAAGTCGGCCTCAAGAAGCCGGTCACATTAGCTCGCCGAACCACTCCGAGTCCCGACGGGAAGATATTCGACCTTGTATGTGGCCAAGGAAGAGTTGAGGCCTTTGTCGCACTGGGAGAGACACATATCCCGGCGGTCGTCATTGAGGCTCAACGAGAAGATCAGTTCCTGATGAGTCTCGTCGAAAACATCGCTAGACGGCCTCCCTCGAATCGGGACATCCTCCGAGAAGTGAGGAATCTGCGCGAACGCGCGTACAGTGTCGGAGATATCGCCAAGAAGCTGGGCATGGAGAGGTCCTATATTGCGGGCATTGTTCATTTGGTCGAGCACGAAGAGGCTGCACTCATTGCGGCCGTCGAAGGAGGAAAGCTTCCTATCAGTGTTGCTGTTGAGATCGCGAACGGTAAGGACCGCGAGATATCAGATGCCCTGACGGAGGCCTACGAGTCGGGGCAACTCAGGGGAATCAAACTTGCCGCAGCGAGGCGCCTCATTGCGAACCGAATTGAGAAGAGACAGAAGGATGGCAAGGCGATCGAAGCTCAGAGAAAAGTCACGAGCAACATGTTGGTGCAGGTTTACAAGCAGCGTGTCCGAGAGCAACAGAGCCTAATCGCCAAGGCTGAGCTGACCAAAGAGCGCCTGCTGTTGATCACATCAGTGATGCGCCAGCTCCTGCAGGATGACAACTTCACAACTCTTCTTCGGGCGGAAGGAATAGTCGACATGCCAAAGCAACTCATGGCTCGGCTTGAGTAGGAGACCCTCTCATGCCGAAGAGCGCAGTTCAAGCTGCTTTTGAGAAGCAGATCGTAGTCCTACCGCTGAACATCATCGTTCCCCAAAGGGCGATCACAAATGCGCAGCGAGAGTGCGACTTCTACAAACAGATCACAGCGTCTCTGAAACACATCGGCCTGGTCGAACCATTGGTTGTCTACCCTCGCGCGCCCGGCGAATACCTGCTGCTGGAGGGGCATGTCCGGCTGGAGATCTTGAAGTCCCTGGGCGTTACCGAAGCCAAATGTCTACTCTCGACGGACGATGAAGCCTATACATACAACCGTCACGTCAACCAAATCCCGCCAATCGCGCAGCATTTCATGCTACTGGGAGCTCTCAAGAACGGACTGACGGAGGAACGTATTGCGACAGCGCTGGATGTCAGCATCCATTCCATTCGTTCAAAGAGGGACATGCTGAACGGAATCTGTCCAGAAACCGTTCAGGTCCTTCTCGACAAAGCAGTCAGCGGTCAGGTGTTCGCGATTCTGAAGAAGATGAAGCCCATCCGCCAGATTGAAGCCGCCGAGCACATGGTGGCTGGAGGTACATACACGGTTCCCTTTGCAAAAGCTCTTCTGGCCGTGACGAAGTCTGAGATGCTCGAAGGACCTCCCTCTGCGAAGCTCCAGGCCACCTCGGAAGCTGCACGCGCAATGCTGGAGGAACAGAACGAATTCCTCCTAAGAAATCTCAAAACGGTTGAGGAGTCCTACGGCACAGATGCGCTAACTCTCACTGTGTCTTGCGGATATCTCGAGCGCCTCCTCAGCAATCCGAAGATCGGACGCTATATGGAACGCTATCACCTCGAGATTCTCGACACACTTCGGAAGCTCTTGTCTGACACAAAACCGATCACATCCGGAGCGGTAAAAAGAGCGAGTTGATCGGCGTGGAAGTCCAAACACGCCCGATCGCGCCTCTATCCGGATCGGCCCCTTCCATGATGCAACGGAGGTTTGATCTCTTGAGTTTTGGTAATAAGCCCATGAAATTGCTTCACTCTGTCGCTAAAACGGCGGCTCAACGCCACTAGAGTGTGAGCTGCTTTCTAGCAGCCGGCGAGGAAAGTGTGGATGAGATTGATGCAACCGAATTGGTCGCGGCACTCTTTGATCACTACTACACGCAGCTTGTGCGCTATGCAGTCCGATCACTTTCTGATCACGATCTTGCGGAAGATTTTGTGCAGGATGCCTTTATGCAGCTGTATGGAGCTTTGAGATCTGGGAAATGTATAAACCACCCCAAAGCGTGGGCCTTGTGCGTTCTCCGGAGGGCTGTCAACAGGCACATTCAGGAGCGATTTGATTACGAGCAACTCGAGGATTGTGAGGATCTCCCAATTCCTAATCACGAGTCGGCTTGCTTGTCCCTAATTGCAGATTATTTGTGCGTCCTGTCGCGCCGGGAGGAGGAAGTTCTGCTACTCAGGCTGGAGGCAATGAAGTACAGAGAAATCGCTGATCACCTAGGGATCAGCATGAATTCCGTCAACACAATTCTGGCGCGAGCCCTCCAGAAACTTAAGAAGGTCGCACAGAACGCTATCAAAGAAAGCGTAGACCTCCATGAGAAGAAGACCTTCAATCGAGCATCTTGAGGATGCCGTCATCCTGGCGTACCTTGACGGCGAGCTCTCTCGGGCACCCACACGAAAGACGAAACAACATCTGCAGAGGTGCTGGAGCTGCAGATCTACAGCCGCAGAGCTGGAGCTGTTGGCCGAGACAGTTTATGCATTGCTGGCGGGCAGGGATGAGGTCGATGCGGAGCAAATGGTCACCGCAAAGGCAGAATTCCTGAGGCGAAAAGCAAAATTCGATGCAGCTTGGAGCGGCGGTTCGGGACACAGGACATCGCTGCTGGGCGACGAGCACCTCTGTTTTATCAGAGCAGACAACCTGCGGAAGCTTACGCTAGAACGGAAGCATAGTAAGCCATGCATTCACGACGCTGCCATACTCGATATGCCCGCATTTGCAAATGCCTTGAAGCCAATTCTGCTATAGATCCGTTCATACCTGATCTGCCGTCAAGTTTCTCTAGCGGCACAGCGGTCATTTCAAGCGTATGATCAATACAGTAGTTGAACCATCTTTCCTCGCCTTCAGCCGTCCGTGCTTCGCTCCTGACGAGCACCTTTTCAAGTAAGCAACAGGACGACTGGGTGATTTATGAGTCTCACCAAGAAATCGGACGTAAAGAACCATCTTTCGAGACGGCGGGGCAGAACATTGCTTCCATTCAGGCCAGCAAACCCTCCGAGTGTCAATAACTTGGGAATTGAACCTTCCGATGAGAATCGGAACACATCAGATTCTCGTCACGAGTCCGGTCTAGCGTCCTCCCCGGCGATGCCCATTACAGCCATCAACGCTCTTACCGGTTCAGGTACGGACGCATCGGCAATCAATAAGCCGCAAGCATGAAACCCCGCGCGATGTTTCTGCGCACGGAGTGCATGCTACCCCACGGGCTCGATCTAGTCCAAGAGCAGTTTTGTGAGACGTGGATGTCCATCGAAGATACGACATCCTCCGTCCTGGATGAGAGGGTTCGAAATACCGGTTGGCATTTCATGTCGCTGGTGGGTGTTTGCTCCGGCTCCGGGGTCGGCAGGACGGCAACATCCGCTATCGAAAAGGCGATTGCTGGTGCCCTGAAACGAATTCAAGGAAGATTTAATGCCGCTGAACTGGATTCGATAAAAGTATCGAAATATCCAGGCTTCCAGGTTGCGAGGATTACCCTCCATGCCCGGCATATCCAGCAACACGCTTCCCTTGGTCTGGTCGACGAGATGACGATCCGTCAGCTTGCGGCACGATAAGGCTTCGGTCTGCCAAGGTGTAAGAAGCTGCAGGAACGCTCCGCTTGAACTCCCTCGTGAATATGTAAGCATCGCATCTCACCGATGCGATGCGTGAAAGCAGGAAATCATGTCTTACCAGAAAGTACATCACAAGGAACAGGTATCCAGGTCTTCTTCGGTAGAGGTTGCTCTGCCTCTGCCGACCCACATCGCGTTTATCGGTAACTATCTGCCGAGGCAGTGTGGCATTGCCACGTTCACAACAGATTTGTGTACTGCGATGGCGGCCGAATTTGGCAGTGAACGACTATTCGCAATTCCTGTTAACGATCCGGACTCCAGTTACCAATATCCCGAACAGGTGCGAATCGAGCTTGAGCAGGAAGATTGTTCATCTTATGAGCGTGCCGCTGAATTTCTCAATTTCAGTGGAAACGATCTTGTCTGTATGCAGCACGAGTACGGCATCTTCGGAGGAATTGCGGGCAGCCATGTATTGGCGTTACTTCGTAAATTGAAGATGCCGCTCGTAACGACACTTCACACCGTTCTGCGTGAGCCCGATTCCAATCAGCGTGCGGTGCTCGACGAGATTAGTCACCTTTCGGATCGTTTGATTGTGATGAGTGAACACGCGGCAATTCTTCTGCACGATATATATGGTGTGCCGGAGGCAAAGATTGATGTCATTCCTCATGGTGTGCCAGACCTTCCCTTCATGGACCCGAATTACTTCAAGGACATGTTTGGCACTCAGGGGAAATCTGTGCTGTTGACATTCGGCCTCTTGTCTCCAAACAAAGGAATTGAAAATGTGATTCGCGCCTTGCCTGCGATTCTGGCGAAGCACCCTGATCTTGTGTACATCATTTCCGGAGCGACGCATCCGCATATCAGACGACGAGAGGGAGAACGGTATAGAGAAGAGTTGCAGGCATTAGCGGCGGAATGCGGCGTTTCCTCGTGTGTGACTTTCAATAATCGCTTCGTAAGCAATGAAGAAATGATCGAGCACGTCGGCGCTGCCGACATCTACATCACTCCGTATCGCCAGGAAGCTCAGGTGGTCTCCGGCACGCTCGCAATTGCGCTCGGTGCGGGCAAGGCGATTATCTCGACGCCCTATTGGCATGCGAAAGAGATCCTTGCGGACGGACGTGGCGTCCTCGTTCCATTCGATGATCCTGATTCCATAGCGAATGCAGCGATCAGACTCTTGGACAACGATGCCGAACGGCATGCGATTCGAAAGCGTGCTTATCTTCATTCGCGCAACACAACATGGCAGAAGACGGCACAGGCGTACATGGCAAGCTTTCAGCGGGCACGCGTCGAACGAACGCTGCGCCCTCGCGCTGCTCTGCAGGACATCTTCGCACCCAAGGCAACGAATACATTACCTGCACTCAATACGTCTCATTTATCAAGCATGAGCGACGACACGGGCATGTTGCAGCATGCCATCTTCTCTTTGCCCAATAACCTTGAGGGATACACGACCGACGACAATGCGCGTGCTCTCGTAGTGACAACTCTACTTGGCGCGTCGTCTGTTCCTCAAAACCAAGAGCACGCGGCACTGTCGCATCGGTATCTGGCTTTTCTCTGGTTTGCTTTTCATGAGAAGACCGGTAGATTCAGAAATTTTCTTAGCTATGGCCGCGCATGGCAAGAGGAAGTCGGTTCGGAGGACAGCCATGGTCGTGCCTTATGGGCCCTCGGTACGGTACTTGGCCGTTCAGACGATGCCGGCCTAAGAGGTGCGGCCGGCAGGCTCTTCGCGGCTGCTCTCCCAGTGACACTGACCTTCTCCAGTCCGCGCGCTTGGGCATTTTCCGTTCTGGGTATGCAGGCGTATCTGGACTGGTTCCCCGGAGACAGAGCGATCCAGAGCGCTCGCAACCTGCTCGCTAACCAACTACTGGATATCTACGAGCGTAGTCACTCCCAGACGTGGCGTTGGTTTGAAAAAAGCCTCTCCTACTCGAATGCCAGGTTATCGCAGGCGCTCCTGATTGCTGGTTGGGGAAGTGACAACAAGAAGATGATCGAAGCAGGATGCGAATCTCTCCGCTGGCTTACGAGTGTTCAACATCATCGGGATGATGATTTGTTTGTCCCTATAGGCTCCATGGGATTCTTTGCTCAGGATGGCGAAAAGGCCCGTTTCGATCAGCAGCCAATTGAGGCCTGCGCAACGATCTCTGCATGTTTGCAGGCTTTCCGTCTGACCAGAGAAAAGTATTGGCTCAACGAGGCCTGGTGTGCGTTTCGCTGGTTTCTCGGTGAGAACGATCTTCAGGTTCCCCTCTACGATGCAACCACTGGCGGCTGCAGAGATGGTCTCCATCCCGATAGAGTCAATGAAAACCAAGGAGCTGAATCAACGCTTTCTTTCCTGATGTCATTGCTCGAAATGCAAAGCATAGAAATTCCCACTGCAGAAAACATTAACACGGAAATGAGCGCCTCTCTGTGACTCCAATCATGCTTCCCGCAACATCGCCTGAATCTCTTCCCGCGAATCGAGTAGATTCGCAAAAACAGGCGGATTATTCTTTATTCACCCGTTACCCTGGGAATCCAATCCTCAGTCGAAAAGATTGGCCGTATCCGGTAAACAGCGTTTTCAATGCCGGCGCCACGCTGTTACCCGATGGAGATACCCTCCTGCTTTGTCGCGTAGAAGATCGAAGAGGGCTATCGCATCTTTGCGCTGCCCGCTCCGCGAATGGAATCGATGGCTGGCGAATCGATCCGCACCCGACCCTGATGCCGAATGCTCGGGAATATCCGGAAGAGATCTGGGGCATCGAAGATCCGCGAATTACCTATGTCCCCGAACTACAACAATATGCCATTGCTTACACCTCCTTTGCTCGAGGAGGCCCGGGTGTCTCACTCGCACTGACAAAAGACTTCAGGAGTTTCGAGCGATACGGAGTCATCATGCCGCCGGAAGACAAGGATGCCGCACTGCTGCCGCGCAAGATCGGAGGCTTCTGGGCATTGATTCATCGGCCTGTGACGACTCTGGGAGCTCACATGTGGATCTCATACTCGCCGGACTTACAACATTGGGGCAACCACAAGGTAATACTCCAGGCGCGCCGTGGTGGATGGTGGGACGCGAATAAGGTGGGACTTTGCTCGCCCCCGATCGAAACAGTAAAGGGATGGTTGGTGCTCTACCACGGGGTGCGACAGACAGCGTCCGGGAGCATCTATCGCCTGGGGCTTAGTCTTTTCGACATCGATAGGCCGGATATCTGCCTGCAACGCGGAGATTCCTGGATGTTTGGTCCCGAAGCCGACTATGAGCGAACGGGAGATGTTCGAGATGTCGTCTTTCCCTGTGGACAAACCATTGGACAGGACGGAGACACCATTTATCTCTATTACGGTGCAGCCGATTCCTGCATGGCCATGGCGACCGGCAGCATTCGCACTCTTCTCTCCTGGCTGGATACGCATTCCAGTGCAGAAGATGAAAACGGGGCTTAGAAGTCGCAAGGGGATTCGCAATGGATATCTCAGGTCTGATTCGGCCTAGCAACGTTCCTCGATTGCTTTGGATTCGTCGAGAATGCCCGCTCTGCAGTTCGATCAAATTTAGAACCGCCGAATCACATCCTCTTGATCGCCTGCTGAGACTACTTATGTTTTGTCCGGTTCGCTGTGTCAACTGCTGGCGACGATACTATTGGTTCGCAAAAAGAGGTCCTGAAGACACATAAAATGATGATGAACAGCCCACAATATCCATTTGGTCATACCTCAAACGATCTGTTATTCAGTCTGGAACAAGAAAATTCCCGGAAAGCCCTGAACTATGAGATCGTCGCGCAGAGCGTAGAAGAGGTACAGGACATCCAGAATGCTCCTGCTGTCAGTATGGGACCATACCTGGTCGATTCCGGACAAGAGCAGCTTTTGACGACGATCAGCATCTATGCCCAACGACGCGAAGTGCGAGCGCAGGTGCGGCTGCTGTACATGAATGCTGTCGCACTTCGTATCGAAAGCGATGGGCAAGCAGCCAACCGTGATCGGCGTGCAGCATCGTCCCCCAAACACGGCACTGCTGGCCTTCGGGGTTCCATTCGGCGAATAGAACCCTTTCATTGAGCCCCGTACTGCAGGTATCAGTACCTGCCAGTGTCGTTGATATGAGCTATTCCTACCGGGATAGTCGCGCCCGCAGCCTGCAGCTTGTCCGTGCACCTCGGCATGATTCGCCTCGCGTAAAACTTGCCCCTTACCTTGCCCAATCCCCTTCACCGCCGGCTTGCCTAAGGGAGACGACGCGGTAGTTCCCACCTACAGCCGGTACTCTTAAAACTCGATCACGATGCGACGCGTTGATTCAACGAAAGTTGGTCGTCGCCTCCGAGGGCCCGATTGGAATACATATCAGCGCAGGTGACGTTCCGATTTCTGATGAAGGCACAATGGTGGGCAGGTGCTCAGAGGCACGTTACACGTCTTTGAACTCTTGATTGGAACTAAGTCGATGCGAGTTCTGCTCGTGCAAGATCCCGACTTAGATTATCCGTAGCGCTTTGATAAAGAATGGCAAGCACAGCTGCAAACCTGACGGCGGCTCTAGTCAGCATGGAGTTTCAGGAGTACCGTAAGGGAATAGGCGCAGTGCCAGCCGCAGAAGGAATCTGAAACTGCGCGTTTGGGTGGGTACGGGGAAGTATGACCGCCTTTGACGCCGCTTCGATTGTGTTTGTCCTTCTCTGTATCCCCTTGTTCAGGCATGAAGCTCGCCAGATGCGCGAATCCGCGCAGAAGAATGATGCGAACCGCACTCTTCTGCTGCTTATTGCCTCCGTGGTCACAGTTGTGATCCTGATCTCAATCGGGAGTGAATTGGCTCATAAAGGTCGTCCTAAACCCTTGGACATCGGTCTGGTGATCGGCACATTGACTCTTTGCTGGATTTTCAGCACCCTCGTTTACACGCTCCACTATGCGCATATGTTCTACAAAAGCGGCGGAAAGGGCCGGGATCAGGGTGGACTTTTGTTTCCGGAGACGAAAGAACCGAACTACTGGGATTTCGCGTATTTCTCGTCCTGCCTGGCAATGACCTTTCAAACGTCCGACGTGGACATCACGGCGCGAACATTTCGTCGGATCGTCATCTTTCACACCTTAGGTGCATTCGTCTTCAACATCGGGGTGATCGCGTTCAGCATCAACATTCTCGGCGGCAGCCAGTAGCTCCGACGGGCAAGGCAAAACGGGCCGCACTCGTCTGCGAACCATTAGGCCTTCTTATTGGAATGGTCTGCGGAATTTCAAATTGCACCGGGACTTACTGCAAGGACACAGGATCTCGTATAAAGTTTGGACCAACCCTCCCGAGATCTGTCGGCCTATGCGGTCACTAACGGCTACCCATTCCTCACTGCCTGCCATCTCATTAGCATGGCCGTTGCTCGTGCAAGCTTGCTTGGTGCGAGTACGTTTACGAAGCCATGACCAGCAAG
>Ga0105238_10007380_pt1 | contig 11013 bp, 7 predicted proteins | sample KBSC34metaG_FD_81526 | JGI IMG/M metagenome (GOLD analysis project Ga0105238, IMG submission 81526) | Corn rhizosphere microbial communities from Kellogg Biological Station, Michigan, USA - KBS C3-4 metaG | ecosystem: Host-associated > Plants > Roots > Rhizosphere > Soil | place: Michigan, USA...
CGCGCGGGATCTATCGTTCGACCGACGGTGGAAAAACCTGGTCGCACGTGCTCGCGCCGGGTGGCTATACCGGCGTCAACGACATCGCGAGCGATCCCAAGAACCCACGCACGCTGTTCGCTTCGACCTGGGAAGCGCGCCAATATCCCTGGCAGAGCTATTTCACCGAAATTTCCGGTCCCGGAAGCGCCGTCTGGCGCTCCGACGACCAAGGCGTCCATTGGCGCAAGCTCTCGGGCGGCGGCTGGCCGACAGGCCCGCTCGGGCGCATCAGCCTCGGAGTGAGCCGCAAGGGTGGCGGCATTCGCGTCTATGCCGACATCGATTCGGAGAGGAATGCCGGTTTGTGGCGCTCGGATGATGGCGGAGCGCACTGGAAGCGCGTCAATCCGAACCCGGCCTTCGCCACTTATTATTTCAACCGGGTCACCGTGGACCCGCGCGATCCCGACGTGGTCTATCTGACCGGCCAGTCAATCCGCCGCTGCACCAACGCAGGTGCCGCCTGCACGATCTTTCGCGGGAGCCCAGGCGGCGACGACTATCACTCGATCTGGGTAGATCCGAAGAATCCCGGGCACATCGCCGAAGGCTCTGACCAGGGCGCTTCCGTCACCGTCAACGGCGGAAGGACGTGGAGCAGCTGGTACAATCAGCCGACCGCGCAGGTGTATCACCTCGCGGCCGACAATCGCTTCCCCTACTGGGTTTATTCCGGCCAGCAGGACAGCGGCACGGTCGCGATCGCAAGCCGCAGCGACTATGGCTCGATCGGCTGGCGCGACTGGCATCCGGTTGGCGGCGACGAGCGCGACTTCGACATCCCCGATCCTGTCGATCCGAACATCATCTACGGTTCGGGACTCGGCGGCCGGGTCAGCCGCTGGGACGCGCGCACCGGCCAGGTTACCGACGTCTCGCCGTGGCCGCTCAGTAACTACGGCGCTCGCCCGACGACGGTTGCCCACCATTTCAACTGGGTGACCCCGCTGGTCGCCTCACGCTCGGGTCCGCCCGCGCTCTACCTTGGCGGCGACGTCGTCTTCAAAACCACCGACCAGGGCAATCACTGGTCGATCATCAGCCCCGACCTCGTCGGCAAGGGTGCCGGCGCGGCCAACTGCGACGGGGACGTGACCCTCGAGGCTGCGCTGCCCTGCGGCTACGGGACGATCATCTCGATCGAGCCCTCCCCCCATTCACCCAATGAGGTCTGGACCGGCAGCGACAGCGGCGTCCTCGGCGTCACGCGCGACGGCGGTGCGCACTGGACTCAGACAACGCTCCCGGGAATCCGGCCGTGGAGCAAGGTCGCGAGCATCGACCTCTCCGCGCTCGATCCGAAGACAGCCTACGTCGCGGTGGACGGCCATCGCATCGACGATTGGCGGCCCCATGTCTTCCGGACGCATGACGGCGGCGTGACATGGCAGGAGGTGACCAGCGGCCTTCCCGACGGCCAGGTGGTCACCGCCGTCCGCTCCGACCCCGTGCGCCAGGGCCTGCTCTATGCCGGCAACGAAAGCGGCGTGTTCGTCAGCTTCGACGATGGCGACAATTGGCAGCCGCTGCAGCAGAACCTGCCGACCGCTTGGGCGCGGGATCTGCTGGTCCACGGCGACGACCTAATCGCAGCTACCCAGGGCCGCGCCATCTGGGTGCTGGGCGACCTCGCGCTCCTTCGCCAGCTTCAGCCCTCGGCGGCTGCCGAGCCGTTCCACCTGTTCGCGCCCGCGCCGGCGGTGCGCGTCCGCTTCAACAACAATCACGATACGCCGCTCACGCCCGAGACTCCGGTCGGCGAAAATCCGCCTGAAGGCGTAGTCTTCGATTACTGGCTCAGGCAGGCGCCGTCAGGCCCGGTCACCCTCGAGATCCGCGATTCCTCGGGCGCGGTCGTCCGACGCTATTCGAGCGCCGACGTCCCCGAGAAGCCGTCGGCCGAGCGCTATTTCCAGGCGGAGTGGGTGAAGCCGCAGCCGATCCTGTCCGCCGCTCCCGGCGAGCACCACTGGGTATGGGACATGCGCCGGCCGCGGCCGAAAGCCGTCGAATATAATTACAGTATCGCCGCCGTGTGGGGCCTGGATACGCCCATCGATCCGCGCGGCCAGTTCGTCGAGCCCGGCCGCTACACCGCCGTGCTGACGGTCGACGGCAAGAGCCAGCAGGTTCCCGTCGAGATCGTTGCCGACCCGCGGGTCATCGACGCCGACTATGGCGCCGCCCGCCAGTTTTCGGAAAGCCTCTACGAGCCCATGGAAATCGCCTGGCGCGGCTATGCCGAGACGAAGACCGTGCGCGACCAGCTCGAGAAACGGATCGCCGGCATCCACGATGCGACCCTGCTCGCTGAGGCAAAGGCGCTGGAAGCGAAGCTCACCCCGCCCAAGAAGCCGCACTCCGGCTTTGGAGGAGCAAGCGGAACCCTCGCATCGCTCGAGACCTCGGCCGAGGGGAGCGACACCGCGCCGAGCGATGCGCTGCGCCAGACTGCGGTCCAGACGATCGCCCAGGTGAACGGCGATTGGGCCACCTGGCAGCAGGTGAAGAGCGCCGACCTCGCGCAACTCAACAAGGGACTAACCGCCGCGGGCCTCCAGCCGATCACGATTCCGCCGGAGAATGAGCTTAGCCTCGGCGAGGTCTCAGGCGGGGTCGACCTGCCGTAGGAACGCCGTGCACCGCTTGTTCGTCGCCATCCGGCCGCCCGAGCCCATCCGCGACCTCCTGATCGACGCGATGGACGAGAGCCCCGACTTTCGCTGGCAGGACGACGGGCAGCTGCACTTGACCTTGCGTTTCGTCGGGGAGGTCGAGCGACCGCTGGCGGACGACCTTGCTGACGCGCTCTCGCGCATTCGATCCCAGCCCATCTCCGCGCGGATAGCGGGCGTTGGCCGCTTCGAGCAGCGCAACAGCGGCGCGTTATGGGCGGCTGTCGAGCCGAAGGCGCCGCTCGCAGCGCTCGCCGCAAAGGTCGAGCGCGTCTGCCAGCAGGTCGGGATCGACCCCGAGCGCCGGGCCTTCTTCCCGCACGTGACGCTCGCCCGGTGGAAGGGCCGCCGCAGCCGTGAGGTCGCCGATTTCCTCGAACGCCGCCGCGGCCTTTCCTCGCCACCGTTCGACGTCACCGAGTTCATCCTGTTCGAGAGTCGCCTGTCGCGCCACGGAGCGCATTACGAGCCGGTCGCAAGCTACGCGTTCGCCTAAGAAATGTCGATCGAGGCGATTGTGCTTCAGTCCGTCGGCAGCATCCACACAATGGTCAAGAGGACCGGAGCCGCCATCGGATTGCCTTGTCGATCCTTGGCAGGGACATATCGGGCCCGGCGCATGAGAATGGCGCAGGTTGTCTGGTCCAGGTCTTTATGACCGCTCTCCTGATTTTACCTGCATCCAACGGCTTTGCCGGTGTCGTCGATGTTCAAGATCGCTTCGATGTCGCCAATTGCTCCGCTTGTGACGGCGCTCTGAGGATAGTCACTCGACGAAAAGAAGCTCTTTTCATCTCCGATAGGCTTCGGAAACACGGCCAGGCGCGCTTGGGCATCGCGGCTGAGGCCCCAACTCTCGAGCAATTGAGAGACACACAAATCGAGAGTCTTTTTTACGTCAGGCATTTGACTGATCGGAAAAACTGCCCGCGCGACCTTGCTGTCAATCGTCAAACTGCTCGCACCCGAGATTTCGGCATATTCGGTCGAAGTCAGAGAGGAGCGATACTTCGAGTGCCCTTTTTGAACGACAGGCTCTCCGAACAAAGTTGATTCCTTGATTCTCTTGTCTCCGACCAAAATTCGGGCCGTTTCGCCGTCGAAGCCATCCAGAGCGTGGGGAACCTGCAGATAAAGCGCCGTATCGTCTTTCGTGGGATATGGCTGAAGAGCGAGCACGTATTCTTCGTCCCCAACCTTGAACTGACGTGATGCGATGCAGTGATGCTCATTGAAATCGACAACCCAAGGACCGGCGACCGTTGCCGTTGGCAGCGGCGCAGCCATGCTGGCTGTACTGATCAGGGCAGCGATAGTGGATACGCAGGACAGCTTCTTCATCGGCAAATCCTGCCCAATGATTGGTGTGTTCACAATCACCTTCGCCGTCGGGTTGCAGCCGCGAAATGGCCCCTTGCGCGTGCCCTTAGTCGTCGCCAGACTCGGGGATTATCGTGAACGCGTGCTTGAAGGGCAGAGTGTACACGATCTCACCGGCTTCGTTTTCAACGTCGATCCGATAGCGAAGGTCGATGATCCCCGTGCGCACATCGCCGGCGATGACATCCCGTGCGGTTCGCGCCACATGCTCCCGAATCGCTTCCAAGTCCGGCAAATCGACGCCTTCGCGGTCTAGCAGCTCGTCCGTGCTGTCGCGCAAATGCAGGAAAAATCGTGGCACAAGGCGCGTCCTTCAAAGCCTGGGGGCATCGCGTCTCCCAACCGCCCCCGGCCCCACATCTTCGACTCGGCGATCGCCGAAAGGAAAATCGTGTCTTAATCTATGTTTGCGCGATTTCGGATAACATATGTTTGGAGTCCTGCGCGGCGAAATGTTATAGACGACTCATCGTCGGCCGGGAAAATGTCTGGGGCAGCGGCGACAGAGAGAGAGTTCGTGCTCCCGCCCTAGGTTCAGCGGGAGTATTTGGACTTGGAGCCCCCCCGGGAAACGGCACTTGAGCTGCTCGCGCGCAAGCTCAATTTGCACCACCGGCTGAGTGACAAGGACGTCGCGGCCATCGTGGCGCTCCCGCACCGGATTCGTAAACTCGAGGCGCAATCCTACACCTTGCGCGAAGGCGACCGGCCGGAGCGCTGCGCCGTGCTCGTCAGCGGCTTTGCGATCCGGCACAAGTTGACGGGCGAGGGCTCGCGCCAAATCCTATCCATCAACATCCCCGGCGAGCCGCTCGATTTCCAGAACACGTTTCTGGATGAATCGGACCACAACGTGCAGATGCTCACCCGCGGCGTGGTGGCGGAGATTCCGCGCGAGGCGATCGAGGGGCTCGTAGCAACGCATGCCGAGATAGCGCGCGCCATTCTGGTCAACGCGCTCGCCGAGGCGTCTATCTTCCGCGAGTGGACCCTGAACGTAGGCCGCCGCGATGCGCGAAGCCGCATCGCTCATCTGTTGTGCGAGTTCGCTTTTCGACTGAGCGCCCAGAAGCTCAACCGTAACGAGGTCTACGAGCTGCCGATGACACAGGAGCAGCTGGCGGACGCGACCGGCCTTACCGCGGTCCACGTCAATCGAGTGCTCCAGGGGCTGCAGCGCGACGGCCTGATCGAGCGCGACCGCCGAATGATCCGCTTCCCAAGCTGGCTGCGGATGCAGGATGTCGCGGATTTCAACTCACGCTACCTGCACATGCGCGATCTCGCCGCCTGAGCTACTTCGCGCCCTTCAGATATTTGTCGAACCAGTCGACCATGCGCTGCATCGAATCCTGCTGGTGCTCGCGCTTCTGAAAGCCGTGCCCCTCTTCCGGGTAGAAGACTGAATCGACCGTGTTGCCCTTCTTCTTGAGCGCCTCGATCACCTGCTTCGCCTGGATCGGCGGAACGCGGATGTCGTTCTCGCCCTGCTGCACCAGAAGCGGCGCTTTGACGGCATCGATGTAGGTCAATGGCGACGTGGCGTCATACACCTTGGGATATTGGTCCGGGCTTCCGAGGAGCGACTTCTGATAGGCCTGCAGCAGCGCGTCCTCATGCGTCCACATCGTGCGCCAATCGATGATTCCGAACAGGTCGACCGCCGCTGCGAACTCGTTGGGCGCCCGGCCGATCGCCATCAGCGTCATGAAGCCGCCATATGAGCCTCCGAAGATCCCGACGCGCTTCGCATCGACATAGCCGCTGTCGACCAGGAACTGCTTGGCCGCGATCTCGTCCTTGAGGTCGCCGCCGCCGAGGTCCTGGTAATTGGCCTTCTGGAAGGCGAGACCGTAGCCGGTCGACCCGCGCGGGTTGGGCTGGATCACGACATATCCACGGCTCGCCAGCGCGGTCGCGTAGCGGCTGAACCCGTCGTTGGTCTGACCAGTCGGTCCGCCGTGCGGGAACACCACGGCCGGGTTGCCGCCGTCGCGCTTGAGGTTGAACGGCATCGTGACGATCGCACTCACCAGCGTCCCATCGAAGCTCTTGTAGGTGACGATCCGCGATTTCGGCAGATGCTCCGGCGACAGGCTCGCCATCGCGAGGTGCGTCAGGGGAGCCATCGTGCCGGTTGCAACATCGAAGGCCTGGAGCTCGCCCGGCGTGTCCGCGCCCGAATGGAGCACCATCAGCCGCTGCGAGTCCGGCGTGAACGGCTGTGTCCCGATGGCGCCGTTCACTCCCGGCGGCATCGCGAGCGGATGCTCGGCGAGACTCGCGAGATCGACCAGCTCGAGCGTCTGCCGGCCGTCTTCGCTGGTCTGGACGACCATCGATCGGCCATCGGGGCTGATTGCGCCGGTCGACTGCTCCCACGGCGTCGCCCTGAGCGTGCGGATCGCTCCAGTCGCCGGCATGTACACCGCGGCGTGGAGCTGCTTCGTCCCCTCGTTGGTGGTCAGAGCGATCGCCGATCCATCGCGCGTCGCGTCGCTCGCCGAATAGTTCACGCCGGCTTTGCCGAGCAGCTTGGTGGCCTTGCCCGTCGCTGTGTCGAGCTTCCACACTTCGCTCGAAGTGCCGTCGGCAAAGCTGCGGTTGGCGATCAGCGAGCGCCCGCCGTCGGTCCAGGCCGCCGCGCTCCAGCGCCATTGCGGATCGGCCTCATGCGTCAGCGCCCGGACCTGGCCGGTCGCCAAATCCATGACTGCGAGATTGACCTGCCCCTCCTTGGTGCGCTTCGTCGACAGCGCCATTGCGCGGCCGTCCGGCGCCATCAGAAGCGAATTCTCGCGCAGGTCGGGCGTGTTGGTCAGGTTCTTCGGCGCACCGCCTGCGGTTGGCACCGCATAGACGTCGTCCTGCTCGTTCCCGCCTTTGTCTTGCGTGTAATAGAGCGTCTTGCCGTTGGGCGAGACGGCAAAACCTGACTGGCCGTCGTCGGACTGCGTCAGCTGGACCGGCCAGCTACCCGACGAATCCATCCGCCAGATGTTGTAGCGGCCGGTGAGGTTGGTCGACACGAACAGCTGCCGCCCGTCCGCGCTCCACGCTGCGTCGGCGACGCCTCGCGAAAAGACGAGGTCGTCGACCGGGACCGGAACCGCGAGCGGGTCGGCTGGCGAAGTCAGGCTCTTCGGGTCGGTGACCGGACGCACTGGCGTCGGGATTTCCGCGATCGCCGCGGTCGAAACCAACAGCATCGGCAGCAGACACGCATATCGCATTTGGACTCGCCCCCTGGTTACTAACGTGTGCTGTAACAGTAACACAGCTTTGCTTCCGCGCAATGATGAGCCACAGTTGCGGCGATGATGCGCACGTTGATCGGGATCGCCATCGCTGCGGCCGCACCCGCCGCCGCTGTGCAGGTCCAATCGCCTGCATTCCGGCAGCTCGTCCCTGCCGGCGCGGAGGTGCGCATCGTCGCCGACGGCATCACCTGGGCCGAGGGACCGGTCTGGATCGCCGACGGCGACTATGTGCTGCTCAGCGATCCCCCAAACAACCGGATGTACCGGTGGGCGCCGGGGCACATCGCGGCGAGCATCTTCCTGGAGCCCTCGGGCGCGGCGCAGACCGCCGGCCTGCGCGAGCCGGGCAGCAACGGCCTGAAACCAGGTCCGCCCGGTTTCATCCTTGTCGCCGATTCCGGGGATCGCGCGATCGCGCTGCTCGATCTTCGCACGAAGTCGAAGCGCATTCTCGTCGACCGCTTTGAGGGCAAGCGCCTGAACTCGCCGAACGACATTGCCGTCGGCCCCGATGGAGCGATCTGGTTCACCGACCCGCCCTACGGGCTCGACGGAATCGACGACTCGCCGCTGAAGGAACAGACCGCCAATCGCGTCTATCGCCTCGCGCCCGACGGCAGCATTAGCGCCGTCGAGTCTCAGCTCCGATACCCGAACGGAATCGCATTCTCCCCCGACGGGCGCACGCTGTACGTTTCCAACTCCGACCCGAAGAATGCCATCATCCTCGCCTGGGATGTCTCGCCCGCTGGCAAGCTGTCGCGCCGCCGAATCTTCGCCGACATGAATGCGCTTGCGGCCAAGGGTCTCCGGGGCCTTCCCGACGGCCTGTGCATCGACGAGCGCGGCGATCTGTGGGCGAGCGGCCCGGGCGGAATCCACGTGCTTTCCCCGGCGGGAAAGGAGCTCGGCCTCATCTCCACCGGCGTCGCGATGTCCAACTGCACGTTCGGAGGTCCCGACGGCCGCACGATCTACATGACCTCCACCCACCAGCTCGTCGCCTTGCGAACGAGGGTGCGCGGCGGTCCCATTCGGTTGCCGAAACTCTAGCGAAACCGCGGCACTTCTCATCGATCATCAAACACCATAAAGATCGCATCTCCGGCGAGGGGGCGAAGCCGTGAGCGAATGTTCGATTGAATCGGACCAGACGAGCGGCGCGCGGAGGGTCTTCGTCAGCTACGCGACCGCCGACCGCAAACAGGCGCTGTCGGTGTGCAAAGCGCTGGAGCGGCGAGGCACCGTGTGCTGGATATCCACCCGCGACGTAGCCCCCGGGGAAAATTACCAGGAGGCGATCGTCCGCTCATTGCGCCGGGCGCGTGCGATGGTGCTCGTCTTCTCCGACGCGGCCAACAATAGCGACGAAATCAAAAAAGAGCTCTCGCTTGCCAGCCGCTACCACATCCCGGTGATGGCGCTCAGGATCGAAGACGTCGAGCCGAGCGACGCCTTTGCGTACGAGCTTTCGACGCGGCAGTGGATCGACGCCTTTACCGGTTGGGACAGGTCGATCGACTCACTCGCCCGGCGGATCGCCGACATGCCGGGATCGGCCGCTTCGGCAGCACCATCTTTGCGTTCGAGCCGGAGCACATCGCCAATATTCGTACGTCCAGTACTCGTTGGCGCCGCTGGTCTGCTGTTGCTCGTGATTGGCGGGAGCGGCGGGTGGTTTCTGCGCCCCGAGCCGGCAGCCACGCACAGCATGATGGTCCGCTTGACGGGCTTTCAACCGCTGTCCGCTAATCTTCCCGCAGGTATGGCTGATGCCATCCGCGATGAGCTCGCCGCCGCCTTTGGCGACCAGGGAGTCGTTGGACTTTCAACTGCCTCGGCGCCCGCGCCGGGATCGACTCCGGCTTACGCGCTAGGTGGAACGATCCGCCGCGACGGCAATCAAATACGAGTCATAAGCCGGCTCACGAACGAGCGTTCGGGTGCGACCTTGTGGTCGAGCAGTTCGAACTATGATGTTGCGCAGCTCTCGCACATTCCTCGCCGAATCGCGGTCGACGCTGCGAAGATGTCGCGTTGCGGGCTGTTTGCCGCCTCCACCTATAACAAGCCGCTGCCGGACTCGGTGCTGGCGGATTACATGCAGTATTGCCAGACCGCCGCCGTCTTCCAGACTGCTCCGCAGAAGGCGCTCGATTCAGCCCGCAAGGTCGTCGCTGCGGTGCCGGATTTCTCCTGGGGATGGTCGGCCGTCACGCTCGCTGCGGCGCAAACCCAATATGCGAACGCCCCTGGTCCGCGTCGCGAGGAAGTTCGGCAGATCGGCCTGCAGGCGGCCGACAAGGCGCTTTCTCTCGATTCCAGGAACAGCGAAGCTCTTGCCACGAAGGGCATGCTCATCGATCCGAACGATCACCTCGGTCAGGAGAAGCTGCTCAAGCAGGCGATCGCCGCCCGGCCGCTCGACTGCGGATGCGAACATTTTCTCTATGGTCTCGTACTCGAAAATGTCGGGCGCTATGCTGACGCCTCTGAACAGTTCCGGCGCGCGACCGACATGCTTGCGCTCGACGAGGGCTCACAGTTCACACTGGCGGATTCGCTGACAGTCATCGGCAAAGGCGACGAAGCGAAAGAGCATTTCGACGCGATGATCGACCTCAGCCGCGACCCGCAGACCTCGGGCTTCATCGCTGTGGTGGAGGCTCCGGAAACGGGCAATTACCAGTTGGCCATAAAGGCTTTGCAGGATCCGAAGCTGCAGGTGCCCCAGACCCAGCGCGCCGCCTTTCTTGCCGCATTCCAGGCGATGGTGTCGGGCGACAGGGCGGCAAAGACGCGAGCATCCCAGATGCTCATGGCGCTTCCAAAAGATCAGATGGATCCGTGGACCGCCAAGTTGATCGCGGCGCTCGGCGCGCATCGTGAAGCATTGGCACTGATTGCAAGCAATGCCCGGTCGCGTTTCGATTGGCCCTCGACGCTCTGGTACCCGAGCATGCGCGCTGTGCTCGACGATCCGGCACTCCCCGCCGTTCTCCAGCGCCTCGGCCTGATGAAATATTGGCGCACCACTCACACCAAACCCGACGTCTGCTCGGCCAAAAACGCGCCGGCCTTCTGCCGGATGATCTGACTCGTATTTCCTACGCTGGAACCCATATTGCTGAAAGCCGCGTTGACCGGGTGCGGCGCCTCACGCTAGACTAGAACATAAACGGAACGAAGCCGATCCGATGCTGACCCATATTTCCGTCCGCGGCGCGCGCGAGCACAACCTCAAGGGGATCGACGTCGATATCCCGCGCGAGAGCCTGACGGTCATCACCGGCCTCAGCGGATCGGGCAAGTCGAGCCTTGCCTTCGACACCATCTACGCCGAAGGGCAGCGGCGCTACGTCGAGAGCCTCAGCGCCTACGCGCGGCAGTTCCTCGAGATGATGCAGAAGCCCGACGTCGAGCATATCGACGGCCTCTCGCCTGCCATTTCGATCGAGCAGAAGACGACGAGCCGCAACCCGCGCTCGACGGTCGCCACCGTCACGGAAATTTACGACTACATGCGCCTGCTGTGGGCGCGCGTCGGCGTGCCTTACTCGCCCGCCACCGGCCTCCCGATCGAGGCGCAGCAGGTCAGCCAGATGGTCGACCGCGTGATGGCGCTTCCCGAGGGCTCGCGGCACTATTTGCTCGCC
>Ga0105238_10007381_pt1 | contig 11013 bp, 8 predicted proteins | sample KBSC34metaG_FD_81526 | JGI IMG/M metagenome (GOLD analysis project Ga0105238, IMG submission 81526) | Corn rhizosphere microbial communities from Kellogg Biological Station, Michigan, USA - KBS C3-4 metaG | ecosystem: Host-associated > Plants > Roots > Rhizosphere > Soil | place: Michigan, USA...
AAGGCATGTTGAGATTCAGGTCAGGCCGAGTCGAAAATGGTGGGTTCCGAGAACCGGAGCGGCGCGTACTTAAGTACGTGAGCACCGGAAGCGCAGGAGGCCGCTATTTTCATGCCGGTCTCACCTGAATATCAGCCTGCCTTACCCGACCACGCGCAGGTTCGACAGCTCGTTGGCGATTTCCTTGAAATTGTCCGAAAGCGTCGCCCCGGTTGCGTTCCAGAACAGCTTGGCCGGTTTGCTGGGGTCGGTCGGATCCTTGCGGAAACGGGAGTCGGAAGAGCAGGTCTTGAGCGCCGCCATCGCCTTCTGGTCGCTTGAACTCGTCGACGACATGTCGAGCGCGACCGTCATCACCATGATATTGCCCGCCTTGGCGTTGTCGCACAGCTTCGCCATCTGCTCGTTCATCGCGGCGGTATAATTGCTCGACGAATAGTTGAATTGGCCGATGGCATTGGACGTGCCGCCGAACAGGCGGGTGACGGAGGTGCCGTTGTAGCCGACACCGGTATAGCCATAGGCGGCATAGGTCGACTTGTTGCCGGCCGGGTCGGAATTGACCGTCGAATAGGTGTTCTCGCCGTCGGTGAGCACGATGACGACCTTGTCGTTGCCTCGCTCGGTTTCCGGCCTGCCCTCGGTGAAGGGCGGGGCGCTCGACACGGTGCGCCAGCCCCAGGCCATGCCTTCCGGCACATTGGTATTGCCGTTGGGCTGCATCAGGTCGATCGCCGCCTTGATGGCTGCAAGCCCGTCGGTATTGGTGACATCGGTGAGCGGCGTGATCGGCGTGGTGGTGCAGCTGTAGTTCGGGCCGGCGCCCGCGCTCAGCACGGGGGCATTGATCGGCCGGGGCTGAAAATACTTGGCCATGTTCGACTGTCTGGTCTTGCCGGTGGTGCTCGTCGGATCGTCGTTCCACCAGCTGTTGGCGGCGCCGTAGGTGACCGGGTTCGGCTCGTCGGGATCCTGCGTCACCTTCCAGTGGTTGCCTGGTTCGTCCGGCGCGAACATCGGCACGAACATGGTTGCCGGATCGCCGACGCCTATGCCTGTGTTGTTGGGGCCGCCCGAGGCCGGCGTGTCGTCGACATTGTAGGGATAGGGGCGCACTTCCACACAGCCCTGCCAACTGGCGAACGGCCCGTAGGTGTCGGTGTAGTCGTATTCATTGTGGCTGCGCTTGCAGGTGTTGTCGGAGCGGTATTGGTCGCAGACGACGCGCTTGCTGCCGACGATACGCTCGTGGCTGGTCACCACCTGCATGTCGCGATAGAGCGAGAAGCGGCTCAGCACCTGGTCTTGCGTGTCACCCCAGCCGGCACCTTTCTTGTACCAGATGCCGTTGACCTTCTGGGCATATTTGTCGGGAGCATTCAGCGTCGACCAGTCGAAATTCTCGTTGGCGATCGGCGACAGCCCATAGACGTCCATCCAGGAGGCGTTGTCGTTGTCCGGCCCGACATTGACCGAGGCCGCGAACGGCACGAGGCTGAACTGCACCGGCTTGTCGATCTGCTTGATCTGCGATGCCTGCTGCGCCAGCGTGTCGACGAGCTGCTTGGCGGCCTGTTTGAGCAGGTCGATGCGCTTCTGTCCCGAGCCGGTGCCGGGCGTTGTCATGGAGCCAGAATTGTCGAGCACCATGGCCACTTCCAGCGTGTTCTTCAGCCGCACCTTGGAGTCCATGTCGAGGTTGATCGGCTTGTTTGCATCGACCGTGGACGCGCCGACAAGCAGCGAGGAGGACGGATAGAAGTAAGGATGGTAGTTCAACGTCGCGCTCATGGTGAGCAGGCCGCCGCCGACCTGGCTGGTGGGCAGCGTGACGCTGAGCGCCACGTTGGCGGGGTCGATATTGTTGAGGTTGGCGTTGAAGAAATCGACCGCGTAGGCCCTGATCTGATCGTCCGTGGCGCCTTCGGCAAGCCGCCGCGCCGCGGCAAAATTGGCGGCGTCGAGCGCGTTCAGCACCATCTGCTTCTGGCGGTTGAGATCGCTGAAATCGACGGCCATCGCCAAGGCCCCCATGAGCGGCACCATGGCGATTGCTGTCATCAGGGCATAGTTGCCGCGGCGGTCACGGCAGAATTGCTGCCAGAATTTGCGCATTTTTGCTGAGCGGCCCCCCGCCGACGGATTTTCAGTCGGGCTACACTTCCACAAAACGCTGAAGGACCGGTTTGGTAAACCGGTCGATTGCGCAGCGGCGATTTCACCAGCCGCTAACCAAACCATCGCCCGCGGCATGCCATAGGACGAAAAACGCCCGCCTGGCGGCGGGCGTCATCGATGGTCTGCGGTGGTGCTCAGCTGACGATGCGCAGGTTCGACAATTCGTTGCCGATCGCTTTGAAGTCGTCCGACAGCGTCGCGCCGGTCGAATTCCAGAACAGCTTCGCCGGCTTGCTCGGATCGATCGGATCCTTGCGGAAGCGCGAATCCGATGCACAGGCCTTAAGGGCAGCCATTGCCTTCTTTTCGTCGGTCTTGGTGTCGACCAGATCGAGCGAGACGGTCATCACTATGACCCCGGCAGCTTTGGCGTTGGCGCAAAGCGTCTGCATGTTCTCGTCGAGCGCTGCCGTATAGTTGCTGTCTGTATAGGTGGTCTTTGGAACGCCACTGCTCGTGTTCATGAACAGGCGCGTGACACTGCCTGAGCCGGGGTAGGTCAGTCCGGTAAATCCGTAAGCTGCGTATGTGGACCGGTTGTTGGCATAGCCGGCATCGCTGATGGCGCTATAGGTATTGGCGCCGTCGGTCAGGACGATAACGACCTTGTCGTTGCCCTTTTCTGTATTCGGTCGCCCGTCGGTGAAAGGCTCATTGCTGGACACGGTTCGCCAGCCCCAGGCCAGCCCTTCCGGCACGTTGGTGTTGCCGGTCGGCGCCATGTCGTCGATGGCGTCGTCCAGATCCTGCTTTTCTGCTGCCACCGTGACATCTTTAAGCGGGGTTATCGGACTGGTGGTGCAGGCCGCATTCGGACCGTCGCCGGCGCTCGCCGAAGCCGAGCCGTAGGGCTTCACCAGAAAGTATTTGCGCATGTCGGACTGGCGCTGCGATGCCGTCGGGTTGGACGAGTACGGCCAGTCTGCCCACCAGTTGTTGCTGTAACCATAGCTTGCGCTGCTGACGTCATTGACGCCGTCGCGATTGAAGTCGCGCCACAATGTGCCGGCCTCGTCGGGTGCGAACATCGGCACGAAGAGCGTTGCAGGGTTGGAGGTCGCCGGCGTCGTGTCGTCGTCATTGTATGGGTATGGCCTGGCCTCCACGCATCCTTGCCAACTCGCATAGCGGCTGGTGGTGTAGATGTATGTCGGGGACGGGGTGACCCAATGGCCTTTGCTGCAGGTGCCGTCCTTCTTGGTAACGTCGCAGACATACTGCTTCGGAGGCTGCACCGTTTCGCGGTCGGACTCCACGGTCATGTCGGAATAAAGGCTGAAGCGGGTGAGCGGCTGATCCTTGGTGTCTCCCCAGCCATCGCCGCGTTTGTACCATATGCCGCCGACCTTCTCCGCATACTTGTTGGGATCGTTGGCGGCGGTCATCGTAGACCAGTCGAAATCCTCGTGGTGAATCGGCGAAACGCCGTTCAGATCCATCCACGTATCCTGATCATGTGTCGGGCCAATATTGACGGAGGCGGAGAACGGAACCAGCGAAAATTGTACTGGTTTGCTAACCTGCTTCATCTGCTGGGCCTGCGTGGCCAGCGTATCGACCAGTTGTTTCGCCGCCTGCTTGAGGAGGTCGATACGTTTCTGGCCGGTCCCGGAGCCCAGAGTTGACATCGAGCCGGAATTGTCGAGCACCAGCGCGACTTCGAGCGTGTCCTTCAACCGGATTTCGGATGCCGTGACGATGTTGACGTCGGTCGCGCCGACTGTCTTGCCGAGCAGCATGGCGGCTGCCGGAAGAAAATAGGGGTGATAGGTAAGCGTCGCCTGCATTTTCAGCGTGCCGCCACCGGTATTGTTATTCGGTAAGGTGACCGTCAGGCTCGTATTGGCGGGAAGCACATGCCTGAGATTGGCTTCGAAGAAATCCTTGGCGTATGCCTTTACAGCATCGTCACTTGCACCGGAGACGATCTGCTGCGCCGTGGCGATGCCGGCCGCGTCGAGCGCGTTCAGCGTTTCCTGCTTTTGCCGGACGAGCTCCGTATAATCGACAGCCAACGCCACGCCGCCCATCAGCGGTATCATCGTGATGGCCGTCATCAGGGCATAGTTGCCCCGTCTATCGTGAAAAAAATCGCGGATCATTGCGTTTCCCCCCGCCAAGGATCCATGTTGAGATACAACCATGGTCGTAGTTGACCTGCTACATTGGTCATAAATCCTTAAATTTCAGCTTGCGCGAAACTATCAAGAACGCGCCGCCTTTTTGACGGCGCGTTAACCCTGTGTTTCCGGGCGATATCGCGGGGTCGACGTGCGGCGATCGGGAAAGCTCGTGACAGGATGAAACGCTTCCTTTATGCGGAACCCGCTGTGGCGGCCTCGGAACCGAGGGATGGCTGTTGCGGCCTTGCCAGAGATCAGGACCAGGGACACGGCATGGCGGACACGCCCGACATCATCGCTTCGCTCGACGATCTGGCGAGGCGCTACGCAGCCATCCTGTGCGACGTATGGGGCGTCGTGCACAATGGCGAATGGCATTTTCCGGCCGCCGCCGCCGCGCTTGCTCGGGCGCGCGCGTCCAGTGTGCCTGTCGTGCTGATCACCAATTCGCCACGTCGCAGCGCCGACGTCGTTGCGCAGATGAAAATCATCGGCGTCCCTGCCGATGCCTATGACCGCGTCGTTACCTCCGGCGACGTCACCCGCGACCTGATCGCCGAGGGTCCGAAGAAGATTTTCCATATCGGCGCCGAGCGCGATTTCACGCTTTATGACGGGCTCGACGTCGATCTCGTCGAGGAATTCGAGGCTTCAGGCATCGTCTGCACGGGGCTCTATGACGACGAGGTGGAGAAGCCCGCCGACTATGCCGAACTGCTGCGGCGGCTGCGTGCGCGCGATCTGCCGTTCATCTGCGCCAATCCGGATATCCTGGTCGAGCGCGGCGAGCGCACCATCTGGTGCGCCGGCGCGCTGGCGCGCGATTATGCACAGCTCGGCGGCCGCACGCTGATTGCCGGCAAGCCGTTCGCGCCGATCTACGATGTCGCCATGAAGGAGGTCGCCGGATTGCTTGGCCGTGCCGTCGAGCGCAGCGAGGTTCTCGCCGTCGGCGACGGCATGATGACCGACGTCAAGGGCGCGGCCGACAACGGCTTTGACGTGCTCTATGTCTCTGGCGGCATCCATGCCCGCGATTATGGCGATCCGCTGCGGCCCGACCCTGAAAGGCTGGCGAGCTTTCTCGAAAAGCACGGCTACCGGCCTGTCGCCGTCATTCCGCGCCTGCAATAGGTTGATAGTCTGGCCATGACGAGCGCCTCGACATGACGCAAGCCTTCGAACGTCTTTCCACGGCCGCGCCGCTGCCCGCGCATCTGCGCGGCGGCGTCGTGGCGATCGGCAATTTCGATGGCGTCCATCGCGGCCACCAGTCCGTGCTGGAGCGCGCGCTGGCCGAAGCCCGCCGCAATAGCGTGCCCGCTTTGGTGCTCACATTCGAGCCGCATCCGCGCAAGGTGTTCCGGCCGCAGGTGCCGCTCTTCGTGCTGACGCCGCCGCCGATGAAGGCGCGGCTGCTCGCCGGACTTGGCTTCGCCGCCTTGGTCGAGCAGCCGTTCACGCGCGATTTTGCCTCGCTCTCTGCCGAAGCTTTCGTGACCGATGTGCTGGAGAAGAATCTCGGCATCCACCATGCCGTCACCGGTTTCGACTTTCATTTCGGCAAGGACCGTCAGGGTGGCCCGGCTTTCCTGATGGCGGCGGGAGAACGGCATGGCTTCGGTGTGACGCTGGTCGACCCCTTCCGCGATGAGGGCGCTGAAGTGGTCTCGTCGAGCCGCATCCGCGGACTGCTCTCGGAGGGCAAGGTGGAGGAGGCCGCAGGCCTGCTCGGCTACCGCTTCACCGTCGAGGCCGAAGTGATCGGCGGCCAGCAGCTTGGCCGCACGCTCGGGTTCCCGACCGCCAATATGCGGCTTTCACCGGAAGCGGCCTTGCGGGAAGGGATCTACGCCGTCCGCTTCCGTCGTGCCGACGGCACACTTCATGACGGTGTCGCCAGCTTCGGCCGACGCCCGACCGTCAACGACAATGGCGCGCCGCTGCTCGAGACTTACGTCTTCGATTTTTCCGGCGATCTCTATGGCGAGACCTGCGAGGTGTCGTTCTTCGGTTTCCTGCGCCCGGAGCTCAAATTCGGCGGCCTCGACGCGCTCGTGGCGCAGATGAAGAAAGACGCGACCGAGGCGAGGGCGCTGCTGGCAGGCGTTCGCCCGCTCTCGCAACTGGACGCCGAAATCGCGTTCTAGACTCGTCGCTTGATCAAAAGGCCGACCGCATGGGTGAAGCGCTTCACCGAACGCGGGCGCCCGATAGTGCAGAAAGCGCTAATGAAGATGGACCTAACGGTGTGGGCCGTTGTCTTGCTCTGCGCGGCTCTGTTCATTCTCTGCGATGGACTTAGCGCGCATTGGGGCAAGACCGGCAGCGGCCGTAGCCTGGCCATCGTCATGTTGCTGTCGCCCGTAGGCTACTTCATGTTTGCCTTCATCAATACGCGGCTGAACCTCGCCGTCACCGGCGCGCTGGTCAATACGATCGTTGTGGCCGGCGCGGTGCTGATCGGCGCGGTCGTCTTCAAGGAAGAAGTTTCCAAGGCCCAATATCTGGGCATCGCGCTGGCGCTGGCTGCCGTAACGCTTCTCAACGTTGACTGACGGGAGCCTACCGCTTCAGCGCCAGGCCGATGGCGATGAGGCTCCAGCCCTGGAAGACCAGATCGATGGCCAGGAACATGCCGAGCACCCACAGGCTGTTGACCGGCCAGCGCATGGCGATGATCAGGCCAAGCAGGATCGAGATGACGCCGGCCGCGAGCAGCCATCCCCAGCCTTGCTCTGGCCGGTGATTGAAAGCGACCCAGGCTCTCAGCAACCCGGAGGCGACGAGAGCAATCGCGAGCAGCAGCGTCAGCACCGCCGAGGCGAGCAGCGGGTTGTCGAAGGCGAAGAAGCCGGCGACCGCATAGAGCAGGCCGCTCAGCAGCCAATAGAAGAACCGTCCCCATGTCTTGACGCCGAAGGCATGGACGATCTCGATGGCGCCGGCCATCAGCATCAGCCAGCCGACCACATAGACCGATGCCACGGTGGCAATGAACAGATTGCCGAAGGCTATGCCGCCGAAGATCAGCAGCAGCACGCCGAGTGCCACGAACCATCCCCATTTGTCCCGCGTCTGGCCGATTGCGTCTTTCAGGGCGTCACCTTGCAAAGTCATGATGTTTCTCCCTCGGATATGCCGCGCCACCTGCGGGTGCGAGGAAGGTAATCCTGATGACCTTGTGCGTCCAGCGAGCAGCGCGGCGGCGTGAAGCGCGGGCTGTCGTCGTCTTGGCTGTTTGCCGGTCGATCGCCTTGGCCGGACTCGGGCGGCTGCAAGCTCTCGACGGGCATGCGGCAAACCTTGGATGTCGCTAGGGCTGGGCTTCGTCCGTGAACGGCGCAAGCGCCGCCTCCAGCGTCTCCCGGCCAGCCTGCTCCCAGCTTCGCGCCACGAATTCTCCAGCCTTCGCCTCATACGAAGCGCGGGCCTCGGGCGAGGTGATCCACCGCCGCATGGCGTCTTCCCATCCGTCGACGTCGAGTGGATCAAGGCAGAGTCCGAACGGGCCGACCACTTCGGGTATGGCTCCGCCGGTCGAGGCGATCAGGGCCTTTCCATAGGCCAGCGCCTCGACGGGCGGCAGCCCATATCCCTCATAGAACGACGGGTAAACGCAGAACGCACTGTTCAGATAGAGGAGGGACAGCGTCCCGTCATCGACGTTGTCGAGATGGATAAGGCTCTTGCCATAGTCGGGATGGCTGTGAAGCTTCGCCAGGACCCCATCGACCATCCAGCCGCTGCGGCCAACGAAAACCAGCTTGGTGCCGCTATGGGCGACCGTCCCGTCCAGAACGAGGCGCCGCCAGACATCCATAAGCAGCGAGTGGTTCTTGCGCGGTTCGATGGTGGAAACGAACAGGATATAGCGGCCCGCCTCAAGTCCGTCCGGCAGGCGGCCGTCCGCCTTCGATTTGCGGGCACTGTCGCAGCCGAGCGGGACGTGTTTCAGCTCCGGCAGGCGGATGCCGAGCCTGGCGGCATACTCCTCGACATCGGCGGTGACACGCTTCGACGTCAGGATGAAGCGGTCCGCCAGCCCGAGCGCCAGATTCACATAGTTCGTGAATCTCTTGACGTCATGCGGTTTGTACCAATCGGGAAACTGGATCGGAATGATGTCGTTCAGCAGCACGATCAGCTTTGCGCCGGCCGCGCGGCACTCGCGCGAAATGACTTCGATATCGGTGTGCGCCCAGTCATTATTCATCAAGAGCACGTGGTCGCCAGACGCCAGTCTGTATTTGTCGCCGGCCACCGTCCGCAGCGGCACGATCCGGACGCGTGAACCATCGTCGCGAGCGACCAGCCGTCGTTCTTTTTTCTTCATCAGCCGGTTTTCGATCCGCTCGAGGAAACGAAGAAAACCGCTGTCGGGATTGCGCCGGCCGAACGCGCCGATTTCCGTTATGAGGATACGGCGCGCTTTTACGATCGCCATCAGCGACTGCCGCGCCCAGTTCGGCCCGCGATCGTAAAGCCGCATCTTGATGCGGGCAGGGTCCGGATAAAAACTCATGTCGCATGAGATGTCTCCGGCGATGATCTCCTTCGCCATTTCTGGCGAAACCTGCCGGAGGACCCTCTCGAGCGGGTCGAACACAGTGAACGCCACCTCGGAGGCCTTGAACGCGGCCGCCGCCGTTGCGTAGTGGCGTTGCACGCGAACCAGGCCGACCGGAGGGCCGAGCCAGCGCGCCATGCTCGAGAGATCGACGACAAGCCGCATCAGCCAGGCCCCATCAGTTCGGCCGCGCTTTTGCAGGGCGCGCGATCATCCGGCGCCAGGCCAGTCGAGGTCCGAGCGCGAGCGTCTTGAAAGAGGGGGCACCGACAGCCGCGAGGAACAGCAGCTTGCAGGTGATGGCCAGGGGTATGCCCGCAGTTCGCAGCAGCAACTCGATGTCGCGTCTCTCCAGGCTGGAAATAGCGATCCCCGTGGCGGCGCGCCATGCCAGAAAGGCTCCGATGGCCTGCGCGGGTTGGCCGTTTGCGTCGAACGGCTCGGCGCGAGAGCGACGCAACAGCGCCGACCGTCTGGCCAGCGCCGCGGCTGCCTTTTGCTGATCCTCCTTCACGCGCGATACCTGCCCGGGATGCGAGCGCAACTTGACCAGCCGCGCATCCATGTTGGCCAGTTTTCCGGTCTCGGAAAGCCGGAGCCACAGATCGTAGTCCTCGGCATAGGTGAATGCGTGGCGGTAGCCTCCCACGCGCCGGACGGCCTCGGTCCGGAACATCACTGTCGGATGAAGCATGGGATTGTATCTGGCAAGCGCATCTCGCAGCGGCTCGTTGCCGATGGGAACGTCCATCGGCTTCAACGGTTTTCCATCGCGGTCGATCCGCAATCCCGCCGTACCGAGCAACTGCAGATCGGTATCCGCGTCGAAACACGCCACCTGCAGGCGCAACCGGTTGGGCAGCGAGACATCGTCGCCATCCATCCGCGCCACAAGAGGGGCACGCGCGAGCGAAATCGCCATGTTGAGCGCGTCGACGATCCCTTTGCCGCGATTGGCGACAACCTTGACGCGGCCATCGCGGTCGCCGATCGACGTCGCGATCGCGGCGCTGTCGTCCGAAGAGCCATCGTCGACGACGATGACTTCGATATCCGGCAGATCCTGGTCCAGGATGCTTTGCAGCGCTTCGCCGACATACTGCGCGCCGTCTCTCACCGGAATGACCACACTTACTGTCGGCAATGGAACTTCCTAGCGATAATCGGGTGCGACCGGATGACCGTTGAATTATCCGGTTTGGGCATGGGCGGTTCGCGGCCTGGATCCAAAGTTCCGTCCCAAAGTTTCGTCATTGTGTTGACCGCCAATCTCTTTGCGGCGCCGACTTCAACGAGGCCTGAAGGGCGGGCTCGAGCAACCGTAGAACAGTCTCGCGCTTTTTCGCCTTCAACGAGAGGTCTCCGTCGAGGCCGACTTCATGAAGCCAATTTCCTCGCCATTCGCAATAGGCCTGCCTGAGCTCAATCCCGGGCAAGGCCGCGAATGCGGTTATTTGCCGTTGCGGCACCGCGTTCGGGTCCACATTCCGATAGAGCACCTCCCAGTTGGCCCCGCCCGTATCCAGGCCGGCGAACCAGTCGAGCCCGAAATCGAGAGGCGCGCTGTCTACGGCGTCGAATCGAAAGAAACAATAGCCCGCCCACAAATACCAGCGCGCACCTGCCCGTCGCAGGTCGCCGTAAAACGCCACTCTTTCAAGAGGTTCGAAGGGGTCGCATGGCTGCGTCGGGAAAAGATCCTGGTCCAGGAACCCGAACGCAGCCGGCGCGGCCGGTTTCAGGACATTGTGCCACATCCAGTTGAGCGCCGCGCCGTGGGACCGGCTCGGGTTTTTCACGGTCCATGGATTGGCCGGCAGCCTGACATAGGCAGCGCCGCGGGCCGCTGATACCTGCCTGTTCTCGCGGGCGAACGCTTCGCTGGTGCTGTTGTCGGCCACGATGTGGAGATCGTGACGCACAAGCCCTCTCGTCAGCCGCAACTGAACATCGAGGCACGGAGCATCGCCGAAGGCGACTGTAAGCAGGACACGGCGACCCCGGGCGGCATCGCGGATGTCCGCAATGTCGCCATCCTTGACTGGTTGACGCAGGAACGCCCGGTCGATTTTCCGATAGCGGGCGGTCTTGATGGCATGTGTCAGCGGCTGCAGCCTCAGCCATTGCCGCCAGTCATATTCG